>Ga0207657_10000397_pt1 | contig 46007 bp, 47 predicted proteins | sample KBSC33metaG_FD_184316 | JGI IMG/M metagenome (GOLD analysis project Ga0207657, IMG submission 184316) | Corn rhizosphere microbial communities from Kellogg Biological Station, Michigan, USA - KBS C3-3 metaG (SPAdes) (version 2) | ecosystem: Host-associated > Plants > Roots > Rhizosphere > Soil ... | reverse complement strand
GACGGGCGGCGCCGGCCTCGGGCTGTCGATCGTCTCGGCGATCGCCCGGGTCCACGGAGGCTCCTGCACGGCCCGCTCCCGACCCGGCGCGGGCTCGGTCTTCGAGCTCCGCCTGCCCCTCGAGCAGGCTCTGCTCGCCGACCTCGAAACCGAGACGGAGCCTCTCTCCGGGGCGCCTCCGGCGCTCCAGACCGGATCTGCTTGAATCGACCTGTGACCGCCCTCTACCGCAAGTACCGCCCTCAGACGTTCGCAGACGTCGTCGGGCAGGAACCGGTGGTGCGGACGCTCACGAACGCGATCGAGCAGGGCAAGGTCCGCCAGGCATACCTGTTCGCGGGCCCCCGCGGCACCGGCAAGACGTCGCTCGCACGCATCCTGGCGAAGTGCGTCAACTGCGAGCACGGCCCGACGGCGACGCCAGACGGCACGTGCCATGCGTGCGTCGCGATCGCGAACGGCACGTCGCTCGACGTGATCGAGATGGACGCCGCGTCGCAGCGTGGGATCGACGACATCCGGGACATCCGCGACCGCGTCGTGCTGCAGCCGGTGGAGGGCCAGTACAAGGTCTACATCCTCGACGAGGCGCACCAGCTGACCGACGCCGCCTGGAACGCGCTGCTGAAATTGATCGAGGAGCCCCCGCCGCACCTCCTCTTCGTGTTCTGCACGACCGAGCTGCAGAAGGTGCTCCTGACCGTGCGGTCCCGCTGCCAGACGTTCGTCTTCCAGCGGCCCCGTCTGCCGGATCTGATCCAGAGGCTCCGCACGATCTCGGACGCAGAGACGATCGACGTCCCGGACACGGCGCTCGCGCTGATCGCACGCAGCGGACGCGGCGCCTACCGCGATGCCGAGTCGACGCTCGACCAGCTCGCCTCGGCAACCGGCGGCACGATCACGGTCCAGGACGTGCTGCAGCTCCTCGGCGCGGTCGAGGACGAGGTGCTCTTCCGTCTCTGCGACCTCGTCGTGGAAGGGGACACCGCGGGCGCGCTGCTCTTCCTGGGGGAGCTGTCCGAGAGGGGACAGGATCTCGGCAGGCTCGTCACCGACCTGCTCGAGCACCTGCGCCACCTGCTGCTCGTGCAGCACATGAACGAGGTTCCCGACTCGCTGCCCGTCACCGACGAGGCGCGCGAGCGTCTGCGCGAGCAGGCGAACCAGCTCCCGGTCGCAACCGTCGTGCGACTGATCGACCTGCTCGCGGTCGCCGTCGACGACATGCGTCAGGGCGGCGACCCGCGTCTGCCGCTCGAGCTCGCGCTCGTCAAGGTGACGCGACCGGCGGCGGACATGTCGCGCGAGGCGCTGGCATTTCGCATCGAGACGCTCGAGGCGGGACGGGCCTCGCCGCGCGAAACGCTAGAACCGACTAGCCCAACGGACGACCCGACGCCGTCTCACGCACCGACCGCTGAACCGTTGCGCGTCGAGCTCGCGCAGCTCCAGGAGGCGTGGCGCCGCACGATCCTCCCCGCTGTCGAGCAGCGCTCGATCCCGATCGGCCAGACGCTGGGCGAGGCGCACCCGGCCGCGCTCGCCGGCGACACGCTCACGCTCGAGTTCCCGCCGACCGCGTCGTTCCACCTGCGCGTCGCCGAGGACCCGAAGAACGCAGCCATGCTGCGCGACGCGCTCTACGAGGTGACGGGCCGAAAGCTCGCCGTCGCGTTCGAGATCGGCGAGAAGGGGCAGGTTCCCGACGAGGACGACACGCCGACGAGCGAGGAGGACGTCCTCGAGCTGATGAAGAGCACCTTCGACGCGAGGGAGCTGGAGCAATGAGCTTCGACATGAACGCACTCATCAAGCAGGCTCAGGAGATGCAGGCGCAGATGCAAGAGATGCAGGAGGAGGCGGCGAAGGAGACGGCCGAGGCCTCGTCGGGGGGCGGCATGGTGACCGTCGTCGCGAGCGCGTCCGGCGAGATCAAGGAGCTGCGGATCGACCCGAAGGCGGTCGATCCCGACGACCCCGACCTGCTTGCGGACATGGTGATGGCGGCCGCGAACGAAGCCCTCCGCGCCGCGCATGCGAAGGTCGAGGCGAAGATGAAGAACATGCTGCCGCCCGACCTCGGCGGCCTCCTACCCGGGCTCTGAGCTCGACGCGACCGCCGTCGCGGAGCCCTCTAGTACCCACCGCCCTTGCCGCACGCGGCAAGCACGAGCGGCAACGCGGCGAGGAGCACGAGGAACAGCGTGGTTGTCCTGGCCATGCGAGGTCCTACGCCGCTCCGCCCGTGGCGGTTTGGACATGTCGGCCTGAGCCATGTCCAGGGGACAGTCCCCGGGACACGTCCCGAACGGACAGGTCCGGCCGACCCGGGCGGGCACAATGGCGCTCGTGTTCAGCCCCTCCGTGGAGAATCTCGTCGCGCAGCTCACGCGCCTGCCGGGCATCGGCTCGCGCACGGCCCAGCGGCTCGCCTTCCACATCCTGCAGCGCCCGGCCGACGAGGCGCTCGCGCTCGCCGCTGCCCTCGCAGAGGTGAAGGAGCGCGTTCGCTTCTGCCGCGACTGCGGCAACCTGACCGAGGACGAGGTCTGCGCGATCTGCCTCGACGCGCGGCGCGACCACGCGCTCATCTGCGTCGTCGAGCAGCCCGTCGACGTCGTCTCACTCGAGCGGACGCACGAGTTCCGCGGCCTCTATCACGTGCTCGGGGGCTCGCTCTCTCCGCTCGACGGCGTCGAGCCGGGCGACCTCCGCATCGACGAGCTGCTGCGCCGCGTCGAGGCCAACGGCGTGCAGGAGGTCGTGCTGGCGACGAACCCGAACATGACCGGTGAGGCGACGGCCGCCTTCCTCGCCGACCGGCTACGGGGGCGAGTCCGCGTCACGCGGCTCGCGAGTGGGCTCCCCGTCGGCGGGGACCTCGAGTACGCCGACGAGGTCACCCTCGGTCGCGCGCTCTCGGGCCGCCGGGAGATGTAGCGCGTCGGCGAGGACACTCGCCAGGAACCGCTCCGTGCGATAGGCGATCCAGAAGCAGAGCACCGCCATCGGCAGCTCGGCGAGGATTGCGAGCAGGATCGAGAAGCGCAACTCGTCCGCGTGGCTCTCGAGGACGACGTCGAACCATGCGTCGGTGACGAGCAGCGTCCCGGTCGCCGCGGCGAGCGCGCCGACCCACGGCGAGCGCCGATACGCAGCGAACGCTGTCATGAGGAAGAGCAACGCGAGCCCGCTGTCGAACCCCGACCAGGCGATGTCCCAGCGGTCCGTCTCGTGGTGCGGCGAGAGCGAGCCCGACAGCCAGATCGTCCAGGGCAGGAGCCCGACGCCGATCGCGCCGAATCCGGCCACGACCCAGATCCGAATCGTGAGAGAGCTGACCCTCATCGCGTGCCTACACTGTCGCAAATGGCTCTGACCGAGTTCGAGGCCGTCCCTGCGGTCCTGCGCGCGCCTCGCACTCCGGGGCTCGTGGTGATGAAGTTCGGCGGCACCTCCGTCGGCGACCCGGAGAAGCTGAGGCGGGTCGCCAAGCGGCTCGTGGCCGCGCGCGACGCGGGCAACAAGGTGGTCGCCGTCGTCTCGGCGATGGGGCACACGACCGACGAGCTCATCGACCTGGCCCACCAGGTGTCGCCGAAGCCGCACGAGCGCGAGCTCGACATGCTGCTCTCCGTCGGGGAGCGCATCTCGTGCGCGCTCGTCGCGATGGCGATCGTCGACCTCGGTCACCTCGCGATCTCCCTGACCGGCTCGCAGGCCGGCATCGTCACCGACTCGAGCCACACGAGGGCCAAGATCGTCGAGGTGCGCGCCCGCCGGATCCACGAGGCCCTCGACCGCGACCAGATCGTGCTGGTCGCGGGCTTCCAGGGCGTCTCGGCCGACTCCTTCGACGTGACGACGCTCGGACGCGGCGGCTCCGACACGACCGCGGTCGCGCTCTCCGCGGCGCTCGGAGCCGACGCCTGCGAGATCTACACCGACGTTCGCGGGGTGTTCAGCGCCGACCCGAGGCTCGTCGCGAGCGCGCGCAAGCTCGACCGCGTCAGCTTCGAGGAGATGCTGGAAATGGCGTCCTCCGGGGCGGGCGTGATGATGACCCGCTCCGTGGAGATCGCGCGCACGCACAATGTGCGTCTCAACGTCCGCTCCTCGTTCGAGGACGACGAGGGGACGTGGATCACCGAGGAGGACGACCCGATGCTCGAGAAGGCACTCATCTCCGCCGTCGTGCACCAGCGCGAGGAGACCGTCTACCGCGCAAGCGGACCGTCGGCGGCGACGCTGTTCGGCGCGCTCGCGACCGCGAACGTCAACGTGGACACCATCCTCCAGAGCTCCGACGAGGTCGTCTTCTCGGCGCCGCCCGAGGACAAGGAAGCCGCGACACGCGCCCTCGACGGGCTCGACGCGACGTGGGAGTGTCGCGACGACCTCGGCAAGGTGTCGGTGATCGGGGCCGGGATGAAGAGCCATCCCGGCGTCGCTGCGAAGACCTTCGCGGTGCTCGAGAGCGAGGGGATCGCCCCCGCCGTCGTCTCGACCTCGCCGATCAAGATCGCCTGCCACATCCCCTCCGACCAAGTCGACGCGGCAGTCCGCGCGCTGCACGATGCGTTCGAGCTTGCGTGACGCCCGCGTCGGGGTCGTCGGCGCGACGGGCGCCGTCGGCTCGGTGACGCTGGGCCTCCTGCGCGACCGTGGTTACGAGAACGTGCGCGTCTTCGCGTCGTCGCGCTCCGCGGGGCGGCGGCTCGGCGCGTGGACGGTCGAGGAAGCGACGCCGGCCGCACTTTCGCGGGGCGACGTCGACGTCTTCCTCTTCTCGGTCGGCACGGGCGCCTCGCGCGTTCTCGTGCCGCACGCGGTTGCCGGCGGAGCGGTGGTGGTCGACAAGTCGTCCGCCTACCGGCTCGAGCCCGGCATCCCGCTCGTCGTTCCGGAGGTGAACCCGGGGCGCGCGCTCGAGCATGACGGGATCCTCGCGAACCCGAACTGCTGCACGATCCCGCTCACCTGTGTGCTCGGGCCGCTGCACGAGGCGGCCGGGCTGACACGCGTCCGCGTCGCGACCTACCAGTCGGTTTCCGGGGCGGGCGCGCAGGCGATGGAACGCCTCCGCGGCGAGCCGCCGGTCGACCACGACCTTCGCATGGACTGGGACTTCGACGGCGAGGAGTTCGACGAGGAGTCGAAGCTCCGCTCCGAGACGCGGAAGATCATGGAGCTCCCCGACCTGCCGATCCAGGCGACGTGTGTGCGCGTGCCGGTGATGGTCGGCCACGCCGAGGCGGTCTGGATCGAGACCGAGTCCGATCTCGCCCCGGAGGCGGCGCGCGCGCTTCTCGCCGAAGCACCGTCGGTCAGGATCGAGGAGGCTCCATCGCCGGGGAAGGCCGCGGGTATCGACGACGTCCTCGTCGGCCGCATCCGCCGCGACCCGACCGTCGAGCACGGGCTCGCGCTCTTCCTCGCGAGCGACAACCTTCGCAAGGGGGCGGCGCTGAACGCGATCCAGATCGCGGAGCTCGTCCTCCAGCGCGAGCGCACGGCCGCCTGAGCCCGTTGCGGATCGGGATGCTGGGCCGGTTCTTCGCCGGCAACTGGCGCCCGCCCGCCGACGAGATCCGCTTCGCGGCCGAGAACGGGTTCGCGGCGGTGCAGGTCCGAAGCGACGTACCGGGCGAGCTCGAGGCGGTGCTCCGCGCCGATCTCGCGGAGACGGGCCGTGCCTTCGCCGCCGCGGGTGTCGAGCCGGTGGTCGAGATGCTCCTGCGGCTCGACCGCCACCCGTCGATCGCCGAGGCGCTTCGCTCCAACCTGCCCGCGCTCGCGGCGCTCGGCTGCCGGCGGGTGCACGTCCATCCGGTTCCGGGCGCGGCAGACGTGGACGTTCAGGAGCTCGAGGCGCTCCTGCCCGATCTCTTCGGCGCGGCGGTCGAGGTCGCGGAGAGGCACGGTCTCGACCTCGGCGTCGAGCACAACTCGTCCGAGCACCGACTGCTCGTCGCGCCGGAGGCGTGCGAGGCGCTCCTTGCCGGCGTTCCGGGCCTGCACTTCGTCTGGGACCTGAACCACGCAGAGCCGGCGGCGTTCGCCGGGTTCCGAGACCGGCTCAGCCTCGTGCACGCCTCCGACACGCCGCTTCCGGAGACGAACCATCACCTCCCGCTCGGCCTCGGGACGGTCGACTTCTCGGTGATCTCGGGCATCGAGGTGCCGGCGATCCTCGAGATCGGCGGCCTGCCGGTCTCGGGCGGCTACGGGCGCGACACGGACGACGCGCTGCTCGCGTCGCGCGCACGCCTGCTCGCATCGTAGGTCTCGCTCGTTCGTTGCGGCATCCCACCGCGTCCAACGCCGGCATCGTCGCCGACCGGGCATCCCACCCGCGAGAAGAAGGTGCCAGACGAGCCACCCGGCCGCAAGATCTGGCCCGAGGTTGTTGCACTCTTGTGACGGTGCCCGCGGTGCCCGTGCTCCGGTGCCCACGGTCGGTGCCTGGCACCGACGGGAGACGGAGGCTCGCCACTCGAGCCGGGCCGACGCGCGCCGCAGCCGGTGCCTGGCACCGGCCGGGTGGGATCCCCGGCCGGCGCCTGGCACCGGCCGGGGATCCCACCGTCACGGGTGCGGCGGTGCCGGGACCGGGTCCGGGGCGAACGCTTCCCGGACGACGCGCAGCACCTTGTCGCGCTTCCCTTCGAGCACCGGCTGGAGGCCGCCGAGCTCGAGGCGCGAGAGACCGACACGGCCCGCGGCACGCACCACCTCGAAGCCGAAGTCGGCGAGGAAGTCCTGCGGGAACACCGTGCGATGCACCCGGAAGCGCTCGGTACTCGACTCGCCCTCCGGGTAGCGGTAGGAGAACGCCTCAAGCGAGCGCGCGCCGCGGTCGCGGGCCTCGCCGATCGCGGCGAGGAAGAGGGACTGCAGCACCCACGGGCTCGAGCTGTCGACGATATATGCGCACGTGACCAGCATCGCGTCCTCCGACGGCGGCCCTCCCGGCAGCTCGAATGCACGCGGGAACGCCTGCGACGGCCCGTACTGCATCGAGCCGAGCACCCGCCGGTCGGTGTCGTAGTACACCATCCCCCACGAGCCGAAGTCGAGCTCGATCTTCTCCATCCAGCGGCTCTTCTCCGTCGTCCGGCGGCCGCGGGTCTGCCACCAGATGCACTCGTGGCAGACGGTCGGCGCCGTCTCCAGCGTCAGCTTCGTCAGGCCGGCGAGCTGCGGCATCGAACCGTCTACCGCTGCACGTCGTCGACGATCACGTTGACCGCAGTCGGCTTGACGTCGGCCATCTTGCCGAGGTACACCGAAACGCGGCGCTGCACCTCGGCCGCCACGTCCGGGATGTTCGCGCCGTAGTCGAGCACGACATGCACGTCGACTACCGAGCCGGAGACGCGCGCACCGCGCCGCTGCTTCGTGTGCACGCCCGGTACCTCCGCCGCCGCATCGGCCGCGTAGCGTGCGAGCACCTCGGGGGAGATGACGCTGTGCCCATCCATCTCCTACAGAGTAGAAGCTCGCAGCACGAGCTCGGTGGCCTCCGGGCGCGCGAAGAACCGAAACGGGACGAACGTCGTGCCGAGGCCCGGTGAAACGTGCATGACGGTGCCGTTTCGCTCGTAGATGCCCTCCGGGTACCTCGCCCGCGGATGGGCGAGCAGCAGCTTCCCGAACCCGTACGGCAGCACGATCTGGCCGGCATGCAAGTGGCCCGCGAGGAGCAGCTGGAAGCGCCCCGGCGGCACCGTCTCGAGCGCCCGCGGAAAATGGCAGAGGAGGATGCGGAGACCGGCGTCGGAGGGGCCGAAGCCGCTCGGGCGCTTCTCGAGCCAGGTGCGCGGGTCGACCCCGGCGAGCTCGACTCGCTGGCCGCGCGCCTCGACGTCCACCGACTCGTCGCGCAGGATCGTCCCGTGCTCGAGCCGGTCGAGCTCGACCGGCCGCGAGAACGGGTCGCGCGAGATCGCGTGGTCGTGGTTGCCGAGGACGACGTACGGATGCGGGAGCTTCGCGAGCAACGAGAGCAGTTGCCGCTCCGCGCTCGGTCGCGAGAGCAGGTCGCCCGTCACACAGACGAGGTCGGGCTGCCGCTCGGCGACCCAGTCGATCGCCCGCTCGACGGCGCCGACGCCGCGCGAGGGAAGCCCGAGGTGGAAGTCCGAGAGGTGCGCCACCCGCAGGCCGTCCAGCTCCGGGGGGAGGCCCGCCAGCCGCACGTCGAGCACCCGGAGCCGGACCCAGCCGGCCTCGAACCACCCGTATGCCGCGCAGAGCGCTGCGACCGCAGCGAGCGCCGCAAGCAGCCAGATCGCGAGCGTCAGATCTCGAGCTTCTCGAGCACCGGCTTGACCGAGACGACGTGCCGCTTGAACTGCAACTCGGAGTCCTCGAGCCCGGCGGCGACCCCGACGAGCTGCGAGAGGTGCAGGATCGGCATGTTGAAGTCACGCCCGGTCGACTTCTTGAGCTTCGACTGCCAGGCATCGAGCGACAGGTGGCAGAGCGGGCACGGGGTGACCATCGCGTCGGCCCCGGCCTCGTACGCCTGCTCGATCGGCTGGATCAGCTCGCCGAGCGCGGTCTCCTCGCGCGCCTGGATGATCGGGAAGCCGCAGCACTTGATCTTGGCCGGGTAGTCGATCGCCTCGCCGCCACACGCCTCGATGATCCGCTCGAGCGACCAGGGGCGATCGGGGTCCTCGAACCCCTGGATCTTCGACGGCCGCAGGATCTGACAGCCGTAGAACGGCGCGATCTTCAGTCCCTTGAGCCCCCGGTGCGCCGCGGTCTTCAAGAGGTCGTAGCCCTCGCCCTCGGCGATCTCCCAGAGCAGGTGTCGCACCTCCACGTCGGTCTCGTACGCCGGCACGCCCACCGAGACGAGGTTCTCGTTCACGCGTGCGCGCAGATCCGAGTCGCCGAGGAGCATGAAGTTCGCCTGACGCAGGTTGAGCGTGCAGACGTTGCACACGGTCAGCAGCGTGTCGACGCCTTCCGCAGCCGCATACGAGAGGATGCGCGCGTTCAGGTGCAGGTAGTAGTCGGGCTCCGCCTCGTGGATGTCCCCCGCTCCGCAGCAGGTGACGGATTCGAGCTCGACGAGCTCGATACCGACCTTCGGTGCGAGAGCCTGCGTCGCCGTGTCGAGCTCCTTCGCGGAGAGCGACGCGAGGCAGCCCTTGTAGTACGCCATCTTTCTCATGCGGTCTCGGTCTCCTCGTCTGCGATGAACGGCCGCGCGAACGAGCCGGGCCGGTCGTAGATCTCCTCGAGCGTCTCCTCGCCGACGCCCCTGCGGTGCTCGAGCATGGCGAGCGCGTGCTCCCCCTGCACGATGCCGTCGTAGCCGCTGCGTCCCTGGTCGCGCACGAGATCGTGGAGCCGGCGCGCTTCCTTCACGTCCTTCGCGACGTGCGGCGGGAACGGCGGCGGCACCTTCCCCTTTCGTGCCAGATCGAGAGCGAACCGCGTCTGCTTGATCGCCGAGACGACACCCTGCGTCTTCGGCACGAGCTCCGTCTCTCGCAGCCAGCCCGTCGTCTTCGCCGACGTCACGAACCACTTCGCATGCTTCGCGCCCATGTCGCGGTCGATCCCTTCCTTCATCGACTCGGCGCCGAGCTTCGCGATCGCGTCGCGCGGGTCGACGCCCTTCGGGCAGCGCTCGTTGCAGAAATAGCAGCGCGTGCATTCCCAGATGCCGTGCTCGCCGTTCAGCTTCTCGAGCCGGGCGATCTTCTGGCCGTCGCGTGGGTCGCCCACGAAGCGCATCGCCTTTGCGAGCGCCTGCGGGCCCGTGAAGAGCGGGTCGGCCTCCATCGCGTTGCACTCCGACACACAGCAGCCGCAGTTGATGCAGAGCGCCTCCTTGTGAACGACGTTCATGCGCTCGCTGCGGATGAGGCTCTCCTTGCCGTCGGGCGGCTCGTCGTAGCCCGGCTGGAGATACGGGTCGACGCTCTCGAACTTCTCCCAGAAGGGATCCATGTCGACGACGAGGTCCTTGACGATCGGCAGGTTGCCCATCGCGGAGACGACGGGGACGTGGCCGGCCTGCGCGATGTCGTACATGCGCGTCTTGCAGGCGAGCACGGCGGCGCCGTCCATGCGCATGCCGCACGAGCCGCAGATCATCATCCGGCAGCTCTTGCGGTAGGCGAGGGTCCCGTCGTGCTGGTCCTTGACGATGTCGAGGCAGTCGAGCAGCGTCGCCTCTTCCGGCGCCGAGACCTCGTATTCGGCGAGCTCCCGCTCGCCGGTGCGCGAGTTGAAACGCCAGATCTTCAGGCCGACTTGCATCCCCCGGCGATCCTAGCCGTACCGCCGCAACCGACGCGGTGGATCGGTAAGGTGCCGCGTCCTCTCCAGCCGACCTCACGTCGAGCCGGCACAGATCCCTCGCTCGGGGGTGGTCGTCCGGCGCCGGCGGGACGATGACGCTGCAACAAATCGCACATTTGGGCGCCGGTGGTCGGGCCCACGCCGCAGGAGGTTTCACCCAGTGATCGCACGCACACCAGCTCGTCACGTTCTGCTGATCGTCGCCCTCGTCCTCGCCCTGACGCTGATTCCCGCCGCGTTCGCCGCCAAGGGCGGCGGCGGAAGCAAGCCGGGAGGCGGCGGATCGGCCGGCCTGAATCTCGTGCTGGTCACGGATCAGAACGGCAACGGTTCGCCGAACTTCGGCGACACGATCACCTACAGCGTGTCGACGACCGCTACCAGCGCCCCGTCCGTCAAGACGACCTGCTCCCAGAACGGCACCGCCGTCCTCTGGACTCAGGCGTCGTTCTACGCCGGCAACCCGTTCGCGTACATGGACTACCTGGCGCTGGAGTCAGGCATGTGGACGAGCGGAGCAGCCGACTGTACCGCTGTCATGTACTACAGCAGTGGAAAGCGGACAGTCACCCTTTCGACGCTGAGCTTCCACGTCGACGCGTAGGCCCTGAAGCGAAGAAAGGGGCCCCGATCCACCGGGGCCCCTTTCGTTCGTGTCGCAAGAACTCCGTCGACTACGGGGTGTTCGACTGCGACCCGTTGTCGATCGCAAGGTCAGAGTTCTCGTTGTGGCAGCTACTGGTCACGTTCTTGATCCCCGAGTTCGTGCTCACGAACTCGACCTTCCACGAGAGGTTGTGCTGCGTTGTACTGACCGCAACCGTCGTGTTGGTTGTGTTGACCGTGACAGGCGATGCGTGATCGATCCCGCTCACGGTCTGATCGACGATCGCGGTACCCGAGCAGTCGATCGTCGTGTAGAGGCGGAAGCGAACGCTTCCCTTGATGTTGCCCGCGGCCCCGGATCCCACTCCGAGCGTTGCCTGGTCGTTCGGATAGAACGACTGCGCAGTGTCCATCGTGGGCTGCAGCGAGATGATCACGCTCGCCTCGTCGGCGCAGTTCGAAGCAACTGCCTTCGTGTTGGGTGAGTTGCCGCTGTACGTCGCCACCCAGTTGTACTGACCGGCCTGCGAGGGCTGGAAGCTCGCCGCAGCCTGAGCGGCCGTCGGATACGTATTGTTCCCGCTCACCGGGTAGGCGGCGGACGTGTAAACCGCGGTCCCGGTGCAGTCCGGGTGTGCCGGGTCAGCCTGGGGCCCGTACGCCGTGAACGTGATCGTTCCGCCTGCCGCGGAGCCGTCCGGCTGCTTGGCCGTGTTGCCAAGCGTGGCCGTGTCGCTGATGGAGCTCCCGAGCGCAAGCGGCCCGGCAGTCTGGGTCGTGACGATCGTCGGCTGAATCGGCAGGATCTGCAGACATTCGTCCGACCCATCGTGGTTGAACGTCGTCGCCGGTGAGACGGGCTTGTAGTTCCCATCGCCGGGCCACGACGAGTACCAACAGTAGTAACCGGCGGAATGAACGGTCACGCTTCCGGAGGACACCGTGTAGGCGTTCCCGGATTTGCTCCCCGGCAGGGCTGCCGTCGCCGTCGCAGTCCCACTCGGCGCGCAGCTCGTGATCGCCGTCTGGCTGGGGCCGCAAAGCCAGAAGCTTACGGTCCCGGTTGGGGCCGGCGGGCTCGAGCCTCCGGTGACCGTGATCGTCGCATCGTCGGAAACCGTCGCCGTGCCACCGGTGCCGATGACCGTCTGGTCGCCGTGGGGTGTGGTGCCCATGCTCGCACCGCATTGTGCGAACGTTCCGAGGACGAAGTCCTTCAGTGTCGCCGTCGTCGACGTCGACGCACGCGTCTCAGCACCGATGCTCGAGAAGCATTCGCTGCCGAGCCCGAGCAGCGAGAGGTTGATACCCCCCTCGTAGAGCTCGCCGGCGAGGTAGGTGCTGCTGTTGCCGCTCTTGTCGAGGTAGTCGGTGCGCCACGGAACCGGCGTCGTGTCGCTCGTGTTGACGATCCCGCAGAAGCCAACGTTCTGCGAGAGCCCGGGATCGCACTTCGCACTGGTCGAGGTTGCGAGGAGGCGCAGGTTCGCGTCGCCACAGTCACCGGGGTTGGGCTTCGTTGCACCTTTCGCGCATGAGCTGTCCCACTTGTAGACCGTGATCGTGGACGTCGTGCCACCGACGCTGAAGTCGCTGATCACCAGCACGTCGCCGTTCTTGTGCACCCCGGTGAAGCCGGTGCCGCCGCCGACGGAGTTCGTCCCCAGCCCGATCGGGTTCTGGAAGAACCAGAAACCCTGCTGAGCATCGCCGCTGTTGTCGAAGCGGTCGGAGCCGAAGTAGAGCAGCTCGCAATTGACGCTCGGGTCGAAGGTGCCGCCGTTGAGATCCGTCCCGTTGGGGCACGTCCCGACGTTCGTCGTCCCGGAGACACTGAAACGGGCGGCGAAGCCGTGTTCCAGGTTGTCCTTCGCGGGCAGACCGCCGCCGCCGTCGTTCCAAGCCCAGCTCGAGATGTCCTGAGGATCCTTCGAGCCGCCGCCGGTGAAGGTGGTCGCCGTCAGGTCGCCGCACCCGAAGGTGCCGCTCGTACCGGTCAGGCAGTCGCCCGACCAGGACACAGCGGTCGCCTTCGGCGACGCGGTATCCGAGGTCGTGCCGCAGGCCGAGCTCGACGTCGCCTGGTGGCAGACTCGATCCCAGTCATTCGTCTGCGGCTCGCCCGACGGCGCAGTCAGCGACGTCGCATCCCCGTCCAACTCGAGTGCGCCCGTCTTGAAGACTGCCTGAGCGCTTCCGATCGCGAAGAGCGCGACACATGCGATCAGGAGCATCGGGGCCCACAGAAAGCGACGCCTGCGCGTGCTCCCCTCGGGGCCCAAGATCCGTTCCGTCATCTGAGTCTCCCTTCCCAGAGAACAATCGGTTGGTCCGGTCAGAGATCCCCGGGCCGGTAGACGGAACTTAAGCCGCAGCAAAACGCAGCGATATCGGCCGTTCGCCCCCTCTTCGGCCTAGGTCGAATGGGGTCTGAACTGCGGCGATCGACCTAGGCCACTTGTAATCCCCGCCCTCGTGACGTATGACACTCGTGACGCATGTCTCATGCGAGGGGTGGTGAGCAGGTGGCCGTGCGGCGAACGGCGGTTCTGGTGGTTGACGACGACGCGGGCTTCTGCGCGTTCGTCGAGTCGCTCCTCGAGAGCGCCGGGATCGACACGCTCCGGGCGGCGAGTGCGGAGGAGGCAGTCACGATGGTGCGATCGCGGCGCCCGGACGCGGCGATTCTCGACGTGAGCCTGCCAGGCGTCAGCGGCTACGGGCTCTGTCGCCAGCTCAGGGATCTCTTCGGGCCAGACCTGCCGGTCGTCTTCGCATCGGGCTGCAGAACCGACGCGATCGACCGCGCTGCCGGCATGCTGGTCGGCGGCGACGACTACCTGACGAAGCCCATCGACCCGGATGAGCTGCTGGCGCGCCTACGAAGGCTGCTCGAGCGCTCACGAGCGTGGTCGAAGCCGTTATCGATCCTGAGCGAGCGCGAGATCGAGGTCCTGCAGCTGGTCGCAGAGGGCATGCCGCCGGCAGAGGTTGCGCGGCGGCTCGTCATCTCGCCGAAGACCGTCTCGAGCCATGTGCAACGGATCATGGCCAAGCTGAACGTGCATACCCGCGCGCAGGCCGTGGCGGTCGCGTACGAGGCGGGGTTGATCCGGGTCTCGTCAGGCAACGACGTGACAGCTCACCTCGGCGCGATCTCCACCTTCGCCGCGCTTTCTCACTAGCCGCCTAGTACGTCCGGATCGTCGGCTCGTACTGCGTGACCCGAACCTCGCTGTAGCTCAACTCGGGGCCGTCGCCGACCCAGCGCGTGATCGAGTGCTTCATGAAGTTCTCGTCGTCCCGCTCCGGGTAGTCGTATGGGCGCGCGTGAGCCCCGCGACTCTCCTTCCGTTCGACGCCCGCCTGCAACATGCACGCGGCGAGATCGAGCATGTTCCCGAGCTCGATCGCCTGGGTCAGGTCATTGTTGAAGACGTCGCCCTTGTCCTCGATCAGGACGCCTCGCTCGTACCGCTCGCGCAGCTCGTTGATGATCTCGATCTGCTTCGTCATCTGCTCCGCGCGCCGGAAGACGCCGAAGTTGTCGAGCATCGAGGTCCCGAGGTCGTTGCGGATCTGCCACGGACGCTCGCCGGAGGACACGTCGAGCAGCGCCCGGAGCTCGCGCTCAGCGTCGTCCTGCACGCTCCGCGGCACGTCGATCGTGGTGTTCGACAGCGCCCAGTCCGCGGCCGCGCGCCCGGCGCGGCGACCGAACGTGATCGTCTCCATCAGCGAGTTCCCGCCGAGCCGGTTCGCGCCGTGCACCGACACGCAGGCGACCTCGCCCGCGGCGTAGAGGCCGGTGAGCTCGGTCTCGCCGTCGTTCCCGGTCTCGACCCCGCCCATGTGGTAGTGCGCCCCCGGCCGCACGGGCACCGGGTCGTAGATCGGATCGACTCCGGCAAAGGTCATCGACAGCTCGCGCGACCCGGGCAGGCGCTCGATGATCCGCGCCGCGCCGAGGTGGCGCATGTCGAGCATCACGGAGCCGTTGATGCCGCGGCCGGCGTCGATCTCGGTCTGCTCCGACCGCGACACGACGTCGCGCGAGGCGAGCTCCATCGCGTTCGGCGCGTAGCGCTTCATGAAGCGCTCGCCCTCGCTGTTGATCAGGTACGCACCCTCGCCGCGGCAGCCCTCGGTGAGCAGGATCCCGGTCGGGTACAGCGTCGTCGGATGGAACTGCATGAACTCCATGTCCTTCAGCGGCAGCCCGAGGTGCAAGGCCATCGCGGTGCCGTCTCCGGTGCAGGCGTAGGCGTTCGTCGTCGTGCGGTAGATGCGGCCCTGGCCGCCGGTCGCGAGCACGACCGTCTTGCCGCCGAGCGTCTTCAGGCCGCCGTTCAGGAGATCCCAGGAGACGACGCCCTGGCACCGGCCGTCGTTCTCCACGAGCTTCCAGGCGAAGAACTCCTCGTAGACCGTGATGTTGCGCTTCACGAGCTGCTCGTAGAGCACCTGGATGAGGACGTGGCCCGTGATGTCTGCGGCGAACACGGTTCGCGGCGAGCCCGCTGCGCCGAACGGCCGCTGCGCGAGCTTGCCGTCCTCGCGCCGGGAGAAGAATGCCCCCCAGTGCTCGAGCTGATAGATGTCGCCGGGCGCCTCACGGCAGAAGACCTCGATCGCGTCCTGGTCGCCGAGATAGTCGGATCCCTTGACGGTGTCGAACGCGTGGATCTCGGGCGAGTCCTCGGCAGCGTTGCCCAGCGCCGCGTTGATGCCGCCCTCCGCCGCCCCGGAGTGGCTGCGGGTCGGATGCAGCTTCGAGATGACACCGACATCGGCTCCTGCATCATGAGCTTCGATCGCCGCGCGCATTCCTGCGCAGCCGGCTCCGACGACCAGGACGTCGTGCGTGGCTTCCACGTGAAGGGACGCTATCGGAACACCCGGCGGAGAGGAGCGGTTAAACCGGGGCGGTCTCGAGAATCCAGAGCGGCCCGTCGGCGCACTCGAGCCGATCCGCACCAGGAACCTCGGTGAGGCTGCTGCGGACGACCCTGACCGGGCGGCCGTCGCGCTCGAGGATCGGGCCGTGCGGATCGACGATCGGCGGCATGAAGCCCCACGCACGAACGCGGCGGTGCGCCTCCGCGGCCGGCTGCTTCGGGTCGAGAAAGAGGTAGTCCTCGCCGAAGTGGCTCTGGTAGTCGCCGCCCTCCTGCGGATCGCCGCGGTCGCCGCTCGCGAGCCGCGCGAACACGATCGGCAGCAACTCCGCCGCGACGGCCGGGAACTTCGCGAAGAGCGTCTCCTCGGTGTCGTCGTCGGAAAGCGGGATCGACTGCTGAGCGAGCAGGTTGCCGGTGTCGAAATCGGTGTCGACGACGTGGTAGCTGAGCCCGATCTCGCGCTCGCCGTTCCGAACCGCCCACGAGATCGGGAACGGACCGCGATAGCGCGGAAGCAGCGAGGGGTGCCCGTTGACGATGCCGTGCCTGGGAACGGCGATCGCCTCGGCCGGGATCAACCAGGGAAAGCCCGTGCAGAGCGCGAGGTCGAGGTCGTACGCCGCGAGGAGCGGCGCCAGCGACCGCCGCGACGCCGGGAAGAGCACGTCGAGCTCGGGCGGGTCGTCGGTGACGTGCGTCGTCGCAAGCGGCGAGAGTGGCGCGTCCGGCGCGCGGCGCCGCGGCGTGATCACCGCGACCGGCTCGTGCCCGAGCGCGCGGACGATCTCGGTGTATCCCTGCGCGACCGCGGGAACGCTCGTGATGATCGCGACACGCCACCCGACCGCGGAACGGCTCGGCGGCGTCGCGCTCAAACGCTGCGCGGGCCTGCGTCGCGGATGCGCACGTCGATGTCGCCGAACCGCTTGTCGAAGTTCTCCGTGAACATCGCGGCGAGCTCGCGCGCCTTCCGGTCGTACTGCTCGGGGTCGCGCCAGGTCGCACGGGGGTCGAGCAGTCTCGCCTCCACCCCCGGCACGTCGAGCGGGACCTCGAACCCGAAGAGCGCGTCCGTCCGGAACTCGGCCTCGCCGAGCTCTCCGCCGAGGGCAACGTGCAGCATCGTGCGCGTCGCCTGGATCGGCATGCGCTCCCCCTCGCCGAACGGACCGCCGGTCCAGCCCGTGTTGACGAGCCATACGGTCGAGCCGTGCTCGTCGAGCTTGTCTCCGAGCATCCGCGCGTAGACGGCGGGCGGCTGCGGCAGGAACGGCTGGGCGAAGCAGGTGGAGAAGGTCGGCTGCGGCTCGGTGACGCCGATCTCCGTGCCGGCGAGCTTCGCCGTGAAGCCGGAGAGGAAGTAGTAGAGGGCCTGCTCGCGGGAGAGCCTTGCGATCGGCGGGAGGATGCCGAATGCGTCTGCCGTCAGGAAGATGACCGAGCTCGGATGCCCGGCGCGCTTCTCCGGCAGGGCGTGGCCGATCTGCTCCAGCTTGTAGGCGGCACGCGTGTTCTGCGTCTTCGAGCCGTCCTCCAGGTCGAGATGGCCGAGCTCGTCGACGACGACGTTCTCGAGAATCGTCCCGAACGTGCGCGTCGTCTTGAAGATCTCCGGCTCCGCAACGGACGAGAGGTTGATCACCTTGGCGTAGCAGCCACCTTCGATGTTGAAGACGCCGTTCGAGCCCCAGCCGTGCTCGTCGTCGCCGATCAGGAAGCGCTCGGGATCCGCGGAGAGCGTCGTCTTGCCCGTTCCGGAGAGCCCGAAGAAGATGGCGACGCTGCCGCCGGCGCCCACGTTCGCCGAGCAGTGCATCGGGAACACGCCCTCGAGTGGGAGGCGGTCGTTCATGACGCTGAAGATCGACTTCTTGATCTCGCCTGCGTAGAACGTGCCTCCGACGAGCAGCTCGGCCCGACCGGGATGCACGACGATGAACGTGCCGGAGCGCGTTCCGTCCTCGATGGGGTCGGCCTCGAGGTCGGGCGTGTGCAGCACGACCGCCTGCGGCGTGAACGTCGCCTCGTCCTCCGCGGTGAGATCGATGAACATCGTCTTTGCGAAGAGCGCGTGGTAGGCGTGCGCGGTGATCACGCGAACGGCGAGCCTGTGCGCGGGGTCCGCGCCGGCCCATGCGTCGACGACGTAGAGCGGGTCGGCGGACGCGAGGTGCGAGACGACCTTGTCGCGAAGACCCTCGAAGCGGTCTTCGGAGAGCTTCTGGTTGACCTCGCCCCACCAGATGCGGCCGGTCGACGTCGGCTCGTCCACGAGGAACTTGTCCTTGGGGGAACGGCCGGTGAAGGTGCCGGTGTCGACGACGAGCGGTCCGCCTTCCGCGAGCCGTCCCTCGCCGCGCGCGAGCGCATGCTCGTACAGCAGCGACGTGGTCGGGTTTCGGTAGACGGAGCCTTGCGCGTCGATCCCGTGCTCGGAGAGATCCACGCGGCCGGGCAGCTCAGTCGTGGTCATCCGGAGCGCCTCCTTGCAGGTGTACAGGTGAACGGCCGAGAACGGCTGCATGGTACGGATTCGGCCACCGAGCCCGGCGCCCGAACCGTGCCCGCCGCGCGCACACCCCGCCCGCCACTGTCTCCGCGGGACGTGGCCCGTCGCCAAACGAGGGTTACAACATTGCGACTATCTGTCCACAGGTCGGGCGGGAATGGCTTCGTTCCTAGCCGCGCGCTGGACATGGCTCGAGGCGACACTCGACGCGGGCCGTCTGCGCCGCTAGGCGCGTCGCGGGCCTGGCCGGGGTGGGCCTAGATCCGCCAGTCGCCGGCGCGGAGGACCGGAACGCGGTCGCCGCCGACGGTGATGCCGTCGACCTCGAGCTCGGGCGAGCCGATCATGAAGTCGATGTGCGTGTCGCTCGTGTTGACACGGCCGACCTCCGCCTCGTCGACGAGGAACGGGAAGCCGTTTCCGAGCGCGATGTGGCTCGCTGCGTTCTCGTCGAGCAGCGTGTTGTAGAAGACGGTCCCCAGCGGGCCGATGCGGCCCTGGCGGTCGACGAGCGCGAGCTCGCCGAGCCGGAGCGCGCCGTCGTCGACCGCGAGCTGCGCGCGGATCGCATCCGCGTGCTCGTCGGCGTCGACGTCGACCGCGACCCCACCCTCGAACCGCACGCGCAGGCCGCGGATGATCGTGCCGTCGCGGAGGACGAGGGGCTTCGTGGACGCGACGTACCCTTCCGTCCGTAGGGGGTCCGGCGTCGTGAACACCTCTTCGGTCGGCAGGTTCGGGAAGTGGCGCAGGCCGTCCGCCGTCTGGAAGTCTGCCGACCACCACTTGTGGGTCGGCAGCATCCCGACCGTCAGGTCGGTGCCCGGCCCGCTCAGGTGAACGGCGTCGAATGCCCGCTCGGTGAGCCTCCGCGCCGACTCCGTGAGGACGGCCATCCGCTCCTCCCAGGCCGCGCCCGGATCCGGCTCGTCCAGGCGCAGGACATGTTCGAGCTCCTGCCAGAGCCGCTCCGCCGCCGCCTCGTCGCCGAGCTCCGGGTAGACGAGCTTCGCCCACTCGGGATGCGGGCAGGCGATGATGCACCAGTTCGTCGAGCGCTCGCCGACGATCTTCGGCACCTCTTTCAGATACGGCAGGTGGTCGCGCCCGACGAGCGCGCCGTCGAGGTCGTCGAGGACACCGTTCGCGGTGACGCCGGTCAGCGTGACGCGGCTGCCCTTGCCGGCGGCGTGCTCGAGCATCCGCTCGCCGTACCAGTCGGGGACGAACTCGAGCGTGTCCGGGTTCGCATGCTCGATCCGCGCCCGCTTCACGAAGGGGTCGAAGTAGCCGACGTCGACGAACTTCGCGCCCCTGCGGTAGGCCGCAGCGGCGACCTCGCGCGCCATCTCCTCCTGCCCGATCTCGGCCGAGACGAGGACGATCTGCCCCGGCTGCACGTTCGCGCCGTGCACAGCGAGCTCGGAGAGGCGCGTCCAGCGATCGTCCATCGGCAGGCGATCCTATAGCGCGCGGCGAACTTCGTCCGGTGATGACCATCGAAGCCGCCGCCGAGCGGTTCCTCGCCGCCGCCGGGATCAGCGACGGAACCCGTCGCGGCTACCGCGGCGACATCGAGGAGTTCGCGCGCTTCATCGGGCCCGACAGCCCGATCGAGGACGTCGACGTACGCGTGCTCGCGGACTGGGTGACAGAGCTCGGCCGCTCGCGCGCCGGAGGACGCCTCGCGCCTGCGACGATCGGCCGGAAGCTCGTCGCGGTCCGGAGCCTGCTGCGCTACTCGCTCGGTCCAGACCATGTTCCCGACGCATCGCTCGCACCGAAGCGCCCACGCCGGCTGCCCGATGCGCCCAAGCAGCGCGAGGTGGAGGAGATCATCGACGGCGTGGGCGGCGACGGCGCGCTCGCGCTTCGTAACCAGGCACTCGTCGAGCTCGTCTACTCGGCCGGGTTGCGCAGCGCCGAGGCGGTCGGGCTCGATCTCGGCGACGTCGACTTCGAGCAGGAGCTCGTACACGTGCGACAGGGCAAGGGCTCGAAGGACCGCGTCGTCCCGCTCGGCGAGGAGGCCGCAAGCCTCGTCGCCCGGTACCTCCACCGCGCGCGGCCGCAGCTCGCCCGCGGGGCCGAGAACGCGCTCTTCCTCTCGGTGCGCGGCCGCCGCCTCGACACCTCGACGCTGCGGCGGCTCGTCCCGCATCCGCACCGGCTGCGGCACGCATTCGCCACGCACCTCCTCGAGGGCGGCGCCGACCTGCGGACGATCCAGGAGCTACTCGGCCACAGCTCGCTCTCGACGACCCAGATGTACAGCCACGTGGACGCCAAGCGACTGAGGAAGGTGTATGACACGGCCCACCCCCGGTCCTGACCGCGAGGTCGAGGGCTTCCTCGCGCTCCTCGGGGCGACGCGCTCGCCGCGCACGGTCGACGCCTACCGGCGCGACCTGCGCGCGCTCGGCGCCTACCTGGCGAAGCCCGTCGCCGCCGCGACCCTCGAGGAGCTCGAGCGCTACACCGCGCAGCTCCGCGCCGACGGCCTCTCGAGCGCGACGATTGCGCGTCGCACCGCCGCCGCCCGCAGCTTCTTCCGCCACGAGCAGCTGCTCGGACGGAGAACCGACAACCCGGCCGCGGCGATCTCGCTCCCGCGCCGCGCGAAGACGCTCCCGAAGACGCTCTCCCCGGGCGAGGCCGAGCGGCTGATCGGCGCTGCGGCCGGGACGCAGCCGCGCGCCCTCCGCGACCAGGCGCTCGTCGAGCTCCTCTACGGCGCCGGGCTGCGGGTCTCGGAGGCGACCGGGCTCGACAAGAACGGCGTCGACCTGGACGACCGGATCGTCCGCGTGATCGGCAAGGGCAACAAGGAGCGAGCCGTTCCGATCGGCCGCCCCGCCGCCGAGGCCCTCCGCCGTTACCTCGCACGGGGGCGGCCCTTCCTCGACCGGCGCCACCGGCCCGAGCTCTTCCTGAACGCCAAGGGCGGGCCCCTCACCCGCGCGGGCGCCTTCCTGATCCTCCGCAAGCTCGCCGAGAAGGCGGGCCTCGACCCGCAGCGGGTGCATCCGCACCTCCTCCGCCACTCCTTCGCGACGCACCTCCTCGAGGGCGGCGCCGACCTCCGGTCGGTTCAAGAAATGCTCGGACATGCCGATCTATCCACCACCGAGCTCTACACGCACGTAACCGATCGCAGGCGCCGGGAGTTGTACTACCGGGCGCACCCCCACGCCCGCCGGAAACCCACGGAGGAACAGAGTGTCACCGGATCCCCACATCGAGCTCTTCATGATCCTGGCGTCGGCAGCCGTCTGGCTGATGACGAAGGCGGGACTGGCTAAGAACGCGCTCGAGTTGAAACGCCGCCGGCCGGTGTGCCCGTCCTGTGGACGGCACGACGGCTGCAGCTGCCGCCCGTAGGCGGCGCTACTTGCTCGCCTTGCGGCGCAGCGACTGCGCCACCTTCGCCGCCGCCTCGCGGAGCTCCCGCGGCTGCTCGTCGTCCGCGGCCAGCGCGCCGAGCAGCTGGACTGTGTCGGGCCGCGACGACCCGTTCTTCAACGAGACGACGGCCAGCCTGCGAACGGCCTCGTTGCCGTCGTTCGAGAGGAGCTCGTGCAGGATCGCGCGGACGTCGTTGACGTCACCCGGATGGTCGCGCGAGAGCCGCTCGAGGGCGAGCAGCGCCGAGCCGCGCACGGCCGGGCTCTCATCCTGCAGCCCGCGGCGGAGCAGCTCTCTCTTCGAGCGGAAGCGAAACTGCCCGATCGCGCGGTAGGCGACGGCTCGCTCGCGAAAGTCGGCCGTGCGCGCCGACGCCTCGATCTGCTCGTCCCACTCGGCGCGGAGCTGCGACAGCTCCCGCTCGTTGCCCTCCCCGGCCAGGGCGTCGGCGCGCTCCGCGGCCTCGGCCAGAGTCATGCGTGCGGATAGGGACGGCGCGGCTCGCCGACGTACGACGCCGAGGGCCGGATGATCCGGTTGTCCGACTGCTGCTCGAGCACGTGCGCCGCCCAGCCCGCCGTCCGGCTCGCCGCGAAGACCGGCGTGAAGAGGTCGGTCGGGATGCCGAGGTACCGGTAGACCGACGCGGAGTAGAGGTCGACGTTCGGGAAGAGCTGCTTCTCGTCGAACACCGTGCGCTCCGCCGCCTCGGTGATCGCGTACCAGTTCGGATCGCCGGCCGGCCCGGAGAGCTCCTCGGAGATCCGCTTCAGGATCAGCGCCCGCGGGTCGTACGCGCGGTAGAGCGGGTGGCCGAAGCCGTAGAGCTTCTCCTTGCGCTCGAGCATCGCGCGCACCTCGCCGGGCGTCCGCGCGGCACTCCCCCAGCGCTCGAAGAGGGCCATCGCAGCGGCATTCGCGCCGCCGTGCAGCGGGCCGCCGAGCGCCGCGATCGCGGCGACGATCGCCGCCGTCAGGTCGGCTCCCGTGCCGGCCACGACGCGCGCGGTGAACGTCGACGCGTTCATCTCGTGCTCGGCGTGCAGGATCATCGCGATGTCGAAGATGCGCGCGTGCCGCTCGCTCGGCCGCTCGCCGGAGAGCATCGCGAGGAAGTTCTCGGCATAGCTGAGCGAAGGATCCGGGGCGACCGGCTCGAGCCCCTGCCGCCGCCGGTGATGGCGGGCGATCATCGTCGGCAGCTGCGCGATCAGGCGGGTCGCGGAGACGAGGCCGGACTCGCGGTCGGTCGCGCCCGCCTCCTTCGAGCCGAACGAGAGGGAAGACGCGGCCGTCCGCAGCAGGTCCATCGGCGACGCCGAGGGCGCAGACCGGTCGATCGCCTCGGCGGTCGCGTCGGGGATCGCACGCCGCGCGAGCGCCTCGACGAACGCGTCCCGCTCGGCGGCATCCGGCAGCTCGCCGTGCACGAGCAGGTACGCGGTGTCCTCGTAGGTCGAATGCTCGGCGAGGTCCGCGATGTCGTAGCCGCGGTACATCAGCACGCCCTCGTCGGGGTCGATCGACGACACCGACGACTCCGCGACGACGATGCCGGAGAGTTGAACGGACTTCTTCGGCGTCACTGCGCGACGTCGGACAGCGAGCGGGCGCCCGGCCCGATGTAGCGCGCCGACGGCCTGATCAGCCGCCCGGTCCGCTTCTGCTCGAGAATGTGCGCCGACCAGCCGGCGACACGTGCGCAACCGAACATCGCCGGCGTCAGCGCCGCGGGGATCTCCGCGATGTCGAGGACGACGGCTGCCCAGTACTCCACGTTCGTCTCCAGCTGCCGGTCGGGCGAGCGCTCGCGCAGCACCTTCAGCGCGGCCTCCTCGAGCGCCGCGGCGACCTCGACCCGGGGCGAGCCGAGCTCGAGCGCCGTGCGCTTGAGCACACGCGCGCGCGGGTCGTACGCGCGGTAGACGCGGTGGCCGAAGCCCATGATGCGCTCGCCGCGGTCGAGCAGGTCGCGGACGTACCGCTCGGGGTCGCCGGACGCGGCAGCGCCGTCGATCATCGGCAGCACGCGCGCCGGAGCGCCGCCGTGCAGCGGACCGGAGAGCGTCCCGACGGCCGAGGACATCGCTGCGGCGCAATCGGCACCGGTCGAGGCGGCGATGCGCGCAGTGAACGTGGAGGCGTTGAGACCGTGCTCGGCGGCGGAGATCCAGTAGGTGTCGAGCGCCCTCACTGCGCGCGGATCCGCCTCGCCGCGCCAGCGGATCAGGAACTTGGCGGCAGCGTTCGCGCCCTGTTCGATATCGGCCTCGGGAACCGCGGGCTGCCGTCCCCGCGCACCCTGCGCGACGATCGTCAGGGTCGCGGACGAGAGCCGCGCGAGGTCGTCACGGGCCTGCTTGTCGTCGATGTCGACGAGCTTCTGCATGCCCCACTTCGGGCCGAGGGTCGCGAGCGCCGCCTGCAGGTCGGCCGGCACGGACCCGCTCGGGTCCTGCAGGTGGATCGCCTCCGTCGGCGGAAGCGGCGACGAGATGTCCTCGTCGACGAGCAGCCCCCAGACGTTCTCGAAGGGGTAGCGGCCGACGAGCTCCTCGATGTCGACGCCGCGATACCTGAGCGACCCGCCGTCCTTGTCAGGCTCGGCGATCTCCGTCTCGAACGCGATGACGCCTTCGAGGCCGGGACGAAAGTCGCTGACAGCGCTCATCGCTTGCGAACGGTACACAAAGGGGGGTCGAGCGGCGGGTACCTACCCGCCGCTCGAGAAGCCCCACGTCTTGGGGCCGGGAACGTGAATGCCCTTCGCGTTCGCGAACATCGAGGCGATCGCGATCGCGGCCATCACAACCGTGACCAGGTTGACATGCTTTTTCATCGGGAACCTCCTCTCACGCAGTTAGAAGTGAACGTCCTGGAGCGATTCGGCGGCCTTGCGGTACAGGGCTGCGGCGGCCTCGTGCTCGCGGGCGCGGCCGCGCAGCTCGGCCTCCGCCATCCAGACCGCCGCAACGTGGCTCTTCGACCCGAGCGTCGCGTAGAGCGCCTCGGCCGCGGCGAGCTCTGCGAGCGCCTCGTCCTCGCGCGACTGCTCGGCGAGCGCGCGGCCGAGCACGAGGTGCGCGTTCCCACGCTCGTCGAGGTAGTCGTCCCGCCCTTCGAGGATCGAGAGCGCGTGACGCACCTGCTCCTCGGCGAGGATCGGCGCACCGCAGCGTAGGTGCACCTGTGCGAGCGAGCAGACCGCCTGCGCCGCGTCGGCGAGGTTGCCGATCTCGAGCGCGATCGCGAACGACTCCTTGAGGAACGCAACGGCCCGCTCGGGCTGGTCGAGAAGGAAGCTGAGACCGCCGAGGTTGTTGAGCAGGCGTGCCTCGGTCTGGCGGTCGCCGCTCGCGACGGCTCGCTCGCGCGCGCGTTCGGCGTAGAAGCGGCCGAGGAGCGGGTCGCTGCGCCGCTCCGCGACGAGCGAGCACTGCATCAGCGCGAGCGCCTCGAGCCGCGCGTCCCCGACGGCGGTCGCAAGCTCGAGCGAGCGCTCGGCGTCGGTCTGCGCGGCCTCCCACTCGCGCTGCACCTGGTAGCCGCGAGAGCGCCAGTCGAAGATGCGCGCGCGCAGCGCGTCATCCGCGGCGGCCCCGTCGGCAAGCTGCAGGGCAGTCGAGAACAACGAGATCGCGTTCGAGACGCGCGCCAGCTTCAGCCGGCAGCACCCGAGCCGGAAGAGGGCGTGGGCGCGATCGAGATCGGAGAAGGCCGGGCGCTCGGCGAGCGCGCACGCCCGCTCGAGGATCGAGGCGGCAGCCTCGAGCTCGCCCAGGTACATCCGCGCCCAGGCTTCGCAGAGGAGCACGCGAAGCGCGAGCCCGGGCGCCGACACGGCCGGGATCGACACGCGGCCGAGCGCGGCGATCGCGTCGGCGTACCGGTGCTCCGAGACGAATCGCTCGGCTCGCACGAGCGCGGTCGCGGTCTCCGTCAGCCCGGAGCCGACCGGCGCCTGGACGGACGGAGGCGCGGGAGGAGGAACGAGTTGGAGCGCCGCAGGGCTTTCCACGATCCTCATCAAAGGTTGCGCCGCACCGGTCGGCCATCACCATGATCACGCTCCCGGCATCCCGGTTCCGGGGGAGGCGACACAACCGGTGTGTGTACCCTGGCGCCCGCGATGGCGCACCGGGTCACTCTCATTCCCGGCGACGGAACCGGCCCCGAGTTGACGGAGGCGACCCGTCGCGTCCTCGAGGCGACGGGTGTGGGCTTCGACTGGGATGTGAAGCACGCAGGCGTCGACGTGATGGAGCAGGCAGGCACACCGCTTCCCGACGACACGCTCGCGTCGGTGCGACAGAACAAGGTCGCGCTGAAGGGTCCGATCACGACGCCGATCGGCACAGGCTTCCGCTCGGTCAACGTCGCGCTGCGCCACGAGCTGGGGCTCTACGCCTGCCTGCGGCCGTGCAAGACCTACCCGGGCGTTCGCTCCCGCTACGACAACGTCGATCTCGTGCTCGTGCGCGAGAACACCGAGGACCTGTACGCCGGAATCGAATACGAGGCGGGCACCGAGCAGGCCGAGCAGGTGATCGCCGAGCTGAACCGGCTGCAGGCGAAGCAGATCGCGTCCGGCTCGGGGATCTCGGTGAAGCCGATCAGCCGCGAAGGGTCGGAGCGGATCATCCGTTTCGCATTCGAGTACGCACGCGAGCACGGGCGTAAGCGCGTCTCCTGCGTGACGAAGGCGAACATCATGAAGTTCACGGACGGGCTCTTCCTCGACGTGTTTCGCGACGTCTCGCAGGAGTACCCGGAGATCGAGCCGTGGGAGAACCTCGTCGACGCGGTCTGCATGGGGCTTGTGCAGCGGCCGGAGGAGTTCGACGTGCTGGTGCTTCCGAACCTCTACGGCGACATCGTCAGCGACCTGACGGCCGGTCTCGTGGGCGGCCTGGGCGTCGCGCCGGGAGGCAACATCGGACCGGACTCCGCGGTGTTCGAGGCGACGCACGGGTCGGCGCCGAAGTACAAGGGGCAGAACAGGGTCAACCCGACCGCGATGATCCTCTCGGGCATGTTGATGCTCGACCACCTCGGGGAGCGCGAGGCTGCGCAGCGCCTCGAGGACGCGGTGGCTTCCGTGATCGCCGAGGGAAAGGCGGTCACGTACGACCTGAAGCCGTCCCGCGACGACCCGACGGCGGTCGGCACGAGCGAGTACGCGGACGCGATCATCGAGAAACTGGAGGCGTGAAGAGCATGAGCAAGCGGCGGAAGGTCACGGTCGTCGGTGCCGGGAACGTCGGCGCGACGTGCGCACAGGTGCTGGCGCAGCGCGACTACGCGGATGTCGTCCTGGTCGACATCAAGGAAGGTCTGCCGCAGGGCAAGGCGCTCGACATCAACCAGATGGGCGCCGTCCTCGGCTACGAGCCGAACGTGATCGGGTCGAACGACTACGACGCGACCGCAGGGTCGGACGTCGTGGTGATCACCGCCGGCCTGCCCCGCTCGCCCGGCATGAGTCGCGACGACCTCGTCCAGACGAACGAGAAGATCGTCAAGGACGTGACCGAGAAGGTCGCGGCATCCAGCCCGGACGCGATCCTGATCGTCGTCTCGAACCCGCTCGATGCGATGTGCCACGTCGCGAAGAACGTCTCCGGCTTCCCGAAGGAGCGTGTGTTCGGCCAGGCGGGGATCCTCGACACCGCGCGGCTCCAGACGTTCATCGCCTGGGAGACCGGCGCGTCGATCAAGGACGTCACCGCGGTCGTGCTCGGCGGCCACGGGGACCAGATGGTCTCCGTGATCTCCGCGACGACGGTCGGGGGCGTCCCGATCCGCAAGCTCGTTGCCGAGGAGAAGATCGCGGCGATGGTCGAGCGGACGGCGAAGGGCGGCGGCGAGGTCGTGCAGCTCCTGGGCACGTCCGCCTGGTACGCGCCGGGTGCGGCGGCCGCGCAGATGGTCGACTCGATCATGCTCGACGAGAAGCGGGTGCTCCCGTGCACGGCCTACCTCGAGGGCGAGTACGGGATCGAGGGCCTCTACATGGGGGTGCCGGTGAAGCTCGGCGCGCAGGGCATCGAGCAGATCCTCGAGGTCGACCTGGACGAGCCCGAGCAGGCCGCGCTCGCCGAGTCGGCCGCCGCAGTCCGCGACGTCGTCTCCGTTCTCTCCACCTAACGCTCCCGTACGGTGCCTGGCACCGGCCGGGTGCGCCGCCGGCCCGCTCCGGCGCGGCGATTGTGGATCGTTCGTGACGCTTCCCCAGCGGTGCCTGGCACCGGCCGGCGGCACCGCTAACGCTCCCGTACGGTGCCTGGCACCGGCCGGGTGCGCCGCCGGCCCGCTCCGGCGCGGCGATTGTGGATCGTTTGTGACGCTTCCCCAGCGGTGCCTGGCACCGGCCGGCAGCGGTGCCTGGCACCGGCCGGCGCCACCGACCGGCCCGCGTCGTGGCCCCGACGCGCTACCGTCCCGCCGCATGGATCTGGGTCTGCGCGGCAGGACGGCGATCGTCTGTGGAGCCTCCTCGGGCCTCGGGCTCGCTTCGGCGGAGGCCCTGGCCGAGGAAGGCGCCAACGTGGCGATGTTCGCCCGGCGGCGCGAGGAGCTCGAGCGCGACGCAGACCGAATCGGCGCGCTCGCCGTACGTGGAGACGTGCGGAACGTCTCCGACCTCGACCGCCTCGTCGCAATGACGCTGAAGGCGTTCGGCGGGATCGACATCCTCGTCTGGAACTCGGGCGGCCCGCCGGCCGGGAAGGCGTCCGAGGCCACGGACGACGACCTGGAGAGCGCCTTCGAGCTCCTGCTGCAGCCGGCGGTCCGCCTCGTGCGCCTGACGCTCCCGCACCTGCGGGAAAGCGACGCCGGACGGATCCTCTTCCTCACCTCCGCGACGGTCAAGGAGCCGACCCCCCACCTCGCGCTCTCGAATGCGCTGCGCCCGGGCCTGACGGGGTGGGCGAAGACGCTCGCACGCGAGCTCGGGCCTGAGCGGATCACCGTCAACTGCGTCGCGCCCGGACGCATCGACACGCCACGCATGACGGAGCTCTACGGCAGCGGCGGCCCGCCGGCCGAGGAGCTCGCCCAGATCCCGCTCGGCCGCCTCGGCTCGCCGCGCGAGTTCGGCGACGTCGTGTGCTTCCTCGCCTCCGACCGCGCGTCGTACGTGACCGGCACGACCGTGCTCGTGGACGGCGGGGCCTCCCGCAGCCTGCTGTGAGGCACATCACCCCCGGCCGGCTCCTGGCGCTGGGGCTCGTGGTGCTTGCGATCGCCGTCGGGCTGTACGTCATCCCCTCGGACGAATACATCTTCCTGCCGGATCCCGCCCACCCCGTCGCGCCGCTCGTCACCGTCCCGGGCGGTCACGACCCGACGAACGGCAGCATCTACTTCGTCGACATCGTCGTGCGCAAGGCGTCGATCCTCGAGAAGCTCTTCGGCGGGCTGCACAAGGGCGCGCAGCTCTTCCCGGCGAGCGCGGTGAACCCCCCGGGCGTCGGCGACCGGCAGCGGCGGCAGATCGACCTCCAGGACATGCGGACGTCCCAGCAGGTGGCGGCCGCAGTCGCGTTGCGCGCCGCCGGCCGGAAGGTCGTCATGACGTCCACCGGCGCGCGCATCGCGCTCGTCGATCCGGACCTGCCGGCGGCGGGCAAGCTCGATCCGGGTGACGTGATCACCGCGGTCGGAGGGACGCCGGTGCACGACATCGAGGACATCTCCACCGCGATGCGGAAGCACAAGCCCGGTGACGTCGTCGCCTTCACGGACCGCCGCGGCACGCAGACGAGCGTCGTCCGCATCAAGACGGTCAGGAACCCGCTGCCGCCCCACAACGCGATCGTGGGCGTCCAGCTCGAGAACCAGCTCGACATCCACCTTCCACTCGACGTCCGGATCGACGCCGGGAACGTCGGCGGGCCGTCGGCAGGGTTGGCGTTCGCGCTCGAGGTGCTCGCGGAGCTCGGCCGGAACGTGCTGCACGGGCACAAGATCGCCGCGACCGGCGAGATCTTCGCGAACGGCGCCGTCGGCCCGATCGGCGGGATCGAGCAGAAGACGATCGGGGCGCGCGACGCGGGTGTGGACGCCTTCCTCGTCCCGGCTGGGGAGAACGCACAGGAGGCCCGCAAGCACGCGGACGGCCTCCGCATCATCCCTGTGGAGACCTTTCCACAGGCGTTGCACGCGCTGGCGACACTGCCCTCACGGCCGTGAACCCGAGGCGATTCGCCGCTCGCGAAGTTGCCGGAAAGTGCACGTTTTCCTTTTAGGCAAGCCCTTTTACGCGTCAACAAGGGGTCGTAGCATGCCGTTCGCGACGCACCGCCTCGAACCCCCGGAAGGACACCATGACCCGACAGAACGCCCCGACCTGCGACGACTGCTACTTCCGTCGCCACGGCCTCTGCGCGATGGCCCCGGAGCGTCCCTGTCCCACCTTCCGAGCCGCCACGCGCACGCTCCAGCCGCCGCGGCAGCCGCGTCTCGTGCCGCTCGCGCTCGCAGCCGCAGCGGCGGCCGTGTAGTCGGAAACGGATCTAGCCCGATACTGCGGCGGGCAGCGCAGCCGCGAGCCGCGCGACGCCGTCGGCGATCTCGTCGGTCGAGACGAAGCTGTAGGCGAGGCGCGCCGTGTCGGGCTCGCCGCCGAAGTCGGCTCCCTTCACGAAGGTGACGCCGGCATCCTCCGCGCGCGCGAGCAATCCCGTGGCATCGACGCCGTCGAGCTCGAGCCAGAGGAAGTAGCCGCCGTCCGGCCGCGTCGTGCGGAGACCGGGAAGCTCACGGTCGAGCGCCCCGAGCATCGCGTCGCGGCGCGCGCCGAGGAGCCCCTTGACGCGGTCGAGGTTGGGCTCGAACCTGCCGCGACTCACGAACTCGTGCACCGTTGCCTGGCCGAGCAGGACCGGCGTGATGTACGTGGACGTCGCCGTCGCGGCGATCTCCCGCGCGAGCAACTCAGGCAGCACGAACCAGCCGACGCGCAGGCCGGGCGCGACGGTCTTCGAGAACGAGGAGCTGTAGGCGATCTCGCCCTCCGACAGGTCGAACAGCGACGGGAGCGGCACGCCGTCGAAACGGACGAGGCCGTACGGGTCGTCCTCGAGCACGAGCAACTCGTGCTCCCGCGCGAGCTCGACCACCCGCCGCCGGCGCTCCTCGGTCAGGCTGCGGCCGCTCGGATTCTGGAACGTCGGGATCAGATAGAGAAAGGCCGGGGGCGGCCCGTCGCGGAGCGCGCGCTCGAGCGCCTCGGGGTCGAGCCCGTCGTCGTCGCAGTCGAGCGCGACGACGTCGGCGCCGAGCTCGCGCAGGATCTTCAGCGGCCGGTCGTACGTCGGGCGCTCGACGAGCACGCGCCGACCCCGGGCCAGGCGCTCGGCGAGGAAGACGAACCCCTGCAGCGACCCGTTCGTCAGGAAGATCCGCCCGGGCGAGACGCCGTGGCGCTCCGCGAGCCACTCGCGGAGCGGTGCGTAGCCGGGAGACGGCCCGTACGAGAGGATCGTCCGGCCGTCCCGCTCGAGCGCCGCCCGCGCGCAATCGGCGAGCTCCTCGACCGGGAGGCACTCGGGTGCCGGGACGCCACGCGCGAAGGAGATCATGGGCTCCAGACTAACGAGCCGGCCACACGAGGCTGACCATGTACCCGAGCCCGGCCACCCGCGTCTGCATCGTCACCCATTCGACTGCAACCGTCTCGCCTCCGCGGCGGGTGAAGGTCGACGTGCCGCGAACGAGCGGGGAGCGCCGCACGAGCTCGATCTCCGGTGCCGCGCGGTCCGGCGAGAGGTCGCCCACGGGCATCCCGACGAGCTCGGCCCGCGAGAGCCCCACGAGCCGGCACGCCTCCTCGTTGACCGCCACGTAGTGACGCTCCTCGTTCCAGACGAAGACCGCCGTCCCCTCCGCGCAGTCGAGCGCCTCGCCGATCAGCGCCCGCTGGAGGATCTGCTGTGCGTCCTCGGCCACCTGAAGAAGAAACCTATACGGAGGGGAGCTCGACGACGAAGCACGCACCGCCCGGCTGGCTGCGCTCGTAGCGCAGGTCGCCGCGATGCGCGTGGGCGTACGCCTGCGCGATCGCGAGACCGAGCCCGGTGCCGGCGACGCGGTCGCGCGCCACCCCGGCCCGCGTGAACCGCTCGAAGAGCGTCTCCTCGATCTCGCGCGCGACGCCGGGGCCGGAATCCTCGACCGACACGCGCAGCCGGGCTTCGAGCACCGTCGCCTTGACGAGAATCGGGGCACGGCCGTAGCGGAGTGCGTTCGTGACGAGATTCGTGACGATGTGGTCGAGGATCGCCGGGTCGACGACCGCCTCGGCGCTCAGCGGGACCTCGAGGGCGACCTCGGGGGCGCGCGCGCCGGCGGCGAGCGCGACGACCTCGGCCAGTTGCTCGCGCAGCGCCACCTTCTGCGGCCGGACGTCGATCGCGTCGGCGTCGAGCCGCGACAGGTCGAGGAGCTGCTCGACGAGCCCCGCCATGCGCGCGGTCTGCTGCTCGAGCGCGACGCGGATCTCGACCTTCTGCTCCTCCTCGAGCCGCGAGCCGAGGTGGTTGAGCGTCTGCACGAAGCCGTGCACGGTCGTCACGGGCGTACGCAGCTCGTGCGCTGCGAGTGCGACGAAGTTCACCATCACCTGGTTCGCGTGCTCGAGCGCGAGGCGCGACTCGTGTTCCTGCTCGAACAGGCGCACGCGGTCGAGCGCCACGCCGGTCATCGCGGCCATCGTGTGCAGCGCGCGCAGCTCGTCCTCGCCGAAGAACGGTGCGTAGGGCGACGTCCAGACCAACAGCACGGCGCCCGCCTGCTCGATGCGCACGACGTCGACGCCGCCGTCCGACGAGAAGAGCTCGCGTGCGAGCTCCGGCGAGACGCCGAGCGTCGCGAAGAGCGTTCCCTCCGCGTCGAAGATCGCCGCGCGCCGCGCGCCGACGAGCGCCGCGGCGGGGCCGAGGACACGCTGCGCGACCTCCGACCGGCTCGTTGCGAGCGTCATCAGCCCACGGATCGCCTCCTGCAGGCGCTGCTGCTCGGGCAGCCGCCAGTACGCACGCAGGATCTGAGGCGGGTCGAGGCCGAGGAGGAACGCGACGCCGCTCACGAACGCGATCGCCTGCACGACCGTCTGCTCGCCGTTGCTCGAGTTCGACGACAGGGCGACGCCGATGATCGCGATCGTGAGCGCACCTGCTGCGAACGCGAGCAGCCGCATGCGCTTGCTCGCCACCGAGGGCTGGTCGCGGCCCGCACGTCCGAGCCTCGAGGCGACGACGATCGAGAGGAGCGTCCAGTGCACGAGGAACGCAACGAGGTACACGACGAAGGCCGCCGAGCGGTGCTCGCCGGCGGCAGGGATATGGGGCAGGGCGAAGGTCCAGATCGAGAGGCTGAACGTGAGCGCGGTCACGACCTGCTGCAGCCGCCGCCCCGGCGGGACGAACACGGTCGCGAAGCGGTAGAGGAAGTAGGGGAAGAGAACGAGCAGCTCGATGTCGAAGCGCTGGCCGACCTTCGCCAGCGCCTCCTCCGGCTGAGCGGGAACGAGCCGCCCGACGGTGACGATCAGCCCGAGCGTCAGGAACGAGAGCGCGAGCCAGCCCGCGGCCACGTCCCTGCGCCCGCGCCAGCGCCGGGCACCGAGGACGGCGAGGGCGCCGAAGATGATGCTGTTCAGGATCCCGAACGCCGTGACGACGTCGTGCAAAGCCCGCCCCTCGCCTAGAAGCCGTCGGAGATCGTACGCTTAAGCCGCTTCTTAGGCGAGACGGTCACAATCTCCTGCATGACGACGCGCGTTCTCGTGGTGGACGACGACCCGGCGGTCCGTTCGGCGATCGCCCGCGCGCTGCGCGTCGACTACGACGTGGACGAGGCCGGCGACGGCAGCGAGGCGCTCGCGCACCACGCCTCCTCGCCCGCCGACGCGATCGTGCTCGACCTCCTGATGCCGCAGCTCGGGGGCCTCGACGTCTGCCGCGTGCTCCGCCGCCAGAGCGATCCCGTCCCGGTCCTCGTCGTCACCGCGAGGGACGCCGTCGACGACCGGGTCGAGGGCCTCGACGCCGGTGCCGACGACTATCTCGTGAAGCCCTTCGCCGTCGAGGAGCTCCGCGCCCGCGTCCGCGCGCTCCTGCGCCGAACCGGGGCAGGGAACGACGCCGTCCAGTTCTCGGACGTGACCCTCGACCCGGCGACGCGCGAGGTGCACCGCGGGACCCGCCGGCTGCAGCTCACGCGCACCGAGTTCAACCTGCTCGAGCTCTTCCTGCGCAACCCCCGCCAGGTGCTGACGCGCTCGCAGATCTACGAGCGTGTCTGGGGCTACGACTTCGGCGCCAACTCGAACGCCCTCTGGGTGTACATCGGCTACCTGAGGCGCAAGCTGGAGGAGGGCGGCGAGCCGCGCCTGCTGCACACGGTCCGCGGGGTCGGCTACGCGCTCCGGGAAGCGCCGTGAGCTTCCGGCAACGGCTGACGCTGTTCACCGCGCTCGCGATCGCGGTGACGGTCGCCGGCGCGTCGCTCGCGGTCTGGGTCGTCGCGAAGCACGAGCTCTACGCGCAGCTCGACCAGTCGCTCGCCATCCAGGCATCCGGCAGCGGCGGGTTCGGCGGCGGCAACAACCTGACCGAGATCATCCACCCGAACGGGATCGTCACCGGCCAGACCGCGATCCCCGTGACCAAGCGCGCGCAGGCGGTGGCGACCGGGAAGAGCGACGGGTATTCCGTCAGCACGACGATCCAGGGGCGACGGTGGCGGGAGCTCGTGATCCCGCAAGGCCCTGCCGGTGGAGCGATCCTCACCGTGCAACCGCTTCAGCCGACGGAGCATGCGCTGAGCCGGATTCGCCTCTGGATCCTGCTCGTCGGAGGCATCGGCATCGCCGCGGCCGCGGCGCTCGCGGCGGTCGTCGGGACGGCGGCCCTGCGGCCGGTGAGACGGCTGACCGCCGCCGCCGAGCGAGTCGCCGCGACCGGTGATCTGAGCGAGCGCGTCGAAGGGGAGGGAGGCGACGAGCTCGGCAGGCTCGCGACGCGCTTCAACTCCATGCTGCTCGCACTCGAGGAGTCGGTCGGCCGGCAGCGCCGGCTCGTCGCCGACGCGTCGCACGAGCTGCGCACGCCGCTGACCGCGGTCCGCACGAACGTCGACCTGCTGCGCGAGGGAAAGCTGCCGCTCGAGGAAGCGCGACGTGCGCTGGACGAAGCGTCGGTCGAGCTCGACGCGCTGACGACGCTCGTCGCCGACCTGGTCGAGCTCGCGCGCGGCGAGGAGCGCAAGCTGCGGGTCGAGGACGTGCAGCTCGACGACCTCGTCGGCATCGCCGTCGACCGCGCGAAATCGCGCGCACCCCAGATCACGTTCCTGTCGTCGCTCTCCCCGACGCTCGTGCGCGCCGATCCGGTGCTGCTCGAACGCGCCGTCTCGAACCTGCTCGACAACGCCGTCAAGTGGAGCCCGGAAGGCGGTGCGGTCGAGGTGACCGTGCGAAACGGCGAGGTCGTCGTCTCGGATCACGGCCCCGGTGTCGCCGCAGAGGACGTGCCGCGGGTCTTCGACCGCTTCTACCGTGCCGCCGGCGCGCGCGCGAAGCCGGGCGCCGGCCTCGGCCTCGCGATCGTGCGGGAGGCGGCCGAGGCACACGGCGGCACGGCGAGCGTCGAGAGCTCGGCGCGCGGCGCGCGGTTCAAGCTCTCCCTGCCCGCGACCGTGTAGCGGTTACAGTCGTGCGCCGGATGGCGCACGAGCGGGAGACGAGGCTCGGCCGCAATCGCGACTTCGTCCTGTTGCAGGCCGGGCAGCTCCTGTCGTCGGCCGGCAGCTCGTTCACGTCCGTCGCCTACCCGCTCCTCGTCCTCTCGCTGACACACTCGCCGACGCAGGCCGGGCTCGTGTCGTTCGCGCGGCTCCTCCCGAGCCCGCTGCTCGGGCTCCTCGCCGGCGCGGCAGCCGACCGCTGGGACCGGCGGCGCATCATGCTCGCCTCGGACGCGGTGCGGGCGCTCGCGATCGGGGCGCTCGCCCTCATCGTCGTCACGCACCCGGCGACCTGGGCGATCGCGATGGTCGCCTTCGTCGAAGGGAGCGGTGACGCGTTCTTCTTCGCCTCCCAGATCGGCGCGATCCGCGCCGTCGTCCCGGAGGCTCAGCTGGCCTCGGCGATCGGCGTGCAGCAGGCGCGGTCGGCGAGCGTCGGCATCGCCGGCCCGCCGATCGGCGGCGCGCTCTTCGGCCTGGCACGCGTGCTTCCGTTCGTCGCCGATGCCGTCTCGTACGCGTTCTCGTTCCTCTCGCTGCTCGCGATGCGCACGCCGTTCCAGCAGCCGCGCGAACGATCCACGCTGCGGTTGCGCGCCCAGCTCGCCGAGGGCTTTCGCTTCCTCTGGGCGCAGCCGTTCATCCGCACGACGTCGTTCCTCTACGGCATCGGGAACTTCACGATCCCGGGCATCCTCCTCGTGCTCGTCGTCGCGGCGCGGCAGCGCGGGCTCTCGGGCGGCGCGGTCGGCGCGTTGCTCGCCGCGTTCAGCGCGTCGGTGCTCGCCGGCTCGCTCGCCTCGGGACTGGTCCGGCGGCGCTACGGCGCGCGGGCGATCATCCTCGCCGAGCAGTACACCGGGCTCGCGGTGATCGCCTTTCTCATCCGGCCGAGCGTCTGGGTGCTCGCGATCGCGATCCTGCCGCAGGCGTTCGTGCTGCCGGTGACCGACACCGTCGTCGTCTCCCGCCGGATCGCGCTCACCCCGGACCGACTGCTCGGCCGGGTCGAGGCGGTCCGACTGACGATCGCACGCACTGCGGCACCACTCGGGCCGCTCGCGGCCGGCCTCCTCGCCGGCACCGTGTCGAACCGCGCGGCGATCGCCCTCTTCGCGGTCTTCGCAGTCGTACTCGCGGTCTGGGCGACGGCGAGCCGGTCGCTCGACTAGCCCGACCGGCTAGCTCGCGGCGGCGACGACGAGCTCGGCGACCTCGGTCGGCGTCGTGCCGACCTTGATCCCGACTGCCTCGAGGGCATCCTTCTTCGCCGCGGCGGTGCCCGAGGAGCCGGAGATGATCGCCCCCGCGTGGCCCATCGTCTTGCCGGGCGGCGCGGAGAAGCCGGCGATGTACGAGAACACCGGCTTCGACATGTGCTCGTGCACGTACCGTGCGGCCTTCTCCTCCTCGTCGCCGCCGATCTCGCCGACGAGCACGACGAACTCGGTCTCGGCGTCTGCCTCGAAGCGCTCGAGGATGTCGATGAAGCTCGAGCCGACGATCGGGTCGCCGCCGATGCCGACGATCGTCGAGTTGCCGAGCCCGCGCTGCGCCACCTCATGGCCGATCTGGTACGTGAGCGTCCCGGAGCGCGAGACGAGACCGATGTTCCCGGCGCGGAAGACCTGCGCGGGGATGATCCCCACGTTCGCCTTCCCCGGCGAGAGCACGCCCGGGCAGTTCGGCCCGATCAGGGTGACGCCCTTCGGCCGGATGTAGGTGTAGACGCGCAGCATCTCGTGCGCGGGAATGTGCTCGGTCGTGCAGATCACCGTGCGGATGCCGGCGTCGACCGCCTCGTAGATCGCATCCGGGGCAAAGCGCGCAGGCACGAAGACGAGCGAGGTGTTCGCGCCGGCCTCCTTGACCGCGTCCGCGACCGTGTCGTAGACCGGGATGCCCTCCACGTCCTGACCCCCCTTGCCCGGGGTCACCCCCGCCACGACGTCGGTGCCGTAGTCGCGGTTGCGCAACCCGTGGAAGCGTCCTTCGCGCCCGGTCAGGCCGGCGACGACGAGCTTCGTGTCCTGGTCGACGATGATCGCCATCAGGTCTGCGACTTCCTCGCCTTGAGGATGACCTTGGTGTCGCTCCAGATCGCGCCGTCGTCCGAGGCCCAGGGAGCGAGCAGCTCGCGAACCCGCTCCGCGGCTGCTCCGACGCAGTCGCAGCGCGCGAGCCAGTCGTCGAAATCGTGCGTCTTCGCGAAATGCTCGACGCGCTCGACCTCGAGCCCCGCGCTCTCGAGCAGCTCGCGCCACTCCGCCTCCGAGTAGCTGCGCACGTGCGTCGGGTCGCGCAGCTTCTCCGCCTGCTCGACCTCCTCGGCCGCGTACAGCGTGTCCTCGACGACGACGACCGCGTTCGAGACGCGCGCGAGCTCTCCGACCGCCCGGCCGATGTCCGTGAAGTGGTGCGGGGCGATCCGCGTCACGACGACGTCGAACGATCCGTCGGCGAACGGCAGATCCTCGGCGCGGCAGACGACGTCGGGCTTCATGCCGGGCGACGCGTCGGTCGTCACGACCTCGGCACCCTGCTCGTGGAGCCGCCGCGCGACGTGCCCGCCGCCGGTCGCGACGTCGAGCGCCTTGACGCCCTCGTGCGGGTTGCACATCTCGACGACGATGTCGAGGTCCGCATCGTGCGCATGCGTCGCACTCGAGCGGTACGCATCCGCCCGGTCACCCCACACGTCGCTCATGCGCGTCCCTCGCCGGCGGCGGCTCCCGCCGGGCGCAGCCCGGCTCCGCCGCCGCCTGACGCCGCTCGAGGAACACGCATAGCCCGCGGCGTTGAGACAAATCCTCTCATCCGGCAAGCTCCACCGCGCGCCGGGCCGCATCGAGCATCGTCGGCTCGACGTGCAGGTTCGCCGGCGCCGCCTCGGAGAGGATCGCGCGCCCTTCCTCGGCGTTCGTCCCGTCGAGCCGGACGACGATCGGGATCTCGATCTGCATCCGGTCGAGCGCCTCGAGGATGCCGCGCGCGACCTCGTCGCAGCGCGTGATCCCGCCGAAGATGTTGAAGAAGATCGACTTGACCTGCGGGTCGCGCGTGATCACCTCGAGCGCGTCGACGACGCCCTGCGCGTTGCCGCCGCCGCCGAGATCGCAGAAGTTCGCGGGCCGGCCGCCGGCGGTGACGACGACGTCCACGGTCGACATCGAGAGCCCGGCGCCGTTCCCGAGGATGCCGACCGATCCGTCGAGCTTCACGTAGGTGACGCCCTTCTCGCGCGCGAGCGCCTCGAGCGGATCCGTGGCGCTCGTGTCACGGAGGGCGGCGATGTCCTCGTGACGGTAGAGCGCGCTGTCGTCGACCGTGAACTTCGAGTCGAGCGCCTTCACCTCTCCGGTCGGCGTGACGATCAGCGGGTTGATCTCCGTGAGCATCGCGTCCGACTCGACGAAGCAGCGGTAGAGCTTCCCGATGATGTCGGCGATCTGCTTCTGCTCGCCGGCATCCTCGACGCCGGCTCCGTAGACGAGCCGGCGTGCGATCCACGGCTGGTAGCCCTCGAGCGGATCGACGTGCAGCCGGACGAGCGCATCCGGGTTCGACGCGGCGACGTCCTCGATCTCGACGCCGCCCTGCGTCGTGAACATGAAGAGAGGCCGTTTCGCACCCCGGTCGAACGTGATCGAGAGGTAGTACTCCTTGGCGATGTCCGAGGCGCGCTCGACCCACACCTGCTCGACGACGTGGCCGTTGATGTCGAGGCCGATGATGTCCTCGGCCTTCCTCGCGGCATCCTCGGGATCGTCGGCGAGCTTGACGCCGCCGGCCTTGCCGCGGCCGCCGGTGAGTACCTGGGCCTTGACGACGACGGGGCCGCCGATCTCCTCGGCCGCCGCGCGCGCCTCGGCCGCGCTCGTCGCGAGACGGCCGTCCGACACGGGGATCCCGAACTGCTTGAAGAGCTGCTTGCCCTGGTATTCGAAGAGGTCCATCGGCCGCGCGGCACTCTAGCTACGCGTGGTCGCGACATGACGCAGTAGCTACGGTTCGGCCCGTGATCGTCGTCGAAGACGTGCGCAAGCGGTACGGCCAGGTCCAGGCACTCGACGGCGTCTCGTTCGAGGTGCGCGAGGGCGAGGTGTTCGGCCTGCTCGGCCCGAACGGCGCCGGCAAGTCGACGACGGTTCGCGTGCTCGTGACGCTCACCCACGCCGACGAAGGGCGCGCCTCGGTGGCCGGTCACGACGTGCGTGCCCAGCCGAACGCGGTGCGCCGTGTGATCGGCTACGTCCCGCAGGACTCCGGCGTCGACCAGTTCGGCACCGGCCGCGAGAACCTGATGCTGCAGGGTCGCGTGCAGGGCATGGGCGGACGCGACCTGCCCGCCCGCGCGCAGGAGCTGCTCGAGCTCGTCGGCATCGCCGACGCGGCCGACCGGATCGTCAAGAACTACTCGGGCGGCATGCGGCGCCGGCTCGACATCGCGCTCGGGCTGATGCACCGGCCGCGGGTCCTGTTCCTCGACGAGCCGACGACGGGGCTCGACCCGGAGGCGCGCGTCGCGATGTGGGACGAGGTCTCGCGCCTCGCGCGCGCCGAGTCGCTGACGATCCTCCTGACGACGCACTATCTCGAGGAGGCCGACCAGCTGACCGACCGGCTCGCGATCGTCTCGCAGGGGAAGGTCGTCGTCGAGGGCACCTCGGCAGAGCTGAAGGCCAAGCTGAGCGGCGACGCTGTCCACGTGGAGCTCGAGGACGGATTCGTCGACGCGGCGCGGCAGGTGCTCGCGGGCGTCGGAGCGGCACCGGAGCAGGTGCTCGAGAACCGGACGATCGTCTCGCGCGTCGCGAACGGCGGCCGCGCGCTGCCGGGCATCATCTCGGCACTCGAGAGCGCCGGCATCGAGGTCGCCTCGGTCTCCGTCTCGCGTCCCTCCCTCGACGACGTGTATCTCCACTTCACCGGGCGCGACTTCGGCTCGGAGGACCGCGCCGCATGACGGTCGCGCGCCACACCTGGTTCCTGACCGTCCGGCAGGCGAGGAACCTGATGCGCGAGCCCATCTGGATCGTGCTGCTGCTCGTCCAGCCGATGGTCTGGCTCGTGCTCTACGGGCAGCTGTTCCGGAACGTCACGCGCCTCGGCGGGTTCGGGACCGGGTCGTACATCACGTTCCTCGCACCCGCGATCGTCGTCATGAACGCCTTCTTCGGCGCAACCTGGAGCGGCATGTCGATGATCAACGATCTCGACCACAAGGTCGTCGAGCGCTTTCTCGCGACGCCGGCGTCGCGCTTCTCGATCGTGCTCTCGCAGATCGTCCGCTCGGCGCTGACCGCGGCCATCCAGGCAGTGATCATCCTGCTCGTCGCACTCGCCCTCGGCGTCCGGGTGCACACCGGGATCGCGGGCTGGCTCGTGATCATCCTCGCGGGCATCCTCGTCAACAGCGCGTTCGCGGGGATCTCGCAGGCGATCGCGCTCCTGACGCGGCGCGAGGCGACGATGATCGCGGTTGCCAACTTCATCGGCCTGCCGCTCCTCTTCCTCTCGACGACGATGATCGCGAGGCCGCAGATGCCGGGCTGGATGCAGACCGCGGCCAGGTTCAACCCGGTCGACTGGGGCGTTCGCGCCTCCCGCGAGGTCGTCCTGCCGGGGACCGACTGGGGCTCGGTCGCGTGGCATCTCCTCCTGCTCCTCGCGCTGTCGGCGCTCACCGCCGGCTGGGCGACGAGCACGTTCCGCACCTACCAGCGCTCCCTCTGATCAGCTTGCGCCGTCGCCTGCGGGGACGATCAGGCAGATCGTCTGGCCGATCGTCACCGGCTGCAGCGCCTCGACCCCGAGCTCGGCGATCACGCCCGCCGCGTGGGCGGCCACCTCGTTCTCCATCTTCATCGCCTCGACGATGCAGATCACCTGCCCCGCCTCGACCGCGTCGCCCTCCGAGACCCGGACCTCGAGCACCGTGCCCTGCATCGGGCTCGTCACGAGATCGGTGCCGGCGCCGCCGCCTCGGCGCGCGGTGCGCTCGCGCCGGCGGCGCGCCAGCTCGCGGTAGGGCGGCTCCGGCAGGAGCACGTTGACCGAGACGCGGCGGCCGTCCACCTCGACCGAGGCCGACCGCTCCACGGTGCCGCCGCCCGGCCGGAGCGCGGGCTCGGCGGAGAGCTCCTCTGCCTGCAGCGCGAGCGCCTCCGACTCGACGACGCCGTGGCAGGTCGCCCCCGCGCGGAAGCAGGGATGTGCGAGGAGGGCCTTGTGGAAGCCGACGAGCGTCTTCACGCCCCCGATCTCGAACTCGCCGAGCGCGCGCAGCATCCGCCCGATCGCGTCCTCGCGGTCGGCTCCGCGCACGATCAGCTTGGCGATCATCGGGTCGTAGAGCGGCGAGACGACCGAGCCGGCTTCGACGCCGGAGTCGACCCGCACCCCGGGGCCTGACGGCTCGCGGTAGACGGTGATCGTGCCGGGCGACGGCAGGAAGCCGTTCGCGACGTCCTCGGCGTTGATCCGGCACTCGATCGCGTGACCCTGGAGGCGGACCTCGTCCTGCGTGAACTGCAGACGCTCGCCTGCCGCGATCTGCAGCTGGGCGCGCACCAGGTCGACGCCGGAGACGAGCTCGGTGATCGTGTGCTCGACCTGGATGCGGGTGTTCATCTCCATGAAGTAGTAGGAGCCGTCCGGGGCGAGCAGCCCCTCGATCGTCCCGGCGGAGCGGTAGCCCGCCGCGCGGGCCGCGTCGACCGCGATCGTCCCGATCCGGTCTCGCAGCCCGGCGTCGACCGCCGGCGACGGCGTCTCCTCGACGAGCTTCTGGTGGCGACGCTGGATCGTGCAGTCGCGCTCGCCGAGGTGGATGACATTGCCGTGCGCGTCGGCGAGGACCTGCACCTCGACGTGCCGGGGGTCCTCGAGATAGCGCTCGACGTAGACCGAGGAATCGGCGAAGTACGCCTGTCCCTCGCGCTCTGCAGACGCGAACGCCTCGGCTGCCTCGGTCGCGTCGCGTACGACTTTCATGCCCTTGCCGCCGCCGCCGGCGGCCGCCTTGATCAAGAGCGGATAGCCGATCTCCTCGCCGAGCGCCCTCACCTCGTCGGCCGAGCCGACAGGGTCGGTCGTGCCCGGGATGATCGGGACGCCCGCCTCCAGCATTGCCTGCCGTGCACGCGTCTTCGAGCCCATCAGTTCGATCGCGGCGGGCGGCGGGCCGATCCAGGCGAGCCCCGCGTCCTCGACGGCGCGCGCGAAGGCGGCGTTCTCGGCGAGGAAGCCGTAGCCGGGATGAATCGCCTCCGCGCCAGAACGGGCGGCGGCGGCGAGGAGCTTCTCGACGACGAGGTACGACTCCGCCGACGTGCTCCCGCCGAGGGCGAACGCCTCGTCCGCGTAGCGCGTCGGCAGCGCCGTCCGGTCGACGTCCGAGTAGACGGCGACCGAGGCGATGCCCATGTCCCGGAGGGTGCGAAAGATGCGGAGAGCGATCTCCCCGCGGTTGGCGACCAGGACTTTGGCGAACACACTCCGTATTCTCCCGACGAATGGGACTCGCCGACCAATTGACCGTCGCCCGCGCGGTCGCCGTTCCGATCGTGGTCGTGCTCTTCGCGGTCTCGTTCGACGGCCACGACTACTGGGCGACCGGGGTCTTCATCGGCGCCATGACGACGGACTGGTTCGACGGGCGCATCGCCCGCCGCAGCGGGCGGACGTCGTCGCTCGGGTCGCTGCTCGACCCGGTCGCGGACAAGCTGCTCGTGCTCGCGACGATGATCGTGCTGCTCGACCAGGGCGTCTTCCCCGCCTGGATGGTCGCGGCGATCGTCGCGCGCGAGCTGCTGATCTCGGGGCTGCGCCAGGCCGCGATCGAGCGCGGAATCGTGATCGCGGCGCGCGACCTCGGCAAGCTGAAGACGTGGGCGCAGGCGACGGCGGCCGCCGTCGGCGGGCTCGCGGCGGCGGGAGCCTGGAGCGACTCTGTCGCCTGGTGGACGCTCCTCGTCGCGCTCGCCCTGACCTGGATCTCGGGGCTCGACTACGCGCGCTCGGCGCCGAGCCTCTTTCGCGGCCCGGTCGCACACCACGCGTCAAACGCCGCCCACGCTCCCAAGTAGTCGCCGAGCTTCCGCAACCCGTCCTCGACCTCGGCGCGAACGGCGAAGGTGCACTGGACGCAGTAGGGCCGGCCCGGCGGCGTCTCGTTCTCACCACACCGAATGCACATCTCATCGGTGCAACGGCCCGGGCCGCCGCGAGGTTACGTCGCGCGCGAGTCCGGCTCGAGCGCCTCGAGGAGCCCGGCCCTCCACCACGGGTCGACGGGAACGGGCGTCGAGGGATGGCGCGCGGGGGCGAGCAGCTCCGCGACGGCGCGCGACACCTCCGGGGGCTGTCCGGGCTCGAGCTCTACCTCCATCGAGTGAGCCTAGCCGCAGGGGCCGTGTCCCCCGTCCGGGGGATCCGGCGCCGTTCCCCCCTTTCGGGTGATAGCTGCACGCAGGGTGGTGACCCAGAATCGTGCGCAGTTGCGGCCTACGTCTTCGGAGAGGAACAGTCAGATGCTTCAGTGGAAATCGAAGAACAGCGCCATCGTGATGCTCGCCCTGCTCGTCGCAATCGCGGCGTTCGTCGGCAACTTCACCTGGGCCGCGTTCAACTTCACCTGGTAGCGCTCGCTCGTCGATGAGCGGTCGGGCACTACCTCCCGCCAGACTCCTCGCGGTCGTCGCGCCGGTCTCGGTCGTCGGCGTGGCCGCGTACCTCGTCGCGACGTTCGCCTTCGCGAGGGACCCGGCGTCGACGACGACGATCGCCGGGGTCGGCGCGTTCCTGCTGGCCTCGACGCTCGCGGAGCGATTCCCTGTTCCCGTCGAGGGCGCCGACGCGAACGGCGTCTCCCTCGGATTCGTCTTCGCCGTAGCCGCTCTCGTCCTCTTCGGGTGGGCACCCGCGACCTTCGTCTACGCGACCGCGCCGACGATCGTCGCGCTCATGCGCCGAAACCCGTTGATCCGGACGATGTTCAACGCGGGCGTGTTTGGTCTCGTGGGCACGCTCGCCGGCCTGGTCCTCGACCATCTTCACGGCACCGACGCCGTCGCGACACTCGTCAAGGTCGCGGTGACGGCGGGCATTCTCTATGCCGTCAACATCCCGATCGTCACCGCGGCGATCGCGGCGTCGGGGTCGGAGTTCGGCTACTTCAAGCTGATTCGCTCGAATGTGCGGTTCACCGTCGTGCCGTTCACGCTGATGGCATCGACGGCATTGATGCTCGTCGTGCTCTGGCAGCGCACCCCTTACCTGTTCGCGGCGCTCGCGGGGCCGCTCGTCGCGATCTCGCTCTACCAGCGCTCGACGCACCAGGCGCTGACTGCGATGCGACTCGCGCTGACCGACCCGCTCACCGGGCTCGGCAACCACCGCCACTTCCACGAGCGGCTCGAGCACGAGCTCGCGACCGCGCAGGGACGCGACCGGGTGATGTCGCTCTGCTTCCTCGACATCGACAACTTCAAGGACGTCAACGACCGGTTCGGCCATCCCGCCGGCGACCGTGTCCTCTCCCAGGTCGCGGGGCGGCTGCGTCAGGGCGGCGAGTCGTTCAGGCTCGGCGGTGACGAGTTCGCGGTGCTGCTCCCCGGCGTCGACGGAGTGGCCGCCCTCGCAGTCGCGGAGTCGATCGTCGAGCGGATCGGCGCCGCCGACCTCGGCGTCACGATCACGGTCAGCGCCGGCGTCGCGACGTTCCCCCGCCACGGCCGCGACCGCGATTCGCTGATCCGCGCGGCAGACGACGCGCTGTACTGGGCCAAGGAGCACGGGAAGAATCAGGTTCGCCTCGCGCACACGACGGTCGCCGACCTGATCGGGCCCGGCCGGGGCGCGAACGACTCGTCGGCCGACGGCGCCACCCCGTTCCGGACCGCGGCCGCGCTCGCAAAGGCAGTCGACGAGCGCGACGCCTACACGGGCGATCACTCGAGGCGCGTCGCCGAGCTCGCGGTGAAGATCGCGGAGCAGCTCGGGCTCTCGCCGGAGGAGATCGAGCTCACACGCGTCGCGGCGGGCCTCCACGACCTCGGCAAGCTCGCGATCCCCGAGGAGATCCTGCGCAAGCCGGGTGCGCTCTCGAGCGCCGAGTGGATGGTGCTCGAGCGCCACCCGCAGATCGGCTACCGGATGCTCGAGAGCCTCGGTGTCGACTCGATCGCCGACCTCGTGCTCCACCACCACGAGCGCTGGGACGGCACGGGCTACCCGAACCAGATCGCGGGCGAGCGCATCCCGCTCGTGGCGCGGATCATCTTCGTGGCCGACTCGTTCGACGCGATGACGTCGAGCCGCCCGTACAGCGAGCCGCTCTCCTACGACGAGGCGCTCCCCGAGCTCGAGCGCTGCCAGGGCACGCAGTTCGACCCGCAGGTCGTGCAGGCGTTCCTCGAGACGGCCGACGAGCTCCGCGCGATCCCCGCGTAGCGAACGGGCTACAGCGGGATGTTGCCGTGCTTGCGTGGCGGCCGCCGCTC
>Ga0207657_10000396_pt1 | contig 46037 bp, 36 predicted proteins | sample KBSC33metaG_FD_184316 | JGI IMG/M metagenome (GOLD analysis project Ga0207657, IMG submission 184316) | Corn rhizosphere microbial communities from Kellogg Biological Station, Michigan, USA - KBS C3-3 metaG (SPAdes) (version 2) | ecosystem: Host-associated > Plants > Roots > Rhizosphere > Soil ... | reverse complement strand
CAGGGTGCTGCGGCCGCATCCGTTCCTGCCCACCGAGCTCGGGGACGTCGAGCGGGTGTGCTACTCCGGCGACTACGTCAAGATGGACGAGGAGGGGTTCCTCTACTTCATCGGACGGCGGGATACCATGATCAAGTCGTCCGGTTTCCGCATCAGCCCCACCGAGGTGGAAGAGGTGCTCTTCAAGAGCGGCCACCTGAAGATCGCGGCGGTCATCGGCGTGCCCGACGAGGTGCTGGGCCAGACCGTCAAGGCCTTCGTGGTGGCCCGGGAAGGCGTGGACCTGAAGGCGGAGACGTTGCGCGAGTTCTGCGCCGCCAACATGCCCCGACACATGGTTCCGAAGGCGATCGAGGTGCTCGACCAGATGCCGAGGACGACCAGCGGGAAGGTCGACTATCCGGCCCTCCGACGCCGGGAAGGCCTGTAGCGCCGGACCGCCGTGGACCACGTCGCCGCGCTGCTGACCCGGCATTTCCCTGGCTCGGACCGCGAGCTGCGGGTCGGGGGGGTCTCGATTCGCCAGATCGCCGGCGAGTTCGGGACTCCCCTCTTCGTCTACGATGCCTCCGTCCTGGACCGGAAGTGGACCGAGCTCCGGGAGACGCTGCCGCCGGAGTTCTCCATCTGCTACTCGGTCAAGGCCAACCCCAACCGCGCCATCCTGCGGCGCTTCCTCGACAAGGGCGCGGGGCTCGAGGTCGCCTCCGCGGGCGAGCTCAAGCAGGCGCTCGCGGCCGGCTGTCCCGCCGAGCGCGTCCTCTTCGCCGGCCCCGGCAAGACCGAGGCCGAGATCGAGACGGCTCTGCGCGCTGGCGTCGGGGAGCTCCACGTGGAGTCGAGCCTCGAGGCCCGCCGCCTCATCGAGACGGCTCGCCGCCTGGGGGTGCGCGCGCGGGCGGGTCTCCGGGTCAATCCGGGCGTCGAGGTCCAGGGCGGCGCCATGCGCATGGGTGGCAAGCCAGCTCCCTTCGGAGTCGACGAGGAGAGCCTGGACGAGGTGATCGACACCCTGGTCGCCGACCCGGTCGTGGAGCTCCGCGGCCTTCACATCTTCAGTGGCACCCAGATCCTCGACGCCACGGTGCTGGTGAACCAGTACCGGCGCGGCATCGAGATCGCCCGGCGCCTCGCGGGCCGCCTGGGCCGCCCGCTCGCCACCCTGGATTTCGGCGGGGGGCTGGGAGTTCCGTACTTCTCGACCGAGCATCCGCTCGACACCCACAAGCTCCGGGAGCTCCTGCAGGGCCTGATGGTCGAGATCGAGGGCGACCCCTCCCTCGCGGGGACGCGGTTCCTCGTCGAGCCGGGCCGCTTCCTGGTCGCCGAGTCGGGGATCTACGTCGCGCGCATCAACGACATCAAGGTGTCACGCGGCAAGACGTTCTACATCCTGGACGGCGGCATGAACCACCATCTGGCCGCCTCCGGCAACCTCGGACAGGTGATCAAGCGGAACTTCCCGCTCGCGGTGGTGAACCGGCTCGGCGAGGCCCCGTCGCAGAACGTGGACGTCGTCGGCCCCCTGTGCACCCCGCTCGACACGCTGGCCCGGGAAGCCACCCTCGCCCCCGCCGAGGTCGGCGACCTCGTCGGCATCTTCCAGTCCGGCGCCTACGGGCTCAGCGCGAGCCCGCTCGGCTTCCTCAGCCACCCCACGCCCGCCGAGGTGCTCGCGGTCGACGGAACGAGCACCCTGATCCGGCCACGCCTGCGGTGGGAGGACGTCCTCCCGTCATGAGATCGGTGCTGATGGTGGCGTTTCACTATCCGCCCAGCTTCGGGAGCAGCGGGGTGCAGCGCACGTTGAAGTTTTCCCGGCACCTGCCGGCGCTGGGCTGGAAGCCGCTCGTCCTGACCGCTCACGAGCGGGCGCATCCGGAGGTCAGCCAGGTAGGCATGGCCGACATCCCGGCCGATGCGGTGGTGAGCCGGGCGTTCGCCATCGATTCGCGGCGCCACCTCGCGGTCCGGGGATCCAGCCTGCGGATGCTGGGCGTGCCCGACCAGTGGATCTCCTGGTGGCTGGGCGCGGTGCCCGCCGGCCTTCGCCTCGTGCGCCGTCACCGGCCGGCGGTGATCTGGTCCACCTATCCAATCGCCACCGCCCCGCTGGTCGCGCTCACCCTGCACCGGCTCACGGCGATCCCGTGGGTGGCGGATTTCCGGGACCCGATGGTCGACGCGGACTACCCGTCGCACGGACCGACGCGGCGCATCCATCAGTGGATCGAGCGTCGGGCCGCGGCGTCGGCGGCCTGCATGGTCTTCACCACCCCGACCGCCAAACGGGACTTCCTGAGCCGGCACCCCGGAGTGGCACCCGAGCGATGTCTCGTGATCTCGAACGGGTACGACGAGGCCGATTTCTCGGGAGCTCCGCGTACCGTCCCGACCGCGATTCCGTCGGGCGAGCCGGTCCGCCTCGTGCACGCCGGATTCGTCTACCAGGACGAGCGTGATCCGCGTCCACTCTTCCGTGCCCTGGCACGGCTGCGGAAGGACGGGCGGATCGACCCGGCCAGCTTCCGGCTCGACCTGCGGGCCCCCGGCACCCCCGAGTACTACGTCGACCTGATCGAGCGTCTGGACCTCCAGGGCCTCGTCTACGTGCTGCCTCCGCTGCCTTACCGGGAGTCGTTGCGGGACAGCGCGGCGGCGAGCGCGCTCCTCATCCTGCAGGGCGCGGCGTGCAATCACCAGATTCCGGCCAAGGCCTACGAGTATCTGCGCATCGGCCGGCCGATCCTCGCCCTGACTCCCGCCGAGGGCGACACCGGCGCGCTGATCGCCGAATGCGGAGGAGCGACACGCATGGACCTCATGGACGAGGACGCGCTGCACGCGCAGCTGCCCCGGTTCCTGGACGCGGTGCGGGAGGGTCGTCATCCCCTTCCCGCGATCGACCCGGTCCAGCGCTACGCCCGCCAGTCGCAAGCCCGCCAGCTGGCCGCGCGCCTCGAGGAGGTCGCGCGGTCATGAGGGCCGCGGCCCGGTGGTCCCGGACACGCGGTGCCGCCGTTGTGGCCATGATGGTCGGCTGGCTCGGTGGCGCCACTCCCGCGACGGCGGCGGACCCCAGCGCCCTGGCCAGCCTGGCCCAGTCGATGGCGCCGGGGACCTGGGCGGAGCTGAAGACGTCGGGGCTGACCCCTGCCCTCCTCCAGGTGCCGACCCACGTGATGGTCTACAACATCCTCGAGTACCAGAACAGCGGGGTGTGGGATCCCACCTCCCACCAGGTGCTCTTCGTCGGAGGCCCGCACGAGAACCAGGGCCGCTTCATCACGTACGACGAGGCGACCAACACCTGGCGGCAGGAGCCGGATCCGACCCCGTCGTACATCCTCTACAACCACACCTACGACCACAACACGATCAACCCGACGACCGGCGAGCTCTACTTCCGCCCGTTCAACAAGCCGGAGATCTGGGCGTACAAGATCGCGACCAAGAAGTGGCGAAGGCTGACCACGATCCCGCAGGCGGACTTCAATTGCTGCGGCGCCCTGCAGTACTTCCCGGACCGCGACGGCATTCTGTTCGTGGGCACCAGCGAGATCGAGTTCTACCACGTGGGCGGGCGCTGGAGCTCGCCGTGGACCACCATCAAGACCGGGCCGTACCACGCCACCGCCGAGTACAGTCCGGTGGCCAAGGTGCTGATCTTCGGGGGCGGCAGCGGCGTGAAGACGGTGTACCGCATGGACGCCAAGGGCAAGATCCGCCAGATGGGGGACTCCCCGGTTCCGCTCGACAGCGGCGGTCACGCGATCTTCACGGTGGATCCGGTGAGCGGCCATTTCCTGCTGTTCGGCGACGACGCGAGCTTCTACGTGTACGATTCGGAAGCCGACCGCTGGACCCTCCAGGATCAGCGGCCGCCCTTCTTCGACGCCGGTCAGTACGGGCCCGTCTCCTGCTCCATCGCGATTCCGATCGATACCTACGGCGTCGTGATGACGGTCACCTACTCTCCGAAGGAGCCGAAGGTCTTCCTGTACAAGCACGCGGCCGGGCCCGGGACCGCTCCGTCCTCTCGCTGACGCTCACCCAGAGGCGCCCCCGCCCGTGAAATCGGGATCGCAGGGATTCTCGCTGGCTACGCTGCTGTCGTGGCTCGCCCCGGTGGCGGTGATGGTGGCCCTGTGGTATCCGCACGTGGCCCAGTACTACCTGAGCACGCCACACGTCACGCCCGAGGCCGTCCAGGCGGCCCGGCAGGCCCCCGATGACGCGCTCCTGCGGGAGCTGGCCGGACTGGCTCCGAACTTCATGCTGGCCAAGGCGGTCTACGACGTTCCGGACCCGGTCCGGGCCGCGGATCGACTCCTGCAGGGCGTCGTCGAGGTGAAGGGGCTCCCCACCCGCTCGGTGACGATTCCGTTCTCGACGCGAGACGTGGTGGAAGGGCCGACCGACTGGCAGCTCGCGATCGGGGCGTTCAGCCTGCCCGCGCTGCTCCTTCGAGCCTACGATCAGACGCGGGACGATCGCTATCTGCTGGCCGCCCGGGACATGCTCCTGGGCTGGGCGAGCTTCGAGCGGACCTCCTGGCTGCCCCATGGATTCCTCTGGAACGACCACGCGGTGGCGGCCCGGATGCCGGTGCTCGGGCACTTCTGGCTCGTCTACCGGCACCACCCGAGCTATGACCCCGCGGTCGCCGCCCAGATCCTCCAGCTCATCGCGCGGACCGCGGCTTTCCTCGCCGATGCACGCCAGTTCACGGTCGCCAGCAATCACGGGGTCATGGAGAACCTCGGCCTCTGGCACTACTCGCTGGCCTTTCCAACCCTGCCGGACCAAGAGCGCTTCCGTCGTCTCGCGCGGGAGCGTCTGCGGGAGCAGTTCGGGTTCTACGTCACCGACGAGGGCGTGATCCTCGAGCATTCCTTCGGCTATCAGCGGGACGGGCTCGAGCTGCTCGGCATGGCTCTGCGATACTGCACGCTGATGGGGGATCCCGCCCCGCCGGACTGGATCGCGAAGTACCGGCGCGCGGTGACCTTCTACGCCCAGCTGCGGCTGCCCGATGGAGAGCTGCCGAACATCGGGGACACGCCGACGATCCCGGACGTCGCGGGCCCCGTCATCACGGAGGTCAGTCCGTCCGGTCGGACCGAGCCACTTGCCCCGCCGTCCTCGTGGCCCTCCCCGGCTCCGAGCACCGTCGACCCCGTCGGGGGCTACGCATTGTGGTGGAACCTCCCCGGCCCCGCCGCCGCGTCTGGGATACCGAGTCGCACGGCAGTCACCTGGTCCTACTTTCCGGGCCATGCGCACAAGCACGCCGACGAGATGAGCTGGGTGCTCTGGGCGGGCGGGCACAACTGGCTCACCAGCGTGGGCTACTGGAAGACCGACTCGCCGGGAGACCGCGAGGCGAGCTCGTGGGCCGGGTCGAACGCCCCTCACCTCGCGGGAGAGCCTACCAAGAGCGTTCGTTCGACACGCCTCCTGGCCTCGGCCCACTCGGACCGGATGGCCATGCTGGATCTCGAGCGCAGCAGCCCCGGAGGTTACTCCGCCCGCCGGCAGATCCTCCACGTGAAGCCCGATCTCTGGATCGTCGTCGATCACGTGTCCGGGCGGCCCGGCGGTGTGAATCAGGTCCAGTGGTCCACCGGGAAGGACATCGAGCTGCGCTCGATCGGCGCGGGCCTCTACCGTCTCCAGCCCGCGACGGGAAGTCTGAGCATGATCCTGGGCCTCGCCTCGTCTCCGGCGCCCTCGATGCGCCGGTTGCGAGGCAGCCTCGACCCGTTCGGGGGCTGGCAGGTCGTAGGGCACTGGATGGCTACTCCGGTGGATGCCCTTGTCCTCGAGCAGCCCAGCGACGATTCCTGGTCGATCACCACCTGGTGCCTGCAGGACGAGTCGAAGACCGCTGCATCCTGTCCCCCCCGTCCGATCTCGGCCCGCTACACCCGCGGCGACGACTGGAGCGTCACCGTGCCGCGGGTCCCGGCGTCGATCACTCTCGGCCGGAAGGGTGACGTGGTCGCGGCAGACCTCCCCACGCCCTCGGGAGGCTATCGCCTCGCGCTCGAACCGCCACCCGATCTGACGAGTCGGCGCGCCGCGATCCTGACCGCGTACGAGCAAGCGGCGGGGCGCTACCCGCGCTTTCGGGACCTGGGGGCGTATCGCCTGCGGGCCATCTACGCGGTCGGCATAGTCATGGTCCTCCAGGGGCTCGTGCTCGGCCTGGTCGTGCCCGCCGGGAAGCCGCGATGGGTGCTCCGCTGGCTGAGCGTGGTGGCGTGGCTGGGAGTCGGGCTCTGGCTGACGCAGGTATATCTCCGCTAGGCGTAGTCACGGCCCTGCGGAGGGACGTCGTCGGCCAGCGCGGTCTACTGGGTCGAGCGCTCCGGGGCCAGCCAGCCCTCCCGCCAGAAGATTCGCTCCTGCTGCGGGCAGAAGTGCAGGAACTCGCCGGAGGCATCGGCTCCCTCGAGGACGATGCACGGGGTCTTCATCTCGAGCATCTTGCCCGTCGCGTCGTCGATGATGCGCTGGACCCGGCGGGCGACGGTGTATTGGCCTCCGCAATGCTTGATCATGTCGCGATCGAACCACAGCCCTCGATTCCGGCCCTTGACGTCGAGGGTGTCCGCCACCTGCTGGCGACTGAGCACGCGGACCCGATTCCCCGGGGTCAGCCCGTGCACGATGAGCGGCGTCTTCTTCAGAGTGCCCCGGGACATCGCCGGGAAGCCTGAGCCGCCGCGTAGTCCCTGCACCGCGTTGAAGAGGCGGGTCAGGATCGCGACCGTGAAGGCCAGCGCGGTCACGTTTCCGCTGAGGAGGGGGCGGAGGTCCTGGCGAATATCCCACGGATGCAGCGGTGTCGTCGCCGCGACCATCTGGGTGTACTGACAGGTGTAGCGGGGCGACCGGTTCCCGGCCGCGCCGGAGTGTCCGTTCCCGGTCCCATGACCGTTGCCCGTGCCGTTGCCCGCCGTGACGGACCCATTCTGGCCGCAGAGAGCGGGATGCCGCGGGGCCTCGGCGCGAGGGCTCGGGACCGGCGCACTCCGCCGGCCGGCCGGACGAAGCCAGCGCTGATTCCAGACCAGGTAACAGGTGGCCTCGCAGCCACCGTGGGCGCTGCCGTCGCAGCGAAGCCCGGTGAGCAACACGCTCTTCTTGAGGCGGCGCAGGGTCTTGCTACGGCCGTAGTCGTAGATCTTGTCCACGCACCGGAAGACGCGCGCCCGCCGCCCGCAGAGGGCGACCATCTCCTTCATGAACGGCATCCCGTCGAGACAGCCCGAATCGTCGAGCGTGCCCTCGATCTCCTCGAGGGAGCGCACCTCCACCACGTCGCCGACGAGGAGCCACGAACCGCCCAGGAGGAAGCGCACGCTCCGGCGGATCCACATGCCGACGTCCAGGGCGGCCGCGTCGAGCGCCTCCAGCGACCGGGCCTCATTGAGGCGGAGAAAGAGGTCCGGGTGGCCGAGATCGAGGTGGGTGCTGCGGTAGACCACCAGGAGGCCTCCCGCCGCCACGCACTCGCTCAGCAGCCCGAGGGGCCAGCCGATGAGCTCGACGAGGATCTTGGACGGCCCCGTCTCGAACGCGGCGCCGATGAGGGTTGCCGAGATGATCAGGGCACCGCTGGCCGCGGCGAGGATCACGGTCTTCAGATAGCTTCGATTGCCGGCGGTCATATGGCGCTCACGCCGAAAGGGATGTTGAGGCCCGGCAGTCCATGTATCGCTGGATCTGCTCGAGGCAGAGGGCACGGGCCTGGCCGCCGGTGTGATGGCCGTCGTACCAGCGCGCCACCATGTCGAGCGCGGTGTCGATGGGCCAGCACGCCCGCCAGCCGAGCACGCTCGCGGCCTTGCGGGTCTCGAGGCGCAGCTCCCGGGCCTCGGGCGGGTGCACGTGGGTGTCGTGGATCCAGGGCACGGCTACCCCCCAGTGCTTCGCCAGGGTCTCGACGATGTAGGAGACGGGCCGGCTGTCGCCGTCGGCCGGACCGAAGTTCCACTCCCCGGAGAAGCCCCGCGGATCCGCGGCCAGGGACTGGGCGAGTGTGATGTAGCCGTCCAGGCAGTCGAGCACGTGCTGCCACGGCCGCGTCGCCTCGGGGTGCCGCAGGACCACCGATGCGCCCTGCAGCAGCGCGGCCACCGCCGCGGGGATGAGCTGGTGAGGGGTCCAGTCTCCGCCGCCGATGACGTTGCCGGCGCGGGCGCTGGCGAGTCCCACCCCGTGACGGGCGAGATCGTCTGGCGGGAAGAAAGAGTCGCGGTACGCTTGAGCGACCAGCTCCGCGCAGGCCTTGCTGTTCGAGTAGGGATCGTGCCCGCCGAGCCGGTCATCCTCCCGGTAGCCCCACACCCAGCCCTTGTTCTCGTAGCACTTGTCGGTCGTGACGTTGACGACGGTGCTCCGGCCGCCGGCTCGCCGGAGCGACTCGAGCACGTGAACGGTTCCCATCACGTTCGTCGAATAGGTGTCGACCGGTGCCTCGTACGACGACAGCACGACCGACTGGGCCGCCATGTGGAAGATCACCTCGGGCGCCGCCGTCTCGACGACGCGCTGGAGCGACGCGAGGTCCCGGATGTCGCCGATCGTCGACCGCACCGTCTCGTCGACGCGCGCGAGCTCGTACAGGCTCGGCTCGCTGGGCGGCGTCAGGGCAAAGCCGCTGACGTGAGCTCCGACCGAGTTGAGCCAGAGGGAGAGCCAGCTCCCCTTGAACCCGGTGTGGCCGGTGATGAGGACCCGCTTGTGTCGCCAGAACTGGGTGTTCATAGGGAGTCAGCGCGTCGCGCCCGTGATCCGGGGCGGAGGCGGCACCTCGTAGTCGAGCAGCTGTTCGGGGTTTGCGGTCTGTCCATCCATGGCGGCGCGCGCGAGATTGTACATCTCCCGGGCCGACACGTAGTGAAGCTTCCAGAGGCGACCGCCGTTGTACTCGGCCAGCGCCTCGTGGAAGCGCAACATGGCATCGCCCAGCAGGACGTCCGCGTTGCGCTCGATGGCGCCGTGGGTGTGCACCTTCACGAAGACCCAGTCGGAGCGGCCCTCGACGGAGATCCCCTGTCGCACCCAGGTGCGCAGGCGGTCGGCAGTTGGCGGATCGCTCCAGTCGAGCGAGCCGCCATCGATCCGGACGCGGGCCGATCCGGGGCGACGGGAAATCGCCAGTGGCCCCTGGATGAGGAGCAGCCGGTCGAGGCGAGGGCTGCCGACCCGGACGCGCTCCGCGTCCTCGTACGCGCGGCGCCGGGCCACGTCGCCTCGTGGATAGTAGATCGCGTTGACGATACCGGGCTGTGACTCGTCGCGCGCGGCGGGAAAGGTGAAATCCGCGTAGCAGCCCAGCTCGTACAGGAGGGGAAGCTCGTCGTCGACTCCGCACATCTGACCGTCGCGACGCGCGTTGGCCAGGCACCAGTTGCCGTGGATGAACGCCCAGGCGGGCTTGCCCCGGTACCGCGGCACCAGCCCGTGGGTGGCGAGTGCATTGACCGTCTTCTCGAGGTGGCTCCGCAGCGACTGGCGGGTGTCGTTCTCGTGGTGGAGATGAATCTCCACCTCGCCCAGTCCCATCTGCACCATCTCCGCGATCGGTTCGATCAGGGTCGGATCGTACTGCTCACCCGGGAAGAAGAACGAGTGACGCGGGCGCCGGCCCGAGGCGTCTCGAAAGCGGTCCGCGAGGCGCGGGTAACGCTCGCGCCACCGGGCGACCCGCTCGAGACCGGTGACCAGGCTCGTCCCGTCCCCGTGGAGAGGCTCGAAATGGTCACAGAGCGCGAAGAGCAGGTGCCGTGTGCCGCTCGGGGAGCGGCGCAGCGCCTTCGTGGCCCGGTCGCGTAGCCAGCCCGGGAGCCAGTGCAGGTGCTTGTTCGCGATCTGCCGCAGTGGCGCGGGCAATCGGTCCGGGTCGAGGCGCGTCGGAATGCGTTTCACGGTTCTCAGTTTCAGCGCGGTACCGGCTGCCGAGGGATCTGGAACGGTCTCGGCATATCGACGACCGTAGTATCGTAGAACGGTACATGGCGAGCGACACGCCTCTCGTGCCCGACGTCGGTGTTCTGGCGCTCGTCCCCGACACATGGGGCGGCCCCTGGCAGCCACGGCATCATGTGCTCACTCGCCTCGCAAACGTGTTTCCCGTGGTCTGGGTGAATCCCGCTCCGTATTGGCGATCCCTGCTTCCCGGGACCCCGTCCGACGACTGGGGGTTCGACTTCGACGGCTCGACGCCGCCGGGGTTTCGAACCTATACCCCCGAGGTCTGGCTCCCCGAGATGTACCGGCCGCCGGCCGTGGCGCGCTGGATGCGACGCGAGCGCCTGCGCCGCGCGCGGCGCATGCTCGAGCGGCAGGGCTGCCGGAAGACGATCCTGTATCTCTGGCGCCCCGAGCACGAGCGAGCGCTCGATCTCGTGGAGCACGACCTGAGCTGCTACCACATCGACGACGAGTACAGCTTCTCGCCGATCGAGCAGCCACTGTCCGCGCTCGAGGCCGCGCTCATCCGTCGGGTCGACCAGGTGTTCATCCATTCGCAGGGACTGCTGGACAAGAAGGGGCATCTCAACCCGCAGACCCGCTACATGCCCAACGGAGTCGACTACCAGCGCTACACCACGCCCTGCCCGGAGCCCGAGGATCTCGCAAAGGTCCCGCGGCCGCGAATCGGCTACGTCGGCCTGATCAAGCCCCAGCTCGACCTGGCCCTGCTCCAGGACCTGGCCGGCCGGCATCCGACCTGGGCGTTCGTGCTGGTGGGGCCGCCGCCCGAGAAGGAGCCGCTGGCCTCGCGCGTCCGACAGCTGGGCGCAATGCCCAACGTGCACCTGCTCGGCCCCAAGCCGGTCAGTGCCCTGCCCGCCTACGTTCAGCATCTCGACGTGTGCCTCTTGTGCTACGGAATGGATGACTACACGAAGTACATCTACCCCATGAAGCTGCACGAGTACCTCGCGACCGGTCGGCCGGTCGTCGGCATGCCGATCCGCTCCCTCCAGCGCTTCGACGACGTGATCGCGCTGGCGCGGACGCCGGCCGAGTGGTCCGCGGCGATCGCGGCCGCACTCGAGCCCGAGGCCCGGTCGCCAGGCCGGATAGCCGCGCGCCGGGCGGTGGCCCAGGAACACGACTGGGAGCACATCGTTCGGGAGATCAGCTGTACCATGGCCGACCGGCTGGGTCCGTCCTACCGCGAGCGACTGGAGCGCGCTCGGCCCCCCGGCCCTCCCAAGACGGCCTTCCGGCAGTAGAAGCCCTCCGCGTAGCCGCTCGGAGCATGGCACTCCATGCCCCGCAGCCGCATCAGGGCCAGGAAGAGATCCTCGCGGAACCAGGGCTTGCTCGCCTGACTCGGGAAGCTCGCCAGGACGTTGCGAACCTTTCGCCGGCAGACGTCCTGCTCGAGCGGCACGAAGAAGTTCGGGTTCCCGAGATCGCCGTCGTACTTCGGGATCTCGTACTCCCAGATCAGATGGTCGCGGAACGTGTTCCAGGTCAGCTCCGAGACGAGGCGATGATCCTGGTGGAGGTCGTGGCGATAGTGAGTGAGCACCAGGTCCGGCGCGGTGTCGGCCTTCAGGGTCTCGATGTACTCCTTCACCGCCGCCCCGTGATAAGGAAGGAACCCGTCGCGGAAGCTCTGGACGAGAATCGTGCGCTTGGCGACGCCCGCGAGCAGGGCGTCGGCGCTCGCGTGCGCCTCGGCCGCGCGCCGCTCGTTGGAGGCGAGCACCACCCAGGTGACGCTCAGGCCGGGATCCTGGGCCAGCAGCGTCAGCACCGCGCCGCTGCAGCCGATCTCGATGTCGTCGCAATGCGCGCCCAGGCAGAGCAGGTGCCGGGGCGCGTGATCGGTGGCGGAGAGCGTCAGGCTTTGCACGAGGAGGCGCTCAGCGCGCGCGCAGGGCCCCACGTCGCGCGAGCGAGCCGGGGCTGGCCGGGTCCTCCGCGCTCTTCCAGATCGCCCAGGGAGTATCTCCCTGCGACTCCATGTCGTCGAACCGCTGCTTGTCCTTCAGGGTGTCCATCGCCCCCCAGAACCCGTCGTAGCGGTACGCGGCGAGCTCGCCCTTGTCGATGAGCCGGCGGAACGGGGCCTCTACGAGCTCCTCGTCCGGGCCGATGTAGTCGAAGATCTCCTGCTTGAACGCGAAGAAGCCGCCATTGATGAGGAACTGAGACTCGCGGGACGACTGGATGTCGTTGACCATGCCCGCCTTGTCCATGGACACGACGTGGAAGCTCTGGTTGGGGCGCACGCACACGAACGTCGCGATCCTGTCCTTGGTGGTGACGTGATCGAGGTACTCCGGGAGTGGCAGATCGCTCAGCCCGTCGCTGTAGTTGGCCAGGAAGAGCCGCTCGCCCGCGAGGTACTTCTCCACCGCCCGCAGGCGCTGGCCGATGTTCGAGTGCAGGCCGGTATCGACGAAGGTGATGCGCCAGTCGTCGATGTCGCGACTATAGAGCTCGATGTCCCGACCCCCGTTGGTCAGCACGAAGTCGTTGGAGATGCATTCGTCGTAGTGCAGGAAGTACTGGCGGATCAGATCGCCGCGGTGGCCGAGGCAGAGGATGAAGTCCTTGTGCCCGTAGTGCGCGTAGTACTTCATCACGTGCCAGAGGATCGGACGATGCCCGATGTTGACCATCGGCTTCGGAATGGTGTCCGAGTATTCCCGCAACCGCGTTCCGAGTCCTCCACAGAAGAGCACGACCTTCATGATCGGCTGTCACCTTTCCCGGGGGAGTGCCGGCGCCGAGGGCTCCGGGTGCACCAACGCCGCCCGGTCGCGCCAGCGGAAGGTCTCGTCGACCCTTCCGGTCTGGACCAGGGTCCGGAGCTGCGCCGGGCGGTTGTAGCGGGTCTGCAGGTCCTCGTGAGTGACTCCCACCTCCTGCAGGGTGGCGTAGAGGTCCTTCGCTCCGAAGGCCGCATTCCAGCGTGGGCGGAACGTCGTGAGCGTCCGATTCAGCTTGCCGAAGTCGATGCGACAGCTGGCCTGATCCACGGGCGGGGAGGCCGGCACGCGCTCGATGGTCGATCCGGGCACGGCTCCCACCACGATCTCGGCGAGCTCCATGGTCTGGTAGTTCTCGTTGGTGACGCCGAGGTTGAACACCTGGCCGTGAAAGGCCTCACGCGGGGACGCCAGCACCGCCGCGAAGGCGTACGCGATGTCCTCGACGTGTACGAGCGGCCGCCAGGTCGTCCCGTCGCCGCTGATCCGAACCCGGCCGGTGGTGTGCGCCCGGCCGACGAAGTGGTTCAGGATGCTGTCCGACCGGAGACGCGGAGAGACGCCATAGGCGGTGGCGGCGCGCAGGATGATCGGGCTGAAGCACGAGTCCGCGAGTCGAGCGATCCCCTCCTCGGCGTTGGCCTTCGCGATCGCGTCCGGAGTGAGCGGATGCAAGGGGGCATTCTCGGTGAGTGGCTCGTCGCCGGGGCCCGGCCCGTAGACGCTGCAGCTGGACGCGTACAGGAAACGGCTCACCCCGGCTTCCCGGGCCCGCTGGGCGAGGTGGACAGCTCCTCGCCAGTTGATAGCCGCGAGGCTCTCCGTCTCCTGCAGGCGCTCCGGATCATCGGGCACCCCGGCGAGGTGAACGACGGCGTCGAGACCGACGAGGTCGGCGACCCGCACGTCACGCACGTCCAGCCGGAGAGCCGGCACCAACGTGGAGTCGGCGGTCAGCCGGCAATCCTCGGCGAGGAACGTGTCGAGTCCGGTGAGTGTGTGCCCCGCGTCACTCAGCACCGGCAACATGACGGATCCGATGTACCCGTTGTGGCCGGTCACGAGGACGCGCATGAGGCTCTCTTTCTGCTTCGTTCTGGGTAGCGCGTAGGAAAGAAGCAATCGAAGTGCCACGCGAGAGGGCGTCATGAGCCGTAAGCTTCTGATTTATAAGGGCTACAACTTAACGGCGGAGAGAATTCGGTTCCACGTATTGGGCAAGCCGCTTCTTTGTCGCGTCGAATGTGCGTGGGATTCGAGGGGCCGAGACCGAGCATGGTGCCGATTCCCTCGCTAAATCAAAGGCTTGAAAAGCAGCAATCTCACGCAAGTCTTGCGTGAGGCGGCGGGCTTAAATCAGCGCTTCGGACCGTAGCGAATCGGTGGGGACGGGCGCTCGATGGCGCCGATGGTGGGCGGAGTCCGGCGCGCCACCCCGAAGTAGTCGTCCGACGGGATGCCGTCGAGCGCACGAGCCACGCCGAGTCCGTTCAGGAGCGACCCGGAGAAGGGCGAGAAGTCGAGGCCTTCGGGATTGGCGAAGCAGGCCATCCAGGAGCAGTCGAGATTGCCCATCAGGCGCAGGCCAGCGCGCGGGCTCGGAAGCGCCGGAGCGCCGGCGCCGCCGCCGGCGGCATTGTTGAGCAGCGCCGCCTCGAGCGGTCCCGAACCCGGCACCAGGATGCCGCCCTCCCGGTTTGCGTACACGGTGTTGTGGGCCACGGTGATGCCGCGGAGCAGCCCGCGCTGCTTGTAGTTCTCGAGCCCGATTCCGCCCTCGAAGTTCCAGCCGGCGACGTTGTTGCGGACGATGGCAGGCCCTCCCCCCACCACGATCCCGGAGGAAGTTCGCGAGCCGCGCGTGAAGTTCCGCTCGACCACGCTCACGGTGACGAGATCTCGAGCGCCGTAGACCATGATCCCGGGCCCCTTGGTGTCGATGATCACGTTGTCCCGGACGATGCCGCCGGTGTTCAGCTTCACCTCGATCCCATAGCCGATCTCGCCCGGCGGCGCGGTCACGTTGCGGATGTAGTTGCCCGCGACGAGGAGTCCCCCGATCCGACACCCCATCCCGTCGTGGCACCCGAAGTACATCGCGGTCGCAGTCGAGTCCGTGATCACGTTGTCGCGCACCGAAAGGTCCTGGAGGCTGCTGTGATTGGCGACGACGGCGATCCCGCCCATCTGCGTGAACCGGCAGCCCTCGACGGCGATGCGGCTGCCGGTGATGATGCGGACTCCGTCCGCGTCGGTGACGGTGGGTCCGAAGGCGAGCCCACGGATCACGAGATCGCTCGCGTGGATCTCGAGCATGTTGACCGCGGGGCCCGACCGGGTCAGGCGGGCCGGCTCCGCCGGGTCGGCGGAGCGGATGACGATCGGTCGGCCGGGCGCCCCGCCCTGACGCACCTTGCAGCCGCCGAGGTAGTCGCCGGGCTGGAGCACGAGCTCATCGCCCGCCTGCAGCTGGCTCAGGGCTGCGCAGAGGTCGGCGCCGGGTCCGATCTCGAGCGCGGCGGCGGCCGTCGACCCGACGAGACCGAGCCCGACCGCCAGTGCGAGCGCGCCGGCGAAGACACCGACGGCCCGGTCTATTGTCACCGTCATGACGATAGGATAACCTGCGGGGCGTATGAGCGACCATCCCGCGACGCTCCCGCCGGTCTTGAAGGAGCCGGACTTCCTGAAGATGCTGTCCTGGGAGATCCAGCGGGCCACTCGCTATCAGGACTTCCTCTCGGTGGGCGTGATCACCGTCGCGGGAGAGACCGGGTTTGCGAGCGCGGAAACTCGCGAGGCCGTCGGACGCCTGTTCGCCGAGTTTCTCCGAGCATCGGACGTGGTCGGCAATATCGCGGATATTTTGGCGGTGCTGCTCGTTCACACGCCTCTGACCGACGCGACATCGATCGTCCGGCGCGTGCAGCAGAGAATCGAGGAGGGAGCGGTGGGCCCCCGAGGCGCCGCGCCCACTCGCGTCAGGTTGGCGCTGGGCTTGGCGTGCTTTCCGAGCGACGCGACCGACGATGCCCAGTTGATCGGTGTCGCGCGATCTCGGATCGGATGAGCGCCGTGACGCCGGTAGTCGGCTAACACCTGCTGGCCGCCAGAGGAGGCTCCCGCCGTGGGGCTCTACTTGGTCGAGCGTGACGTCAGCGCCATCTCACCGGATCGAATCCGGACTCATCAGCGCGCATTGAACTCGGCGTGCAGCCGGCTGAGCGGCATCGGCAAGCGGGTCCGGTACATCAACAGCGCGGTCGTGCCCACCGACGGCCGCGCGATCGATGTCTTCGGCGCCGAGAGCACCGAGGCCGTGAAGGAGATCCAGGCCGTCGCTCAGGTTCCCTACGAGCGTATCGTGGAGGTCCTCGACCTGACTCCTAGCTTTCTTTCACCGCTCACCTCCCGGTCGCGGCGCACAGCGAAGAAAGGGATCGCAGACACCATGAGTGATTCAGCTCCCGCCGAGCTCATGCAGTGGCTTTCCGAAGGGCAGCGCTTCTTCAGCCTCTGCCAGGACCAGCTTGCGCGGACGGATCACCTGGAAGCCAAGGCGCGCACTCTCGAGGCCGAGAACGAGATGCTTCGCGAAGAGATGGCTCGGCTGCGGCATCGAGTGGATATGCTTCAGACGGATCGATCGGAGATGGTCGCCGCGTTCAACGACCTTGCCGGGCACGTGACGCAGGTAGTCGACCACATCCTCCAGAAGTCCGAGAACGGCGAGGAGACCAAGTAGTCTTAGCCCATATCGGCTGTAAAACTTACACTGCGTAGTCGGTAAGTTATTCTGGGCACCTCGTGTAATTGGCCACGGACGCGGGGAATATTCGTCGTGTAGCTCCCGGGCAGCTTTCCCAAAGTCCGTTTCGCGCCGCGTCATTCTTCTTCGACACTGTCCCTGAAACCGTGATATGTGCAGCATGCCGGTGCATATCCGGGCTGGTCGCGGCTGCACTCTGCACACGGACCCAGGCCGTCGTGCTCGATTGGCTCTAGCTTAGCTAATATAACTATTTAATAAAGGAACACAAAACACACTTTGTACGAGTCACAAGATCGGCGTTCTCTCTATACCGTCCGTCATGAAGCCGAGATCAGCATGCAATCTGCCTCACACTTCTTTCGTGGGCCCGCGCAACTGTTGCGATGGGACGAGACACCGGAACAGTTCATATTATCAGTATGTTAGAGGCTCGAGACGCCACGGAGTTGGGGTCTTGCAATGTGAAAGCGTCAGAATGGAAGCGGCGTTCCCATTAAGTGAACAACAGTGCCTGATTGTCAGCGCCATTCTTCGTCGTCAGATCAGGTAGTTGCGTGATGTGACTGTAACCATCAATGGCACCTAGTTTGCTTTTCCTAGCGGCTTGCATGGCGACGTGTTCACACCTTCCTCCTGAACAATCGGAGTCTGCGACCGTCCATGACCGGTGAGAAAGCGTGAGCTACGCGATGAAGAATAGACTGGTGCTCGTGGCTGCAGAGGAGCCGACGCTCTCGCATCACCTCGTCGAGCTCCTGAGTGAGTGGGGATATGAAGTGATCTCGGTCGTCTCCGTCGACGAGGCACTCGGCGAAATGGCTCAGCGCCGCTTCGTCCTCAGCCTGCTCGACCTGGGCAGCCAGGCGAGCGATCTCCTCCGTCGGCTGAAGACCCAGGGCGGTGCGCCCGGGACGATCATCCTGCTCACCGACAGCGACACGAGAGAATCTCCCGCGGAGTCCGCCGCGCTCGGCGCGGACGACTTCCTGCAGAAGCCCTTCAGCGCCGAAGACCTCGAGAACGTGATCAAGAGCGCGCTGGCGCGTCCCCGTCGCAGCTGGGATCGCTCACCGGACGACGACTCCCGGGTACGGCTGCGCGAAGAAATTGGCCTGTGGCGCAGCCCGCGGATGAGCGACGTGCGCGAGATCATCGAGCAGGCGGCTCGCGTCGACGTGACGGTGCTCATCATGGGCGAGACCGGCACCGGCAAGGACGTGGTCGCGCGTGCGATCCACGAGCAGTCGGTGCGACAGAGCGGCCCGTTCGTGAAGGTCAACTGCGCGGCGGTTCCCCGCGAGCTGCTGGAGAGTGAGCTCTTCGGGCACGAGCGCGGCGCCTTCACCGGCGCGCATCAGCTCAAGATCGGCAAGTTCGAGTCGGCGGACCGCGGGACGATCTTTCTCGACGAGATCGGTGACCTCCACCCCGCGCTGCAGGGCAAGCTTCTCCACGTCCTCCAGGACGGCCAGTTCTCGCGCGTCGGAGGAAGGTCCACCGTGAAGGTCGACGTGCGGGTGCTCGCGGCCACCAATCAGGACCTCGAGCAGGCGGTGGCCGGCGGTCGTTTCCGCGAGGATCTCTACTATCGCCTCAACGTGATCCAGGTCATGGTCCCGCCGCTCCGGGAGCGGCCCGAGGAGATTCCGGTCCTCGCCGACTACTTCATGCATCGCTACTCGCAGCTGTTCCGCCGTGAGACGCTGCAGATGCCGGCCGAGACGATGCAGCGGCTGATCCGCCACCGGTTCCCCGGGAACGTTCGCGAGCTCGAGAACATGATCAAGCGAATGATCGTGCTCGGAGACCCGCTGCTCCGACGCAGCCCGTTGCCCGGGCCCGCTCCCACCGCCGAGGAGAATGGCGCCCGGACCGTGAAGGCCGCCACCACCTCGCTCAAGGACATCGCGCGCCGGGCGGCCCAGACCGCGGAGAAGGAAGCCATCCTGCAGGCTCTCGAGCAGACCCAGTGGAATCGCGTGCGGGCGGCGAAGCTTCTCGAGATCTCCTATCGCGCCCTGCTCTACAAGATCAAGGACAGCGGCCTCGACCGGGAGCGTCGCGCCAGCCACCGGCCATGAGCGACACGCTGCGCGGACTGGACGACGCCGAGGCCACCTCCCGCGGGGGTGGCCTGGATCGCGTCTGGGCGCTGTGGAATCGGCGCAAGTGGCTCGGGATCGTCGTGTTCCTGCTCCCCTTCACCGCCGCTACCGCGGTGATCATGGCCCTGCCGGACCTCTACCAGTCGACCGCCCTCGTGATGATCGAGCGGCAGCAGGTGCCGGAAGCCTTCGTGCGGGCGACGGTGACCAGCGAGCTCGAGATCCGGCTGCACACCATCAGTCAGGAGATCCTGAGCCGCTCCCGCCTCGAGTCCCTCATCTCGCGGATGGGCCTCTACTCGGACCTGCGGGGCAAGGCCGAGGAGGCGGTCGACCGGATGCGCCGGGACATCCGGCTCGAGCTCCGCGGCGCGGACGCCAACCGGGGCAACACCACGACCTCGTTCGCGCTCTCGTATCGCGGGCGGGACCCGCAGACGGTGGCCACCGTGACCAACACGCTGGCCTCCTTCTACATCGAGGAAAACCTCAAGGCGCGCGAGCGACAGGCCACCGGCACCGCCGAGTTCCTGAAGGTCCAGCTCAACGACGCCAAGCGACGGCTGGACGAGCAGGAGGCGCGGATGGGCGAGCTGCAGCGCCGCTACCTGGGTGAGCTTCCCCAGCAGCTGCAGGGCAACCTCGCCACGCTCGAGTCGCTCAACACGCAGCTGCGTATCAACAGCGACAACCAGACCCGGCTGGCCGAGCGTCGCGACCAGATCGCGGGCCAGCTCGCCCAGGCCAAGCTCAACAGTGGCGGACCCGAGCCCGACGAGGTCCGCCTCGCCCGGCTGCAGCAGGAGCTCGTCACGCTGCGGATCAAGTACACCGATCTCTGGCCGGACATCATCCGCATCAAGGATGAGATCGAGCGGCTGCAGAAGGACATGGCTGCGCCCAAGCCGAAGCCCAAGCCGGTCGCGGGCCCGCCCACCCCCGAGGTGGCGCGCCTGCAGGACGCCCTGGGCTCGGTGGAGACCGAGCTCCGGCTCGCCAAGCAGGACCAGACGCGGCTGAAGCAGGGCATCAGCAACTACCAGGCGCGCCTCGACAACGCTCCCAAGCGGGAGCAGGAGTACCTCGACGCCACCCGGGACTACCAGGGCACCAAGGAGCTGTACCAGACCCTGTCGAGGAAGTACGACGACGCGCTCCTCGCCGAGAGCATGGAGCAGCGGCAGAAGGGCGAGCAGTTCCGGATCCTCGACTCGGCGCTCCCCTCGGGAACGCCGGCCGCGCCCCGCCGGTCCCGCCTGCTGATCGCGAGCCTGGCGCTTTCGCTCGTGCTCGGCGCCGGCGCCATGGTCCTGGCCGAGCTGCTCGACACCTCGTTCCATTCTTCGCGCGATCTCCGCGCGTACACCACCGTGCCGATCCTGGTGAACATCCCGCGTATCGTCACCGGGGCCGACTTGCGCCGGCGGCGGTGGCGGTTCCGGCTCGCCGCGGTGGGGGTGTTGGTGGCGCTGGTGGTGGTCGGCGGCTCCTCGTACTTCTTCGCGCACGGCAACGAGCAGCTCGCCCAGCTACTCTCCCGCGGCGATCGCGCCTCGTAGCGACCGGTCATGGCGCTCTACCTCGACTTCTACGGCTTCGACCGGGACCCGTTCGGGGTAACGCCCGATCCCGACTTCCTGTTCATGACCCCCGGGCACAAGGAGGCGCTGGCGCAGCTCCTCTACGCGATCCAGGAGCGGAAGGGCTTCATCCTGGTCTCCGCCGAGGTCGGCATGGGCAAGACGACCCTGCTGGAGGCCCTGCGCCGGGAGCTGGACAGCAACACCGCGGTCGCCTACGTGTCGAACTCGCTGCTCCCCTTCCCGGCCATTCTCGAGTACATGCTGGAAGAGTTCGAGATCGAGAAGCCGGGCGAGTCCGCGGCGCAGCGCCTGGTGGTGCTTCAGAACTTCCTGGTGGAGCGTCACAGCGCCGGGCAGAACACGGTGCTGATCCTCGACGAGGCGCAGAACCTCTATCCGCAGACGCTGGAGCAGATCCGGCTCCTGTCGAACTTCGAGACCACCAAGGAGAAGATCCTCCAGATCGTGCTGGTCGGGCAGCCGGAGCTGCTCGCCCGCCTGGAGATGCCGGAGCTGCGACAGCTCAAGCAGCGGATCTCGATCATCTGCACCATCCCGCCGATGAGCCGCGCCGCCACCCGGAACTACATCCGGACGCGTCTGCGCATGGCGGGCGCCCGCGATCTCGGCATCCTCACCGAGGACGCGGTCGAGCAGATCGTCGAGTACGCCAACGGCATCCCGCGCGTGGTCAACACGGTCTGCGACCACTGCCTGCTCATCGGCTACGCGGATCAGACCCGGCGCATCGACCGCGGTATCGTGGATCAGGCGATCGGCTACCTCGAGGCCGGCGCCCGGCCGCGGGTCCGGACGCGCAGCAGCGTGAGCGTACGGCGCGCCCGCGCGCGGAGCCGGCCCAGCACGGTCAGCCCGCTTCGCTGGGGCCTGCTCGGCATGTCCGCGGCGGTGGTGAGCGGCCTCGTCGCCACCATCTTCTTCCACCCCGACCTGCTGCCCAATGCGGTGGATCTGTCGACCTCCTACCTGGCAGACCTTGCTCGCTCGGTCCGAGCGATGATCCCACGATGAGCAAGTTCTCGAAGGCCCTCGAGCAGGCGCAGCGTGAGCGCGCCATGCGGCTGCAGGCCGCTCCCCCGGCTGCTTCTCCGGCCGCGTCTCCCGTATCACACGTTTCGCCCCCGGCCCCGGCGGCCCCGCCCCCCGCTCCGCCGCCGCCCATCCCGCTCAACCCGCCGCCCCCGCCCGCGTCACCCGTGAGCGGCCCGACCGCGTCGGTCAGCGCGCCCCGTCGCCGATCCGTCACCGGTCCGCGCCGGTCTGCCAGCATCACCGGCGAGGTCGAGAGCCACCTGGTGAGCCTCGTCTCCCCGTCCGGCCTCGAGGCCGAGCAGTATCGGGCTCTGCGGCACGTGGTGGAGCAGAAGCACAAGAACCAGGCCCTGTCGGTGATCGCGGTCTCGAGCCCGGGCGTGGGCGACGGCAAGACCACGACCGCGATCAACCTGGCCGGCGCCCTCGCGCAGGGAGCCGACAACTCGGTGCTTCTGCTGGAGGCCGATCTCCGGCGGCCGTCGATCGGCACCGTGCTCGGCTTCAACGGGTCCCGCACCCTGGGCCTGGTGGACGCGATCCTCGATCCGAGCCTGTCGCTCTCGGACATCGTCCAGCCGCGCCCTCCGTTCAACCTGAGCGTGGTGCTGGCGGGTCAGGTGCCGGCGAGCCCGTACGAGGTGCTGAAGTCCCCGCGCCTCGGAGCGCTGCTCGACGAGGCGCGGACCCAGTACGACTTCATCGTGATGGACACGCCTCCGCTGGCGCTCGTCCAGGACTGCCGGGTGGTCGCCCGCTGGGTCGATGGAGTCGTGGTGGTGGTCGCGGCTCATCAGACGCCGCGCTCCCTGCTCGAGACCGCGCTGGACGTGGCCGATCCGGGCAAGCTGGTCGGAATCGTGTTCAACGGCTTCGACAATCTTGGCACCGGTCGTGGACGACACTACGCGGGCTACTACGCCGCCCCTGAGCGAGAAGAGTCGGACCGGAGCGGGGCCCTGAACCGGATCGGTCAACGGGTCGGCTCGATACTGCGGCGCGGCGACGACACCACCGTGAGAAGCCGACGCTTCCGGGGTCGTTCGCGGTGATTCTCGCGATCCTCGAAGGGCTGGTCCTCTCGCTCGCGGTTGCCGCGACCGCGTTCGCGTGGGGCCACCGTCTGTTCGTGGACTGGATCGACGTGGCCACGATGCTCGGCCAGGCGGGCGCGGTGTCGCTCTGCTGCATCACCGCCTTCTACTACAACGATCTCTACGATCTCCGGGTCGTCCGTAGCTTCAGCCTGTTCGCCTCGCGGCTCCTGCAGTCCTTCGGGGTGGCCCTGATGCTGCTCGGTCTCTTCTACACGATCGTTCCCGACGCGGGGATGACCGAGGGCGCGTTCGTGTCGGGGTTGCTGGTGGCGGCGGGGCTGCTCGTCCCGCTCCGGGCCATCGGCTACACGATCATGCGCCGGCGCGCCTTCGCGGACCGGGTGCTGGTGCTGGGCACCGGCCCGCTGGCTCGCCGCGTCATCCAGGAGATCGAGTCGCGTCCGAACTTCCGCTACGCGGTGGTCGGGGTCGTCGACGACGGCACCGGGGTCGATGCGGGTGACCTGCCCTACCCGGTGCTGGGGCCGCTCGAGCGGCTCGACAAGATCCTCGACGACGTGAAGCCGGACCGGCTGATCGTCGCCTTGACCGAGCGCCGGGGCCGCATGCCACTGACCCAGCTGCTCGAATGCGGGGCTCGGGGCATTCTGGTCGAGGACGGCCTTCGCACGTATGAGTACTTCACGGGCAAGCTGCCGATCGAGTCCCTGACCCCGTCGTTCCTGATCTTCTCCGGCGCCTTCCGCAAGTCGCGACTGCAGATGGGTCTGCGGCGTGCCAGCAGCCTCCTGCTCGCCGCCGTCGGGCTGCTGCTCAGCGCGCCGCTCATGGCGGTGATCGCGGTCGCGATCGCGATCGACTCGCGGGGGCCCGTGTTCTTCGTCGATCGGCGCGCGGGGCGCGGTGGCCGGCCCTTCAACCTGGTGAAGTTCCGCACCATGCACCCTCTGCCGCCCGGGGAGACGGTCGCGTCCTCGGTGTGGGACCGCGACGACGAGCTCCGGGTCACCCGCGTTGGCCGCTTCATCCGCAAGCTGCGTCTGGACGAGCTGCCGCAGTTCTGGAACGTCGTGAAGGGCGACATGGACCTCGTCGGCCCGCGTCCCGAGATCCTCGCGAACGTACAGACGATGAGCGAGGAGATCCCGTACTACGGCCTGCGGCACTCGGTGCGACCGGGCCTCACCGGCTGGGCGCAGACGCGCTTCGGCTATTCGGTCAGCCTCGAGCAGGTCACCGAGAAGATCCGCTACGACCTCTTCTACATCAAGCAGATGTCCTTCTGGCTGGACCTACGCATCCTGGTCGACACCGTGAAGATCATGCTATTTGGCCGCGGGGCCAAGTAGCCATCGCGCGGAGGCCATGGTGCTCCCGCTGATCTTCTGGGCCTGCTTTTTCCTCGTCGCCTATACGTACGCGCTCTATCCGGCCGTGCTCTTCCTCGTCTCCTCGGCCACGCGGCTCTCGCGGCGAGGCGCGGTGGGCGCCGGGGCGCCCCCGTTGCCGGCGGTCTCGATGGTGATCCCCGCCCACAACGAGGAGCGCCACCTGCCGGCCAAGCTCGCCAATCTGGCCGCGCTCGACTATCCGCGGGATCGGCTGGAGGTGCTGTTCGTCTCGGATGGCTCCACCGACGCCACCAACAAGATCCTCGGGCGCGCCGCGGAGGCGGGCAAGCTCACGCTGCTCGCGCTGCCCGCGCGAGGGGGCAAGTCCAACGCCCTGAACCAGGCCGTCCCGCGCGCGAGGCACGACATCCTGGTGTTCTCGGACGCGGCCACCCTCTTCGCCCCGGACGCGGTGAGCAAGATGGTGCGGCACTTCGAGGACCCGCGCGTGGGCGTGGTGTGCGGCGCGCTGCAGTTCCAGGCCAGCACCGAGTCGCGCCAGACCGAGGGGCTCTACTGGCGCTACGAGTCGCTGCTGCGCCGGATGGAGTCGAGGATCGGGGTCACCCTGACCGCCAGCGGGGCGATCTACGCGCTCCGCCGCGCGTGCTTCGTGCCACTCGCTGCCGACACCCTGGTCGAGGACCTCGTGGTGCCCATGACCGCCCGCCGGCTCGGCTTCCGGGTGCTCTACGATCCCGAAGCGCGCGGAACCGACTTCGCGGCCGCCACGGTGGCCGGCGAGTTCTCCCGGCGGGTCCGGATCGCCACCGGCAGCTTCCGGGCTCTGGGCGGCCTGCTGCGGGGTCCGCTCGACCCGGTGACCGCCTTCGCCTTCGTCTCGCACAAGCTCCTGCGGTGGACGTTGCCGTTCCTGCTGATCGGCATGCTGGTGACCAGCGCGGCCATGCTCCATTCCCTGCTCTATCGGGCGCTCTTCGTGCTGCAGATGCTCTTCTACGGCTGGGGTCTGGCCGGCTATCTCCTCCGCCCGCGCATCCAGGACATCCGCTACGCGCTGGTGCCCTACTACCTGCTGGCCATGCACCTGGCGTTCCTGGTCGGCTTCGTCCGGTACCTGTCCGGACGTCGAGAGATCGAATGGGGCCAGGTCCACTAGTCGGGGAGCGGGCATGAAGCCCCGCCTGCTCGAGCTGCTCGTCTGCCCGGCCTGCAAGGGCGATCTGGCCCTGCGCGCGGAGGCATCGGCCGCCGAGGAGATCGAGACTGGAGCGCTCACCTGCGCGCCGTGCGCGGTCACCTATCCGATCCTTCGCGGCATCCCTCGCTTCGTGGGCCAGGACGCCTACGCGGAGAGCTTCGGCGACGAATGGCATCGCTTCCGGACCGTCCAGCTCGATTCGGCCAACGGCACGACCGAGTCCCAGGACGGCTTCGCGCTCAAGACCGGGCTCCGGGCGGACGACGTGCGCGGTCGCCTGGTCCTGGACGCCGGGGTGGGCGCCGGCCGCTACGCCGAGGTGATGGCCCGCTGGGGAGCCGAGGTGGTGGGCGTCGACCTGACCCGGGCGGTGGACGCGGCGGCCGAGAACCTGCGCTCCTGGCCCGGCGCGCATCTCGTCCAGGCCGACATCTTCGCGCTGCCGTTCCGGGACGAGACCTTCGACCTGGCCTATTCGATCGGAGTGCTCCATCACACTCCGGATACCGCGGCCGCGTTCCGGCGCGTCGCGGCCATGGTGAAGAAGGGCGGCCAGCTGGCGGTGTACGTCTACCACGCGGGCGGGCTCATGCGGTACGTGTCGGACACGCTGCGCGTCGTCACCACGCGGCTGCCCCGGCCGGTCGTGTACTACGGCTCGCTCGTCGCGGTGCCGCTGCACTACGTGCACCAGCTCCCGGTGGTCGGCCGGGTCAGTCAGATCCTGCTCCCCACCATCGACCACCGGCACTGGCGGTGGCGGTGGCTCGATACCTTCGACTGGTACACGCCGAGGTACCAGTGGAAGCACCGCTACCCGGAGGTGCTGCGCTGGTTCCGGGAGTCGGGCTTCACCGATCTCTACGTGGCGGACGAGCCGGTCTGCGTCCGCGGCGTCAAGACGTGAGGCGCCGATGAGCATCCCCGCGCCCGCGGCCCCCTCGGCCTTCCGCGCATCGGCCGGCCGCCGCCAGTCGTTCGCCTACGGGGGGTTGATCGTTTTCACGATCCTGCTCTACTTCCGGCCGAACGAGTGGCTGCCCATCGGGACGTTCCCGCTGGTGAAGATCGTGGCCCTCAGCTCGCTGGCCGGACTGTTCATCGTGCAGATCAGCGAGGGCCGGCCGCTGTCTCTCATGCCCCGGGAGCTCAAGCTCCTCCTCGGCCTCACCGGCCTGATGCTGGTCTCGATGGCGGTCGGACTCGACCCCGCCAGCAGCTTCGACTCCTTCACCAACGACTTCCTCAAGGTGCTGCTGATCTTCGTCCTGATGGTCAACGTGGTGAACACGTTCAAACGGCTCCGGCGGCTGATCGAGGTGACGGTGGTGTGCGGGATGCTGCTCGCCTTCGGCAGCCTGGTCCAGTTCGCCCGGGGGCAGAATCTCGGGGACGGGTTCCGCGCGACCGGGATCGTCGGGGGTATGTTCGGCAATCCGAACGACCTGGCCCTGTCCCTGAACATCCTGCTGCCGCTCGCGATCGGGCTCGCGCTGAGCCGGCCGGCGATCGCGGTCAAGCTCTTCTACTGGAGCTGTGCCGGACTCCTCGGCCTCGCGACCCTCGTGAGCTACTCGCGGGCGGGCTTCCTGACCCTGGCCGTCGTGGGGCTGTTCCTCATGGTGCGGCTGCGGCGCCGATACCCCGCCTTCCTCGCGCTGGGGGTAACCGCGGCGCTGGTGGTCGTGCTCGTGGCCCCCGGCAGCTTCTGGGCGCGGGTGTTCACCGTGTTCGACAGCTCGGGGGATGCGCAGGCGGCGCAGAGCTCGGAGCTCAGATGGAGCCTCTTGTGGCGCGCGCTCGAGGTGGCCGGCTTCAACCCCCAGCGGTGGCTTCTGGGAGTCGGGATCAGCAACTTCCACATCGTGTCGGTGCGGGAGCTGGCCCAGCACAACGCCTACCTGCAGATCTTCAACGAGGTGGGGCTCCCCGCCTTCATCCTGTACGCGATGTTCATCTTCGGGCTGATCCGGGCGATGGGACGGATCGCGCGCGCCTACGAACGGGATCGGGCGCACCGCCACGTGTGGATGCTGGCGGTCAGCCTCCAGATCTCGCTCGTGGCCTACGCGGTCGGGAGCTTCTTTGCCCCGGTCGCGTATCTCTGGTACCTGTACTACGTCGCCGGCTTCGCGGTCTGCCTGAAGATCCTGGTGCTGGCCAGCAATCGCCGCCGCCAGCCGGCACCGCAGAAGGAGCAAGGCCGTGTGTGGTATCTACGGCGCGCTTAGCGCCGATTCCGGCCGGCCGATCCCGGCCGATCTGCTGGCCCGGATGGGAGAGTCGCTCTCCCATCGCGGCCCGGACGGCGGCGGCGTCCATCTCGACGGTCCACTCGGCTTCGGCATGCGGCGGCTCAGCATCATCGACCTCGCGGGCGGCGAGCAGCCGATGCCGAACGAGGACCGCACGATCTGGGTGGTGTTCAACGGCGAGATCTACAACTACCGGGAGCTGACCGCCGAGCTGAAGGCGCGCGGGCATCGCTTCAGCAGCGCCTCCGACACCGAGGTCCTGCTCCACCTGTACGAGGAGCACGGGGAGCGCTGCGTCGAGCCGCTCCGGGGGATGTTCGCGTTCGCGATCTGGGATGCGCCCCGACGGAGCTTGCTGCTGGGACGCGACCGGCTGGGCATCAAGCCGCTCTACTACGCCGCGACGGCCGACGGCCTGCTCTTCGGCTCGGAGCTGAAGGCGCTCCTGCAGAGCCCGTGGCTCTCGCGACGCGTTGACCGTCGGGGCCTGGTGGCGTACCTGCGATATGGATACGTCCCCGATCCGCACTCGATCCTCGAGGGAGTGACCAAGCTGCCGCCCGGGCACACCCTGCGGGTGGAGGACGGGCGCCCGGGGATCCCCCGCCCGTACTGGAAGCCCACGACGTTCTTCGGCCGGCCCCGGCCGCTCCAGCGAGAGGACGATGCGGCGGCCGAGCTCTGGGCGCGGATCGAGGACTCGGTGCGCGCCCACCTGGTGAGTGACGTCCCGGTCGGGGCCTTCCTCAGCGGAGGGCTCGACTCGAGCACCGTCGTGGCGATCATGGCGGGGGCCGCCGGGGCGCCGATCGAGACGTTCTCGGTCGGGTTCCGCGAGGACCGCTACAACGAGCTCCCGTATGCCCGTCGGGTTGCGGAGTGGTGTGGAACCTCTCACCACGAGCTGCTGGTCGAGCCCGGAGACCTCAAGGTTCTCGACGAGCTGCTGGCCGGCTTCGACGAGCCGTTCGCCGACTCCTCGGCCATCCCCACCTACCTGGTGTCTCGCCTGGCCCGGCAGCACGTGAAGGTCGTCCTCTCCGGGGACGGCGGAGACGAGATCCTGGCCGGCTACGAGCGGTATCAGGTCGACCACCGGCGGCGCTGGCTCGGCGTCCTCGGCGACCTGCACCTGGGGGCGCCACTCCGGGCCCTGAGCGGCGTGCTGCCGGTCGGCGGGGGCAAGAACATCCTCCGCAACCTGTCCTGGCCTCGGACGCGACGGTATCTCGAATCGATGTCGCTGTTCCGGGAGGACGCCCTCCGCGAGGCCTTCGCCTCCGCCCCGCTGGAACCCTACGAGCTCGACGGCTTCGCCGATCCCGACCTGGACCCGCTCTCGCGGCTCCAGGACCTCGACATGAAGAGCTACCTCCCCGGCGACATCCTCACCAAGGTCGACCGGATGAGCATGGCGAACTCGCTCGAGGCCCGGGTGCCGCTGCTCGACCACCGTCTGGTCGAGTTCGCGTGTGGTCTCCCGGTCGACCTGCGGGTGCGTGACGGCAGCGGCAAGTACCTGCTGAAGCGGGCCCTGCGCGGACGCATCCCCGACGAGCTCCTCACCCGGCCCAAGCAAGGCTTCGGCGTGCCGCTGGAGGCCTGGTTCTCGGGCAGCATCCGGGGCTTCTTCCGGGACCAGCTCGGGGACGGCACGCGGCTGGAGGGGCTCGGGATCGCCCGGAACGAGGTCGGGCGCCTCCAGGGGCTGTTCGAGCGGACCGGGCGGCGCGACTACTGCGACCGGCTCTGGGCGCTGGTCGTTCTCGATCGCTCGGTGCAGCGCCTCTTCGGGGTCAACGGATGAGCGCGGCGCGCCCCCCCGTGCTGCTGATGGGCGACACCCTGAACTTCGGCGGAACCGAGGGCCAGTTCGTGGAGGTCGCGTGCGGCCTGGACCGGACGCGCTGGGATCTGGACGTCGCGTGCATCCGGGCGGAGGGCCCGCTCCGGACGAAGCTCGAGACGGCCGGCGTCCAGGCGTGGAGCTGCGGCCGGGGCTCGTTCAAGTCTCCCCGTCTGCTGGGGGCGATCCGCGCGCTGTCGAGCCGGCTGCGCGCCCGCAAGGTCCGGATCGTCCACTCCTTCGACTTCTACAGCAACGTGCTGGGGGTTCCCGCCGCGCGCATGGCCGGGGTTCCCGTCGTCATCGCGAGCCAGCGGGACCTGGGCAACCTCCGCCCGCCGCTCCAGCAGCGCCTGCAGCGCGCCATGCTCTCCCTGGCCACGCACGTGCTGGTGAACTCTCGCGCGATCGCGGACCGGCTCGCCGGCTCGCGAGCGGCCCGGTCGGGGCATCTCTCGGTCATTCACAACGGCGTGGACCTGTCGCGATTCGGCCCTCCGCCCGCGTCCGTGCGGAGAGAGCCCGGCATCACGGTGACCGTCCTGGCGAACCTTCGGCCCGAGAAGGGGATCCTGCAGATCGTCGAGGCCGCCGCCGCGGTCAGGCAGGCTTCCCCGGAGACCCGGGTGGACATATGGGGCGAGGGGCCTCTCCGGGGTGAGGCGGAAGCGCGTATTCGATCCCTCGGGCTGTCGGAGTGCGTGAGGCTCCGCGGCTCGACCCGGACGCCGGAGGACGTGCTGAGGCGCAGCGACATCTTCGTGCTCCCGTCGCTGAGCGAGGCCTCGTCCAACGTGCTCCTGGAGGCCATGGCCACCGGCCTGCCGGTGGTGGCGACGCGCATTGGCGGCACTCCCGCGCTGGTCGGCGACGCGGCGGTCCTCGTGCCCCCCGGCGATCCCGCCGCGCTGGCCGCCGCCCTTCTGGATCTCGCCGGGAACCCGGCCCTCGCGACCCGGCTCGGGGCCGCCGCGCGGAGCCGCGCTCTCGCCGAGTTCGGCATGGACCGCATGCTGGAGCGGGTCGACACGCTGTATCGCGGCCTCCTGGGAGCCGACCACACCTCGCGCCTCGGCGCGCCGATGATGTCGCGGCCATGACCGGGCCGCGGGTGGTCGTCGCCGGATACTACCCTCCCCCGTTCGCGGGCGAGCCCATCCACGTGAAGCAGCTCGCGGGCTTCCTGCGGACCCGGGGCCTGCAAGCGCAGGTCCTGAATCTCAACCGCCACGCTCCGCCGAGCCCGGAGTACCTCTGGGGCTCGACGCCCTGGAAGCTGATCCGGATGCTGTTCGCGCTCTCGGACCGGCGGACGATCCTGCACCTCCACACCAACGGCCACAACTGGAAGAGCTGGGTCATGATCCTCACCGCGGCGCTCGCGGCCCGGCTCAAGAAGACGCGAGTGCTCCTGACCATCCACTCCGGGCTCTTCCCGGGCTACACGAGGACGTTCGGCCCGGTGTCCCGCCGCCTGGCGAGGTGGATCCTCGGCTCCTTCTGCCGGGTGATCGGCGTCAACTCCGAGATCGGCCGGGCGATGCGGGACCTCGGCGTGAGCGACGCCGACCTCGCGGTCATTCCCGCCTTCCTGGGCGTGCCGGACGGCGGCGCGGTCGACGGGGCGGATCGGGCCCTCGTGGACGGCAGCCGGCCGCTCGTGGTGGTGGTGGGCGGCGGCGACAAGGATCCCGAGATGGGGCTGCCCATCGTGATCGCGGCCCTTCCGAGGCTCGTCGAGCGCTTCCCGGGGCTGCGCGCGGTGTTCATCGGCTGGCAGGTCGGACCGAAAACCCGGCCGCTCATCGCGGCGCATAACCTCGGCCAGCACGCGACCTGCGTCGGCGAGATCCCCCACGAGCGATGCCTCGGGCTCCTGCAGGAAGCCGACGCGGTGGTTCGCTCCACCTTTGCGGACGGGGACGCGATCACGGTGCGGGAAGCGCTCGATCTGGGTGTCCCGGTGGTGGCCAGCGACACCGACTTCCGCCCGGCCGGCGTCGTGCTGTTTCGAAAGGGGGACGCGGCGGACCTGCTCGAGAAGCTCACGGAAGTTCTCGGGGGCCCGCGGGACCGGCTGGGCCGTCCGGCGGACGCGAGCCAGCCCGGTCGCGAGCTCTGGGGAATCTACCGCGAGGTGGGCTCGATCGCATGAAGCTCGCGCGATTGCTCAACATGCGGCCGGCCGAGCTCATGGTCCGCAGCCGGCAGGAGCTGTCGAAGTGGACGGAGCGCACCTTCCGCGCACCGCAGGCTTCCTCGATTCCGCTGCGTCGATTGACCCCTCTGGCCGCGCAGCGGTTCTTCCCGGGGGCGCTGGACGACCTCTCGCCCGGGATGATCACGCAGCGGATGCCCGAGGCCCGGTACCGGGTGCTCGACACCGCCCAGACGCTTCTGGACGGCCGCTTCGATCTCCTCGGCTACCGGGGCCTGCGTTTCGGGGCGCCCCTGGACTGGCACCTGGACCCGGTCAACGGGCTGAGGGCACCTCTCACCCACTGGAGCCGTTTGGATCCTCTCGACGCTTCGATCGTCGGCGACAGCAAGGTGATCTGGGAGCTCAATCGACACCAGTGGCTGGTGCGACTCGCTCAGGCGTACCGCTTCACGGGCGAGGAACGGTACGCGACCGCCGTCGCGCGGCACCTCGAAGACTGGCTCGAGGCCAATCCCCGCGGCAGGGGCATCAACTGGGCGAGCAGCCTGGAGGTCGCCTTCCGCCTGGTCGCCTGGTGCTGGACGCTGCACCTGCTGCGCGGATCGAGCGAGATCAAGGAGGGACTCCGCGCGCGGCTCCTCCAGAGCCTTCGCGCTCACGCGGCTCACGTGGAGCGGTACCTCTCGTACTACTTCTCGCCGAACACCCACCTCACCGGTGAAGCCCTGGGCCTCGTCTATGCGAGCGTGGTCCTCGAGGGACTGCCGGAAGCCGCGCGGTGGGGTCGCACCGGGCGCGCCATCCTGGACCAGGAATGCCTGCGGCAGATCCTTCCCGACGGAACGTACTTCGAGCAGTCCACGTGCTACCAGCGGTACACCGCCGAGATCTACCTGCACTATCTCCTGCTGGCTCGCGCGCGGGGGCTGGAGGTGTCGCCCGAGGTCCCGGAGCGAATCTCTCGCCTGCTCGACGTGCTCCTGTCGCTCTGCAGACCGGATCAGCGGATGCCTCAGATCGGCGACGCCGACGGCGGATGGCTGCTCCCCCTGGACGTGAGAGCGCCCGACGACGCGCGGGGCATCTTCTCGACGGCCGCGGTGGTCTTCCGCCGTCCGGAGTATGCGTGGGCCGCCGGTGGCCTGGCCCCGGAGACGGTCTGGCTCGTCGGCCCCGCCGCGTTCGACGCCTTCGATGCGGTCCAGCCGGCTCCGCCGGCCGACCGGCCTTCTCGCACCCTGCCCGACGGCGGCTACGCGATCATGCGCTCGGACTGGAGCCGGGACGCCGACCAGGTGATCTTCGACGTGGGTCCCCTCGGGTGCCCGTTCAGCAGTGGGCACGGCCATGCGGATCTCCTCAGCGTCCAGTGCACGTTCCGCGGGCGCCCCTACGTGGTGGATCCAGGCACCTTCAAGTACACCGGAGACCCGGCCGGCTGCCGGGCCCACTTCCGCTCCAGCGCGGCCCACAGCACCGTCGAGGTCGATGGAGTGGGCCAGGCGGCCCCGGAGGGGCCCTTCTCGTGGCGCAGCCGCCCCGGCGCGCGCCTGGTTAGCTGGCACCACGACGACGTGCTCGACGTCGCCGAAGGCGAGCATCGCGGGTACGAGGAGCTTCCGGGCGGCGTCGTCCACCGGCGCAAAATCGTGCTGGTCAAGGGCGGGTTCTGCGCGGTGGTGGACGACCTGGTGGGCTCGGGCGAGCATCGCCTCGACGTGCGCTTCCAGCTCGCGCCCATGCCGTTGACCATCGGGGGTGACGGCTGGGCCACCGCGGGAGAGGCGAACGGCCTCCGCCTCTTCGTGCGAGCCTTCAGCACCACGCCGATCGAGGTCAACCTCGCGGAAGGGGCGGCCGATCCGCACCGCGGCTGGGTCTCCGGCGACTACGGCCGGCTGACGCCGGCGCCGATGTTGACCTACACCCTGACGACCGCGCTGCCGGCGAGGCTGATCACGCTGCTGCTGCCGTCCGAGACGCTGGAGACGCCTCCGCCCGTCAGCGCCATCGAGGCCGACGGCGCGCTCAGGGGTCTCCGGCTCCCGCATCGCCACGAGGCCCTCTACCTGGACGGTGAGCTCGCCCGCCTGGAGCGCGCGTGATGCGGACCGGTCTGGTGGGCGGCGCGCTGGCCGATCGCCTCCTGAATCGCCTCGGCGATCCGGATGCGAACGGGTACTGCGACGGCAGCGCCTATCACGGTCGCAGCAAGCTCGAGGTCCTGTTCGGACCGCAGATCTGGCAGGAGGTCCAGGGCCGTGACGTCGTGGACTTCGGCTGCGGCGAGGGGCGCGACGCGGTCGAGATGCTCCAGCGAGGGGCTCGTCACGTGGTCGGCGTGGACATCCTGGAGCGCTCGCTCGACCGGGCCCGGCGGGCCGCCCGCGAGGCGGGGGTCGCCGATCGGTGCGAGTTCTCGGATCGCCCGACGGGTCCGGCCGACGTGGTGATCTCGGTCGATGGGTTCGAGCACTTCGACGATCCGGGCGGCGTCCTCCGGCTGATGGCCGGCACGCTCAAGCCCGAGGGCCGCGTGCTGCTCACCTTCGGCCCCACGTGGCTCCATCCCCTGGGCGGTCACCTGTTCTCGGTGTTCCCGTGGGCGCATCTCGTCTTCACGGAGCCGGCGCTGATCCGCTGGCGGGCCCGGTTCCGGAAGGACGGCGCGACGCGGTTCAGGGAGGTCGAGGGCGGCCTGAACCAGATGACGATCCGGCGCTTCGAGCGGCTCGTCGCCGAGAGCCCTCTCGAGTTCGAGACCTTCGAGGCGGTGCCGATCCGGCGGCTGCGTCCCATCGCGCCGCTCCTGCCCCGGGAGCTGTGCACGAGCTTCGTGCGGAGCCGGCTCCGGCGGAGGCATCGCGCGTGACCACCGTCTGGGAGTTCGCGCAGCAGCAGGGTCGGTCCGGCACCGGCAACTGGGAAGCGTTCGACCGCAGCATGGCCGACGTCCGGCAGGCCGCGAGCCACTGGGAGCGCGCCGTCCGCGGCTGCGAGAAGCCCTGGCTGTGCTGGAACCTGAGCGATCCGTGGTGCCTCGCCCAGCAGAAGCTGGTGCGCGCCATGGGGTGGACCCCGGTGGTGGGCTGGGATCCGAGCAATGGCGTCTCCTGCCCCCCGCTCATCCCCGAGGCGATCCCCATCGACTTCAACGCGCACCTCAAGCTCCCCACCCTCTGGGTGCACGTGCCCCTCGAGTTCGCCTTCCTGTGGACCCCGCGGCTCGCTTTCTGGCACGCGGACCTGCTGATGAGGCTGCCGAAGCTCCGGAAGGCGGTCCAGATCTTCGAGGGCCTCCCGGAGGGTGAGATGGCCGCGGTGTTCTCCTACGGCGGCCGCCGAGGCCTCCTCAAGCCCCGGAGCTACCGCTACTGGGAGCTGCTCGGATGCACCACCCGGGCGGCCAGCCAGAGCCAGTTCGATCGGGGCTGCGGGTGGTGGCGCTGCATCTGGAGCCACCCCAGCTGTCCTGACGAGCAGGAGCGCGCGCGGCGCCGTCAGTACAGCTACGATCACGGGGTCGGCATCCGCTACTGGAAGCGGCGCTACGGCGGCCGCGTGCAAGGGATCAGCGAGCGGTGGGTCGCGGAGGGCCACTTCGGCTCCTTCAGTGTGCCCGGCTACAGGCAGGCGGCGAGCAAGTCGGAGGAGATGGCCCTCAACTTCGACCTCGCGGAGATCGGACGCCGCTTCGGCATCGAGGAGTTCGTCTGATGTGCGGCATCGCCGGGATTCTCCGGTTCGACCGCCAGGACGGGGTGGACGAGGCGCGCCTGAAGCGCATGCGCGACGTCCTCCGCCATCGGGGCCCCGACGGGGAAGGCCTCTGGATCGAGGGGCCGGTGGGGCTGGCGCATCGCCGCCTCGCCATCGTCGATGTCGCCGGCGGCGTGCAGCCGATGGCCAACGAGGACGACACGGTGTGGATCACCTACAACGGGGAGATCTACAACCACGGGGCCCTCCGGCCGGGCCTCGAAGCGGCCGGACACCGCTACCGCACCCGCAGCGACACGGAGACGATCCTCCATCTCTACGAGGAGGAGGGCGACCGGTGCGTCGAGCGCCTGCAGGGCATGTTCGCCTTCGCTCTCTGGGACCAGGCCCGCGAGCGCCTCCTCCTGGCGCGGGATCGGCTGGGCATCAAGCCCCTCTACTACGCGGTGACCGACCGGGAGCTCCTCTTCGGATCCGAGATCAAGGCGGTCCTCGCGGGAATGCCGGGCCGTCCCGCGCTCAACGTGGCCGCGATTCCGGAGTTCCTGGCCACTCGCTACGTGGCCGGAGAGGAGACGTTCTTCCAGGGCGTCCGGAAGCTGCCGCCGGGCCACACGCTGGTGTGGTCCCGCACGGGCGGGCCCCAGCGGCGACGGTACTGGAGCCTCCCGGTCGGCACCGACGAGGGCCCGGCCTCTCTCCGGGAGCGGGCGCTCGACCTCCGGGGTCGACTCGAGGCCACCGTCCGCAGTCATCTCATGAGCGACGTTCCCCTGGGGCTCTTCCTGTCCGGCGGTCTCGACTCCACCGGGCTCGCGGCGTTGATGGCGCCCATGGTGCAGGATCGGCTCCGCACCTTCGCGGTCGGCTTCGACGACGACGCGAGCAACGAGCTCCCCTACGCGCGCATCGCCGCCCAGGCGGTGGGCGCGCAGCATCACGAGGTCACGGTCTCGCCGGAGGAGTTCTACGCCGCGCTGCCGCGGCTGATCTGGCACGAGGACGAGCCGATCGCGTTCCCGTCCAGCATCGCGCTCCACTTCGTGTCGCGGCTGGCCCGCCCCCACGTCAAGGTGGTCCTCACCGGAGAGGGCTCCGACGAGCTGTTCATGGGCTACGCGTGGTACCGGCTCACCGCCCTGAACGAGCGGCTGGGCCGCTCGTACCGGCGGCTCGCGCCCGGCCCGGTACGGCGAGGCGTCCGGCGCGTCGTACCTCGCCTGCCGCACGCTCTTCGCCGGTACGCGAGCCGGACGTTCCTCATGTTCGAGCCGGGAATCCGCTCGATCCTGTACGAGAACTTCGCGGTGTTCCCGGAGCCGCTCCGCCACGCCCTGCTGAGCGACCACACGCTGGCGGACGGCGTCGACCCGTATCGGGAGCAGCTGCGCTGCTTCGAGGAGGCGTCGGGCTCGACCCTCCAGCGGATGAGCCACGCCGACCTGCAGACCTACCTGGTCGAGCTGCTGATGAAGCAGGACCAGATGAGCATGGCCGCCTCCATCGAGAGCCGCGTGCCGTTCCTGGATCACGAGCTCGTGGAGTACGGCGTGACGACGCCGGATCGGTTCAAGGTCCGGGGATGGAAGACCAAGGCGGTGCTGCGGGAGGCCCTGAAGGATCGGATTCCTCGCCAGATCCTCCACCGCCGGAAGCTCGGCTTCCCGGTCCCCTTCGGGCGCTGGGCCCGGGAGCGGTTCGCCCCCTCCGTGCGCTCCACGATCCTGGGCCCCCGGGCCCTCGCGCGCGGGCTGTTCGATCCCGCCGTCCTCGAGCGGCTGGTCGCCGAGCACGAAGCCGGCACCGGCAACCACGCCGACCGGCTGTGGTGCCTGCTGAACCTCGAGCTGTGGCAGCGGATCTTCCTGGACGGCGAGGAGCCCGCCGAGATCGCTCCCCGGCACTGAGCCATGCGGATCCTCTGGGTGAAGATCGGCGGGCTGTGGCCGCTCAACATGGGAGGCCGGCTCCGCAGCTTCCACGCCATCGCCGAGCTGGCGAAGCGGCACCGGGTCACCGTGCTGACCACCCACGGGCCTGCCGACGATCCCGAAGGCCTGAAGGCGAATCTCAAGGACTGTGAGCGAATCGTCTCGATTCCTTACTTGATTCCCAAGGCCGGTACCTCCCGGTTCGCGGTCGCCCTGCTCGGCTCCTGGCTCTCCTCCTATCCGGTGGACCTCTGGAAGTGTCGCGTGCCGGCCCTCCGGAGCAAGGTGGACGAAGCGCTCTCGGCCGGAGTCGACGTGTGCGTGGCCGACTTCCTGGTCGCGGCGGCCAACGTGCCCGTGGGGGGAGTGACTCCCACCCTCCTGTTCGAGCACAACGTCGAGTACATGATCTGGAAGCGCCTGCACGCCGTGGAGACGCGGGCCTGGCGCCGGGCCTTGCTGGCCGCCGAGTGGCGCCGGATGCGCCGCTACGAGGCGCGCGCGTGCCGGCAGGCCCGGCTCACCGTCGCGGTCTCCGAGGCCGACCGGGCCCTGCTCGCGGCCAACGCACCCGGCGCCGACATCCGGGCCATCCCGACCGGCGTGGATGCCTCCTACTTCCATCCGAACGGCACCGCCGAGAAGCCGGCCCGGCTCGTCTTCACCGGGTCCATGGACTGGTATCCGAACGAGGATGCGATCATCCATTTCATGGAGGCCATCCTGCCCCGTCTGCGACGGAGGATCCCCGGGCTGACGATCGCGGTGGTGGGCCGCAACCCGAGCGAGCGGCTGAAGGCGCTGGGAGCCGCCAAGGGCGTGCAGATCACCGGCACCGTGGACGACGTGCGGCCCTACGTGGCCGAGGCCGCGGTCTACGTCGTGCCGCTGCGGATCGGCGGGGGCACCCGGCTCAAGATCTTCGAGGCGCTCGCCATGGGCAAGGCGGTCGTGTCGACCTCGGTGGGAGCGGAGGGGTTGCCGATGACTCCCGGGCAGCACTTCCTCCAGGCCGACAGCCCGGAGGACTTCGCGAAGGCGGTCCTGGCCCTCCTCGAGGACGTGCCCCGGCGGCGTGCCATCGGTGAGGCCGGGCGCCGGCTGGTCGAGGCTCGTTACTCGTGGGCGCAGGTCGGGCGAGAGTTCGAGCGGCTCTGTGAGGAGGTCGCCTCGCCTCATGCGGGTTAGCGTCTTCGGCCTGGGCTACGTCGGGTGCGTCAGCGCGGCCTGCCTCGCGCGGGCCGGTCACCACGTGACCGGGGTCGATACCAACGCCGACAAGGTGGCCATGGTCGGCGCCGGCACCTCCCCCCTGGTCGAGCCCGGCCTCGGCGAGCTGCTCCGCGAGGTGGTCGACGCCCAGCGCCTCCGCGCCACCACGTCGGCCGCCGAGGGCATCGCCGGATCCGACCTGGCCTTGATCTGCGTCGGGACGCCGAGCCGGGAGAGCGGTCAGCTCGACGTGACCGCCGTCGAGCGGGTCGCCCAGGAGATCGGTCGGGTCCTGGACCAGCTCCGGAAGCCGTACACGGTCGTCCTGCGGAGCACGGTGCTGCCCGGCACCACCGAGTCGGTCCTGATCCCCGCTCTCTCGAGCGCCGGAGAGCGCGAGGGTCTGTCGGTCGCGGTCAACCCCGAGTTCATGCGCGAGGGATCCTCGCTGCGGGATTTCGCGCGGCCGCCCTTGACCCTGGTGGGCTGCCCCGACGCCCGGACCGCTTCCCTGCTGCGGGAGCTGTACACGGGGGTCGAGGCCCCGTTCGCCCATACCTCGGTACGGACGGCCGAGATGGCCAAGTACGTCTCCAACGCCTTCCACGCCTTGAAGGTCACGTTCGCCAACGAGATCGGCGATCTCTGCGAGGCGCTGGGCGCCGACGCCCAGGAGGTCATGCGCGTCTTCGCCATGGACCGGAAGCTGAACATCTCCGAGGCCTACCTCCGGCCCGGCTTCGCCTTCGGCGGGTCCTGCCTGCCCAAGGACGTGCGGGCGCTGCTCCACGCGGCCCGGACGGCCGATCTGGCGGTGCCGGTGCTCGCCGAGATCCTGCCGTCCAACGAGCGGCAGATCCAGCAGGGCATCGCTCGGGTGCTGGCCACCCGCCGCCGGCGCATCGGGGTCCTCGGGCTCGCCTTCAAGCCGGACACCGACGATCTCCGCGAGAGCCCGATGGTGCGCCTGGTCGAGGGCTTGATCGGCAAGGGCTGCGACGTGCGGATCCTCGATCGCAGCGTCTCCATCGCCCGTCTCGGCGGGGCGAACCGCCGGTACATCGAGGAGGAGATCCCGCACATCGCCTCGCTCATGTGCGAGAGCCTGGACCCCATCCTCGAGCACGCGGAGGTGCTGGTCGTCGGCAACGGGGGCGAGGACGCCCGCCGGGGGCTGGCCTTGGCGCGACCGGACCAGGCGGTCGTCGACCTGACCCGGAGCGTCGGCCGGTCGCGGTGACCACCCCCCGCCCGCTCACGCTGCTCTGGCTGATCGGCCTGGACCATGCGTCCGGCATGCGCCACGGGGGCAACCTGCGCTGGTTCAACCTCTCGCGGGAGCTGCTCGCGCGGGGCCACACCGTGTACTTCGGGATCAACGGCGCGGCCGGCCCCGATCTCGCGGCGCGCGTCGACTACCTCGACGAGCTGAAGCGCGACGGCTTCATCAGCGGCCACTTCGTCCTGGACTACCCGCAGCCGCGAGAGCGAGGGGCGCTGGTCCGGCTGGCGGCGCATCACCCGGCCGTGGTGAACCGGCGGCTCCGCTCCTTCCGTGAGGGCCCGACCCGAGCCGCGGAGACGCTGATCGCCCAGAACCACGTGGATGCGCTGATCGTGAGCGACCGCGGCTTCCTGTTCCTGGTCGATGCGCTTCGGGAGCGGATGCCCGTGCTGATCGACTGGGTCGACTCGTTCGTGCTCTACTTTCGTCGCGCCCTGGGCATGCATCTGCGCCGAGGCCAGCTGGGGGCCGCCCTCTCGGATCTGCGGAGCCTGCTGTCCTATCACTTCCAGGAGCGGTACTACGGTCGGCGCGCGACCATGAACCTCCTCGCCTCGCCGGTCGACAAGCGCTGCCTGGACGCGGTGACCGGCCGGCCGGGCGACAATCACGTGCTGCTGAACGGGCTGAGCATCGAGCAGCCGCGGGCGCAGGCGACCAAGGTTCCCACCCGGCTGGTCTTCACCGGCAACATGGACTTCCCGCCCAACTACGAGGCGGTCTGCTGGTTCATCGACGAGGTCTTCCCGCTGGTCCGCCGGCAGCGCCCCGACGTCACGTTCCGGGTCGCCGGCCGCAACCCGGTCCCGGCGCTGCTGGCGCGGTCCGGGGGCAGCGTGGAGATCCAGGGCGACGTCCCGGACATTCCGACCGAGATCGCCCAGGCGGCCCTCTACGTGGCTCCGCTGGTCTCCGGGGGCGGTTTCAAGAACAAGATCATCGAGGCGGTCGCCTGCGGCACCTTCGTGGTCTCCACGCCCCGAGGGGTCGAGTTCCTGGATGCCCCCCTCCGGGACCTCTTCCTCGTGGGCGACTCCCCCACCCGCTTCGCCGAGCAGGTGCTGCGGTTCCTCGAGAGCCCGGACACGTTCAATGCCCGCCTGCCTGCCCTCCAGAGCCGGATCGTCGCCGAGTACACCTGGTCCCGCCGGGCCGACGAGCTCCTGGCCCAGCTTCAGCGGAGCCGATGAACCTCCAGGCGCTGCTGAGCCCGCAGTACTGGAGCGGGCGGGCCGTCGACGCCTACTGGCGGTGGCAGACGGCGCCGGGAAAGGAGCCGTCTGCCCTGACCTGGCCGATCGACCGCGAGCTGCTGCGCGAGGTGACCATCACCTGGCCGGCGGTTTACGAGTGGGCGCCCTTCGCGAACTGGGGCGAGCAGATCCGGGTGGCCCTTTCGCAGTTCGTCACCACGAGCGTCGGAGACGTCCCCCAGCCCTTCAAGGGCGTGATCGTCTTCCACCTGACTCACCGTGGCCGCCGCTTCCGGGTGAACGTCGAGGTGTCCGACTACCTCGACCTCAACGAGGAGGCCTACGAGCAGGCCGACCTCCACTTCAAGATGCAGTATCGGCTGGAGGGCTACGGATCCCGGGACCGCCTGGTCCCCGGCGGTTACGTGAACAACCACCCGGACATCTACGCCTTCCTGCCCCATCTGCGAGCCCTGCGGGACACGGCGCCGCCGCTCTACGACGTGCACGGACGCTTCGGTCTCAGCTTCGAGGTTCGCCGCCGGGCCCTGGAAATCCTCCGCGCCAGCTCCGCCTTCCAGTTCATGGGAGGCCAGACCAAGGTCCGCTACGGCAGCTTCCTCCGCGAGGTCGCCCGGTCACGCATCTGCATCGACCTGCCCAGCTACTCGCCGATCACCTTCCGCCTCATCGATTACCTGGCGATCGGCTGCTGCGTCATCGGGCCTCCGCACCAGTCGCGGCTCCACGTGCCGCTCGAGGACCGGGTGCACGTGGTGTACTGCAAGCCGGACTACTCGGACCTCGAGGAGCTGTGTGTGTACTACCTGAGGAATGAACCGGCTCGCCGGGCCCTCGTCCAGAACAGTCGACGCTTCTTCGACTCGTTCCTGCACGGAGGGCAGCTCGCCGCCTACTATCTCAGCCACTGCAGCCGTCTCCTGGCCTAGCGCGTCCTCGTGCGCGTGTTGCTCGTCGTCAATCAGGATGCGTGGGCCATCGGCACGCTGGCTCGCTTTCTCGCTCTGGGAGTTCCAGAGGGATGGGACGTCACGATCGCCAATCTGTGGAATGCGGCCAAGGATCCCGAGTCATTCCACCGACTCGTCGACGCCGCGGACATCGTCCATTGGATGCTTCATCGGACGGTACTCGAGCCACCCGCGTGGAACGCCAGGGCGATCAACGTCTGCTCGGTGCATCACGTCGAGCCCTACGAGACCACCTTCGACTATCTGTCGCGGTGCCAGGGGATCGTGGTGCACGCCCGACAGTATCGAGACCTCCTGGAGAGCCGCGGGGTCGATCCGAGCCGCATCGCATGTATCCCCCAGCCGGTCGACGAAGCCTTTTTCGAAGCCGGCCGCCGGCGCCTCGAAGACCATCGACCCCGGCGCCGCGACGCGAGCTGGCGGGTCGGGTTCTTCAGCACGGCCGAGTATGGACTCGATCGAAAAGGGATCGATCTCCTCCCGGAGGTCCTGAGGTCTCGAGCCGGGAGCAACGTCACGCTGGTCGTGACCGGGTTCAAGTGGCGCGACACGCTGGCTCGGCCCGACTTTGCTGGCCTCCCCATCACCGTCAGGCTCGCCCCCTCCTACTTCGACATGCCTGGGCTCTATGCAACGCTGGACGCCTATCTCTGCCTATCGCGTATCGAAGGCGGGCCCATGCCGGTGTTCGAGGCGGCCGCGTGTGGAGTGCCGGTGATCTCGACCGCCGTCGGGAGGATACCGGAGGTCCTCGTCCCGAACGAGTCCTACGTGGACGTGCCGATCGCCAACGGGCTCGCCGCGAGTGATGCCCTGCAGCTACTGGATCGAGATCCCGATCGGCTTCGACGGCACGCTCGACGTGCCTACGACGCGGTGGCGACCTCGTTGGCGGTCCGCGACTACCAGGCCCGACACTACGAGTTCTACGGGAAGCTGGTCGGGCTCGCCTATACCGGGCCGAGGCTCGGGCGGGACGCGATCGCCCGCGCCACTCGGCGATGGCGCGCCGCCGACAGCATCAATTCGGCGAAGCGACTGTGGACCGGCTCGCAGCGGGGGCGCGCCGTCGCCCTCGCTCTGAGGGGTCTGCGGCTCGATCCTGGGTCGGATGCCTTCTGGGGCGCGATCCGGGCTAGGCTGCCTTGGCCCGGAAGATCCCCCACATGATGGTGCCCCAGCGAAACTCGTTGACCGCGAGGGCCTGCGAGTATGGCGGCATGTCGCGAAGCGCGGGATAGTCCGCCGGATTGCGCGGCGCACGCTGGATGATCTCCACGTGGTGGGTCGCCGCGAAGCGGGCCGGTACCGCGCGAGAGATCGCAGGATCGACGCAATCGTGCAGCTCGATGATCAGGTCGGATCGTCGCAGGTGTGGAACAACGGAGTCCGCGAAGAGAAAGCGCTCACATCCTTCGCAATCGGAGATCACCAGCGCCCGCTCGGGCGTGAGCGCCTGGAGGTGTTCCGGTGTGCATTCGGTGCCGAGGGTGATGTGCCCGGCGACGCCATTCTCGTGGACCATGAGACCGAACAGGCGGCGGGCCTCGGCGTCGTTGTCGAAGGCGTAGATCGGCGCCCGAAGGACGCGTGCGAGGCCGATGGCGTAGTAGCCCTCGGCACAGCCGATGTTGATCACACGTGAATACGTGTGCTGCCGGAGCTCGGAGACCGCAGGGTGCAGCTCCTCCTCGTAGGAGCCGAGCAGCTTCGGCAACAAGGCGTGGCTGATCAGCCGTGCGGGAGTGGCCACGGACGGAGGGTACGAGAGCCCCTGAAAGGGGCCGGCCTGAACGGTGAGGTCGCGCGGGGCAGCGAAGTCTCCAAAGGCACGCCGGAGCGTGCGGCGGTAGCGCAGCTGCTGGAGGGCTCCGTAGGCTTCGGGGAAGCGCCCCTCCAAAAATGTCTTGGCTTGGGCCAGAGCCGCCATTTGCGTGATAGTCACTTGGTCTTCGGCCCCACCGCCGACGCGGGAGGCGGTGCGTCGGTGACCGGTGCAGACGGGGCCGGCTGTGCAGCGGCTGCAGCGGCGGCTCCCGAGCCGCTCAAGGCCGCGTTGAGGCGCTCGAAGTCGACACCGAGGTCGGATCCGTCCTTCGCACGACGCTTCAGGGGACTGTTGGTCGAGAGCGTGCCATCCGGGTTCAGACCCGCGGAGGCCGCATCGCCGAACGAGAGCCACTGGGGCTGGCGCCAGACCGACGGGGAGTTGGCCACGCGGGAGGTCCCGACCGCATTGCCGAGGCTGACGAGCGCGTTGAGCGCGAAGTCGCGTTCGGGGGCCACCGAGTCCAGCGACGCATCGTCTCCACTCCACACTCCCTCGACGGTGGGGCCTCCGTTTCCAAAGCCCACGATGTTGTAGCGATATGTGAACCGGCGAAACGTGCCCTTGGAAAGGTCGAGCGTGAAGGGGCCGGAGTCCGCCGGCTGGGTGGTGTTGTGCTCGACCCACACGTCCTCGATCGGGGCGCCGCCGGTCAGTCTCAGCTGCTTGCCCTTCACATAGGCATTGCCCGGGTACCCGGTTCGGACGCCGGTCGCATTGTTGTGGAGGATGGCCACCCGGCGGACCGGAGCTGAGCCCGCCCAGGCCTGGAAGACTCCCGTGACCTCTTTCACGACGTTGTACCGGATCATCACGTCTTCGACCACGGACCAGGGGGCGGTGCCATCCTGGTTGAATGCGTCGGCGACGAAGGCGGGCCACGACCAGGAGTTCTCCAGCGTGTTTCCTTCGATGAGCACCCGCTGGGCGGACTTCAGCTCTATCAGGGGCTTGATGACCCAGTGGCTGCCGTCGTAGGTGGGATGGCTCGGAAACCAACGAAACGGCTTCATAATGTGGTTCCGGCGGATCACGATATCCGCAGGCACCAGGTCAGGGCGACTCGAATCCGACCCTCCGAACATGATGTTCTCGGAAGAGGCCTGCAGCTCGTTATTCTCGATCAAGAGAGGACCGCTCCCGTCATAGCCGAGAATCGCCTGGGAGTCGAAACCGCTATCATGGATCTCGTCGATCCAGGAGTCGGAGATCCGCATGTCCCTGGCGTTCGCGAGGATGCCGCGTCGCACCTTCTGGGTGGGAGAGCCGTGGATATAGCACCGCTCGATGATGATCCGCGAGGTGACCACGTCGGTCGGCCGGCGTTTGCCCCAGTCGGCACTTCCGGAGCCAAACGCGAGGAGCTGATACACCGTCGACTGCCACGTCGGGGCGACGCTAACGTCGAGGCCGACGAGTCGCCAGCCTTGAGTGCCATCAGAGGCATTGATCGCCCCCGTGCCGTTCGGTGTCAGGATCTTGGGCATCGATGGCGCCGCCGAGGGGCTGATGCGCTGGCCGGCCTTCGGCAGCTGCGATTCCTGGCTGCCCCGAATGGTGATCCAACCGGCTCCGGACTTGGGCGGCAGCACGAAGTTCCCGGTCCAGGTGGCTCCGCCGTCGAGGACGAGGGTGTCACCCGGCTTGGCGTCATCGATCTTGGCTTGCAGATTGTCACCGGCTCGCACCGGAATGGTCCGGCCTCCGCCGGCATCGGGAGGCAGGGGGCTCACCATTTTACTGGGCGGGGCGGGCGGGTTAGCGGCGGCGACTACGGTTCCTGGTACCAGGAGAACCCCGGCCAGGAAGGTGAGCGGAATGCCTCGGAGTAAGCGACTCATGGTCATGAGATGCTCCTGAGGCGCGGCTGCGCCCGTGTAGTCACTCTAGCACTCGTCCTCACGATGGCTAGTCCCCGCCCCTACGCGGCTTGGGGTGTCACAGATCGAAGGTCTGACACAGCCGCGACGCCCGAACTACCCCGTGTCACAGTTGACACACGTTTCAGACCTCCACTCGGACGCACCTGGACGGTCCGGAAGGGCGCCGATCCCCAGGCGGCCCTGGATGCGGCCCAGCCGGGAGACATCGTCAGCCTCGAGGCGGGTGCGGTGTTCCGCGGCAACTTCGTCCTCCCGAAGAAGGAGGGATCCGACTGGATCGTCGTTCGCACGTCCGCTCCGGACAGTGACCTTCCCCGCCCCGGAACTCGCATTTCCCCCGCGACCTCCGCATTGATGCCGAAGCTCGTCAGCCCGAACGATTCCCCGGCGGTCCGCACGGCACCGGGTGCCCATCACTATCGCTTCGTGGGCGTGGAGTTCACGGCCGCCGAGTCCGTCACCCGGATCGGGTCGATCGTGGCCTTCGGTGCCAGGCACGCACGCCTGGAGGACGTACCGTCGCACTTGATCCTCGATCGCTGCTTTGTCCATGGCCAGCCGGTAGCCGATACGTTTCAGGGGGTCCTGCTCAACAGCGGGGCGGCGGCGGTGGTGGACTCGCACGTCTCGGAGATCCACGTCCGGGGCCGGGATTCCCAGGCGGTGCTGGGCTACAACGGCCCGGGCCCGTTCAAGCTCTCCAACAACTACCTGGAGGCCGCGGGCGAGAACGTCATGTTCGGCGGGGCGGATCCGGCGATCTCCGATCTGGTTCCGTCGGACATCGAGATCTCCGGGAATCACATGGCGAAGCCGCGATCGTGGAACGTGGGCGACCCGGCATATGCGGGCGTGCCG
>Ga0207657_10000395_pt1 | contig 46090 bp, 42 predicted proteins | sample KBSC33metaG_FD_184316 | JGI IMG/M metagenome (GOLD analysis project Ga0207657, IMG submission 184316) | Corn rhizosphere microbial communities from Kellogg Biological Station, Michigan, USA - KBS C3-3 metaG (SPAdes) (version 2) | ecosystem: Host-associated > Plants > Roots > Rhizosphere > Soil ... | reverse complement strand
GCGCCAGGGACGTACAGAAGACATGCGCCGCCATATAGCGGCACAGGCTGACGGTTCAAAGATGCCGGAGCATTTAGATTTAGCCGTCGCCCCGGCGGAATCCTCAAAGACGCTGTTCCAAATCCGCGCGATAGCGCCTGCTGCCCTTTGCAACAGTGCCGTCCGACAGCAGCACCTCGAAATCGCCCGACTGATTGGTCTCGATCCTGCGGATAGCGTCGCGATTGACGAGCCGGCTGCGATGGATGCGCACGAAGCGCCCGCCCAATTCGCTCTCCATCGTTGCGAGCGTCGCACGATGAAGCAAGGTGCGGTTGCCGATTTCGATCTCGACATAATTGCCCGCCGCCGCAACCTGGACGATGTCGTCGATCGGGACCTGGTGCGTGACCGCGCCGTCCCCGACCGCAAGGTAACGGCCCTTTTCGAGATCGGGCTGAGGCGCCTGGGTTCCGACGCGCGCGAGCAGCCACTGGCACAAAGCGGCCAAGGTCACGAACTGGAGATAGGTGGGCACGTCCTTGCGGAATTCGTAGAGATACGGGTTCGCGATCCCTCCCTGAAATCGATAGCGCGCGCCCTCCGCCGCATAGGCCAGGCTGCGGAAGGCGATCATCAGCCCGATATGACAGGCTGACGCGATCGGCAGCCCGATAACGAACAGGGCCGCCACCATCGGCCATTGGAAGCGCGGCGGACGGATCCGCGCGACGCCCCACCAGATCAGCACGCATACGCACAGCCAGGCGAGGATGCTGGTGACCTGCCAGATCCAGATGTGCGCCAGGGTCTCGTGCACGCCGGCCGCCGCGAAATCGCTGATCATCGATTCGGCATTGCCGATCGTGATCAGCGCCAAAACGAGCAGGAAAACCGCCGCCATGCCGAGCGCCAGCTTACGGCGGACGCAGCTCGCCCCATTATCCCCGCCATTCGTCCCTGATGCTATTTCGCTCATCCCCACCTTGCCGCCGGACATCCCCGGCCGATAGCGCGCCGCCGCGGCACCGATCTAGCCCCGCTTCACCAGCAACCGCCAGTGGAGAAACGGTACATGGAAACGCGCAAGCCGGCAGGTCGGCATTATGGAATGGATTGGCTGCGGATCGGCGCCTTCCAGCTCCTCATCCTTTATCATGTGGGCATGGCGTTCGTGCCGTGGGACTTTTCGGTGAAAATGACGCCGCCGATCGGCTGGGCGGTCGTCCCGATGTTCCTGACCAATCCATGGCGGCTTTCGTTGCTGTTCGTCGTGTCGGGTTTCGCCAGCGCGGCTTTGCTCGAGCGCAGTCCCGGCATCGGCGCGTTGATGCGCTCGCGTCTCGCGCGGCTCGGCATCCCCCTCCTCTTTGGGATCGCGGTGATCGTCACGCCGCAGCCCTGGGTCGAGCTGGTCACGCAGCACGGTTACGCGCACGGCTTCGGCTATTTCCTGCTGCATGATTATTACCGCCCGCAGCAGCTCCACGGCGTGTTCATGCCGACCTACATGCACCTCTGGTTCGTCGTGTACCTGCTCGTCTATACGCTCGTGTGGGGTGCGCTGTTGACTTTGCCCAAGGCATGGATCGCCGCCGCGAAGGGCATTGCCGAACGCGTGCTGGCCGGACCGGCGCTGCTGCCCTTCGGTATCGCCACCTTCTTCCTGATCCACAATTTCGTCTCGCCGGGTTGGTCGGACACGCATCTGCTGGTCAATGACTGGAGCGCGCATCTCGATTATTTCAGCGCATTTCTGTTCGGCGTGCTGTTGCGCAACTCGCATGCCGTTCGCAGCACGGTCGCCCGCTGGTGGAAGCCTGCGGCGGTCGCGGCAGTCCTGGGCTGGGCCTATCTGGCCTGGGCGGAGCTTGCTTATCCGGGCGACGCGCGGATGAGCTACACGCTCGGCCTCCTCTTTCGGATCGCCCGTTCGACCGAAGCCTGGAGCGCGATCATTGCCCTCGTTGGTGTCGCCGAGATGCATTGGAACCGCGACAGCACATGGCGGCCGATGCTCGCGGAGGCGGTCTTCCCCTTCTACATCATCCATCAGACGGTGATCGTCGTGGTCGGCTATTGGCTGCTGAGCACGCCGACGACGGGGCTGGAGCGCTTCCTGATCCTGGTCGCGGCGACAGCCGCGGGATGCTGGGCCTTCTACCTGATCGGACGCGCGATCGAGCCTTTGCGCCCGCTGATCGGACTGAAGCGCCGGACCGCCGTCAAGCCGGTTCCCGCGAACGCGGTGCTGGTCTAGAGCCAGCGCATGACTGACCCCGCGCCGACCTGGACCATCGTCATCCATGGCGGCGCGGGCAGCATGACGCCCGAAAATCTGGGCGCCGCCGAAGAAAGGGCGGCGCGGGAGGCCCTGGCCGCCGCGATCGAGGCGGGCGCGGCCATCTTGCGTTCGGGCGGAGCGGCGCTTGATGCGGTTCAGGCGGCGGTGCGCGTGCTGGAGGACGATCCGCATTTCAACGCCGGGCGCGGATCGGTCTTCACGGCGGAAGGCCGGATCGAATGCGACGCCGCGATCATGGACGGAGCCAGCCTGGATGCCGGCGCGGTGGCGGGCGTGCGATCGACGAAGAACCCGATCCTGCTCGCGCGCGAAGTCATGGACCGCAGCACGCACGTCTTCCTCGCCGGTGCCGGCGCGGACGGTTTCGCCCGCGCGCATGATATCGAGGCGGCCGGGCCCGATTGGTTCGAGACGCCCGAGCGCCGCCGGCAGCTCGACGAGATCCTCGCCAATCCCGACATGCCGTTCGACAGTGCGATGAAATACGGCACGGTCGGCGCAGTCGCGGTGGATGCACAGGGCCATGTCGCCGCCGCCACCTCGACCGGCGGCCTGACCGGCAAGAAATGGGGCCGGGTCGGCGACTCACCCTTGATCGGCGCTGGCACCTATGCCGACGATCGCGCCGCGGCGGTTTCGTGCACCGGATCGGGCGAATATTTCATCCGCCTTGGCGTCGCGCACGAGATTTGCGCGCGCGTGCGTCTCGCCGGCTGGTCGATCGAGGACAGCGCCGACACTTTGATCGACGAACTGGGCGATCTCGGAGGCAAAGGCGGCGTGATCGTGGTGTCGCCAGACGGGTCGGGCGGCTGGGCGTTCAACACCAAAGCCATGTACCGCGCGATGCAGACGCATGATTCCGCGCCTGAAATCGCGATCTACGGCGACGAATGACCTTGTGCGGTCACGCGCGCAGCCTAGAGCGGACAATATATTCCCGTTCGGGCTGAGCTTGTCGAAGCCCTGTCCTTCTTCCTTGAGGAGGAGACAGGGCAACCCTTCGACAAGCCCAGGGCGAACGGATCAGCAAATCCGTTCGGACAGAAGCATGATCCGCTTTCGCACTCTGGTATTCTTCGTGATTGCCTCGCTCCTGCTCCCGTCACCCGCCGCCGCCTGGTGGGAATATGGCCACGAAACCACAGCCGAAGTGGCGATGAAGCTGGTCAAGCCACGGACAAGGCAGTCCATCCTGTGGCTGCTGAAGCAGCAGAAACAACTTGAGACGCCCACCTGCCCGGCGCGCACGATCGAAGAGGCCTCGGTCTGGCCCGATTGCATCAAGACGCTCGGCGATCGTTTCTCTTATGCTTATGCCTGGCACTTCCAGGACGTGGATATCTGCAAACAATTCGACCTCAAGGAGCCGTGTGCGGGCGGCAATTGCGTCTCGACCCAGATCGCGCGTGCGCAGCGCATGGTCGCCGATCGCCAACTGCCGACGCGCGACCGGCTGATGGCACTGGCTTTCCTCGTCCATTTCGTGGGCGACCTGCATCAGCCGTTGCACGGCGCCGAGCATGAGGGCGATCAGGGCGGCAACAAGGTCAAGGCGAGCTACGGCGTGATCCCGCGCACCAATCTTCACTCGATCTGGGACGGCCTGCTCGCCGACCGCGCCATTTCCTCGCCGCCGGGTGGGCTTGGCGTCCTTTCCGACGTTCCGCCCGAGCAGCGCGCGGAGCTTGCTAAAGGCACTATCCAGGACTGGAGCCGTGAAAGCTGGGAACTTGCCAGGACGCAGGTCTATGGCAGCCTGATCGCCGACCCCTGTGCCACGCCCGCGCCCGCCAGGGTGGCGATGGACGAGGCCAAGATCGAGCAATTGATCCCGATACTACGCCTGCAGGTCGCCAAGGGCGGCATCCGGCTCGCCCGCCTGCTCGACGAGGCGCTGGATGGAAACCATCCGGAGGTCGCGCACCCACCCAAAAGGGCGACAGGTTCGTCTGACGCGGCCCCGAACGCGCCGAAGAAGGGCTGATGCGCTACTTCCTCGACACCGAATATAACGGGTTCGGCGGCAGCCTGATCAGCCTGGCGCTCGTGCCTGAGGAAGGCGACCAGGATTATTACGTGGTCGTGCCGCTGGCCGAGGAGCCCCTGCCCTGGGTCGCGAAGCACGTCATGCCCTATGTTAGGAGCGTGCCGCCGATGCTCTATAACGAGCTGGACCCAGTCGCCGCCGCGCACGACATCGCTTCCTATCTCGGCACCGACCATGATCCGGAAATCGTGTGCGACTGGCCCGAGGATATCGCGCTCTTCTGCCGGCTGATCCAGACGAGCGATGGTCAGATCGTCGATCTCACCAACCTGCGCTTCCATTTCCTGCGCACGCCCGGTTTCTCGACCGCACGCAACAGCCAGGTGCCGCACAATGCCCTGCATGATGCCCGGGCGCTGCGCGACTTCGTGCTGATGACGGAGAGATAGAGAAATCCTCCCCATCGCAGATGGGGAGGGGGACCGCACTGCGAAGCGGTGTGGTGGAGGGGCCAAGACGGCAAGCGAGGGTTCTGCCCCTCCACCGCTCTTCGAGCGGTCCCCCTCCCCGCGCGAAGCGCGGGGAGGATTGGGATTGTTATTGCGGCACCACCGATACGGCGCGGCGGTTCTGGGCCCAGGATTCCTCGTCCGAGCCGGTCGCGATCGGCCGTTCCTTACCATAGCTGATCACGCTGATACGCGCAGCGTTGACGCCGGCATTGACCAGGAAGTTCTTGGCCGAATTGGCGCGGCGATCGCCCAGCGCGAGATTATATTCGCGCGTGCCGCGCTCGTCGCAATGGCCCTCGACCGTGACGCGCACGTTGGGGAATTTGGCCAGCCAGGCCGCCTGCTTGGTCAGGATGCTGGTCGCCTCGGCATCGAGGTCCGAGCTGTCGGTCGCGAAGTGGACCGTGTCGCTGCCCGCCTGCGACACGAAATCGGCGCGCGAGCCCGGCGTTGGGCCATTATTCTCGGTGGCCGGCGGGGGCGTGGTTGTCGTCGTGGTCGTCGTCTGCGACGGCGGTGCCGGCGGAAGCTGCTTGGGCGGCTTCTTGGCGCAACCGGCAAGTCCGATCAGGGCTGCCGTCGCCAGTAACGTGGCCGTCTTGTTCATGCGCGTAGTCCTTCTGTTGATGTGGATCAGGATATCGGTTCAGGGAAGTAACGGTCCCCATGCCGGATCCGATCCATCCAGCGGGGTAGGAATAGCGCGTTCGTTGACGCCGGTAAGGTCGACCGACCAGAGATCGGCCTTGCCCGAGCCCTTGGCGGTCCGGAAGAACATCAGCACGCGGCCGTTGGGCGCCCAGGTCGGGCCTTCGTCCTGCCAGCCATTGGTCAGGTCCTTGGCGCCCGACCCATCGGTGCCCATCACGCCGACCGCGAAGCCGCCGCCCAGATGCGTGTAGGCGATCAGGTCGCCGCGCGGACTCCACACCGGCGTCGCGTAGCGCCCGCCGCCGAAGCTGATCCGGCGCTGGCCCGAGCCGTCGGCATTCATCACGTACAATTGCTGCGTGCCCGACCGATCGCTTTCGAACACGATTTTACTGCCATCGGGCGAATAGCTGCCGCCGGTATCGATGCCCGGCGAGGTCGTGAGCCGCACCGGCGCGCCCCCGCTCGCCGCAACGCGATAAATGTCGCAATTGCCGTTCACGATCATCGAGAAGAGGATGGAACGTCCATCCGGCGAGAAGCGTGGCGCGAAGGTGGTATAAGGCTGATTGACCACCAGCCGTTTCCGTCCGGAACCCACGTCATAGACATAGACGCGCGGCTGGTCGTTCTCGAACGACATGAACACCACCGTCTGACGATTGGGCGCGAAGCGCGGCGTCAGCACCAGGCTCTGGCCGTTGGTGATGAAGCGATGATTGGCGCCGTCCTGGTCCATGATCGCGAGCCGCTTGGTGCGGTTCTTCTTGGGCCCCGTCTCCGAGACGTAGATGACCTGACTGTCGAAATAAGGCCCCTCGCCTGTCAGGCGCGAATAGACGGTGTCGGCGCATTTATGCGCGCCGCGCCGCCATTCGGCCGGCTTCACGACGAAGCCCTGACGCACCATCTCGCTCTTGGCGAAGACGTCGTAGAGATAGCAGCCGACGGTGAGCGTGCCGTCGCCATTGGCCTGGACGAAACCCTGCACCAATGCCTGTGCGCCGGTCGGCAGCCAGGCGCCATAATCGGGCGCGGACACTTGCGGGAAGCTGACCGGACGAAGCTGATCCTTCGAAAGCGGCGCGAACAACCCACTATTCTTGAGATCGTTGGTGATGATCTCCGACACTTGATTGCCGAGCGCGTCGGTCGAGCCCGCGGGCGTCGGCAGCGCACTCGGCGTCGGCATGACGGGAATCGCGATCGGCATCTTGTTTGAGATGCCGCCGGTGATGTCGACCGTCAGCCGCTGTCCCGGCGCGGGACCGGCGCCGGCGGCGGGCCCCGGCCCTTGCGGCTGAGGGCTCTGCGCGGTGGCTGCACCGGGCAGCAGGGCCAAGGTGATCGAGGCCAGCAGGTGCCAAGTTTTCATCGATCCTCTTATCCTCATTGCATCTGACCAGGCGTGAAGCGGAAATTCAGATCGTCCCAACCGCCCTCGTAAAGTTCGGCCGGAAGGTGGACCGGCGCGCACCGTAATACCGCGCGCCGCGCCACCTCGGCTATCTGCTGCGCATAGGCACGGTTCGCCGGGCTGATCCCGGTTTGCTCGACCAACTGTGGGTTTCCCGCGACCGAACCATCCTTATTGTAACGCAGGCGTAGCGTCGTGACGATCTGCATCGCCGGTGTACCGCTCAATCCGCCGAGTTCGTAGCAGGGCTGGACCTGGCGCTTGATCGCGGCGGCAAGGCCGTTCATCGCGGCGCCGGTGATGGGCGCACGCGCGGTCTCGCCCTTCCCGGCCGAGGCGCCGATCACGCCCTTGAGCAGCGTACCCACCTTTTCGGACGCGGCGCGATCCGCCTTCGATTTGGCGTCGCTTCCCGCCTGCTCGCTCTTGGCGGTAGCGCGCACATCCTTGAGAATGTCGGTCAGCGCCTTCGCAGGTGGCTGCGGTTTGGGCTTGAGCGCGGGAGTCGGCGACGGCGGCGTTGGCTGCGGCTTGGCCTCGACGGGCTTCGGTTGTGGCGGCGTCGGGCTCGGCGCCGGCGGCGGCGCCTCCTGAGGTGGCGCCTGATCGGGCGCCTGCATCTCCTGCGGTGCCTCGGTTGCCGGATTGGGCGCGGCCGAGCGCAGGCCGACCGCATCCACCAGTTGCACGTCCATCGCTTCCTGCGGCGGCTGCACGGGCGGCACGCGCTTGGCAATGCCGATCGTCAGTGCCGCGAACAGCAGCAGATGGGCGACGACCGCGAGGCCGAGCCCCTTCTGGTCGGTTCGCGCGATCACTTCTTGTCCTGCGCCTCGTTCGTCACGAGCGCGACCTTATTGAGGCCGGCGCGATTCAACTCGCCCATCACTTGCATGACCCTGCCATAATCGAGGCTGCGATCGGCGCGCAGGTAGATTTGGGGCGCATCGGCACCGTGCGGCAAACCCGCCAGCTTGTCAGGAAGGCCCGGCAACGGCACCTCGACGTCGTCGACATAGACCTTGCCGCTGGTGTCCAGGCTGATCTGCACCGGCTTTTGCTGCTGTTCGAGCGGCTTGGCGCGACTGTCGGGCAGGTTCACCGGCACGCCGGCGACCAGCAGCGGCGCGGTCACCATGAAGATGATCAGCAGCACCAGCATCACGTCGACCAGAGGCGTGACGTTGATCTCCGCCATCGGCGCACGCCTGCGGCCGTGGCCGCGGCGGGGCGCTGAACCCATCGCCATCGCTCAGGCCTCCCCATCCAGCTCGCGGCTGAGGGTGGTGTGGAAGCCGTCGGCGAAGCGGTTGAGCCGCGCCTCGACCATGTCGAGCCTGTGAACCATGCGATTATAGGCGATGGTCGCGGGAATGGCCGCGAACAGGCCGAGCGCGGTCGCGAACAGCGCCTCGGCAATACCCGGAGCAACCGCGCCGAAGCTGGTATTCTGCGACGCCGCAATATCCGCAAACGAGCGCATGATACCCCAGACCGTGCCGAACAGGCCGACGAACGGGCATACGCTGCCGATCGTCGCGAGGATGTTGAGGCCATTCGAAAGCTGCTCGACCTCGGCGGCGGACGCCGTCGCCATCACCGATCCCAGCCGTTCGCGCGTCGCGGCCTTGTCCACATGGGATTTGGCGGTCGATTTGCGCCATTCGGTCATCCCCGCCGAAAAAACGCGCGCAGCCGGCACTTCGGATCGGCTGTTGGCCTCATGGAAGCGGTCGATATCGCTCGCCTTGATGAAATCCTTCTCGAATTCGGCATTCTGCCTGTCGGCGCGCCGCAGCACGCCGCCGCGGCCAAAGATGATCGTCCAGGTCCACAGGCTGGCAAGCAACAGGCCGATCATCACGACCTTCACGACGATGTCGGCGTGCAGGAAAAGCGCGACCGGCGAAAGCGCCGCCTGGGTATTGGTAGTGACGGTGATGCCGTTCATTGCGCTTGTATTGCTCCTTCATAACCCTGGAACGCTTCAACCCAGGCGGCTGGTTGACGCCGGGGCCGACCGTCCTTGCCGACAAAGGCGACGGTGATGAGACCTTCGACCAGTAACTGGTCGTCGCGGATGACTCTTTGCTGAATGACGCACGCCGCCTGGCGCACCTGCTCCAGCCGGCTGACGATCGTCAACGCCTCACCGAGCCGCGCCGGGCGCAGATATTTGAGGTCGGCCGAGGCAACGACATAGATCCCTTCCCCCGCATGTTGCGCGACGGCGATGTCGATCCCGCACAAGGCCAGCATGTCGGTCCGCGCACGTTCGAAAAAGCGCAGGAAATTCGCATGATAGACCACGCCGCCGGCGTCCGTGTCCTCATAGTAAACGCGCACCGTGAAGCGATGCTCGCGATCGATGAAGCGGCCGGAATACGGCAAATCGGAGGGCTCACCGGACATTCTGAACAGCCTTAGGGAAGCCCGCTGCGCAAAAAAACCCCTTCCATCAAGGCGGCGCTCTCGGGAGATCAGCCGCCAGTCTCAGCCACTCCCGCGCGGTGGGCCGGCCCCAACGGGACGGCCCGGGTCCCGGTCTGCCTCTGTGCCTTGATGAACGAAATGATTGATTATCGTTAATCTGGCGCCGCCTCCACCTCGCCCGGAAGGCTGGGCAGCCGGAGCATGGCCCAGCTTAGTTGCTCCATTTCAGCTACTTAGATGTAAAAACGATGTAATGCCCGCTCTCAGTACTGCCAAAGGATGTGTAACGAAAATGCTACAGCTGCGCGTCCATTTTCGGACAGCTGATCCGGTTACATTTACACCTGATGAACGTCGACGCATCTTGGCCTCAGGCTATGGCGTATCTCAGGATAGCGCTGAAGCATTCACTTCGTCCTGACAGGGGCGGGACGACTACGGGGCAATCTACATATGAAATCATTCATTTACGCGCGCCGTCTGCTTTCGGGCTCGGCGCTTCCTACGTTGGCGGCAATCGCCATCGCATCTGCCGTGGCAGCGCCGAGCTTTGGCCAATCCGCGGCGCCTGCTGAACCAGCCGCCGCCGAGGCGGGCGAGCAGGAAATCGTGGTGACCGGTTCGCTGTTCAAGCACGCCGAGACCGCGACGCCCTCGCCAGTCAGCGTACTCACGGCCGAGAATCTCGGGAAGGCGGGAATCACGAACATCGCTGACGCCGTGCGTTCCGTTTCAGCTGACGGCGCGGGATCGATCGGCACGGGTTTCCAGGGCGGCTTTTCCGCTGGCGGTTCAGCCGTTTCGCTGCGCGGCGTGGGTGTTTCCTCCACGGTTGTCCTAGTCGACGGGCTGCGTTCGACCAATTTTCCGCTGAACGATGACGGTCACAATGCCTATGTCGATCTCAATTCGATCCCGATTACCAATATCGAGCGCGTCGAAGTCCTGAAGGACGGCGCTTCGTCGACCTACGGCGCCGACGCGATCGGTGGCGTGGTCAACATCATCACCCGCAAGCACATTGTCGGAGTGGAGGGCGGCGTCGAAGGCGGCACGTCTCAGCGCGGCGACGCTTCGAAATACAAGGCGCACATCGCTGCCGGATACGGCGACTATTCGTCTCAGGGCTTCAATGTCTATGTGACTGGCGAATATGAGCATGATGGCCGCGTGAGCAATCACGACGTCGGCTTTCCGTTCAACACGCTCGACCTGTCTTCGATCGGTGGCAAGGACAACAACCGCGCCGACGATACGCTGACGACGGCGACGCCCGATGCGATCGTGACGCGCGTCCACCAGACCGATCTGAACAATCCTCTTGCCGGCACCGTTACCAACGCGACGACGCCCGCCCTCTTCCAAACGCTGAGCCCCACCTGTCCCTACGGGACGTTCACGGTGAACAGCAAGAGCCAGATCGGCACGGCATGCAAGCACAACCTCCAGGACGAATATCGTCAGATATTGCCGCTGCAAGAGCGCTACGGCTTTAGCGGCCGGCTCAGCTTCCGGGTGAGTGACGCGATCGAAGGCTATGTCATGGCCAGCTACATGCATGATCGCGTGAACATCATCGCTCCCCCGAACGCGATCCGACAGCTGCAAGCGTTCGGCGCTTCGCCGTCGACCGCCACCAGCAATCCGGGCATTGTGCTTCCGGTCTATATCTGCTCGTCCGGCACGAATTGCGCCACGGCTGCGGATCGCAAGCTCAACCCGAACAACCCCTATGCCGCCGCATATGCGTCCGATCCCGCAAATGGTGCGGCGCGCATTTATTACCTGTTCGGAGATATGAAGTCCGGCAGCTCGCGCACCAACCAGGTCTATCGCATCAGCAGCGGCCTGACCGGTCATTTCGGCGATAGCTGGGACTGGAAGATCGACGGCGTTTATGCGCGCGATAATCTTGGGATCACCGATTATGGCTGGGGCAACAACGCTGGCGTAATCAAGGCGATCAACACCGGTTCGTACAATTTCGTCAATCCGAGTCAGAATTCGGCGGCGGTTCGCCAGGCGGTTGCGCCCGACATCTTCACGAAGTCGAACTCATGGATCGCGACGGTCGATGCGTCGCTCAGCCGCACTTTGTTCACATTGCCAGGCGGTGAAGTAAAGGCCGCGATCGGTGGCCAGTTCCGACGCGAATCGCTGACCAACAACAGCCGCAATCCGAACCTGGACGTCGACGGCCTCAACACATCCGCTGCATTCGGCAAGCGCTCGGTTTCGGCCGGGTTCTTCGAGGTCGACGCACCGATCCTGGATCAGCTCGATGTCAACGTGTCGGGCCGTTACGACCATTATTCGGCAGGCTATAATCACTTCTCGCCGAAGGTGGGCGCCAAGTTTGCGCCGGTGAAATGGCTCTCGCTGCGCGGTACCTATTCGAAGGGCTTCCGGGCACCGACCTTCGCGGAATCGAATCCGCGCAGCTCCTATGCCGGCTTCTCTAACTACACGCCGAACGCGGCCTTCATCGCCGCCCACCCCAACAATCCGGCCTATTCGACCGTTTATTCGCTCGGCAGCGGCGCGACCGGCAACCCGGACGTGAAGCCGGAAAAATCGCGTAACTACACGCTTGGCGCGATCTTCCAGCCGAAGTCCTCGATCAGCTTCACGGTCGATTACTTCAACATCAAGAAATCGAACCTGATCGTTGGCGGTCCGCTCGGCGGCGCGGCCCGTACCGCTTATTACTCCGTCGCAGGCAATAATTATGCTTCTGCGGCAGCGGCAGCGGCAGCGGGTTGCGCGGCGGTGGCAGCAGTCGGCGCGGGCTATTCCTGCAACGCGATCGATGCGGCCGATCCGTTCAGCCCGAACGCTCTCCCGCGCGTACTGATCATCAACGTGCCTTATGTGAATGCGGACTTTGAGGTCATCTCCGGCCTCGACTTCGCCGCCCAGGCCGCGGTTCCGATCACGTCGGACCTGCGCTGGACGGTTCGCGCGGAAGCGACGAAGACGATCAAGTTCAACCTGCATACGAACGGCGAAGTCCAGCGTTATGCCGGTACGCTCGGCCCGCAGGAGCTTTCGTCGGGTAACGGTACGCCGCGCTGGCGTGGCAATTTGCAGAATTCGTTCGAATATGGGCGGTTCACGCTGACGACCACGACCTATTTTGTCGGCCGTATGAAGGAAGTTGCGGCGGACGAGGGTAGCCTCGATCTCAGCTGCAGCGCCGCACTTTATGTGGCAGCGGACGGATCGGACAAGTTCTGCCACGTCAGGAGCTTTACCTACACGGACGTGAACCTGAACATCCACGTCAATGAGAAGTTCGACTTCTTTGCGACGATGGGCAACGCTTTTGGCGCTCATGCACCAATCGCGCCGGCTGGCTACACCAGCTCGCCGAACTATCTCACCACCTGGCATACGCCCGGCCTGATCGGCCGGACCTTCCGGGCGGGCGCGAACTTCAAGTTCTGATTTCTACAGACTTGGCCAAAGAGAGGGGCGGCTCACCGAGCCGCCCCTTTTTTTGCGCGAAAGCCGGGGTCTACCCTATCGTCAGCGCCAGCTTTCCATCGGCATCGTCGACCGTGACGGTGGAACCATCGGGCACCTCGCCGCGCAGGATGGCCTCGGCTAGCGGGTCCTGCAGATATTTCTGCACCGCACGCTTCAACGGCCGGGCGCCGTAGACCGGGTCGTAGCCGACCCGCCCCAGCCACTCCCGCGCGGCATCGGTAAGCTCGAGCGTCACCTTGCGGTCGGTCAGCAATTTCTGGACGCGGCCGACCTGGATATCGACGATCGGGCCCATATGGCTCTGCCCCAGCCGGTGGAAGAGGATGATCTCGTCGAGGCGGTTGAGGAATTCCGGCCGGAAATGCGCGCGCACAACCTCCATCACCTGCGGCTCGACGCTCTCGGTCGAGGCGTCGTCGGGCAGGTTGGCGAGATATTGCGAGCCGAGGTTCGACGTCAGGATGATGAGCGTGTTGGTGAAATCCACGGTTCGCCCCTGCCCGTCGGTCAGCCGCCCGTCGTCGAGCACCTGGAGCAAGATGTTGAACACATCGCCATGCGCCTTTTCGACCTCGTCGAACAACACGACCTGATACGGCCGCCGCCGCACCGCTTCGGTCAGCACACCGCCTTCCTCATAACCGACATAGCCGGGAGGCGCGCCGATCAGCCGGGCGACGCTATGCTTTTCCATGAATTCCGACATATCGATGCGAACCATCGCGCTGTCGTCATCGAACAGGAAGCCGGCCAGCGCCTTGGTGAGCTCGGTCTTGCCGACGCCGGTAGGCCCCAGGAACAGGAAGGAGCCTAAGGGCCGGTTCGGATCCTGCAGGCCGGCGCGCGCACGGCGCACCGCACGGGCGACAGCCGCAACCGCATCGGCCTGACCGATCACGCGCGCGCCGATCACCTGTTCCATGCGCATGAGCTTTTCGCGTTCACCCTGGAGCATCCGTTCGACCGGAATGCCCGTCCAGCGCGCGACCACGCCGGCAATATCCTCGGCGGTGACCTCCTCGCGCACCATCGCGCCCTTGGCGGCGCCCTGTGCTTCCGCCAGCTGCTTTTCCAGGCCGGGGATCGTGCCGTAGGAAAGCTCGCCCGCCTTGGCGAGGTCGCCCGAGCGTTGCGCCTGTTCAAGCGCGGTGCGCGCCTGGTCGAGCTGTTCCTTGATCTTGGTCTCGGCGTTGATCTTTTCCTTCTCGGCCTGCCAGCGCGTCGTCAGCGCGGCAGATTGCTCCTCAAGATCGGCAAGGTCGCGTTCCAGATTTTGGAGCCGGTCCTTTGACGCCTGATCGGTTTCCTTGGACAGCGCCTCGCGTTCGATCTTGAGCCGGATGATGCGGCGATCGAGGCTTTCAATCTCCTCGGGCTTGCTCTCCACCTCCATCCGCAGCCGGGACGCCGCCTCGTCCATGAGGTCGATCGCCTTGTCGGGCAGGAATCGGTCGGTGATGTAGCGATGGGAGAGCGTGGCCGCGGCGACGAGCGCGCCATCGGCGATGCGCACGCCATGGTGCAGCTCATATTTCTCCTTGAGCCCGCGGAGGATCGAGATCGTATCCTCGACCGTGGGTTCGCCGACGAAGACGGGCTGGAAGCGCCGCTGCAGCGCGGGGTCCTTCTCCACATGCTTGCGATATTCGTCGAGCGTGGTCGCGCCGATGCAATGCAGCTCGCCGCGCGCGAGCGCGGGCTTGAGCAGATTGCTGGCGTCCATGGAGCCTTCGCTTTTCCCGGCGCCGACGAGCGTGTGCATCTCGTCGATGAACAGGACGATATCACCCTCGCCCGCTTTCACCTCGTCGAGCACGCCCTTCAAGCGCTCCTCGAACTCGCCTCGATATTTGGCGCCCGCGATCAGGCTGCCCATGTCGAGCGCCATCAATTTGCGGTCCTTGAGGCCGTCGGGCACGTCGCCATTGGCGATACGCAGCGCCAGGCCTTCGGCGATCGCCGTCTTGCCGGTGCCGGGCTCGCCGATCAGCACGGGATTGTTCTTCGTGCGCCGCGCCAGGATCTGGATCGTGCGGCGAATTTCCTCGTCGCGGCCGATCACCGGATCAAGCTTGCCCTCGCGCGCCGCGGCGGTGAGGTCGCGCGCGAACTTCTTGAGCGCGTCGTAGCGATCCTCGGCGCTGGCGGTATCGGCCGTACGCCCGCCGCGCAATTCGTTGATCGCCGCGTTCAGGGCTTCGGGTTTCGCATTGGCCGCCTGCAGCGCCTTGCCCGCCGGGGTGTTGAGCGCCAGCGCCAGTGCGACCAACAGCCGTTCGACCGTGACATAGCTATCGCCCGCTTTCTGCGCGATCTGCTCCGCCTGGTCGAGCACGCGGACCAAGTCATTGTTCAAGCCCGGCGTCTGCTGTGCGCCGCCACCCGATACGGCAGGGATTTTCGAGAGCGCCAGGTCGGTCTCGCTCAATGCCCTTTTCGCATCGCCGCCGGCTTTCGCGATCAGGCCCGAGGCCATGCCCTGCTCGTCCTCGAGCAAGGCTTTCAGAAGATGTTCGGGCGCGATCTGTTGATGGCTGTTGCGGATAGCGACCGTCTGCGCAGCCTGAAGGAAACCCTTGGCGCGCTCCGTAAATTTTTCGAGATTCATGCAGTCTCCCTTTCCGCCGCGATATGGTGTGTCTTTTTGGTCACACAACCCATCGCTTGATCTTTGTTTTCCGACCCGCGAAGGCCGCATTCCAAACAGGAGATTGGTATGGCCGACGTCGACGGCAAGTGGAACTGCACGGTGGATAGCCCGATGGGCGAGCAGGAATTCGTCCTGACGGTGAACAGCGATGGCGATCGGTTCAGCGGATCGGCGGAGGGCAGCATCGGCAGCAAGGACATTTCCGAAGGCCTCGTCGATGGCAACGAGCTCGCCTGGACGATGCAGATATCCAAGCCGATGCCGATCACGCTCGCCTGCAAGGCCACGGTCAGCGGCGACACGCTGGAAGGCAAGGTAAAGGCCGGGATTTTCGGTACTTTCCCGGTCAAAGGCGCGCGTGCCCAGGCTTAGCGACCGCTGACTATCCTCTCTGGCTTTTGCTGAGGGGGACCGCACGAAGTGCGGTGGAGCGGTAATCACGCTAAACCGCTCGTCCACCATTGCTGCGCAATGGCCCCCTCCCCGCGAAATCGTCGGGAGGATTAGCGGAATGTCACAGATTGGCGGCGGACCGACCTTCTTTCCGCCGCCTGCAGCGGCGGCAACAGGTCACTCTACCCGCGTCACATGCCCCATTTTACGGCCGGGCTTGACCGCGGTCTTCCCGTACAGGTGCAAGTGCGCCTTCGGATCGCCCAATATGTGCGGCCAGCTCTCGACCTCGTTGCCGATCAGATTGCGCATCTCCGCGCGCTTGCCGACCAAAGCGGTCGAGCCAAGCGGCAGACCACAGATCGCGCGGATGTGATTTTCGAACTGGGAGGTCACCGATCCCTCGATCGTCCAATGCCCCGAATTGTGAACGCGCGGCGCCATCTCGTTGAAAACGGGGCCATCGGCACTCGCGAAAAATTCGCAGGCGAGCACGCCGACATAATCGAGCGCGCCGGCGATCCGCTCGGCCAAGGCGGCGGCTTCGGCAGCCTGGGCGGCGACGACGCCCGTCGGCGGCACCTTCGAAATATCGAGGATGCCGTCCTTATGAATGTTGGTGATCGCATCCCATTGCACCACCGTGCCATCCATGCCGCGCGCGAGCAGGATCGAGAATTCCGCCCTGAAGTCGATCATCTTCTCCAGCACGGCCGGCTGCTTGCCGATCATTGCCCACGCCGCCTCCGCACGCGCGGCTTCGGTTATCCGCGCCTGGCCTTTGCCGTCATAGCCGAAACGCCGCGTCTTCAGGATCGCGGGCGCGCCCACCATCTTGCAGGCATCCTTGAGGTCCTTGAGGCTGTCGACCGGCCAGAACGGCGCGGGACGCCCGCCGACCGCCTCGACAAAGCTCTTTTCGGCGACGCGATCCTGCGCGACTTCGAGCGCCTTGACCGAAGGATGCACGCCACGCAATCCGCGTAGCGCCCCCACGTCGACATTTTCGAATTCGTAGGTGACGACATCAACCTGCCCGGCAAAGGCAGCCACGGCGGCCCGGTCGTCATAGGCGCCGTGCGTCCAGCGCGCCGAAACCTCGCTCGCAGGACCGCTCGTCCCCGGTGCATAGATATGCGTGCGATAGCCGATGTTGGCCGCAGCAATCGCCAGCATGCGGCCGAGCTGGCCACCGCCGAGGATACCGATCGTCGAACCGGGTATGACGCTCATTCTGGCGCTTCGTCCACCGCATCGGTCTGGCGCTGCCGCCAATCGGCCACGCGTTCGGCCAATGCCGGATCCGATAAAGCCAGGATCTGCGCCGCAAGCAAGCCGGCATTGATCGCCCCGGCCTTACCGATCGCGAGCGTGCCGACGGGCACGCCACCCGGCATCTGCACGATCGAAAGCAAGCTATCGAGGCCGGACAACGCTGCCGACTGGACCGGAACGCCCAGCACGGGAAGCGCCGTCATCGACGCGGCCATGCCGGGCAGGTGCGCGGCCCCTCCGGCACCCGCGATCAGGATCTTGAGCCCCCTGTCCGACGCGCCTCGCGCATAATCGTACAGGCGTTGGGGCGTCCGATGCGCGGAGACGACCTTGCTCTCATGCGGGATGCCCAGGGCTTCGAGCGTCTGCGCGGCGTGCTGCATCGTCGCCCAATCCGAGCGGCTGCCCATGATGATGCCGACGAGGGGTTGGGTCATTCTATCGCTCGCTCAGATAATAGCGGTCGGTCGCGGTAAGATCGTCGTCCAAATGATAGACGATCGGCTGACCGGTCGGGATTTCGAGGCTCGCTATCTCCTCGTCGGAGATATGCGACAGATGCTTCACGAGCGCACGCAGCGAATTGCCGTGCGCCGAGATGACGATGCGTTTGCCCGCCTTCAATTCGGGCGCGATCCGCTGCTCCCAATAGGGAAGGACGCGCGCGATCGTGTCCTTCAAGCTCTCGGTATTGGGGATGGCGATCCCGGCATAGCGGCGGTCGTTGGTCAGATCGAATTCGCTACCCGCTTCCTGCGCGGGCGGTGGAATGTCGAACGAGCGGCGCCAGATCTTGACCTGATCCTCGCCATGCCGGGCGGCGGTCTCGGCCTTGTCGAGCCCGGTCAGCCCGCCATAATGGCGCTCGTTCAGGCGCCAATCCTTCTCCACCGGCAGCCACAGCCGCCCCATCGCCTCGAGCGCCAGGTTGAGCGTCTTGATCGCGCGCGTCTGCAAACTGGTGAAACAGAGGTCGAAATCGAGCCCTTTGGCGGCCATCAACTCGCCCGCGATCCGCGCTTCTTCGATGCCCAGATCGGTCAGATTCACATCCCACCAGCCGGTGAAGCGGTTCTCTAGGTTCCACGCGGACTGGCCATGGCGGATGAGGACGAGCGTCGGCATAAGCGGAAGCGGCTTCCCTTGGCAGTGATGCCGAGCCCCTTAGCGGCCGGATCGCCAAGCGTCACCCCATCGCGGGAACATTTCCGAGTGCCGGGGTAGTTCTTTTCCGGCCGTATCGTTGCGCGGGCGGTTGCAAGCCGCGCGGCGCTGACGCAGGCTTCCGTTCATCTGGAAGGGGATTCCCATGACGATTTCGCGCACCTTGCTGGGCGGCGTTGCCGCGCTCGCCCTCGGCGTTGGGGTACAGGCCAAGACACTGGACCAGAAAGCGGTCGAGACCGCGTTCGACGCGGGCGTCAGTTCCGTGGACCAGTTGGAATGGCTCAAGGCGATGTCGTCCGCGCCCAACCAGGTCGGCTCGCCGCACGACAAGGCCAATGCCGATTATATGCTCGGCCTGTTCAAATCCTGGGGTTGGGACGCGCATATCGAAACCTTCCAGGTCCTCTACCCGACCCCAATTTCGACCGTCGTCGAACTGGTCGCGCCCGAACATATCGCACTCGGCGGCCAGGAACCCGCGGTTCCCGGCGATGATACGTCGGCCAACACCGCCGGCGCCTTGCCGCCTTATGTCGCCTATCAGGGCGACGGCGACGTCACCGCTGACCTGGTCTACGTCAATTTCGGCATGCCCGAAGACTATAAGGCGCTCGAACGCCGCGGCATCGACGTGAAGGGCAAGATCGTGATCGCGCGCTACGGCGTCGGCTGGCGCGGCTTGAAGCCCCTGCTCGCGCAATGGCATGGCGCGGCCGGCTGCATCATCTATTCGGACCCCGGCCAGGACGGCTACGCCAAGGACGACGTCTATCCCAAGGGCGGGATGCGGCCGCCCTTCGGCGTGCAGCGCGGATCGGTGATGGACATGCCCGTCTATCCCGGCGACCCGCTCACGCCCGGCATCGGCGCAACCGCGGACGCGAAGCGGCTGACGCGCGAGGAGGCGAAGACCATCCTCAAGATCCCGGTCCTCCCCATGTCCTATGCCGACGCGTCGAAACTGCTGTCGCGGCTCGGCGGCCCGACCGTGCCCGGCGGCTGGCAAGGGTCGCTGCCCTTCACCTACCATATCGGCGGCGACGGCCAGGCCAAGGTCCATCTCGCGATCAAGTCGGACTGGTCGCTCAAGCCGGTCTATGACGTGATCGCCACGATCAAGGGATCGACCTTGCCCGACCAGTGGGTCGTACGCGGCAACCATCATGACGGCTGGGTGATGGGCGCGTCGGATCCGCTCTCCGGCAATGTCGCGATGATGTCGGAGATGAAGGCGATCGGCGGTCTGCTCAAGCAAGGGTGGCGTCCGCAACGCACGCTCGTTTATGCCAGCTGGGACGGCGAGGAGCCCGCGCTGATCGGCTCGACCGAATGGGCCGAACAGCATGCCGACGAGCTGAAACGCAAGGCGATCATCTACATCAATTCGGACGGGAATGGCCGCGGCTACCTGAGCGCAGGCGGCAGCCACGATTTTCAGCATCTGGTCAATCAAGTGATGGCCGACGTGACCGATCCGGAAACCGGCGCAAGCGTCGCAGCGCGGGCACGAGCCGCGGTCCGCGTCGGCGCTTTTTCCGGCGGCAAAACCGATCCGCGCGAACTCAAGGCGGCCGAAAGCGGCGGAGACCTGCCGCTGGCGGCTTTGGGTTCGGGTTCGGATTATTCGGCCTATCTCCAGCATCTCGGCCTGCCCGCGCTCGATCTCGGCTATGGCGGCGAGGATGAGAGCGGCGGCGTCTACCATTCGCTCTATGACAGCTTCCATCACTTCACGACCTTCGACGATCCCGGTCTCAAATATGGCGCGGCCCTGTCGAAAACCGCGGGCAGGATCGTACTGCGCCTGGCCGATGCCGACACGCCGACGATGCGCTTTGGCGATTTCGCCGATACGGTTGCAGCCTATCTGGATGAGATCACCAAGCTTGCGGACGAACGCCGCGAACAGGATCGCAAGCGCGAGGCGCTAACCAGGGACGAAGCCTTCCGCCTCGCGAGCGATCCGCTCAAGCCGGTAGGGGCGCCCGCGCCCGAGGCAGCGACGCCGCACATCGAACTGGCGGCACTTTCCGATGCGGTCGATCATCTCAGGAAGGCCGCGGCTGGGTTCGATTCCGCTTATGCCGACCAAGGCGCGAAACTGGATATGGCGCGACGGATGAAGCTCAACGCGATGCTGCGCGACATCGATCAATTGCTGCTCGACGAGCGCGGCTTGCCGGGGCGTCCATGGTTCAAGAACCTCGTCTACGCACCGGGCCGCCTGACCGGCTATGGCGCCAAGACCCTGCCCGGTGTGCGCGAGGCGATCGAGGATCGGCGGTTCGACGATGCCAATCTCTATGCCGCGCGAACCGCGAAAGTCATCGATAATTATGCGACACGTCTTGACCAGGCGCGTGCGGTCGTGGAGGGGCGTTAGGCCATGAAGACGCGCATCTATGTGACGCTCAAAAACGGCGTTCTCGACCCCCAGGGCAAGGCAATCCATCATGCGCTCGAGGGCCTCGGCTTCTCGGGCGTCGAGGATGTCCGCCAAGGCAAATATATCGAAATCGAGCACGCCGACGGCGTGACGGATGCGGACCTGGAGGCGATGTGCCGCAAGCTGCTCGCCAACACCGTCATCGAAAATTACCGGATCGAGCGGGCGTAACCCCTTCCGGCAGGAGGCTAAGATGAAATCCGCGGTGATCGTGTTCCCCGGCTCCAATTGCGACCGCGATCTGGCGGTGGCGATCGAGGAGGTCACGGGTCGTGCGCCGACGATGCTGTGGCATCGCGAGACCGAATTGCCCGAGGGCACTGATCTGATCGCGGTCCCCGGCGGTTTCTCCTACGGCGACTATCTGCGTTCGGGCGCGATGGCGGCACGGTCGCCGGTGATGCAGGCCGTGGCCAAGGCGGCCGAACGCGGCGTCCCGGTGCTGGGCGTGTGCAACGGCTTTCAGGTGCTGACCGAGGCGGGGCTGCTGCCGGGCGCGCTGATGCGCAATGCCGGCCTGTCCTTCGTCTGCCGTCCCGTCGCGCTGACGGTCGAGAACAGCCAATCGATCTTCACCAGCCGCTATGATGCGGGCGAGAAGATCACGATTCCGGTCGCGCACCATGACGGCAATTATACCGCGGACGCCGAAACGCTCGACCGGTTGGAAGGAGAAGGCCGCATCGCCTTCCGCTATGCGGAAAGCGTCAACGGCTCGGCCCGGAACATCGCCGGCATCGTCAATCAGGCGGGCAATGTGCTGGGCATGATGCCGCATCCCGAGCGGATGATCGGCCCCGAGCATGGCGGTGTGGATGGCAGGCGCCTGTTTGAAGGCCTGCTCGAGGCGGTGGCGTGAACGCCATAACCGGCGGCTGTCTCTGCCAAGCCGTGCGATACAAGGCGGGGGTTGACCCGATAATGACGCGGATCTGCTGGTGCCGCGTCTGCCAGCACGTCAGCGGTGGCAATTCGACGATCAACGCCTTCTTCAACAACGAGGATTTCGAGATCGAGGGCGAGGTCCGCTGGTACGCATCGACGGCCGACAGCGGCAATGTCGTCAGCCGCGGCTTTTGCCCGACCTGCGGGTCGCCGCTGTTCGCAAAGAATTCGGCGCGCAGTCAGTTCATCGTTGCTCGGGTCGGATCGCTCGACGATCCGAACGCGGTATCGCCGATGGCTTCGATCTGGACCAGCGAAGCACCCGAATGGGCCTTGATCCATCCCGACCTGCCGCAGGTCGAGAGGCAGCCACCGCCTGTCGGTTAGTTAGGGCGGAGCACTATAAAACCCGTTCGCCCTGAGCCTGTCGAAGGGCTCAGCCCGAACGGGTGTGAGTTCAGACCTTCGCCCGAAACGGCGAGAAATCGGTGCCCTGGTCGAAAACGTCGACGCCTTCGCGCCGCTTGAGGAACCCGACCACGGCGTAAGTGACCGGCGTGAGGATCACCTCCCACGAGACCTTGAGCAGCCATTGCGTGCCGAGCACGATCAGAACCTGGTGCGGGGTCCAACCTGTCGCGCCGAGGAAAGCCAGCGGATAGAAGATCAGGCTGTCCACGCCTTCGCCGACGATGGTCGAGCCGATCGTGCGCGACCAAAGCCAGCGCCCCTGGGTCATGATCTTCATCTTGGCGAGCACGAAGCTGTTGGCGAACTCGCCCGCCCAGAAGGCGCAGAGCGAGGCGAGCGCAATCCGCCATGCCTGGCCGAACACCGCCTCATAGGCCGACTGCCCGGTCCAGCCCGCATCGGGCGGCAGCGCGACAACGACCACGCTCATGAAGACCATGAACAACAAGGCCGCGAACCCCGCCCAGACGCAGCGCCGCGCGCGGCCATAGCCATACACCTCGGTCAGCACGTCGCCGAGCACGTAGGAAACCGGAAAGAACAGGATGCCCGCGCCAAACGGCCAAGGCCCGATCCACGGCAAGTCGATCACCGCGCGCTTGCCCGCGCCGATGATGTTGGACAGCAATAGGATGGTGACGAAGGCCGCCATCATGAAATCGAAATAGCGGAAGTGGCGCCCCTGAAGCGCCTCCGCCTCGACCGCGACCGGCCGCCCGTCCCCTGCCCTGCTCATCCGCACAGACTATCGCGGTTTGCAGCCCATGCAATCCACGCTAACGCGGCAGCGGGCGCCCGTAGCTCAGCTGGATAGAGCACATGCCTTCTAAGCCTGTGGTCGCAGGTTCGAATCCTGCCGGGCGCGCCAACTTTTTAATAGCATCCAGGGCGGTCAGCGGCGGGCAGATACGGAACTTTCGTAGCGTTCTTGACGAATTTCACTGCTTCACCGCGCTTCCGAACGTCAGTTTGTGGGACATTTCGGCCTTTCCCAAGCGACACGCCGAACGGCAACTCTCGTCAGGAGCCGACATTCAGCGTTTGCCCGACCGGCGTCACAGAGGACTGAAAGTGGGCCATTTGCGGACGGGCGGCATTTAGGAGGGAACGGCGATAGCTGCCGCTCGGATGACCGTAAATGGAACTCTGCGGTCGGAAGTAGCGGGGGCAATTGCCGTAGGCATGTACGACGCAGTCAATATACGTGAATGATCGCGAAGGGCTCTTCAGATCGCCACCGTTTCACCATCCTCGGGGATGAGCAGCCGCTGTTCGTATCCATCCCGTTTCGAGAAGGCACGCAGATCGGCTCGGCTGAGGATGCAGTGGTTGACCGCTTCCATGTGGCTGGCGATCAACATGGCGTTCGGCGCGGCACGATGCACGGCAAGGACGTCGGCAGGACCCATGATGATCGGATCGAGTCCGATCACCGTCGCCATGCCGGCGTTCAGCACGATCACGTCCGGGGAGTAGCGGGCAATGGCGCGCTCGACCTCGGCGTTCCAGATCGTGTCGCCGGCGACATAAAGCGTCTTGTGCGCGGGATGGCGCATGACGAAGCCGCTGACGGGGCCGAGGATCTGTGGCAGTGCCTTCAGCGCTGCGTCGGTGCCATGCTGCCCGCCAGTACGGTTCAGACGCACTCCCTGAAACTCGGTGTTTTCGGTCAGCAACCGCACGTCTGAGAAGCAGGCCGATCGGAGCTTTGCGGCGTCCTCGGCATTCTGAGCGAAGATCGGCAGTGACTTGTTCAGCTTGGCCTTTGCCGCCTCGTCCCAGTGATCGGGATGCAGGTGCGTCACGATGACCGCATCCACATCGACGATCGATGCGAGCGGCATGGCCAGCGGCACCAACGGGTTGCGCCGCTGGCTGTTCGCGGTTCCCTCGAAGCCGGGGTAGGCGTCTTTGTCCGCCAGCAACGGATCAACAAGGAAGCGGACCCCGCCATAATCGATGCGCAAGGTCGCATTGCGGACCTGCGTCAGGCTCGCGCTTCGTGTAGAACGTTCGGTAGCGACACCGGACGACGCGCCTGCGGCAAGTAGAGCCGAGGCAAGCAGCGCACTGCCGCCCATGGTGATTGCCTGGCGGCGTGTCATTGAGACCGGCGCTTGTGAAGTATCAGGGATATTCTTCATAGCTACATCCGATTGCTCTTCGGCCGTTTCCGGGCGGTCGGCGCGCGCGCCGCCGCCCGGGACAGTGCGTCTAGTTGGCGTCGGCGGCCGCAGTCTCGATGAAGGCGGCGACTTCCTTGGGATGCGACAGCATCACCGCGTGACTGCTCCTTATCTCCACGACTTTAGCTTTCGCGCGGCTCGCCATGAAATGCTGGAGACTGGGGGGAATCATGTGGTCATCCAGCGTCAGCATGTGGTGCACAGGCTTGTTCTTCCACGCTGCCTTGGTGAGCTTGAACTGAACCGCTCGCAAGCCCCAAGGTACCTGCGAAGCGTTCATGAACCGTGTTGTCGAGGCGTCGACGTCGGCTGCGAAAGACGTTGGGAACTTGGCGGGATCCACGAGCAGGAAGCCATCCGCCGGCGGCAGGAGGGGTGCGGCTTCCTCACCCGGGTGGGGCCTCGTCGCGAGGTCGTATACGGACTCGCCCACGTCGGGTTCATAAGCCGCGATGTAAACGAGCGACTTCACCTTCGGATCGTCGCCAGCCAGGGTGATGACCGCGCCGCCGTAGCTGTGGCCCACCAGCAGGACCGGCTTGGTCGCCTTGGCGATCACCTGTCGCGTCGCCTCGGCATCGCCCTCAAGCGTGACGGTCGGGTTCTGGACGACCAGTACCTCGTAGCCGTCCTTGGTCAGGATGTCGTAGACCGACTTCCAGCCCGAGGCATCGACAAAGGCGCCGTGCACCAGGACGATCGAGACGGGCTTGTCGGGCGCGCGGGCCTGGGCTGCGGGGGAAGCGGTGGTAGCCATGGCGAGAAGCACTCCTGCAATAAGATGTTTCATTGACGTCACTCCAGGTTGAACGGGTCACTCGCCGTCAGGCGTGGCCGAGCTTGCGATCCAGGGCGGCGATAAGGGCCTTGGCAATCGGATGATCCGAGCGCGGGTTCTGGCCGGTGATCAGCTCGCGATCTTCGATGACATAGGGCTCGAAATCCGGCCCGGTATCGATGATGGCGCCCGCCAGGCCGAGCGCAAACGGCATGTCGAAATAGAGCTTGGCGTGGAGGATGGTGTCCTCGATCACCTTCTCCTCGGCCTTCTCGAAGACGGTCATCCGATAGCCGGCATATTGCCAACCCTTGGCCCAATCCTCTGCCTTGTCGGGATCGCCCGCGATCAGCGCCGCGCGGAACTCGCGCGCATAGGGCATGGCGGCGGTCGAGGAGATCGGTCCGTGGCACAGCATCGCGGTCGGCTTCTGGTGCTTGTGGAAGTGGCGCAGGATTTCGCCGACCTCCTGGTCTTGCATCAGGTCGACGATCGGTGCCTGGCCGCCGGGAATGAAGACCCCATCATAGCTGTCCAGCCCCTCGTCTAGGACCGAGCACAGGGTGCGCCCCTTCATCGACGGGTCAGTGGCGTAAAAGATCTTGGCGTGTTCATAGGCTTGCACGTCGCCACCGAAATGCGCCGGCACATCCGAAGCCTTGTCGATCGTCGGCGGCGCGCCGTTCGGCGTGGCGAGCACGACCTCATAGCCCGCGTCGATGAGCGCCATCACCGGCACAACCGTTTCATTGAGATACTGGCCGGTAGCGCCCCAATAGCCGCCCTTGGTCTCGATGCGCGTTGCATTCGAGCCGATGACAACGACCTTTCCTTTGTTCATGACGCCCTCCGTTGCGGTGATATGCCGAAGCTGCAGCCACACGTCTGATACGCCCGCGGCGCCGGTCTCGGTCGTGAATTGCGGTTAGTTTGGGTTAAGCGAATACGCAGCGCCAGAAGCCAGCCCGACTGGCCTTGCCCGAGATCAACCGCCATGCGATCGGACTTGGTCCGAATTTGACCCCGGCTTACGTCTCCGGCTCCGCCGACCGGCCATAGCCTCGGCGTCGGGCCAAGGCTAACCGAGTTTTACCGCGTTTAACCCCGCCGACGCGGCGTGCTGGTCTAGGACAGCATTCCGCCGAGAAGATGCTTCGCAACGAGGGCCGGCCGTAGCGCGAGAACCGGGATGACCAGCAATGTGAAAACCGTGGGCATCTTGACGGCGCATCCGGGCAAGGAAGCCCAACTGCGCAGCCTGGTCGAAGGGTTGATCGGCCCCAGCAGGTCGGAACCGGGCAATCTGCGCTACGACCTCTGGACCGATCCGTCCCAGCCGGGTGTCTTCGTGATCGACGAACTCTATGTCGATGCCGATGCGGCCGCGGCGCATCAGGCGTCTCCGCATTTTCAGCATTATCGCGCGAATATCGGCGCGCTGGCCGACCGCCGGGCCTTGAGCCTTCAGGCGGTCGCGGTTGCCTGAGGCGGAGAGCGGAGATTCGAGACGATCAGCAGAAAGACAAATCGAAAGGACCTGAACAATGCCTACGATCACTACCGCAGACGATGTCAGCATCTACTACAAGGATTGGGGATCGGGTCAGCCGATCGTCTTCAGCCATGGCTGGCCGCTGACGGCGGACGACTGGGACGCCCAGATGATGTTCTTCCTTCAGCACGGTTATCGGGTAATCGCCCACGACCGGCGTGGCCACGGGCGGTCCGATCAGCCCGTCAGCGGCAACGACATGGACACCTGGGTCGCCGACCTCGCTGCTCTGACCGAACATCTCGAGCTGCGCGACGCGATTCATATTGGGCACTCGACAGGTGGCGGTGAGGTCGCTCGCTATGTCGCCCGCCACCAGGAGCGCGTCGCCAAGGCCGTGCTGGTCGCGTCGCTGACGCCGAACATGTACCGGAGCGAGGAAAATCCGACCGGTCAGCCGCCGGAATGGTTCGAAACGATCAAGGCCGGCATGCTGGCCAATCGCGCCGAGTTCTTCCGTTTCGTTCCCGAGAACCCGTTCTACGGCTACAACCTCGATGGGGCGAAGCCGTCGGAGGCGGTCATCGCGAACTGGTGGCGCCAGGGTATGTCCGGCGGCGCCTTCGCTCACTACGTCACCGTCGACTCCTGGCTCGAGGACTATACCGACGACCTCAAGAAGATCACCGTGCCGGTGCTGGTGATGCATGGCGAGGCCGATCAGGTCGTGCCGTTTACAAGCTCCGTCCCGCGCGCGGTCGACCTACTCAAGAACGGGTCGCTCAAGAGCTATCCCGGCTATCCCCATGGCATGTTGACCACGCATGCGGATGTCCTCAACCCCGACCTGCTCGCCTTCATCAAGTCGTGACGACATCTCTCATCCATCGTCTGTGGTAATCATGTTGGTTGCGAATTGAGGAGGGTTCGGGTGTCGTCGTGACAAAGGAACGAACAAGAAGCCCAAACCCTCCTCAAAAGTTCGTCGGCGAGCGCCCCAAGCGCGGCAGCCGTGGCCGCGTTGCTCGTCCTTGACGAAGGTCCACTCCATCCAGGGCCTCGCGCCTTGCTCCCTGCCCAGCGGGCGCTCGGTGCGAGCGTGGTAATTCCGATGCGTAATAAAGTAGCATCGGCACATGCATTCGGTGAGGTTCAGGCCCTCGCCCGCTCCAGCGTGACACTGCGTCCGCTTTGGGTGAAATATGGGGCATGCCATCCGCTGGGAAATACTTCCTGCTGGGGATGCTTGCGCCCGCCCTTGCAAGCCTGAGCGACGCGCGCGCTGCGGATGCGCAGCGCGGCCTTCAACAATTGCGGCATACCGCCTGGACTTCGAGAGACGGAGCCCCGCCGGAGATCTGGGCTCTCGCCCAGTCGCACGACGGTTACCTCTGGCTGGGCACGGGAGGCGGACTCTACCGGTTCGACGGAGCGAGCTTCGAGAAGTTCCGACCGGTCAAGGGCGAGAGCCTTCCCTCGCTCAACGTCAATTCGCTGCTTGCCGCCCGTTCCGGCGACCTTTGGATTGGTTTTGCATCAGGCGCCGTGGCGAGACTTCGCGCAGGCCACCTGACCACGTTCGACCTGGGCCTCCCGCCGGTCCCCGTGTTGGAGCTGTCTGAGGACCGCGAAGGCGGGATCTGGGCGGCCCTAGGCGAGGATGACAGAGGCGGAATAGCGCGCCTTCGTCAGGGTAGATGGGAGATTTTCGGCCGTTCTCGCGGGGTAGCCGCAGGCGCGGCAACCAGCGTCCTAGGAGCGGCCGACGGATCTGTCTGGATAGCGGCCGGCGGCGAACTCGAGGTGCTGCGTCCAGGTGCCAATCGATTTTCGCGCGTAGCCGCCTCAGCTTCAGACAGACCGAAGTTGAAGCAGTCGCTGGATGGGGCGATCTGGCTCACCACCGGCGCCCGCCCGGGTCTTCAGCGCATCGCGCTATCGCCCGCCCAAGCCACGCCGACATGGGTCGTGCCGCCGATGACCGCCAATCCGCGAACGGAGAGCATCCTGTTCGATCGACACGGCAGTCTTTGGGGAACCTACGGGAGTGGCGGCGTCTTTCGTCTGGGCGGCGTCGGCTTGGGAGGTCGCGCGCTGGTCGCGGGCGGAACGAGAGAGAAGTTCGGCGTAGAGCGCGGCCTTACGTCCAATCTCGCCAACCCGATTCTGGAGGATCGTGAAGGCAATATCTGGGTGGGGACGAACCTCGGTCTCGACCAGTTTCGCGAGACGAGCGCGGTGGTCGCCACCGGGCTGCCAACGGATTCGCGAAATGGTTTCCGGATCACGCCTGGTCTCGCCGGGTCGATGTATGTGACATCGAATGACACGCTGTTCAGAGCAGGACCGGAGGCTGTCGCCCGGAAGCTGGTCGGACTTCCGCGGCGGCCATTGATACTGCACACGGATGCGCTGTCCCACACGTGGATCGGCACGGACCGAACGCTGGGCATTCTGTCGGGCGCCACAGTTCGAGACGTACCGCTGCCATGGGCGAACAGCAGACCGTTTGCTCTCTTCGAGGCAGCGCCGGGGCGAATTTGCGTCTCGTCCATGGAAGGAGCCTTTTGCCGGAAGGAACGAGGATGGACGCCCGAGCCGCGCCTCGCGACCCCAGGCATTCTGCCGATGCAGATGCTCCGCGATGCGGCCGGGCGTGTATGGATCGCGGAAGGCGACCGCATCGAGATGGTCGATGGCTCCGCCCGTCGGGTGTTCTCCGCACGCCACGATCTTGCGCTTGGAACCGTCGTGGTGATGGCCGTCCGGGGACGGCATGTTTATGCGGGCGGCGACTTCGGGTTGGCGCGGTTCGACGGCCGGCGCTTCGCCACTCTCAGATCGGACGTCCACCCGTATCTGAGCCGCACAGCCGGGATCGTCGAAACGTCCGAAGGCGACCTGTGGCTCAACACGGTGGCCGGCGTGGTCAAGATCGAGAGCGCCGACTTGGACGACGCATTCGCGCATATGGGCGGCCCGCTGAAGGCACGCGTGTTCGATCGCGACGACGGGATGCCCGGCGTGGCGCAGCAGGACTCCTCGTCGCAAACGGCGATGGAAGCCTCCGACGGGCGTCTCTGGTTCGTGACGAGGCTCGGCGTCGCCTGGGTCGACCCCAAGCGGCTCTCCTTCAATTCGCTCGCACCGCCAGTGATCATCAAGTCCCTGGTTTCCGGGGGCAGGATCTATGCAGCCTCTACGCCCATTCAGCTGCCGAAGGGCACGTCCAATCTGCAGATCGAGTACACCGCGCCGAGCCTTTCCGTGCCTTCGCGCGTGCGGTTCCGTTACCAGTTGGAAGGCGTGGACGGCGGTTGGGTCGATCCCGGCACGCGCCGCGAGGCCTTCTACACCGGGCTCAAGCCGGGCACGTACAAGTTCCGCCTTATGGCGGCGAACGATGACGGCGTATGGAATCGACGGGGCGCGACACTGGAGTTCGAAATCCCGCCGACTTTCTTCCAGAGCTGGCCATTCTACCTGCTATTGGGGGTGCTGGTGCTCGCGCTGCTGTGGCTCGGCTATTCGCTGCGATTACGCGCCGTCGCGGAGCGCATCCGAGCGCGGATGAACGAGCGGCTGGACGAGCGCGATCGTATCGCGCGCGAGCTGCACGATACCCTGCTGCAGAGCGTGCAGGGGCTGATCATGCGCTTCAGCAACATCGCGCATGACATAACTGCGATTCAGCCGGCGCACCGCGATATGCTGGACGCGCTGGACAGTGCAGACGCCGTTGTGGTGGAAGGGCGCGACCGCATTCACGAGTTGCGCCGATGGAGCGGAGCACGGAGCCTGTCCGAGGTCGTCACCCGCACCGCCGAGCGGCTCCTGCTGCTGGACAAGATCGAGATTCGAGTAGGCATCCAGGGGCCGCAACGGGAGATTTACCCCGCAATTGCCGATGAACTGCTGCGTATCACGGATGAGGCATTGTTCAACGTTTCCCGCCATGCGCACGCGCGCAAAGTCTCGATCACCATTGCTTACGGCGCCGAAGCACTTGTCTTACGCATTATCGACGACGGAATCGGTATCGCACCGAAGATCGTCGCCCAGGGCAGTGTCGCTGGCCATTTTGGGCTCGTAGGCATGCGCGAGCGGGCGGAGAAGGTCGGCGGACAACTGGACATTACCACCGATCCGGCCGGCGGGACGTTAGTCGAAATTAAGGTCGGGGCCGAGATCGCCTATGCCGACAGACCTTGGTGGACATGGCTGGCTTGGTGGCGCCGTTCCGCGGTGAAGCGCAACAGTAAATGACATAATATGCCGCGAGGCGGCATGCGGTTGTTCATCTCCGTGAAGCGGGGTTAATTCTGGTAGCGTGACGACCTAGGGCGGGTGCCGGCTGTCGACGCGAGTCACGCGAAGAGGCTAAGTCCGGACGACTAGGTACGTTAGTCGAAGTGACGGTCGGGGGCCGGCATTACCCAGCCGACATATCACACCCCGATCTGACTAGCCTGGCGGCGTTGGTTCGCGAGGGAACACAGCGATGGATGACTCAGTAACCGCCAATCCCATCCGCGTGATGGTCGTGGACGATCACCCGATGCTGCGCGACGGGGTGGTCGGGTCGATCAAGCGGCAGCCCGATATGGTCGTTGTCGCGGAGGCTGGCGACGGCGCCGCTGCGATCGCCGCGATCGAGGCCGCCAACCCCGACGTAGTGCTGATGGACCTCCAAATGCCCGGCATCGACGGAGTCGAGGCGATCCATACTATCTGTAGAGAACATCCGCAGGTTCGTATTCTGGTGCTCACCACCTATGGCGGCGATGCGAAAGCGTTGCGTGCACTCAAGGCGGGGGCCAACGGCTATTTGCTCAAGAGCGCGATGCGAACCGATCTGATCGACGCGATCCGCGCGGTGCATGGCGGCGGACGCCATATCCCTCCGGAGGTCGCGACACAGATAGCAGTGCACGCGATCGGCGAAGCTCTGACCGAGCGGGAAATCGAGATTCTGTCGCTGGTGGCCGCTGGCAATCCGAACAAGCGGATCGCCTGGAGGCTGGGCGTCTCTGAGGACACGGTAAAGGCGCATCTCAAGCGCATCTTCGCCAAGCTCGGGGTCGCAGACCGAACGCACGCGGTGACGGTTGCCGCCAAGCGAGGGATCATCGAACTTTAGCCACTCCATCAACGATTTATCGACCGGAAGAGATTTCGACTGGTCGCAGACCTCGTGCGCCAGACATGTGTTGTCACTCAAATGGGTATTTCTGGCTTACCTGTTTTGGGCCATCGACCGACGTTAGGGCCGAAGCTTATTCTGCCTCTGTCGGATAGGGCGTCACTGTCGAACGCACTCCAGTGAGAGGCCAGATGCCGATTGGTCGGTCATGCGCCAAGCCCCGAGGAGTGTCGAAATGCCGACTACTGCCGCGTCCGAAGCTCTTCTTGGGATGACTCGTTCACAGGAGCACGCATCCAATTTTGACCAAGCCGTGCCGGCGCAACGCTGCTTCGCATTCGGCACGTTCCTCCTGAGGCCGGAACAGCAGTTACTGCTAAAACGGAAGGCGCCGGTCAGAATCGGGGGGCGCGCCCTCGACATCCTCACGGCTCTTGTCGAGAAACCGGGCGAACTGCTCGACAAGCGCACGCTGATCTCGCGGGTATGGCCAAACACCTATGTCGAAGAGACCAATCTCAAGGTGAATGTGGCCGGCCTGCGGCGAGCCCTGGAGGACGATCCTTGCTCACCGCGGTTTATCGCGACCGTCGTCGGTAGAGGCTATCGTTTCATCGCGCCGGTTCGTGCGACTGGGTCGCCCGGACCAGCTTCAGGCCGCCACCACCCGAGTGAGGCGCCCAGCTTGGTCGAGTTACTCGAAACCATCAATTCCGTTCGGCAACACCTGGCGCAAATCTCGTTATCGGGTGGATGAAAGAGGCGGCATTCCACGCGAGAGGAGGATTGGTTCGGGCGGCTTCCGGAACTTTGGCCGTCGCAGCAAAATGGAGCGAAACGATGTCTCTCAAGCAGATCCTTCCTGGCCGGCTCGGCTTCGGCGCCGCGCCGCTTGGCAACATGTTCCGCGCCATCCCGGAAGACGAAGCGCTCGCGACGGTGGATGCCGCCTGGGACGACGGCATCCGCTATTTCGACAACGCGCCGTTCTACGGGGCGGGCCTGGCCGAGATCCGCATGGGCGAGGCGCTCGCGGCACGCCCGCGCGGGGACTATGTCATCAGCACCAAGGTGGGCCGCATCGTTCTCGACGAGGTCGAGGACGTCGCCGCGCGGGACCTCGGCGAGAAGGGCGACGTGTTCAAATATGGTCGCCCCAACCGCATCGTGAACGATTATTCGGAAGATGCGACGCTGCGCTCGATCGAGGATAGCCTGAAGCGCCTCAAGACCGACCGTATCGAGATCGTCTGGGTTCATGACGTCGCGCAGGATTTCTACGGCGACGAGTGGCTGTCGATGTTCGAGGGCGCGCGCAAGGGCGCGTTCAAGACGCTCGACCGCTTGCGCGACGAAGGCGTGATCAAGGCCTGGGGCCTCGGCGTGAACAAGGTCGAGCCGATCGAGCTGCTACTCGACCTCGACGGGCCGCGCCCGGACGGCTCGTTGCTCGCCGGCCGCTATACGCTGCTCGATCACGATCGCGCGCTCCAGCGGCTGATGCCCAGGGCCGAGGAGCGTGGCCTGGGTATCGTCGTCGGTGGCCCGTACAGTTCGGGTGCGCTCGTCGGTGGGCCGAACTTCGAATATGCGCCGGCAACGCCGGCGATCCTCAACAAGGTCGCGCGGATCAAGGCGATCGCCGATCGATATGGCATCAGCATGAAGGCGGCAGGCCTGCAATTCTCGCTTGCTCACCCGGCGGTTACCGCAGTGATCCCCGGGGCCAGCCGCCCGAGCCGCATCGCCGAGGACAGCGCCGCGCTGAACGAAGTCGTGCCCGCGGATTTCTGGGCTGATCTGCGCCGCGCGGGTCTCATCAACCCGGAGGCGCCAATTCCCGGCGACGCCTGAAGGGGGCGGTGGCGCGCCTTGTGCAATATGCGTTGGTTGACTGCCAAGCGTGTCGCGGCACGCCGCAGGTCGAATTCAGTCGAGCTTGGGCTCCCGGTAGAATGCGCCGCGATCGGAAGATTTTTCTCTTCGATACGGCGAAGCGCCGCCAAGGTGCCGCGATGTAGTCCTTACCCACCGATCCTTCTGCACAGCCAATGCCATCTCTATTCAAGGAACTAGACATATGAGCATCTCGAGCCCCTGGACTCGCCGCTCGGTGCTCGCGAGCGGTGCCGCGTTGCTTGCCTGTACCGCCACCGGCGCAATGGCACGGCCGGCAATCGCCGAGACGGACGGCTTTTGTCCGGTCCCCGGCGGTAAAGTCTATTGGCGCAGGTTTGGCTCAGCCAACGGCACGCCGCTGCTCGTCCTGCACGGAGGCCCCGGCGCCGCTCATAACTATATGTTGTCCCTAAGGGCGCTCGCGGACGAGCGCCCTGTCATCTTCTTTGACCAGCTGGGCTGCGGAAAAGCGGACGCCCCGACCGAGGAAGCTCTCTATACGATCAAGCGCTCGGTCGACGAGCTCGATGCCGTGCGCCACGCGCTCGATCTGCCCGAGGTCATCCTGGTTGGCCATAGCTGGGGCGCGTTCCTCGCGATCGAATATATGTGCCAGGGACGCGGGCGGGGCGTGAAGAAGCTCGTCTTGAGCGGTGCGAGCGCGAGCACGGCCCAGGTCATCGCCGGCCAGCAGCGCCTGATTGATTCCTTGCCCGGCGGATTCGCCGCGAAACTGCATGGCCTGGAAAAGGCCGGCAAGATGGATAGCCCGGAATATGCCGCGCTCACCCAGCAATTCTACGACAATTTCGTCCTACGCGTGCCGCCCACGCCCGATGCCCTCGTCTCGTTCGAGGCGCTGGCCAAGTCGATCGCCTACCGCGTGATGAACGGACCGAATGAATTCTACATCACCGGCGTCATCAAGGATTGGGACCGGCGCGGGGATCTGGGCGATATCACGCGGCCGGTGCTGCTCACCACCGGCGAATTCGACGAGATCACCCTGGATTGCCACACGACGATCAGGGCGGGCGTTGCCGGGCCTTGTCGGCTGGCGGTAATGCCCGGCTGCTCGCACCTAACGATGGTCGAGAAACCGGACCAGTACAATGCTCTGATACGGCTGTTCGCGGGCGAGGCCTGAGCCTTTCGCCACATCGAGTCACACGGGTTGATGGAAAGTTCGCCCGTACCCGTCCGGATCAGCTACCGAAAATCCGAACATCCCATAGCTGGTTATTTCGGGCGGCTCTCCCGCTCAATGGCGGAAAGACCGCACCCCACCCAATAGCTGCGGTTTAACCGCCGGCTGAAGATACGGCAGCTTTCGGGATTCTCGAGTTGCCGGTCCATGACCGGGATTGGGCGCGTAGCTGCCCGGCAGCTATCAGCGTTGCGAATGGCCGGTTCCAGCGTGAGCGGACATTCCTGCCACCGCATTGGGAAGGCATGTGTTGGTCGGAAGCTGACACCGTGTCTTACCATCGATCGGCCCGGCCGGCAGTCAACGACCCACACCTATCGAACTATCAGCGGCGGCGCAGCGCGGTGCGCGTTGGCAGCTGGCGAGCCACGGCGACGCTATGGTAGGGCAAACGGCGAAAGATATTCGTTATGTTTGTCCTGCGCGGGGCGCCATCATTTCACTTCCGACGTGCAACAGGCCCTCACCAAGACAATCCCAGCCGATGGCTCAGCTGGGTCGCCTATTGTTCGTTCGGATTGCGAAGCACCGTGCTACCCGCGGGCGCTGGTACATGGGCGCCCCGCAAGTTGGCCAAGTGAGGAATCGGACTGCGTCAGCGGGGCGCCGTGGGCTGCTGCGAGTCCGCTGAGAGCCAATGCTCGAGATCTTCAAGGCCGTCGGTGGCGTAGCTGCCGATCCCCGCTGTCCCAGCCTTCATCCAGTCTGTCGTGCCATGCCAAAGCCGCGGGAGCAGTCCGAACTTCGGCTGTCCGCCCCAGCTGCGATGTAGCCTTTGATGCACTTCCCTCGGCAGCACTTTCAGGAATAGTGGGTTGTTTCTCCAATTGGGCATATAGCGGCCGAGGCCGTTCAACTCGAAAATGTGATGCACGTCTTCGGTTGGCAGCGCCAAGCCAATCTTGTGCATCTTCCTTTGTATGGCAGCCGCCTTCGGGGTGAGCGTCTTCATCGCCCGAACGAGCTTCAAGGCTCCTCTTCCGGCTTTGATGCCATATCCAATCGGCAAAACGTCCCCCAGCGCCATGGTGGCATTGAACGCTGCAGAGCCGTAGTGACCGTCCTGTAGGTCAGCTGCCGCATCCCATGCCGGCCCGATTACAGGGATAAACTCTTCAGCTAGGTTAGGGCGTGCCATCTTGGGCCCTGCCTGGAAGTCGTGAAATTTCCCAGCGAGGTCGAATAAGGATCGCTGCGTTGGCTGGACTGCAGGGCGGTTCGGTCGAGCCGGCGGGCCGAACGGCATTGACGCCTGGCTGCCAACAAGCCCCTGCTGTCTCGGAAAATCTCGAATAGCTTGCCGGGTTGAGAGTGTTTGCCGCGTTGCGAGCGGGAGATTTCGCATCGGTATGCTGCCCAGATGCGAGTGCTCTGCGGCAAGGATAATATTTCTGCCAAGCTGGCTGCCAGCTTCGCTTGGCATCGGCAATAACGGCGACGTCTCGGTGTTGGAAAAGGTCTGCGGTAGACCAAGTGAATCTCCGAGTCCTCCCGAGTACCGATCCGAACGAAAGCGCCTCCGGATATCCGTTCCGTCTAGATTCTGTTGCATCGCTGCTCCTGCCAATTGGTGAGCGCGCCTGGATCATTCCGCCCGGCAAGAGGCGATGATCGAGCGCATGTCATGAGATGGGGGAAAGGGGACGCGTCAATCGCTGGATCAACCGTCCCTTCTTCCATCGCATGAAACCATGCGAAAGTCAAGAACAAAGTGGGAACATTGGGGCGTGAGCAGATGGCTAACTCACTGCCGTTATTAAGCCCCTCACCACCTAAAAGCGCAGTCGGAGCCGGCCTCAAACTTCAGGTAGAACAGAAATTTCCCAACGATCTGAGTGCCCATCGCTTTCATGCCGGGCGCGCCATTTTTCAAGCATTGGTAGAATCCAGCCGTTTCCCGGCAGCACCCGACCAACATATGCTGGACACTAATCGGCGGGTCGCGCCGATAGCAGTCCAGCTGCTTTTCACAATGAAATGCCGTCAACGGCGACGATCCGCCGGTTCGATCAGATCACCATGGACCGTGCGGCGGCGAGCCTCTGATCGGGCACCTGCCCGGTGCCCCTGACCGCAAAGTTGCGTACGTCCTCCAGGCTGAATGTTGAGCCGCCGGGCGCACGAACGTGGAAGAAATCTGCGCCATCCACATGCTCGATCCGAAAAGCGGGTCTCGGGTCCGGCTGCTGCACCGCCACCTCGACATTGCTGAATTCGACATTGCGTGCGTGGCGAATGAAGAAGCCACTGGCCGGTAAATCGCCGAACATATAGGGTTCGGGATAATGGTCTTCATTGGCGGGCGGGTTCAGGTGCGCCATTGCCTCCGGCGCACCGCCTACCTGCTGAAGGTAGACGTCGCTGATTTTGATATCTTCGACCGGATGATCGGGCAGCCCTGCGATGATCGAGGGCAGCACGCTGGCACCGGAGCTGCTGACATTGCTGATCATCACCCGCTTGAGCGTGCCGATCGGCCGCCCCTTCGGGCCACGCATCCGACGACCCAACCGCATGAAAATCGGCGACGAGACACTACCGCGCATCGTGATGTTGCTGATGGTCACATCTTCCAGGTTCGCGCCGTCGACCGTCTCCAGTGCGAGGCCCTGGCTTCCGTCGAACGTGCAGTTGGCGATCGTGATGTTCTTGAAGCCGCCGTTGCTTTCGGTTCCCAACTTGATGCGGCCATAGATTTTGCCAACGGCTTCCGGGCCGCGCTTCTTCCAGGTTCCGGCCAATACCGATCCGATCTCGTAATTGCCGGTCACCATGCAATTCTCGATCGTCAGGTTTTCGGTCGAGCGGGGATAACCAAGCGCGAAGCTCGACTTGGGACAGATGCCGTCGTCCCAGGGGCTGTTGACCGTGCAGTTTGAAACGTGGACGTTGCGGCAGCAATCGATGTCCATCCCGTCACGATTGGTGTCGATAAGCAGGTTGTCGATCGTGAGATTATCGACGCCGGTCAGCAGCAAGCCGAACCAGCCGCCCTCCAGAATCTTGAAGTCCCGGAGCAGCACGTTGTGGCAGTTCTTGAGTGCGATCGTCTTGTTTCCGGTGCCGGGCCCGGCCGGATCCTGCCGGTAGCCATCCGAGCCGCGGCCGAGCCCTTTTCCCCAGATCAAGCCATTACCCGTGATGGCGATATCCGCCAGGCCGTCGCCCCAGATCAGGCTGTTGCGCCAGTGATTGTGACCATAATCCTGATACGGTTCGAAGGACGGGTCCTGTGGTTCGGCAAGGTCATAGCCGCCGACGCCTCCTTCAGGAGCCTTCGCGGCCAGGATGATCGCTCCATTATCCAGATGGAGCCCGACGCGGCTCTTCAGCCGTATCGAGTAGCAGGCATAGGTGCCGGGGGGGAAATAAACGGTTCCGCCACCACGCGCCGCAGCGAACTCGATCGCCTTGTTAATCGCAGGGGTATCGATCGCGGAGCCATCGCCTTTCGCGCCGAAGTGACGCACATTGATCCAGCCCTCAGTGGGAACCTCGGCCGCCAGGAGCGGCGTGGCCAACAGCCCCGTTGCACCCATCAGCAAAAGGGAGCGGCGATCCGGTTGAAGTCTGGACGTCATCCGCCTCTCCGTCGTCGCCGCATAAGCCGAGCCATGTCTGCGAAGTTGACCGGCCAAAATCATGCTCTTTGATACGAACCGATCTCGACGACCGCAATTGGGGTCGGCAGCGGTCGTCCATGTCACCTGGACGACCGATATGAGCGCAAACCGATCATCGAGGCTCACGTGAAACGGAAATTTTCCACTGATCTGAGTGCCCATCGCTTTCATGTCGGCAGACTGACCGCTTCTGGTCGGCTGCTCCCGGGAAGCGAATACTCGTTCAGCTGGCTTGCAAAGGCCTGCGCTCGATCTAGCATTGCTCATGAATCACCCCGCTCGCGCGCGACAAGCGGCATTAGGGCGCTCGGCTCCGCCTTGCTGACCGGCAGGAGATGCCGGAACCGTCCATAGCCTATCGGGTTATCCGGTCAGAACCCATCGTCAACAGCCGCTTACCACGGTCAGCGACGGTTTTGCAGATCTGAGCGTCGTCAGTGGCAGAGTGCCGTCCGACCGCCCGCGCATTCTTGCACGCAGGCGTGCGGTCAATCTCCGGCGAGCGCTTCGACCGCCTTGCGGAACGGGGTCTTGGTCGACACCACCTGACCATCAACCGACAGGTGGATGCGCCCGTCGGGCGCCGTGGCAGAACCCAGGATCGTGATCGTCTTGCCGCCCTCGCACTGCACGCGAAGCAGAAGGCGTGGGTCGAAGCGCGGCTGGCTTGGCGGCTCGACCTTCAGGTCGCGGAGCGCAGCAGTGAGCCGGGACAGGCGCGGGTCGCCCGGCTGAATTGCCGTCGCCGGATAGCGTCGCGCCAAGGTTTCCTCGGTCAGCGCGGCACGGGTCATTAGCGCCTCCGGTACCAGGTTCAGCGTCGCGCCCTCGGCGTGACAGGCGGAAATGGTCGGGGTGTCCATACGCGCTCCTCGCTTGGCTTGGGCAGCCCCCACCCCTGCGTCGCTACATCCGGCGACCAGCAGGGCCAGCGCGGCCCAAGCTTTATGATGGTTGATGGTCATAGCGGGCTCAGCGATCGTTCAGAAGATATGTTTCAGCATGTCCTCTACGCGATGGACCCCGTCGGCAACCGCCTCGCGCACCTTGTCCATGACCTGGTCCGGTGTAAGCTTGGGATAATCGACCTTGGTATGCGCGGTGGAGGATTTTTCGTTCTCCGTCGCGGTGCCATAATGGTCGGTGCGGGTCGGCTCACCCAGATCATGCGCGATCGTGGTTTCCGATCCGGTGATGACGCGCTTTTCTTCCGTATTCTCATAGCCGTCGCCGGTCGGCTGCGGCGTGCGCTGCCCGTTGGCCGCATGATCGATCTCGTGGATCAGGCCCAGTGCGGCCGACTGCTTGCCCGCCCCGCTCGACACCTCCAATGCCGAGCGCGGGTCCCAGTTGATCGTCTTGGTTTTGGGATCGTACGAATCATCGCCATTGTGGGTGATGTTGATGTGAAAACCCTTGGGCAGCTGGCTCAGCAGCTTCACCGCAGTGGGGGACAACGGCTTACCGTCCGCACCCTTCTGCTGGAGATAATCGAGCGTCGCGTTCAGGTCCGCTTTGTCCTTGGCCGTGGCGTGGGTCAGCTTGAAATCGGCCACCGTCTTGGGCTTGGCGGCCGCATTCAGCCGGGCAAGGTTACCCTGCTCGACCGGGCTGAGGGTGTGACCGAGGTCAGCGCGCGCCTGAAGCACCTCCCGCTCGTTGACCGGCACCGACGCTGACGTGCCGGCAAGCGGCCCGGTGGGAAGATCCGTGATGGAGCGGACGGGCAAAGGGGAGGCCCGGTTGGACAGATCGACAGGGTTCATGAACACCTCCAGCGTTCCGGCTTTCATTATCTCCTCTCTTGGTGCGCACCATAATCGTTGTGACTAGGACCGGCCTGTAGTTTGCCTCGGCGCCCGCGCGAGCGCCGATAAGGACGCTCGCGCAGCGCGCGCCGCATTTGCCCGTCACGCCCCCTCTCCGCCCTGGCCGAAGGGTTATACGTCTGATGACGTATAACGCCGCGGCCGTGCCCCAGATAGTTTGACGCTGAGACTCGGCACAGCGGGGACAAGCATGGACGGCATTCGCGTAGGTAACAGGGTGGTTGGAACCCAATCGCCGGTAACCATCGGATGGGAGAACATCCCGAAGGTGGAAGGCGGCCCGGTGAAGCAATTCATCTTCACCTGGTTCCAGCCCACGTTCCTGTTCGCTTTGCTGGCCTTCTGGTATTACGCGCCCAACTCGATCGCCAAGGCATCGACCGCGATCGGCATCGGCATCGGCTTCAGGGTACTGATGCTGGGGCTCGAATGGGTGAACCCGCGTTATGCGAGCTGGCGCCTGACCTGGAAGGAACTGGTCGTCGACCTGTTCTATGTCGGGTTGACCTACACCGTGCTCCGCATCGTCGACAGCTACATCGGCAGCGATGTCGTGGTGAAGGCTGTCCAGGACCATTTCCACATGGACAGGTTCGCCTGGTTCACGGGCCTACCGCTGTTGCTGCAGGCTTTCCTGATCGCGTTCATTTTTGATTTTGGGCAATATTGGATGCATCGCGGGATGCATAATTGGTACCCGCTCTGGCTGCCCCACTCGGTGCATCATTACATCACGCAGTTGAACATCAACAAAGGCGCGGTGGGCAATCCGGTCGAGCTGTTTCTGATCGGGCTGGGCATCGGCGGCTTTTTCGATTTCGTGCCGCGCGCCTTCCTGCTCGCCGGCACGTTCGGCCTCGCGGTCGGAACCTACCAGCATATCAACGTCCGCTTCAATTCGCCGAAATGGTGGCGGTTCCTGTTCACCACCACCGAACATCACAGCCTGCATCATTCGCAGGACTATGAGTCCACCCGCAGCAATTATGCCGGCTCCTTCGTCTTCATCGACCGCATGTTCGGCACCTGCATTGACGGCGAGGCCGAATTGCTGGGCATGGAAGGCGGTCGCCGCATGACGGTCCGCGAGCAGATGACCTATCCCTTCACTGAGGGCTGGAAGGCGATCAAGGAACGGTTCGGCCGTCCGTCGGTCGCGGTGCCGGCCGAATGACCTCGCCGGTCAGAGCGGCGCAGCCGTGGCCGTCGCAGCCCTGGGGGCCAGCGGACGGCGGCGCTTCCACCGATACCGACACGATGTTTGGGGGCAAGTTGCCGGGAATGCGTTTGATCAACTGGATCTGGCACGTCAGGGGCAGCCTGGCGCTCGCGCCCGGGCAGTCGAGCGATGATGCGTTTGAAAGGCTCGCGCCGCTGTTCAGCGAGACCGGCACCAGCCACGAACGGACCAACGACACGCTGACCTTCAGCAAGAAGGACCAGCCGGCGCAGGACAAGATGTCCGTTTTCGATAGCGGCGCTTTACGGATCGAACGTGGCGCGGCCGAGTCCGTGCTGCATTATCATCTGATCAGCCGGGCCTTGCTGTTCTGCTTTCTGCTCGTGCCGCTGTTCCTGGGTATCGCGCAGCTCACGATCGCCATGGGCAAGTTCCAGAAACCGGCGACCGAAGCCGCGGCCAGCTCCGGGAAAGCCACCGATGCGTCCAAGAAGGATGCAGCCCAAGCCGAAGCCGACAAGGCTGCGCCCGTGCCGCTGAACCCGATCGACAAATTTCTCGGCGCCCCTGAGCCCGAAAAGCCCAAAAAGGGCGAGGAGAAACCCGGCAGGCGCAACAAGAAACCTTCCTCTACGCCCGCTTATGTCTTCGCGGCGATCTTCGCCACGCTCTATGTGATCGGGCGAATTCTCGAAGCCTGGTTGGTCAAGAGGCTGTTCAAAAGGCGATTGGCGGACGCATAACCCAATCGGGCCGTGCCCGCGGTAAGCATGCCCAGCGCCGTTCCGTATGGCGTGTCAGTCCGGCGTTTTTTCCGGGCGCATGCCGAGGCCGTGACGATAGTTCATCACGATCGTGATTCGCCGCGGCGCATCGCCGACATCCACTGCGACGCGATCGGCGCCGGGTTTGGACCAGCCGAGCTTGGGGTTGTTGGAAAAACCGATGCCGTCGATCGAAAGCTGGAACTTGCGATCCGAATTGCGATCGTGGAGCAGGGAGAGTGCATAGCGGCCCGCACGCGGCGCGCGGATGCAGAGCTGCACCGTCCCGTCCTGCGGCGTCGCGGCCTCGACCCGCGCAAAGGGCTTGCCTGCTGAGATCAGGACATTGTCGTCCGCGAGGAAATCCCCGTCACTGGCCGGATAGAGTTCGAGCTTGAGGCGGCCGGCGCGGTCCTTGAGCCCCGTCACATCCACCAGGAAGGCCGGTCCGGTCTCGGGTATCCGGCAGCGCCCGGCCGCGACGCCAAGGTCGGGACTCGATGCCAGACTTGCCGCCATTATCCAGAGCATCATCGCGGTGCGGCCTTTCGCGGGCCTGTTTGATACTGTTTCGTCACCTGATGCCGTTCAATCGTGGACTGTCTGATCAGACGCCACCCCTGCCCCGAATCCGCACCTCGGCTCCGGTCAGGCTTGCGTTCGCCAGAAATCGAACACGCGCTGCTGGATCGCGCGTACGAACGCCTCTGCCTCCGGCCCGGTCCATGCGCCCTCGTAGCGGCGCGACGCGGCGGCGCCGACCCACCAGCCCTGCCCCGGCAACCGGTCGGATTCGCGCACGACCAGCACCGCAAGCTCGGGTTCGCCCGCCGCCGCGGCGCGCGTGTCGATCACGTCCAGCGTCTTGCAGACCGCGCGCATCTTCGGCCGCGTGAAGCGATGGCCGAGCTCGCCCAGCAATTGCGAATAGCTGATCGACTCGCCGCGCTGCGCGGCTGCGATCAGCAGGTCGCGCACCCGTTTTGCATCGGCGATCGAACCCGGCCCCTCGGCCGGGACGATGCCTTCGGCTTCGAGCCATTCCGACAGGGTTTCGATCGCCATGCGCATGATTTTGCCGATTGGCGGGCGGCGCAGCAAGTCAGTAACCATAATGGAGATTTAAAGCGGCTTTCACCATGCCGTACCCAGCCTCGCTTAACCCCTTTTGTCTAGCGATCACGCAGGTTTGGGGAGAGAGTGATGATCAAGGCAATCGCCGCCGCATCCGCCATATTCGCGATGACGGCGACAGCGACGCTGGAGGCCGCCGTGCCGCTGCTGCAGCCCGTGCCTTATGGCACGGCGATTCTGCGCCACCATCAGGGGCAGCCGACCATCGAACTGCGTGGCCGCAACGGTGCGATCGAGGTGACGCCGCTCGCGATGGACCATGGCTGCGTCAATTTCGGCATCACCGTCTTCAACCGGTCGAACCGCGCCTCGGATATCGATTTGAGCGATGTCAGCGTGTCTGTTGGCGAAGCGCCCGCGCATATCTTCACCGTCAACGAATTGCAGAAGCGCGCCAACCATCGTGCCTTCTGGACGTCAATGGCGGTCGCGGCGGTAAGCGGCGTGGCCGCGGGTGTCGTCGCGGCGGGCAGCTCGCACGCGACGATCCGCAGCAGCGGTCCGTATGGAACGCGCGTTTCCCGGATCACCTATCATGACGGCTATAACAGCGCGAACGCCGCCATCATCGGCGCGAGTGGCGCCGCCGCGGCGGGATCGATCCAGGCCAATGGACGGCGCGATGCCGCGCAGATCGGCGACGAGATATTGGCTTTGACCACGGTCGATCCGGGCGATGCCTATGGCGGGCGCGTGGTGATCGACAAGATCAAGACGCCGCTGCCGCAGGCGATCACGGTGCGCGTCGAATGGAATGGCGATGTCTATGTCAGCAAATGGCAGCTTGTGCCCGAAGGAACCCCGGCCCCATTGTTTGGCGAAGCGCCGGTCGAAGTGGTTGCCGAGCCGGTCGTATCGGCGCGGATCCAGCGCGCGATCCTGATGGAAGGGCCCAAGCCGCAGGCGATGCCCGAACATGTCAGGCCGGTCGCGGCGACCCGGCCCAAACAATATCCCCAGGACGACACCGTGCAGGTGCCGATGTGAAACAAAGCGCGGCGTCCCGGTGAGGACGCCGCGCTCGTCCTTATCGGGTGAGCTTCTTGTAGGCGCCCGCGCCCGGCCGGTCGGCCGCATCGCCGAGACGACGGCGCTTATCCTCTTCGTAGGATTCGAAATTGCCTTCGAACCATTCGACGTGGCCATCGCCCTCGAACGCGAGGATGTGCGTTGCGAGACGGTCGAGGAAGAAGCGATCGTGGCTGATCACCACCGCGCAACCGGCGAAGCTTTCGAGCGCCTCTTCGAGCGCGCGCAGGGTTTCGACGTCAAGATCGTTGGTGGGCTCGTCCAGCAACAGGACGTTGCCCCCCTCCTTCAGCATCTTGGCCATGTGGACGCGATTGCGTTCGCCGCCCGAAAGCTGACCCACGCGCTTCTGCTGGTCCGGTCCCTTGAAGTTGAAGGCGCCGACATAGGCGCGTGTCGCGACGTCGTGCTTGCCGAAGGTGAAGCGGTCGAGCCCGTCGGAGATTTCCTCCCAGACGTTCTTGTTGGCGTCGAGATGATCGCGGCTCTGGTCGACATAGCCGAGCTTCACCGTCGGTCCGATGTCGATCTTGCCGGAATCGGGCTGTTCCTGGCCGGTGATCATGCGGAACAAGGTGGTCTTGCCCGCACCGTTCGGACCGATCACGCCCACGATGCCGCCCGGCGGCAGCGTAAAGCTCAGATCCTCGAACAATTTCTTGTCGCCGTAGGATTTGGTCAGACCTTCGGCCTCGATCACCTTGTTGCCGAGCCGCTCGGGAATCTGGATCAGAATCTGCGCGGTATCGGGGCGGCGATCATTCTGCTTCTCGACCAGTTCGTCGAACGCCCGGATACGCGCCTTGGACTTGGTCTGGCGTGCTTTGGGGCTCTGACGGATCCAGGCGAGCTCCTGCTGGATCGCGGTCTGGCGGCCCTTCTCCTCGCGCTCTTCCTGCTCGAGCCGCTTGGCGCGGCCCTCGAGCCATGCCGAATAATTGCCCTCGAACGGCAGGCCCCGGCCGCGGTCGAGCTCGAGCACCCAACCCACGACATTATCGAGGAAGTAGCGATCGTGGGTGACGAGGATGACGTTGCCCGCATAATCGATCAGATGCCGCTCAAGCCAGGCGACGCTTTCGGCATCGAGATGGTTGGTCGGTTCGTCGAGCAGCAGCACTTCGGGCTTTTCGAGCAGCAATTTGGTCAGCGCGATACGGCGCTTCTCGCCGCCCGAAAGCTTGGTCACGGGGCTGTCGCCAGGCGGGCAGCGCAGGGCTTCCATCGCGATCTCGAGCTGGTTGTCGAGCGTCCAGCCGTCGACCGCGTCGATCTTTTCCTGAAGGTGACCCATCTCCTCCAGCAGCGCGTCGAAATCCGTATCGTCCTTGGGGTCGCCCATTTCGGCCGAGATCGCGTTGAAGCGATCGACCATGTCGGCGACCGCGCGCACGCCGTCCTTGACGTTTTCGAGCACGGTCTTGTCGGGATCGAGCTGCGGCTCCTGCGGCAGATAACCGACGCGGATGCCGTCGGCCGCCCAGGCTTCGCCCGAATATTCGGTGTCGATGCCGGCCATGATCTTCATCAGCGTCGACTTGCCGGCGCCGTTGACGCCGATGATCGCGATCTTCGTGCCCGGCAGGAATTGCAGGTGGATGTTGTTGAGCACGGGCTTGTTCGCGCCGGGAAAGGTCTTCGTCAGGCCTTTCATGACGTAGCTATACTGCACGGCCATAAGATGGCGTCTCCGCGGATTTTGGGATGTTGAGAAAACTGGTCGGCACCGCCGATAGACGGCGCGCCGGTTCCTGCCAATATGG
>Ga0207657_10000394_pt1 | contig 46090 bp, 46 predicted proteins | sample KBSC33metaG_FD_184316 | JGI IMG/M metagenome (GOLD analysis project Ga0207657, IMG submission 184316) | Corn rhizosphere microbial communities from Kellogg Biological Station, Michigan, USA - KBS C3-3 metaG (SPAdes) (version 2) | ecosystem: Host-associated > Plants > Roots > Rhizosphere > Soil ... | reverse complement strand
GCGGGCGGCCCTTCGGCCAGCACCTTCCCTTCGACCATGCAGATGACGTGCGGACACAGCTTCATGATGAAATCCATGTTGTGCTCGATCACGACGAAGCTGCCGCCTTGCGTCTTGTTGAGCTCGACCAGCAGGGCGCGCAATTCGTCGACCAGGCTCGGGTTGACGCCGGCGCACGGCTCATCGAGCAGCACCAGCCGCGGCGCCGGCATGAACGCCATCGCGATGTCGATCAGCTTCTGCTGTCCGTACGAAAGACTTCCCGCCGGCAGGCTGGCGACGTGCTTCAGGCGAAAGAGCTCGATCATCTGGTCGGCATGGTGTCCGAGTCCCGCGTCGGGACTGGCGAAAAGCCGGCCCGGCATCGTCCCCTTGAACTCCTGCGCCGCGGCGATCAGGTTGTCGCGAACCGAAAGCTTGACGAACACCTGCAACGTCTGGAACGTGCGTCCGACCCCGCGCCGCGACAACTCGAGCGGCGACATGCCGGTGATGTTCTCGCCGCAGAACTCGACCGACCCCGCGGTCGGCTTGATCTGCCCGAGGATGCTGTTGAACAGCGTCGTCTTGCCCGAACCGTTGGGGCCGATCACGCCGACGATCTCGCCGGGTCCGACCGACAGCGTCACGCCGTCGACGGCCTTGATCGCACCGTAGGACTTTTTCATGTCCTTTACTTCGAGAAACGGCGTCATCGCGCGCTCCCGCCGAACTTGAACCGGTCGGCCAGCGAAAGCAGTCCGCCGGGCAGAAACACCATCAGCACGATCACGGCGAAACCGAAGATCGCCAGATACCAGTCCTGCAGGAAGCGCAGCCACTCCGGCAGCAGAATGACGACGACCGAGCCCAGCACCGGCCCGAAGAATCGGCCCGAGCCGCCGACGATCACGGCGAGGAGCATCATCAGCGAGACCGACAGGTGGAATTGGCCGGGCTCGATGAAATTGACCAGCGCCGACAGGTAGACGCCGCCGATGCCGGCGCAGGCGGCACCGATCGCAAACGCGAGCAATGTGTACGCCGTGATGTTGACGCCGGTGCTCTCGGCGCGGATCGGGTTGTCGCGCAGCGCGGCAAAGGCACGTCCCCACGGCGAGCGCAACAGCCACCACAGCACCGCCGCCAGGATGATCACCGACGCATAGGTGAAGTAGAAGAAGGGAAGGGAGCCATCGAGCGAATAGCCGAACAGCGTCGGTCGCGGGATATTGGCGATCCCGAACGTTCCTCCGGTGAGCTTTTCTTCGTTGCGCATCACCAGGAAGACCAGGACGTTGAAGCCCAGCGTGGCGAAGGCGAGGTAGTGATGCTGCACGCGCAGCGCCGGGAAGCCCAGGGCGAGGCCGACGGCGAAGCAGATGATCGCGGCGATCGGCAGCACCAGCCAGAACGACATGCCCAGCTTGGTCATCAGAATGGCCGCCGTATAGGCGCCGATGCCGTAGAACGCGGCCTGCCCGATCGACATCTGGCCGGCGTAGCCGACGATCAGGTTGAGGCCGAATGCCGCCATCAGGTAGACGCAGAGCAGGCTCATCAGATAGATGCCGTAGCTCTTGAGGAATTGCGGCAGCAGCGCGTAGAGCACCAGCAGCACCGCGAGCCCGAGCTTTTGCGCGTGGTTCATACCTTGCGCTCCTCGCTCCTGCCGAGCAATCCTTCCGGCCGGAAAATGATGACGACGAGGAAAAGCATCAGCGCCACGCCTTCCTTGTACGCCGGCGAGATATACGCGCCGACGAGGTTCTCGAGCACGCCGACCAGGACGCCGCCCAGCAGCGCGCCGCGCGTCTGGTTGAAGCCGCCGATGATCGCCGCGTAGAAAGCCTTCAGGCCGATCGATTCGCCCATGTCGAACTTCGCAAGGTAGGTCGGCGTGACCAGCAGCGCGGCGACGACGGCCAGGATCGCATTGATCAGGAACGTATAGAGCACCATCCTTTGCACGTTGATGCCGAGCACCTTGGCGGCGTCGGTGTTCTGCGCGACCGCCTGCATGGCGCGGCCGGTGACCGTGCGATTGAGGAAAAGCTGCAGGCCGACGACGATCAGGCCGGCCAGCAGCAGCGTCCCCAGGTCGGCGTACGAGACTTTCAATCCGCCCAGCGCCAGCAGGCCGTCCGGGAACGGGCTGTCGAACGGCTGCGCCTGCGCGGTGACGCCGGCCTTGACCAGCTGCTTGACGCCTATCGAAAGGCCCAGCGTGGCGATCACCAGCGGAATGACGCCGTGCCGGATCAGCGGATCGACCAGCGCGCGCTTGAACGTATAGCCGAGCAGCACCATCGCCACCAGGCAGGTGAGCAGGAAGGCGAGCCACAGCGGCAGCCCGGCCGTGTGCAGGAAGAAGAGCATCACGAACGCCGGAACCATGACGAACTCGCCCTGGGCGAAGTTGATCGTTCCCGACGCCTGCCACAGCAGCGTAAAGCCGAGCGCACACAGCGCGTAGATCGCGCCGACGGCGGTTCCCGAGACGATGATTTGCAGAAGATCGGCCATCGCTTGCCTCCGTTAGCTCACCGCAGACGCACGGCCGGAAGCGTTTCGCGTCCGGCCGCGTGTCGTTCGCCTTTACGGAATCGGCTGTACCGGCGGCAACGTCGCGGTCACGACCTGTTTCCCGCCGACGACCTTGACGAGGAAGCTTTCGCGGTCGAGGTCGCCGTTGTCGTCGAAGTGCACGTCGAGCAGCACGCCCGGAACGTCCTTGACGCGGATCGTCGCTCCGTGCATCGCCTTGGCGAACGCCTTGCCGTCGAACTTGCCGATCTTCTCGGTGATCGCCTTGACCACGTACATGCCGCTGTAGCCCTTCATGCCGTTGTGGTCGCTCTTGTACTTGTATTCCTTTTGGAATTTCTCATCGAAGGCCTTGATGGCCGGCTGCGGCGCGTCGACGGTCAGGCCGACGTGGGCGACCGCCCCGTTGGCGGCGTCGCCGGCAAGCTCGATCACCTTCTGGCCGGTCAGCGTCGTTTCGCCGATGATCGGCTTGTCGTAGCCCTGTTTTTTCAGTTCGCGCAGCGCGCGCGCGGACTCCTCCTCGTTCGTGTAAACGAACAGCGCATCGGCGTTCGACTGCTTCGCCTTCAGCACCGCGGCCGAGAAATCCACCTGGCCCGGGTCGGTCGAGATGTCAGCGGCGACCTTGATGCCCTGCGCTTCCAGCGCCTTGGCCATCGAGTCGCGGCCGCCCTTGCCGAAATCGTTGTTGACCCAGATCATCGCGACGCTCTTCGCCTTCACCGTGTCCTTGATATAACGCGCGAGCTTGGGCATCGCGGTCGATTGCGTGAACGATGTACGGAAGACGTAAGGATTGCCCTGCTGGGTGATGTTGGCCGCCTCGCCGCCGGTGAAGTTGGGGATCTCCGCGCGCTTGGTCTCGGCCATGCTGACGATGAACGACCCCGAGAACACCGGGCCCATGACGACATAGGCGGATTGATCGACCGCTTTTTGCGCCAGCGCCTTGGCGGTTTGCGGCGCCGATTGGGTGTCCATCGTCGTGTACTCGATCTTGCGGCCGAGGATGCCGCCGGCCGCATTGATCTCCTTGACCGCGAGCTTGACGCCGTTGTCGAAATTGGTCCCGGCGGTGGCGCCGGTGCCGGAAAGCTCCATCAGGCCGACGATCGTTACCGGTCCCTGCTGCGCCAGCGCCGCGCCGGCCAGACTGAGGCCTATCAGGCCCGCTGCTACCCATTTGAACTTCACCATGATCTTGTCTCCTCCAGAGGAACGCTAAGAAACGATACTGCGAAAGTGCTGCTCCATGCGCTGTGCATCCGGCGCGTATCCGGTGAACAGCTCGAATGCTCCGACTGCCTGCCATACTGCCATGCCGCCGCCGTCGAGGTTGCGGCAGCCGCGCGCCCTCACCGCTCGCAACCATTCGGTCTCCAGCGGAAAATAAACGATCTCGGCGATCCACTGCCGGCCTTCGATCCAGGCGGGATCGACCGGGGTGCCCGGATGGCCGGTCATGCCGATCGGCGTTGCGTTGATCACGCCGTCGGACGCGGCGATGGCTGCCCTTGCGTCGCGCGCGTGTTCCACCGCGCGGCCGCCGAAGCGCGCGCGCAGCCGGGCGGCGAGGGCCTCGGCCTTGGCCGCGTCCGGGTCGATAAGGAATAGTCGCCGCGCGCCCAGCGTAAGGATGGCGTGCGCGACCGCCGCGCCGGCGCCGCCGGCGCCGAGCAGGCTGACATGGTCGAGCGCGACGTCACCTAAAGCACGTCGAAAGGGCGTGGCGAAGCCCGACCAATCGGTATTGTGTCCGACGCGCTTGCCGTCGCGAAAGACGACGGTGTTGACCGCGCCGATCGCCTCCGCGTCGGCCGAAAGCCGATCGAGCAGCGGCAGCACGGCCTGCTTGCACGGATGCGTGATGTTGACCCCGGCGAAGCCGACCGCCTCGGCGGCGTCGAGCAGGCGCGGCAGATCCGATGCGCTGCGCCCGTCGCGCGCGAGGTCGATCAGCTGATAATGGAGTGCGAGGCCGAGATCGCGCGCTTCCTGCTCGTGCAGCGCCGGCGAGCGCGATCCCTGGATACCCTCGCCGATCAGGCCGACCAGGAATTTTTGCGCCGGGGATGGTCGCCCGGCGGCGGCTGCGGCGCTCATCGCCGCTGCCCGCCGCCGTCGTTCGCCGCGCCGCTGCCATGCATCAGCCGTTCCTCCGTTGTGCGATTAGCGCACAATTGTTCGAATATCGAACTAGTCTAGAAGGAGCGTGATCTCCCCGTCAAGGGCGATTATCGAAATACGGTGCGATTATCGACCACATGACGCGCGTCATCGGCCGGCGATACGTAGATCTCACAGAGTGCGGCCCAGGAGCGCAGGTGCTAGCGGGCGTACTGGTTATACGCCCACAGCAGCACCGCGGCTCCGATTATCGAAAGAACCCAACCCGCCGGATGAAACTTTCCGTCCGGAGATGTCCAGATGAAGCCGGCGACAACGCCGCCGACGATGGACCCTGCGATTCCCAGGCCGGCGGTCAGCCAGAAGCCCAACGCGTCGATCCCGGGCACGATGGCGCGAGCGATCAGTCCAACGACAAATCCGACGATGATGGTTCCGATGATGCTCAGGAAGCCCATGGCTCCAACCTTTCATGCAGTCTTGTAAGAACCGCGGCGGCGTGCGCGCTCGCCACGGGTTCGGCGATGCTAGCATAGGCTAACGCGCCGGCAGCAGCGCTCGAACGCAGTCGTAAGCATCGCGTTGCCGGCAGCGACCAAGCTTCCGACACCTGACGAAAGGCGGACATGCATCTGGCCTGGCACACCCTGATGGTTGCCGCGTGGATACCGGCGATCGCGCCCGCGATCGCGTACGCCGATTGCCGGGCGCACAGCCCGGACCACTCGACCGCACTGATCGAGCTCTATACGTCGGAAGGCTGCGACAGCTGCCCGCCTGCCGATCGCTGGCTGTCATCGTTGTCGAAGCAGAAGCTCGGGGACCGCGCCGTGGCGCTGGCGCTGCATGTCGATTACTGGGACCGCCTCGGCTGGAAGGACCGTTTCGGCAGCGCCGGATTCAGTCAACGGCAGCGCGAAGAATCGGCGCGATCCGGCGGAGAATTCGTCTACACGCCGCAAGTCATGCTGCAGGGCCGCGACTTCCCGCAATGGCAGGCCGGCGCGGCGTTCGACCGCGCGATCGCGTCGATCAACGCCCGCCCCGCACGCGCCGTGCTCGATGTGGCCGCGCATCCGCGCGAGGGGAACATCGTCGACGTCGACGTCAGCGCCACGGTGACCGATGCTCGCGAACGCGCCGACGCCTTCATTGCATTGGCGCTGGTGCAGAGCGGGCTCGCGAGCGACGTCAAGGCGGGCGAAAACGCCGGCAAGCGACTGCATCACGATCACGTGGTCAGGCAATGGCGTCGGGCGGTTGCGCTGGATGCATCAGGCACGGGTTCGGGCAGATTGAGCCTGGCGTTACCCGCCGACGCAGGACCGGTATCGGTCGTCGTCGTCGCGGAGAACGCGCGCACCGGCGACGTGTTGCAGGCACTCGAGTTGCCGCTCTGCGGCGCCCGCTAGCCGATCGCGGCGACCTGTGTCGCCCATCATCGGCCGGCGCTTGTCCTGTAGCCGACGACAAACTCGGCGCTCCGGCCAGCGATAGCTGGGCTGCCGGGGTCACCTCGGCCCCGATCTCTTGTCGCCCCCGTTATAGCTTGCCTTTCCCCGGGGGTTTCCCTAAGCTTCGCAGGATTGTGCGCGGCCGCTAGCGGCCGGACGGTGCCAGGGCTCGCAGAAGCCCGGAGTCCGCCGGCGGGTCGCCACCGTTCTTGGTAAGCCTTTTTACCTCAGGAGGAAGAAACGATGAGTACAGCCAGTCGTCCGATTGCGCACGTACAGCTCGCCTCGAAGAGCGAAGAGCGGCGGGTCATATTCGCCTCGTCGCTCGGCACGGTGTTCGAGTGGTACGACTTCTACCTGTACGCAATCCTTGCGCCGTTCTTCGCAGCACTGTTCTTCCCCAAGGGGAACGAGACTGCGGCGCTGCTATCCGCGTTCGCAGCCTATGCGGCCGGATTCCTGGTCCGCCCCTTCGGCGCGCTGGTCTTCGGACGGATCGGCGACCTGGTCGGACGCAAGTACACGTTCCTGGTCACGATCGTCATCATGGGCTTTTCGACGTTTGCCGTCGGCCTGCTGCCGACGTTCCAGACGATCGGGTGGCTGGCGCCGATCCTTCTGGTAACGCTCCGGCTGCTGCAGGGCCTGGCGCTGGGCGGCGAATACGGAGGGGCCGCAACCTACGTCGCGGAGCATGCGCCGCAGAACCAGCGCGGCTATGACACGAGCTGGATCCAGACGACGGCGACCCTGGGCCTGTTCCTGGCGTTGATCGTCATCTACCTCTGCCGCTTCACCGGATGGATGTCGGCGAGCGACTTTTCCGACTGGGGCTGGCGCCTGCCGTTCCTCGTCTCGTTAGTCCTGCTGATCTTCTCGGTGTACATCCGGTTGAAGCTGAACGAATCGCCGGTGTTCCAGCGCATGAAGGCCGAGGGCAAGGGGTCGAAGGCGCCGCTGCGGGACAGCTTTCTCAAGTATCCGAACAACAAGTACGTTCTGCTCGCGCTGCTGGGCGCAACGGCAGGGCAGGGCGTGGTCTGGTACACCGGCCAGTTCTACGCGCTGTTCTTCCTGCTGATCACGCTGAAGCTCGACGGGGCCACGACCTACACGCTGATCGCGGCGTCGGTGTTGATCGGAACGCCATTCTTTATCGTCTTCGGCGCGCTGTCCGACAAGATCGGGCGGCTCAAGATCATCCTGGCCGGCTGCCTGATCGCGGCGGTGACCTACTTTCCGCTGTTCAAGGCGCTGACCCATTACGTCAACCCGGGGCTGGAGACGTTCCAGACGGCCAACCCGATCTCGGTCGCCGCCAAAGATTGCCACCTTCACGTCTTCGTCGGCCCCTGGTCCAAGTTCAGCGACTGCGACCGGGCGCAGGACTTTCTGACCAAGTCCGGCTTGTCATTCTCGACGTCCGAACTTCCGGCCGGGTCTGCGGACAACGTGGTCGTCAAGATCGGCAACGCCGAGCTCAAGGGATGGGACGAGGCGAAGGCCAAGGACATTCTGAAGGCCGCCGGCTATCCGGCGACTGCGGACAAATCCAAGATCAATTATCCGATGACCTTGCTGATTCTGTTCATCATGATGCTCTATGTGACGATGGTGTACGGGCCGATCGCCGCCTTCCTCGTGGAGATGTTCCCGACCCGCATCCGCTATACGTCGATGTCGCTGCCGTATCACATCGGCAATGGATGGTTCGGGGGCATGCTGCCGCTCCTTGCCACGGCGCTGGTCGCGGCGAGCGGCGACATCTACTACGGGCTGTGGTATCCGATCATCGTCGCGCTGATGAGCGTGGTTATCGGGTTCATATTCCTGCGCGACAACATGGAGCGGGACATCGAGTCGGACTGGAAGTAGCGAGGAAAAAAACGCGCTCGACCGAGCGCACGTTTGGCAAAAGCCCCGGTCCGACGACCGGGGCTTTTTTTTGCCGAAACCTCCGGCGGAAGCAGACAGCCACCGGCGCTCCTTCCTATATACTCGCCCGGCCTTAGGCGGGGAACGACGATGATGCGCAGATTTCGCGGATGGGCGGGCAAGCTCGGCCCCGGGCTGATCACCGGCGCCGCCGACGACGATCCATCGGGGATCGCCACCTACTCGCAGGCCGGCGCGCAGTTCGGTTTTCTGACGCTCTGGGCGATCGTCTTCACCTATCCGCTGATGGTGGGCATCCAGCTGGTCAGCGCGCGGATCGGCCGCGTCACCGGACACGGCCTCGCATCGAACATCGGCCGGCATTTTTCGCGGCCGATCCTGTACGGCATCGTCGCACTGCTGGTCTTCGCCAACACGATCAACATCGCCGCCGACATCGCCGCGATGGGCGAGGCGCTGAACCTGGTCGTCGGCGGACCGCCGCACGCGCACGCGGTCTTCATCGGCGTCATCTGCCTGCTGCTGCAAGTCTTCCTGTCGTACCAGCGCTATGTCCGCTATCTCAAGTGGCTGACCTTGGCGCTGCTGTCGTACGTCGTCCTGGTGCTCACGATACAAATCCCCTGGGGCGAGGTCGCCGCGCACGCGGTGCGGCCTCATTTTGCGCTGACCGGACAATATCTGACGGTGATCGTTGCCGTATTCGGCACGACGATCAGTCCGTACCTGTTCTTCTGGCAGGCCTCGCAGGAGGTCGAGGAGCTCAACGCCGACCCGGCCGCGGGTGCGCTGGCGCATGCGCCCGAAGGTGCGGCCGAGCACTTGCAGCGGATCAAGATCGATACCTATCTGGGGATGGCATTCTCCAACATCGTCGCCTTCTGCATCATCCTCGGCACGGCGGCGACCTTGAACGTGGCCGGCATCACCGACATCCAGACCTCCGCGCAAGCCGCGAGCGCGCTGCGGCCGCTGGCCGGTGACTTCAGCTTTGCGTTGTTTTCGCTCGGGATCATAGGGACCGGAATGATCGCGGTGCCCGTGCTCGCCGGATCGGCCGCGTACGCGGTCGCCGAGACGTTCGAATGGAAGCGCGGCCTCGACCTCAAGCTTCTCGAGGCGCGCGAGTTCTACGCGATCATCGCGCTGGCGACGCTGGGTGGCGTCGCGCTGGACTTTTCGCCGATCGATCCGATCCGGGCGCTATTCTGGGCGGCGGTGATCAACGGCATCATCGCCGTGCCCATCATGGTCGTGATGATGCTGCTGGCCGACGACCCCAAGGTCATGGGCGCGTTCACGGTGACGCGGGCGCTCAAAGCGCTGGGCTGGCTCGCGACCGGAACGATGGCCGCGGCCGTCGTCGCGATGATCGCGACGTGGTGATGCGCGCCGCTCCTCGGCCTCACTTACGGTCGACGCAACGTAATCGTCTAGCTGTCGGCCTCCAGCGTCGACTCGCAATTCCCCGTCGATCCCCATGCTTTGCATGGGGCCCCTCGCCGGGTGGCTCGCGCCGCTAGTTCACGATCTGCCGCAGCTCGCCGCTCTTGTAGCGGGCGGCCATTTTCTGCAGCGGCACCGGCTTGATCAGCGACGCCTTGCCGGCACAGCCGAACTGCTGATAGCGCGCGACGCAGATCGCCTTCGCGGCCAGCATCGCCGGCTTCAGGTACTCGCGAGGATCGAACTTCGACGGGTTCTCGCGGAAGAACTTGCGTATCGCGCCGGTCATCGCCAGCCGGATGTCGGTGTCGATGTTCACCTTGCGCACCCCGTGGCGGATGCCTTCCTGGATCTCCTCGACCGGAACGCCGTAGGTTTCCTTCATCTGCCCGCCATTTTCGCGGATCAGCTGCAACAGCTCCTGCGGCACCGACGACGAGCCGTGCATCACCAGGTGCGTGTTGGGAATGCGGGCGTGAATTTCCTTGATGCGATCGATCGCCAGGATGTCGCCGGTCGGCTTGCGCGAAAACTTGTAGGCGCCATGGCTGGTGCCGATCGCGATCGCCAGCGCATCGAGCTGCGTCGACTTGACGAAGTCGGCCGCCTGGTCGGGGTCGGTCAGCAGCATTTCGCGGGTCATCGTGCCCTCGGCGCCGTGCCCATCCTCCTTGTCGCCTTTCATCGTCTCGAGCGATCCGAGGCAGCCGAGCTCGCCTTCGACGGTGACGCCCAGCGCATGGGCCTCCTCGACGACCTTCTTGGTGACGTTGAGGTTGTAGTCGTAGTCGGCGATCGACTTGCCGTCCTCCTTGAGCGAGCCGTCCATCATCACGCTGGAAAACCCCAGACGCATCGCCGATTCGCACACCGCCGGCGACTGGCCATGGTCCTGGTGCATGACGATGGGGATGTTGGGATAGCTCTCGACGGCGGCTTCGATCAGGTGGCGCAGGAAGATCTCTCCGGCATATTTGCGCGCTCCGGCGGAGGCCTGCATGATCACCGGGCTGTCGGTCTCCGCGGCGGCCGACATGATCGCCTGGACCTGCTCCAGATTGTTGACGTTGAAGGCGGGCAGTCCGTAATCGTGCTCGGCCGCGTGGTCGAGCAGCTGGCGCATCGAGACGAGTGGCATGGCGGACTCCTGAAATGACCGTCTGTTTGGACCGATTATTTTACCGCGGATTCCGCCGTGCCGGAGCGGCGCCCGGCGGCCGTTCAGCACACCGTCCGGTGCCGTTCGATGCAGGTGATCAGCACCTCGTCGGGGTCCTTCTTCCACCAGTTGCCGGCCGAGAAGATCTCGACTTCGTGCGCGCCGCGGTAGCCGGCCGCTTCCATCCACGACCGGATCAGCGGGATGTCGATGACGCCGTCGCCCATCATCCCGCGATCGAGCAACAGGTCGGTCGTCGGCACCAGCCAGTCGCAGATGTGGAACGCGAGCAGGCGCCCGGGATGCCCGCCCGCGCGCTCGATTTCGCTTCGTAGTTTCGGGTCCCACCAGACGTGATAGACGTCGACGGCGATGCCGACGCCGGCGCCCAGCTCGTCGCACAGATCGTTGGCGTGCGAGATCGTATTGACGCAGGCCCGGTCGGCCGCGTACATCGGGTGCAGCGGCTCGATCGCCAGAGGCATGCCGGCCGGGCGCGCGTACTCGAGCAGCTCGCCGATGCCGTCGCGCACCATTTCGCGGGCGCTGGCGAGATCCTTCGATGCAGGCCGGCCGGCGCTGTCCTTCGGCAGCCCGCCGACGACCAGCACCAGGCATGGCGCGCTCAAGGACAGCGCCTCGTCGACCGCGCGCTTGTTGTCATCGAGCGCCGCGCGCCGGCCGTTGCGGTCGGTCGCGGGAAACATTCCGCCGCGGCAGTAGCCCGACAGCGCAAGACCGGCATCGCGTATGCGCTGGGCCGCCTCCTTCAAGCCGGTGGCGGCGACCTGGTCGCGCCACGGAGCGATGCCGCGGATGCCGCGGCGCGCGCAACCCGCGACGATTTCGGACAGGCTCCACTGCGCGCGCACCGTTGCGGTGTTGATCGAGAGCAGGTTCGAATCGGGCGCGTTCATCGGCCGTCGCGCCCGACATCAGGTTCAGATGCGGACATCGGATCACCCATCGCAACCGTGCACGGCCAGCAAGGTCTGCATGCGGCTGCACGCCATGGCCGGATCGGCGAGCAATCCCGCAACGTCGGCAAGACGGAAGAGCTCGACCAGGTGCATGAGACTGCGCGCGCTCTGCTGTCCGCCGACCATGACGAAATGCGATTGCCTTCCGTTGAGCCAGGCCAGAAACACGATGCCCGTCTTGTAGAAGCGCGTCGGCGCGGCGAACACATGGCGCGACAAGGGCACGGTCGGGGCGAGGATTGCATCGAATTCGGCGGGATTGCCCGCGGCGAGCGCGGCCAGTGCCGCGGCGGCGGCAGGCGCGATCGGGTCGAAGATGCCGAGCAGCGCGTCGGAGTAGCCGGCCGCGTCGCCGGCGATCAATTCGGCGAAGTTGAAATCGTCGCCGGTGTACATGCGCACGCCCGCGGGCAGTCGCCGCCGCAGCGCGATTTCGCGGTGCTTGTCCAGCAGCGAAACCTTGATGCCGTCGATCTTGGCGGCATTGGCGCGGATGACCTCGAGACAGACTTCGCTGGCCCGATCCAGGTCGGCGTGACCCCAGTAGCCGGCGAGCGCAGGGTCGAACATCTCGCCCAGCCAGTGCAGGATCGCCGGCTGGCGCAACCCGCTCAGAATCCGCTCGTACACCCGGCCGTAATCGTCGGGGGCGCGTGCGCACGCGGCCAGCGCACGGCTCGCCATCAGAATGACGCGGCCGCCGCGGCTCTCTACTGCCTCGCACTGCAATTCGTATGCGGCGATCACGTCGGCTAGCGTCGTCGCGGGCCGCGGCTCGAGATGGTCGGTTCCGGCGCCGCAGGCGATCATTGCGCCGGGCGTGGCCCGCGCCGCAGTTAGCGATCGGTCGATCAGCTCGAGCGATGCCGGCCAGTCGAGCCCCATGCCGCGCTGCGCGGTGTCCATCGCCTCGGCCACGCCGAGACCCAGCGACCACAGGTAATCCCGGTAGGCGAGCGTAGCGTCCCAGTCGATCGCCGGTTGCAGCCAGGGATCGGCCGTCGACAACGGGTCGGCGACGACGTGCGCGGCTGCGTAGGCGACGCGATTGAACCGTGCGCCGGGCGGCGGCGGCGTCCACACCGCCGCGGCGCGCATCGTGTAGGCGTGTAGCGAGCCGTCAGACCGCGGCAGCCGGATGAGGTGCGCCGCGCTCAACGCTGCGTCTCGAGCTCGGGTACGTCGATCCAGCGGCGCTCGGCCCAGCTCCTGAGCCCGAGCTCGGCCAGCTGCACGCCTTTAGCGCCTTCGGTGAGGTCCCACTGGAACGGCGTGTCTTCGAACAGGTGCCGGATGAACAATTCCCATTCGACCTTGAACGCGTTGTCGTAGACCTGGTTGTTCGGGACCTTCTGCCAGCCGGCAAAAAAATCGATAGGCTGCGGCACGTCCGGGTTCCACACCGGTTTCGGGGTATTGGCGCGCGCCTGCGTCCAGCAATCGGTAAGCCCCGCGACCGCGGAGCCGAGCGTCCCATCGACGTGAAACGTGACCAGATCGTCGCGCCGCACGCGAGTCGTCCACGAGCTGTTGATCTGCGCGATGACCGGACCGTCGGTGCCGGCGAGCTCGAACGTCGCATACGCGGCGTCGTCGGCCGTCGCCTCGTACGGGCGTCCGCGCTCGTCCCAGCGCTTCGGGATATGCGTTGCGCCGAGGCACGACACGCTCTTGACGCTGCCGAACAGGTTGTCGAGCACGTAGCGCCAGTGGCAAAGCATGTCGATGATGATCCCGCCTTCCTCTTCCTTGCGATAGTTCCAGGACGGACGCTGCGCCGGCTGCCAGTCGCCTTCGAACACCCAGTAGCCGAACTCGCCGCGCACCGACAGGATGCGGCCGAAAAAACCGGAGGCGATCAGCATCCGGAGCTTGAGCAAGCCCGGCAGCCAGAGCTTGTCCTGCACGACGCCGTGCTTGACGCCGGCGCGGCGCGCCGACGCGCAGAGCGCGAGCGCCTGCGCCAAGGTCGGCGCCACCGGCTTTTCAGTGTAGATATGCTTGCCGGCGGCGATCGCCTGCTCGATCAGCTGCGGCCGCAAGCCCGTCGAGGCCGAATCGAAATACAGCGTGTCATCGCGATCGGCCAGTGCCGCGGTGAGGTCCGTCGTCCAGCGCGCGACGCCGTGCGCGCGCGCCAGCTGCTCGAGCTTGTCGCGATTGCGTCCGACCAGGATCGGGTCGGGCATGACGCGGCGCCCGTCGGCCAGTGCGACACCGCCTTGCGCGCGGATGGCGCAAATCGAGCGCACCAGATGCTGATTGGTGCCCATGCGGCCGGTGACGCCGTTCATGATGATGCCGAGTCGTACGGTTTCCACGTTCAATTTCTCCCAGTCGGGCCTGCCGCGTCGTTCATCGCGCCAGCGAAGATGCGAGCGGCGGCGCCGACAGCGGTGCCAGCGATGTCCAGTCGGGCTCGGCGCCCGAGCCGAAGCCGGGTTGGTCGAGTGAGCGCAAGTCTATCGTTCCATTGCGTATCGCCACGCGGACATTGCCGCCGCCGTCGCGGTAGAGGTCCGGATGCGACGTAAGGAAGGCGCGCTGCTCGGGCGCGCCCGCGCCTTGGCCGGCGAACCCGTCGACGTAGTGGTGACCGTTGCGCTCGACATGCGTGAGCCCGAGCAGACCGACGAGCGCCAGGTCCTGCTGGATGGCAAGCCCGGCCTGCGCGGTCAGGTCCTCTCCGGACAGGAAGGCTCTGGGCCCCGGGACCGCGTTCGCCTGCGCGCAGCGTGCCGCGTTCAGCAGCGACTTGTAGAATCCCTTGCAACTCTTGCTGGAGACGCCGCGGTAGCCGCAGCGCCGCGCCGCCGGGAACGCTTCGAGTGTCGCATCGGATTCGTCGATCAGCAGTGGCAGCGAGGGATCGAGCAGCGAGACGTCGGTGTCCAGCGTCGCGGTGCGCGGCAGCGGCTGCTCGAGGTAGAGCGTGACGGCGGCAAGTCGGTCGAGCGCGCGTTCGGCACCGACGCGGCGCCAGAAATCGTCGATGGCCGCCACCGTTTCGAATTGTTCGTTGCCATCGAGCGTTACTGCGTACCAGGGCAGCCGGTCGAGGATCGAGGCGATCCGCAGCAGTCGCGCAACGTCGGCCTCGACGTTGCCGCCGAGCTTGATCTTGAAATAGCGATTGCCATACGCGGCGATCACCTCGTCGAGCGTCGCCGGCTGGCCGTCGTTCGGGCGCTGCGCAGCGTCGCCATCGTCCAGGGGGTCGACGATGCCGATCGTGTGCCGCGCCGCGATCACCGGCCTCGCGTCCAGGCTGCCCAGATATCGGTCGAGGTCGAGCCCGGCGAGCTCGGGCGTCAGGCGGGCGTCGATACCGGCAAGATTGGCGCGGATAGCGTTTGCAAACGACACACCGAGCGCCCGGCAAAGCGCATCGAAAAGAGCGCGGTCGATCAGCGCCGCGCCATAGCTTGCCGTCAGCGGGTTGAGTCCCGCGGCTGCGCCAGCGTCGAGGATCGCGCGGTAATGCTCGGCGGCATGGCCGAATGCGGTCGCCGGACGGCGCTGCGACGTATACGCGGCAGTCGCCGCCGCCAGCGCCGCCCTCAAATCGGCGATGTTGTCGAGATTCGATCGCTGCGCCGACTTGTCGAACCATTTGGGAATCATCAGCTCGGCCGCGGCGCCGGTCGCCTCGGCGTTGCGCGCGCCGTCCGCCAGTCTTACGCGCGCGCGGACGAAGGCCTGCTGCGCTTCCGTCACGGTGGCGCCGCCGAAGCGGAACGGCAGGCGCAGCCGAACCGGCCGCTCGTAGAGCTCGATCGCGACTATGCTGAAGCTCGGATGCACTAAAGGCGAGGGCTCGCGTCGACGGCCAGCGGCCTAGACGTCGAGCAGCCCTTTCGAATAGAAATGGGCACGGATCGTCTGGGCGAGGACGGCGAACTCCGGGCTGCCCATCATCGCCAGCGTGCGCGGACGCGGCAGCGCGACCTCGTAGATTGCGGCGATCGACCCGGGACGCTCGCTCATCACCAGGACCCGGTCCGACAGGAAGATCGACTCCGGAATGCTGTGCGTGATCAGAAGCACGGTCTTCTTCGCCGCGGCCCAGATGCGCTGTAATTCGAGATTCATCTTTTCGCGCGTCATCGCATCGAGCGCGCCGAAAGGCTCGTCCATCAGCAGGATCGCCGGATCGTGCACCAGCGCGCGGCAGATCGACGCGCGCTGCTGCATGCCGCCGGACAACTGCCAGGGAAACTTGTTCTCGAAGCCTTCGAGGCCGACCATCGCGACGAGCTCGCGAGCGCGGGCGAGACTCTGCTCGCGCGGCAGGCCCCGCACCTCAGCCTGCAGCAGGATGTTGGCCAGGACCGTCCGCCACGGCAGCAGCACATGGCTCTGGAACACGATGCCGATGCCGGACGGGGGACCGTCGACGGTCGCACCGCCGATCTCGATCGAGCCGCGGGACGCCGGCAGCAGCCCCCCGATCAGCTTGAGCAGCGTGCTCTTGCCGCAGCCGCTGGGACCGACGACCGAAACGAACTCGCCTTCGCCGACCTCGAATTCGAGCGGCCGCAGCGATTCGACTTCGCCGTCGCCGGTCTGGTACGACTTGGCGACACCGCGCGCATGGATCAGCGTCCGTGGGCGCGCCTTGGCGGGCTCGACGGCAGCGCCGGCCATCACCGCGTCAAGGAAGATAGTCGAGGGTCACCCAATCCTCGGCCTTGCCCTTGGTGGCCGGATCGAGGCCGCCGTACTGCGCCAGGAGGTCGAGCGACTCGGCGACGTTGGCCATCGACACGCGCAGCGGCCGCTGCTTGGCCGTTTCCTTGGTGTGATAGAGCGCCGTCGTCTGCTTCAGGCCGATGATCAGCGTCTCGCGCACGCCGGCCTTCGGATTCGCCTTGAGCATCGCATCGACCGCCGCCTCCGGGTTCTTTTCCGATTCCTCCATCGCCTTGGTCGTCGCGCGCAGGAAGCGGCGGACCATGTCGGGCTTGTCCTTCAGCGTAGCCGTATTGGCGATGATGCCGGAGCTGATCAGGTTGACGCCATAGTCGGCGAAGCGGATCGGATGAACGGCCCGGTGCGTCGCGTCCTGCAGCTTGATCGCCTGGTCCATCACATAACCCAGCAGCAGGTCCGCCTGGCCGTTCATCACCGCGTTGAGCTTGGTTTGCGCGTCGCCCGATACCGTCTTGAATTCGGATTCGTTCAGGCCGGTCTTTTTCAGAAACAGCGGCCAGATCTGCGACATCGAGTCGCCGGGCGTTACCGCGACCGTCTTGCCGACGATATCCTTTGGCGTGCGGATGTTCTTGTCGGCAAAGCCCATGACCGACATCGGCGAAAGCTGCAGCGCGACGCCGATGGCCTTCACGGGCGCGCCTTTGGCCGCCGCCTTGATCATCGTCGCGATGTCGACATAGCCGAAGGTCGCCGTATTGGCGGCGACCGCCTGAACCGAGACGCCCGAGCCGCGTCCTTCCTGAATGTCGAGGTCGATGCCTTCCTGGTCGTAGTAGCCGCGCTCCTTGCCGAGGAAGAACGGCGCGTGCTCGCTGTACAGGTACCAGTTGAGCAGCAAGACGACCTTGTCCTTGGATTGCGCCTGCGCCGTGCCGGCGCCCAGCAACAGCGCCATCCCTGCGATTGCGACTGTCTTCAGCAGCAGTTTCATCGGTTCCTCCTTACGGTGAATGGCGGCAAATCGGTGTCAGGCGGTCGCCCCCATCGCATCCGGCCGCCTCGACTGGTGCCAGGGAATCATCAGCTTCTCGGCAAGGTCGACCAGCGCGAACAGGATCACTCCCATCATCGACAGCACGAACAGCCCCGCGAACATCAGCGGCAGGTCGAAGTTGCCGTTGGCGATCTGCAGCACATAGCCGATCCCGGAATTCGATCCTACGAATTCGCCGACGACGGCGCCGACGACGGCCAGTGTCGCCGAGATCTTGAGACCGCTGAAGATACTGGGTAGCGCCTGCGGCAGGCTGAACTTGACGAACATCTGCCAGCGCGATGCCCGCATCGAGCGGGCAAGGTCGATCATGTCGGGCTCGATCGATTTGAATCCCATCACGGTGGCGACGACGACGGGGAAAAAGCCGAGCATGAAGGCCGAGATGACCTTCGGGAATATGCCGAAGCCGAACCACACGACGAACAGCGGGGCGATCGCGATCTTGGGCACGCTTTGCGAAAAGACCAACAGCGGGTAGACGTAGCTTTCGACCAGACGGGAGTACGCGATGACCATCGCGATCGGTATGCCGATGATGATCGACAAGGCGAACCCGCCCAGCGTCGCGTACGCCGTGAACAGCCCGTTCTGCCACAGTCTCGGCCACTCGGCGACCAGCATCTTGGCCACCGCCAGCGGCGCCGGTATCAGGTATGGCGGGATCCGGAAGACGCGAATCACCAGTTCCCACAGCACGAAGAGGGCAACGATCAGCAACAGCGGCCGCGCGATCTGGGATTCGAGGCCCCGGCGGAGCCATGAGCGGGCAACGGCCATCTGCTTTGCTCCTCGTGAGCAATTCCGATTTGCCGGCTTACGAACCGGTCGGCTGACACTCTACCCGGATCGTGCGCACCTAGCTACACGATGCGGCCCGGCACTGTTCGATCGTTATTAGGCGCGGGGAGCGCGGCGCTCAACGAAGGTCGCCGACCCGGACGATCTTGATCGCGTTGGTGCCACCGGATTTGCCCATCGGCTCGCCGATCGTCAGCACGATCAAGTCACCGCGCTGGACCTGCCCGCGCGCGACCAGCAGATCCTCGGCGGCGCGCAGCACCGCGTCGCGATCCTCGCCCTGCTCGAGGTACAGCGGCTGGACGTTGCGGTACAGCGCCATCCTGCGCTGCGAGGAAACCTCCGGCGTCAGCGCGAATATCGGGCAGCCGCAGTTGTGCCGGGACATCCACAGCGCCGTCGATCCGGACTGCGTCAGCGACGCGATCGCCTTGACTTTCAGGTGGTACGCGGTGAACAGCGCCGCCATCGCGATCGACTGGTCGATGCGGGTGAACGTGCGATTGAGAAAATCGCGGTCGAGCTCGCTCGACTCGGTCTTCTCGGCCTCCGCGCAGATCTGGCTCATCGACTCGATCGTCTCGACCGGGTAGCGGCCCGCCGCCGTCTCGGCGGAAAGCATGACGGCGTCGGTCCCGTCGAGAACGGCGTTGGCGACGTCGGATACTTCGGCGCGCGTGGGCACCGGATTCTCGATCATCGACTCCATCATCTGCGTCGCGGTGATCGTCAGCTTGTTGCGCTCGCGGGCGAGCTTGATCATCCGCTTCTGCAGGCCCGGCACGGTGGCGTTGCCCACCTCGACCGCCAGGTCGCCGCGGGCGACCATGATGCCGTCGGACGCATCGATGATCTCCTCCAGCGCGTTGATCGCCTCGGCCCGCTCGATCTTGGCGATCAGGAATGCTCTGCCGCCGGCGGCGCGCAGCAGCTGCCGCGCCATGTACATGTCTTCCTTGTTCTTCGGAAAGGACACGGCGAGGTATTCCGCATCGATGGCGACGGCGGTCTTCATGTCGTCCATGTCCTTGGGGGTCAGCGCCGGCGCCGTCAGGCCGCCGCCCATACGGTTGATGCCCTTGTTGTTCGACAGGGCGCCGCCGACCTCCACGCGGGTGGCGATCGCGGTGCCGCGCACCGACTCGACGCGAAGGCGGATCAGCCCGTCGTTGAGCAGCAGGATGACGCCGGGCGCGACGTCGTGAGTCAGCTCCTTGTAGTCGAGGCCGACGCCTTCCTCGTCGCCGAGCTCGCGTGCGGCATCGAGCGTGAATTGCTGGCCCGCCTTCAGGACGACCCTGCCGCTGGCAAACTTGCCGATGCGGATCTTCGGGCCTTGCAGGTCGGCCATGATCGCGACCTCGCGCCCCAGCGATCGCGCCGCTTCGCGCACCATCCGCGCGCGCTCCTCGTGGTCCGCCGCGGTGCCGTGCGAAAAATTCAGCCTCATGACATCGACGCCGGCAGCGAGCATTCTCGTCAGCACGTCGGCGGAGCTGCTGGCCGGACCGAGCGTAGCGACTATTTTGGTCGAGCGTTGCATCGAGGATCTCGCTTGAAAAGGGTCGCCGTCACCGCTGCGATCAGCGTGCGGCGCGCTGCTCGAGGATCGCGACGGCAGGAAGCGTCTTGCCTTCGAGAAACTCGAGAAACGCGCCGCCGCCGGTCGAGATGTAGCCGATGCGGTCGGCGACGCCGTATTTCGCGATCGCCGCCAGCGTGTCGCCCCCGCCGGCGATCGAAAACGCCTTCGAACCGGCGATCGCGTGTGCGAGCTCGCGCGTGCCTTCGCCGAAAGCATCGAACTCGAACACGCCGACCGGGCCGTTCCACACGATCGTGCCGGCCTGGGCGATGATCGGCTTCAGCATCGCCACCGTCTGCGGGCCGATGTCGAGGATCATGTCGTCGTCGGCGACGTCGGCGATGGCTTTCAACGCAGGCGCCGCGGTCGCCGAAAATTCCTTGGCGACGACGGCGTCCACGGGAATCGGGACCTTGCCCGGATAAGCGTCGAGAATCGCCCGGGCTTCATCGGCCAGATCTGCCTCCGCCAGCGACTTGCCGATCCTGCCCCCGCCGGCGAGGATGAACGTGTTGGCGATGCCGCCGCCGACGATCAGGCGGTCGACCCGCGCCGCCAGTGACTTCAATATCGTCAGCTTGGTCGACACCTTCGACCCGGCGACGATCGCGACCAGCGGTCGTGCCGGATGCGCCAGGGCGCGCCCCAGCGCGTCGATCTCGGCCGCCAGCAGCGGACCGGCGCAGGCGATCGGCGCGTACCGGGCGATGCCGTGCGTCGTCGCCTCGGCCCGATGGGCGGTGCCGAAGGCGTCGTTGACGTAGACATCGCACAGCTGCGCCATCTTGCGCGAAAGCGACTCGTCGTCCTTTTTCTCGCCGACGTTGAAACGGCAGTTCTCGAGCAGCACCAGATCGCCGCGCTTGAGCGCCTCATGCCATGCGCCGCCGTCAACCCAGTCGGCGATCAAGGGCACCGGCCGCCCGAGCAACGCGGCGAGTCGGTGCGCAACCGGCGCCAGCGAGTCGGCGGCGGTGAATCGACCCTCGCTCGGGCGGCCCAGGTGCGAGGTGACCATCGTCGCGCCGCCGCGCGAAAGCGCGTCGCGGATCGCGGGCACCGAGGCGCAAATCCGGGTATCGTCGCTGACCGCGCCTTGCTGGTCGAGAGGCACGTTGAGATCGGCGCGTATGAAAACACGCTTGCCGGCGACATCGACGTCGGCCAGACGAAGGAACGTCGCAGGCATGGCAGCGGGTTCGCGCGCTCCGCGCGAGTCGGCAGCGGAAGCTATTTGGCCGCCATCAGCGCAACGGTCGCGTCGAGCATCCGGTTGCTGAAGCCCCATTCGTTGTCGTACCAGGACGAGACCTTGACCAGCCGTCCCGAGACCTTGGTCAGCGTCGCGTCGAAAATCGACGAGCGCGGATCGTGGTTGAAGTCGATCGAGACCAGCGGCGCGGTGTTGTAGCCGAGCAATCCGACCAGGGGTCCCGACTCCGATGCGGCTTTCATCACCGCGTTGACTTCGTCCACCGTCGTATCGCGTGCGGCGATGAACGACAGGTCGACGATCGAGACGTTGATCGTCGGCACGCGGATCGAGTAGCCGTCGAGCTTGCCGTTGAGCTCGGGCAGCACCAGCCCGACGGCGGCCGCGGCACCGGTCTTGGTCGGGATCTGGCTCATCGTCGCCGATCGTGCCCGGCGCAAGTCTTCGTGATAGACGTCGGTCAGCACCTGATCGTTGGTGTACGAATGCACGGTCGTCATCAGGCCGTTGACGACGCCGATCTGGTCGTGCAGCGGTTTGACGAGCGGAGCGAGGCAATTGGTCGTGCACGAAGCATTCGAGATCACCGTGTGCGATGCTTTCAGCGTCTGATGATTGACGCCGTAGACGATCGTCGCGTCGACGTCCTTGCCGCCGGGCGCCGAGATGATCACTTTTTTCGCGCCGCCCTTGAGGTGCGCCGAGGCTTTTTCCTTGGTCGTGAAAAGCCCCGTGCATTCGAGCACGACGTCGACGCCAAGCGCGCTCCACGGCAACTCGGCCGGGTTGCGCTGCGCGAAAACCTTGATGCGGTCGCCGTTGACGACCATCGCGTCGCCGTCGACGTCGACCTTGCCCGGAAATTTGCCGTGCACGGTATCGTGCCGGGTCAGATGCGCATTGGTCTCGGGGCTCCCCAGATCGTTGATCGCGACGATGGCGAGCGGGTGCTTGCGTCCGGTCTCATAGTGCGCGCGAAGGATGTTGCGACCGATGCGTCCGTAGCCGTTGATGGCAACCTTGATCATCCTGCTCTCCTGTTTTCTCTCGTCGATTCGGTTTCGGGCAATATCTGCCCGGCGCCGCAAGCGGCCGCCAGCGCGTTGAGGTCGCGCCAGCCGTAGCCCGCTTCCAGCAATTCCATCCCATCCCATTCGAACGCCTGCTCGACCAGTAGCTCCGCACCCAGCGCCTCGTAGAAAGCCCGCGCCGGCTTGTTGCCGGCGATGACCCAGACGATCATGCCGGTCGCGCCGAGCAGGCGCTGCGCATCGACGACGGCCGCGATCAGGCGACGCCCGAGACCGACGCGCTGGAACTCGCGGCGCAGATACACGGCGGTAAGCTCGGCGTTGAGCCCGAATCTGGGTTCGGCGAGCATGTTGCCGGCGGCGAAGCCGACAACCTCGTCGCCGTGGGTGGCGACGAAGACGCTGGCCGGGTTGGGCCCCGCGGTGAGGATCTTGTCCCAAAGCGCCGTGCTGGCGTCCACCTGCATGCCGTCGAGGTAGGCGGTCGGAACCAGGCCGCGATACGACATGCGCCAGCCGTCGATGCGCACGCGCGCGATCGCCTCGGCATCGCGCGGTGCGGCGCGGCGGATGACGATGCCGGGAGAGTTATCCAAGAACGCTGCGGACGGCGGCGACGACATGATCGACGGTGAAGCCGAAATGCTTGAACAGCACGGCCGCCGGGGCCGATTCCCCGAAACGGTCGATGCCGACGACCGCGCCGGCGGGATCGTCGACGGCGCCGACGTATTTGCGCCAGTAGTCGGTGACGCCGGCCTCGACCGCGACGCGCGGCAGCCCGCGCGGCAGTACCGCTTCGCGATAAGCGGCGTCCTGGCGATCGAAGACGCTGCAGCACGGCATCGATACGACCCGCACCGGCAGGCCGGCCTCGGCCAGCGCTTTTTGCGCGCCGACGGCGAGCGCGACCTCGGAGCCGGTGGCGATGATCGTCGCCCGCGCGCCCTCGGCGTCCACGAGGACATAGGCGCCGCGGCGGATCGCCTCGATCTGGTCGGCGCGGCGTGGATTGAACGAGACACTCTGCCGCGTCAGCAGCAGGCAGCTTGGGCCGCGCCGGTGCTCGAGCGCCGCCGTCCATGCCAGCGCGGTCTCGACGGTGTCGCAGGGCCGCCAGACATCGAGCTGCGGGATCAGGCGCAGCGCCGCGGCATGCTCGATCGACTGGTGCGTCGGTCCGTCCTCCCCGAGCCCGATCGAGTCGTGCGTGTAAACCAGGATCGTCCGGATACGCATCAGCGCGGCCATGCGCACGGCGTTTCGCGCATAGTCGGAGAAAGTGAGGAACGTGCCGACGTACGGGATGAATCCGCCGTGCAGCGTGAGTCCGCTGGCGATCGCGGTCATCGCGAATTCGCGCACGCCGAAATTGACGTAGTTGCCCGGAGAGTGCGCGCTCACCGCCTTGCTGCCCGACCAATTGGTGAACACCGAGCCGGTCAGATCGGCGGCGCCGCCGATCATTTCGGGCAGCATCGGCGCGAAAGCCTCGATCGCCTGCTGCGAGGCCTTGCGCGTCGCGATCGACTCGGCCTTGTCGTTCTGGCGGGCAGCGAATGCAGCGGCGTGGGCGGCGAAATCCGGCGGAAGCTCGCCGGCAAGACGACGTCGGAACTCGGTCGCGAGGGCCGGATATTCGGCCTCGTAGGCGGCGAACCGGCGGTTCCAGTCGGACTCGAGCAGCTCTCCGCATTCGCGCGCGTTCCAGCCGTCATAGGCCGCCTGCGGAATCTCGAATGCAGGATACGTCCAGCCCAGCGCCTCGCGCGTCAAGGCGACCTCCTTTTCGCCCAGCGCCTCGCCGTGCGCCTTCTGGGTTCCGGCGCGGGTCGGCGAGCCGCGCCCGATGATCGTCTTGCAGCAGATCAGCGTCGGCCGGTCGGTCGTCGCGTGCGCGGAGCGTATCGCCGCATCGACGGCGTCGACGTCGTGGCCGTCGACGTCGGGCACTACGTGCCAACCATAGGCGGCGAAGCGCATCGGGGTGTCGTCGGTAAACCAGCCGGCGACCTGGCCGTCGATCGAGATGCCGTTGTCGTCGTAAATGCAGACGAGCTTGGCGAGGCCCAGCGTGCCGGCGAGCGAGCAGGCCTCGTGTGAAATGCCCTCCATCATGCAGCCGTCGCCGGCGAACACGTAGGTCCGGTGGTCGACGATCGTGTGGCCGGGCCGGTTGAACTCGACCGCGAGCAGCCTTTCGGCCAGCGCCATGCCCACCGCATTGGCGATGCCCTGGCCGAGCGGCCCGGTCGTCGTCTCGACGCCGGGCGTAAGCCCCAGCTCCGGATGACCGGGTGTCGCCGAGCCCAGCTGGCGGAAATGCTTGAGCTCGTCGAGCGGAAGCGCATACCCGGTCAGGTGCAGCAGCGCGTACTGCAGCATCGAGCCGTGGCCGTTGGACAGGACGAAGCGGTCCCGATCAGGCCAATGCGGATTGGCCGGGTTGTGGCGCAGGTGCCGATTCCAAAGCGCCACGGCAATTTCGGCCATGCCCATCGGCATGCCGGGGTGCCCGGAATTGGCGGCCTGGACCGCGTCCATCGCCAGCGCGCGAATCGCGTCGGCGAGCAAGCGCGTGTCGGGCGGCGGCTGATGCGTCTTTGAAGCCGGATGCGGCACGGAAAGCGATGCGGTCATGGCCTTTGGGAGCGGAATCGGAAGCGCTGGAACCGGTGCACGCACCGGGTGTGGAACGCTGCGACAAAGCGGTAAAATTATCGCCCAAGCGCTGATTTTGGGCAATAATAGAGAGTTTAGCGTCTTCGCAACGCGTCTTAATCGCGAAGCCGCGCCTGGAGAGAAGATGGAAGGCATCCACCTGCTGGGAGAATGGTACGGCTGCGCGGCCGACACGGCCGAAATGACGCGCTCCGCATCGCTGCGCGCTCTATGCGTGCGCCTGGCCGAGGCCTCGGCGATGACCATCGTCGGCGACAGCTTCCATCAGTTCGAGCCGCAGGGCGTCACCGGAACCGTGCTTCTGGCCGAATCGCATCTGGCGATCCACACCTGGCCCGAGCATGGCTTCGTCACCATCGACGTCTACGTCTGCAACTATACGACCGACAACACGGCCAAGGCCGAAAAGCTTTTTCGCGCGATGCAGGACGCATTGCGGCCGCAGCGCGCGAAATTCCAGGCCATCCACCGCGGCGGGAGCGATGCCTGAGGAAAAACCCTCGGACCTGCTGCCGGGCGTGCTGACCGAATATCTGACCGACGATACCGGCTTTTTCGTCCGCTCGACGCGCGAGTTCGAGCACTTTCAGTCGCCTTTCCAGGCGGTCGAGGTGCACGATACCGCGGCGTTCGGAACGCTGTTTCGACTCGACGGTCACTTCATGACGTCGGAAAAGGACGAGTTCTATTACCACGAGAATCTCGTCCACGTTGCCGCGATCGCGCACCCGTCGCCGACGACAGCCTTGATCATCGGCGGGGGCGACGGCGGGTCGGCCGAGGAACTGCTCAAATACCCGACGATCAAGTCGGTGACGCTGGTCGAGATCGATCTCGCCGTCGTCGACATCGCGCGCAAGTACTTGGCGAAAGTCCACCGCGGCGCGCTTTCCGACCCGCGGCTGTCGCTGCGTGTCGAGGACGGACTGGCGTTCGTCCGGGCTTCCGCCGAGACCTACGACCTGATCGTCCTGGATCTGACAGACCCAGGCGGACCTTCGGCGCCGTTGTACGACGCCGATTTCTACCGCGCTTGTGCAGCTCGTCTCAAGCCGTCGGGCGCGATGAGCTTGCATATCGCGTCGCCGGTGGCGCATCCCGATCGCATTCGCGCCGGCATCGCCGACCTGCGCGCGGCTTTCGCCATTGTCGTGCCGTATCTGGTGTCGATTCCGCTCTACGGCGGCTTATGGATGATGGCCTGCGCCTCGGCGACGCTCAATCCGTCGTATCTGACCCCGCTGGAGGCCGACCGGCGCATTTCGCAGCGCGGCATACGCGATTTGCAATATTACAATGGTGACGTCCACCGCGCTTCAATGGCGCTGCCCAACTTCGTCCGCGAGCTCGTTCAGACCGCGGCTTGACCCGTTGTTTGCCGGAAGCTTGAACCTCTCCGGCGCGCCCGCATCTTACTACTGGGCACCCGTCAAACGGGGCCGGGACATGGAGGGCGCAAGCACAATGAGGTCATCCGATATGACACTGGCCGAAGCGATGCATGGAGCCGATTTCGTGCAGCTCAACGGGGTTGTGTTCGCGACCGAGTACCTTCGCGTGCCGGACGAGTCCACGGTGCCCGACGATGTCGTGATGGAGCTTCGATTGGGCAACACCGAGCTCGAGTTCACCCGTGGCGAGCTCGATGACGCCGCCTACATCGGGGAAGGCACCTACCGGCTCAAGTCCGGCGTGCTGCTGCGTTTTCTGTCGTCGGCAACGATACATTAGGCTGCTCGCCCGCTGATCGCCGGTTCGGTCGACGTAGCGCTCCGCGCGATCGGCGTCGGGCCGGGAGAGCTGGGCGCCCTCGCGCCCGAGGACACCATCCACGCTTCCGCCGGATCGGGCCAGCGCAAAGCCAATCCCCTACTACCAGCATGCCGCGGTTCGTCATTGCCTGAACGGAAGTCGATGCGGAAACCTTGCGACGGATAGATTAAAATCCCGCATCGAAGCCACAGCTGACCGAGGCAACAAATGAATCGCAGGCGAAGGCAGGTCTTGAAGTCGGGCAGCGGTGCGACGCTGCTGGCACTCGTCGCTGCCGCCGGGTGGCTCAAGCCCGGCGAGGCAAGCGCGCAGTCCTGGAACAAGGCTGCGTTCGACACCAAGAGCATGGCCGATACGATGAAGGCGCTCGGCGGCGGCGAGCCGGTCCAGAGCAAGGACATCGTGTTCTTCCAGACGCCCGACATTGCCGAAAACGGCGCCGTCGTCCCCGTCGGTATTACGAGCAACATCCCCAAGACCGAATCGATCGCCGTGCTGATCGAAAAAAACCCCAACATGCTGGCGGCGGTATTCGATATCCCGCCGGGCACCGAGCCATCGCTTTCCACGCGAGTGAAAATGGGGCAGAGCTCGAACATCTATGCGCTGGTCAAGGCCGACGGCAAGTATTACTTCGCGGCCAAGGACGTCAAGGTCACCCTCGGCGGATGTGGAGGCTAAGATGGCCGACCCGATGAAAATACGCGCGACGCTCGTCGGCGATTCAACCGAAGTGAAGGTGCTGATGAGCCACGAGATGGAGACCGGCCAGCGCAAGGACGCGCAAGGCGCCGTCATACCGGCATGGTTCATCCAGAACGTCACCGTCGCGCACGGCGGCACGACCGTGCTGGCCGCCCAGTGGGGACCCGCCGTTTCGAAGAACCCGTTCCTCTCGTTCAAGTTCAAGGGTGGCGCGAAGGGCGACAAGGTCACGATCGCCTGGGTCGACAATCGCGGTGACAAGCGCACTGACGAGGCGACGATAGCGTGAGGCTCGCCTGTTTTGCCGCCGCGGCCTGCGCGGCCTTCGCCTTCGCCGCATCCGCCCAGAACTCGACGACCGAGGGCATCGCCAAGTACCGCGAGGCGCTGCAGGAAGGCAATCCCGCCGAGCTGTGGGAGGCGCGGGGCGAAGGGCTGTGGAAGGCGCCGCGCGGGCCGAACAAAGTCTCGCTCGAGCGCTGCGATCTGGGGCTGGGCGCCGGTATCGTCAAGGGGGCATACGCGCAGCTGCCGAAGTATTTCGCCGACGCCGACCGCGTCATGGATCTGGAGACGCGTCTGGTGTGGTGCATGGTCAAGCTGCAGGGCATCAGCGAAGCGGATGCGAAGAAGAATCCGTTCGGCAACGGCAACGACAAGAAATCGGACATCGAAGCGCTGGTCGCGTATGTCACCAGCGAGTCGCGCGGCGTGAAGATGAACGTTTCGGTCGCGCACCCGAAGGAAATGCAGATGTACAGGGTCGGCGAAAAGATATTCTATTTTCGCGGTGGCCCGCACGATTTCGGCTGCGTGACCTGCCATGGCGCCGACAACCAGCGCATCCGCCTGCAGGATCTGCCCAACCTCACCAAGATCGAGGGCACGCAGAAGGCGTACACGACCTGGCCGGCATATCGCGTCTCGCAGGGAGAGCTGCGCACTTTTCAGTGGCGGCTGAACGACTGCTTCCGGCAGCAGCGGTTTCCCGAGCTCGAATTCGGTTCGGATGCGTCGATCGCGCTGACGATGTTCCTCGCGAAGAACGCGAATGGGGCCGCGTTCGACGGGCCGGCAATCAAGCGCTGATGCAGGCGAGAATGATCGCCAGGATCTTGCTTTTCTCGGCGCTGTTTGCCGCCGTGCTCGTCGGCTGTGCGATCGCGCCGTCGGACGAGCGCATCTCGGCCGACGCGAGCGCGATGATCAAGAACTCGTTCAAGGCCAGGGGCCAGGCGGGACTCGATCGTCTCGACCAGGACGATACGCAGCGACTGTGCAGCCAGGCCGCCGGCAAGACGCCGCCCAGGGATGTCGCCGAGCGCATCGAAAAGCAGAACCTGGCGACGATCAAATACCCGGCCGACGGCAAGCTGCTCGGCGACTGGAAAAATGGCGAGAAGATCGCGCAGGACGGCCGCGGCAAGCAGTATTCGGACGATCCCAAAGGGCCGGTCGGAGGCAATTGCTACGCCTGCCATCAGCTCGCGCCGCAGGAGCTCGCGTACGGCACGATCGGACCGAGTCTTTACCGCTTCGGCAAGCTTCGCGGCTACACGGTCGAGACGCAGCGTTATGCCTACGGCAAGATCTTCAACTCGGAAGCGTTCGCCGCCTGCTCGACGATGCCGCGCTTCGGCCACAACGGCATCCTGTCGGAGCAGCAGATCAAGGACGTCACCGCGCTGCTGATGGATCCCGCCTCGCCGGTCAACCAGTGAGCTCGATGCACCGGCCTCCCGGGCCGGCGCCGCGGGGTTTGGCGATGCTCGAATCGTGAAGCGGCGCGAATTCCTGCAGGGACTCGCCGCCGCCGCCGCCGCCGGATTGCCGATCGATGTCAGCCGTGCCGCCGACGGCCTGAACGGCGAGCACCTGTACGACGCGCTGCGACCTTTCGGCAACGTCGGCCTGCTGCACATCACCGACTGCCACGCGCAGCTCAAGCCGACGCGTTTCCGCGAGCCCAGCGTCAACCTCGGCGCCGGCAGCGCGCGCGGCAAGCCGCCGCACCTGGTCGGCGAAGCGCTGCTCAGGCGCTTCGGGATCGCGCCCGGAACGCGCGCCGCACATGCGTTCACCCACCTCGATTTCGAGCGCGCGGCGCGCGCCTACGGCGCGATGGGCGGATTCGCGCATCTGTCGACGCTGGTCAAGCGCCTGCGCAGCCAGCGCCCCGGCGCGCTGCTGCTCGACGGCGGTGACAGCTGGCAGGGCTCGGCGACCTCGCTGTGGACCCGGGGCCAGGACATGGTCGATGCCGCCAAGCTGCTCGGCGTCGACGTGATGACCGGGCATTGGGAATTCACCTACGGCGCGCAACGAGTCAGGGAGGTCATCGACCGCGATTTCGCCGGCCGCGTCGATTTCATCGCGCAGAACGTACGCACCGCCGATTTCGGCGATCCGGTGTTCGAGCCGTACGTCATCAAGACGGTCAACGGCATCCCCGTCGCGATCGTCGGTCAGGCGTTTCCGTATGTGCCGATCGCCCACCCGCGCTACCTCGTTCCCGACTGGACGTTCGGCATCCAGGAAGAGACGATGCAGAAGGCGATCGACGCGGCGCGCGGCAAAGGGGCGCAGGCGGTCGTGCTGCTGTCGCACAACGGCATGGACGTCGATCTCAAGCTCGCGTCGCGGGTCAGCGGCATCGACGTGATCCTCGGCGGTCACACCCATGACGCCGTGCCGCAGCCGACGATCGTTTCGAACCGCGGCGGCAAGACGGTGGTGACCAACGCCGGGTGCAACGGCAAGTTCATCGGCGTGCTCGACCTCGACGTCGGCGGCGGCAAGGTCGTCGATTTCCGCTACCGTCTCGTGCCCGTATTCGCCGATCTGCTGCCCGAAGACAGCGCGATGGCCGCGCTGATCGGCAACATCCGCGCGCCGTTCGCGGCCAGGCTCGACGAGCCGCTGGCCACCAGCGAGGCGCTGCTGTATCGCCGCGGCAACTTCAACGGGACGTACGACCAGCTGCTGCTCGACGCGTTGATGGCGGAAAAGAACGCGCAGATCGCCTTCTCGCCGGGTTTTCGCTGGGGAACGACGTTGCTTCCGGGCGAGCTCATCCGGTACGAGCAACTGCTCGACCTGACGGCGATCACCTATCCGTACGTTACCGTCAGCGCGCTGCGCGGCGACACGATCAAGACGATCCTGGAGGACGTTGCCGACAACCTGTTCAATCCGGACCCCTACTACCAGCAGGGCGGCGACATGGTGCGCGTCGGCGGCATGCGCTACACGATCGAACCCGCGGCCGCGATCGGCCGGCGCATCACCCGGATGGAGATCGATGGCAAGCCGATCGACCCCGCGCGAACCTACAAGGTCGCCGGCTGGGCGCCGGTGGCGGAAGAGGCGCGCGCAGCAGGTGGCGAGCCGGTGTGGGACGTCGTTGCCCGCTACCTTCGTGCGCAAAAAACGATCGGCCCGCCGCGGCTGAATCTGCCGGCAGTCGAAGGCGTCCGCGGCGATCCGGGCATCGCCTGATCCGCGCGGCCGGGCCATGCGCGACCCCGCTGGCGCGAGAGGAGCGAAACCGCGCGACCGCAAGCGCTAGGTGATCGTCACCCGCGCGAACTTCCGCTTGCCCGCCTGAATGACGGCCGTCGTGCCGGCCGCGACGACCCGCGTCTTGTCGGCAACCACCTCGCCGTCGACCTTGAGGCCGCGCTGCTCGATCAGGCGCATCGCCTCCGAGGTGCTGGCGGTGAGCCCCGCCTGCTTGCAGAGCTGCGGCAGCGCCAGGCCCTGGCCGCCGCTGTGCAGTGTGACCTCGGGCATGCTGTCCGGCATCGCGTGGTCGCGGAACCTCGATTCGAATTCGGCCAGCGCCGTTTCCGCCGCCTGCCGCGAGTGGAAACGCGCGACGATCTCCTGCGCGAGCTCGACCTTGGCATCGCGCGGATTGCGCCCCTCGGCGCACTCGCGCTTGAGCCGCGCGATGTCGGCCAGCGGCCGGAACGACAACAGCTCGTAGTAGCGCCACATCAACTCGTCGGAGATCGACATCAGCTTGCCGAACATCTCCGCCGGAGCCTCGGTGATGCCGACATAGTTGTCGAGCGACTTGGACATCTTGTTGACGCCGTCGAGGCCTTCGAGCAGCGGCAAGGTCAGGATGCATTGCGGCTCCTGGCCGTAGTGCCGCTGCAATTCGCGGCCGACCAGCAGGTTGAATTTCTGATCGGTGCCGCCGAGCTCGACGTCGGCTTGCAGCGCGACCGAGTCGTAGCCTTGCGCCAGCGGGTACAGGAACTCGTGCACGGCGATCGGCTGGCCTTCGCGATAGCGCCTGGCGAAGTCGTCGCGCTCGAGCATCCGGGCGACCGTGTATCTGGCGGCAAGGCGGATCATCCCATCGGCGCCGAGCGCAGACAGCCATTTGGCGTTGAACGCCACCTCGGTGCGGTCGCGATCGAGGATCAGGAAGGCCTGGTCGGTGTACGTCTTGGCATTGGCCTCGAGCTCTTCGCGCGACAACGGCGGGCGGGTGACGTTGCGCCCGGTCGGGTCGCCGATCATGCCGGTGAAGTCGCCGATCAGGAAAATGACGTGGTGGCCGAGATCCTGCAGCTGCTTGAGCTTGTTGAACTGGACCGTATGGCCCAGATGCAGATCGGGGCGGGTCGGATCGAAGCCTTCCTTGATGCGCAGCGGCTTGCCGCGCCTGAGCTTTTCGGCGAGCTCGGCTTCGACGATCAACTCGTCGGCGCCGCGCTTGAAAACGGCCAGTTGCTGGGGGATGTCGATCGGCATGGAGAGGGGTCTGCTACAATCCGCCGGTCCGCGCACAGGCCAAGGAGGCGGTTCGAGCGTGAGCAAGCTCGCGATTCTAGCGCAAAGGGCGGGTGCAGGCCGCGTTGCGGCCGTGTTCGTCATGATGGTCGTCGGCGGTGTCGCCGCCTTCGGGTTCGTGCCGGGGACCTCGGCCCCGGACGTGGCCACGCGACTGGTCGTTCGCGATCTCGCGCTTCCGGCGCTGATGCCGGCGGCGATCGACGAGGGCTACTGGCGCGAAGCACGCATCGAGCGGGGCGACACGCTCGGCAGCGTGCTCGCCCGCCTTTCGGTTACCGACGCGGCTGCGCAGCAGTTCCTGCGCACCGACGAAGCCGCCCGCCCGCTCTATCAGTTGCTGCCGGGCAAGTCGGTGCGGGTCGAAACCGACGACGACGGCCGGCTGATCTCGCTGCGCTACCTGGCGCAAGGCGGCGCGCTGCTCAGCGTCGACCGAGGCGCCGACGGCTTCGTTGCCGCAAGCGCGCCACCCGATTACGGCGTGCGCACCGAAGTTCGCGCCGGCGACATCCGCTCGTCGCTGTTCGGTGCCGCCGATGCGGTCGGACTGCCCGACACGGTGACGATGCAGCTGGCCGAAGTCTTTTCCGGCGACATCGATTTCTATCACGACCTGCGGCGCGGCGATCGCTTTGCCGTCGTGTATGAAATGCGCGACGTCGACGGCGCGCCGGCCGGCGCGGGCAAGCTCGTTGCGGCGGAGTTCGTCAACAAGGGTGTTGTCTATCGCGCCTTTCTCTGGCGCGGCGCCGACGGCAGCGAAGCCTACTACACACAGGACGGCAAGAATCTGCGCAAGGCATTCCTGCGCTCGCCGGTCGAGTTCACGCGCATCACGTCGGGCTTCTCGCTGGCGCGATTCCATCCGTTTCTGCATACCTGGCGCGCGCATAAAGGCGTCGACTTCGCCGCGCCGACCGGCACCCCGGTGCGCGCCGCGGGCGACGGCAAGGTCAGCTTCGCCGGCCGGCAGAACGGGTACGGCAACGTCGTCATCCTGCAGCATGGCGGTGCCAACTCGACGGTGTACGCGCACCTGTCGCGGTTCGCCGCGGGCACGAAGCCCGGCGCGCGCGTCGCGCAGGGCACGGTGATCGGCTATGTCGGTCAGACCGGCTGGGCGACCGGCCCGCATCTGCACTACGAATTCCGCGTCGACAACGTTCAGCGCAACCCGATGACGATCGCGCTGCCCGACGCGCCGCCGCTCGCCGCCGCCGACAAGCCCGTGTATCTCGCCCGCATCGCGCCGCTCGCCGACGCGCTGGCGCTCGGGCAGGTGGTCAACATCGCCGCCGGCGAGTAGCGCTTAACGCAGTTTGCCGAGCGAGCGCTACATCGGCCTGATGTCGGGCACCAGCGTCGATGGCGTCGACGCGGTGCTGGTCGACTTCGGCGTCGCGCCGTGGCGAATTTGCGCACGCCGTCATCTTGCGTTCGACCCGCCGCTTCGCGCCGAGCTCGAAGCGCTGCAGAAACCCGGTACCGATGAACTGCAGCGCGCGGCGCTCGCCGCCAACGCGCTGATGGATTGCTGCGCCGCTGCCGTGTCGGGAGTACTTGCTGACGCGGGTCTCGCCTCCCGCGACGTCGCCGCGATCGGCCTGCATGGACAGACGGTGCGGCACCGGCCCGATCTTCAGTTCACGACGCAGCTTGCGAATCCGGCGCGGCTTGCCGAAGCCTGCCGCATCGCCGTCGTCGCCGATTTTCGCAGCCGCGACGTGGCCGCGGGTGGGCAGGGCGCGCCGCTCGCGCCCGGGCTGCATGCCGCGCTGTTCCGGGACGCGGCACGGCACCGCGTCGTGCTCAACATCGGCGGCATCGCCAACATCACCGACCTCCCGCCCGAAGGCTCGGTGCGCGGCTTCGACACCGGACCCGGCAACACGCTGCTCGACGCCTGGTGCGCTCGGCATCGCGGCGAGGCGTTCGATCGCGACGGCGCATGGGCGGCGACCGGCCGACCGATCGCGGCATTGCTGGAAGCACTTCGCGCCGATCCGTATTTCGCCTTGCCGCCGCCGAAAAGCACCGGTCGCGATCACTTCAACTTGCGCTGGCTCGAGTCACGGCTGCAACCGTCGTACGCGCCAGCCGACGTCCAGCGCAGTCTGCTCGCACTCACTTCGGCGACGATTGCCGATGCGGTGACCCGGCACTGCGCCGCGGCGTCCGAGGTCGTCGTGTGTGGCGGCGGCGCGCACAACGGCGCGCTGTTGCGCGAGCTTGCCCGCGATCTCGGCGGCCGCGCGCTCGCGACGACCGAGGCCTATGGCGTTCCGGTCGGCGACGTCGAGGCGCTGGCGTTCGCGTGGCTCGCCCGCGAGTCGCTCGCCGGCCGGCCCGGCAACCTGCCCGCCGTGACCGGTGCGCGCGGCGCGCGCGTGCTGGGCGCCGTCTATCCGGCCGGCTGAAGCCGGCGAATCCGCAATGAAAACGGGCGCCGTCGGCGCCCGTTTTAGTCGCGCGGATCAAGGCTTCAGGTCGTCGAGAACGAGGAGCCGCAGCCGCAGGTCGTCGTGGCGTTCGGATTCTTGATCACGAACTGCGCGCCTTCGAGCCCTTCGGTGTAATCGATCTCGGCGCCGACCAGGTACTGATAGCTCATCGGGTCGATCAGCAGCGTCACGCCGTTCTTTTCCATCGACGTATCGTCTTCGTTCACCGTCTCGTCGAACGTGAACCCGTACTGGAAGCCCGAGCAGCCGCCGCCGGTGACGAACACCCGCAGCTTGAGGTCGGGATTGCCTTCCTCGTCGATCAGCGTCTTGACCTTCGTCGCCGCGGCGTCGGTGAACACGAACGGGGCGGGCATTTCGGTCATTGCATTCATCATCTGCTCCGGTTCATTGCTGCCAATTCCACTTCTCATTATCGGCCGCGTCCAGCATACGGTCAATTCGCGCTCGATTCGCGCCGGTCCGGCTCATTCGCCGGTTGCGCGTTTCAGTTCCACCACATCGGCGGTCTCCTGGCCGACATGCATCAGCTTGCCCTGGACAATGGCGCCGACGTGCATTTCGAGCGTTCGGTACACCACGTCTCCATGGACCTGCGCCTTGGCCTGCAGTTCCAGATGATCGCTGGCCGAGACCGGGCCGGCAACCGCGCCGTTGATGACCACGTGCGAGACACGGACTTCGCCTTCGATCCTCGCACGCTCGCTGATCACCAGCGTCCCGGGCTGATTGTCGACCGTCGACACTTTCCCGTGCACGATGCCATCGATGCGCAGCCCCCCGGAAAAGACCAGGTCGCCATCGACCGTCGTACCGGCGCCGATCAGGCTGTCCAGCCGCTTCTGTGTCGGACGGGTCTTCCTCTGTTCGAACATGGAGGCCTCCTACGAAAGAATCAAGTTGCGCGTCGCCTTCGGGTTCGCCTGGCCTGGTTCGAGAACTTTCGCCTCCAGACTCTTCAACTGGCTGCCAGGCGGCACGCTGATCGTTCCTTCAACTCTCTGATAATACTTGAATTTCAACTGCAGCGCCGAGGCGTTTTCCGGCTGGCCCTCGGGCAGCTCTATCGTCATCGGGCCATTCTTGTCGACCAGATTGGCCTGCATGCTCACCCGGCCGGAAAATTCATCGGTCGGCTTGCCGCCGCGCACGATCAGCAGGCTGAACCGGTAGCTGTCGTCGCTTGCGCGCTCGGCCGAGAGCCGCTGTATCGAAATCGCGCCCTGCTTGCCGCTGTCGCTGAACAATTGCTGCAGGAACGCGAGCTCCTCCTTGATCTGCGTGTTCTCGCTTTGCAGATCGAGCGTCTGCCGCGAAAGCGTGCTTTGCGCGCCCCGTGCCACACCCAGGTCGCTTTCGAGCTCGCTGGTCCGGGCGCGCAGCCGCGCATTGTCTTCCTTCAGCTGATCGCGTTCGGCCTCGAGCCTCGCCCGCTCCTGCGCGACTTCGCTGCGGTTGAACCCGCCGAGGAATTGTCCGAAGTCGAAGCCCCACCACCACATGCCGCCGATCAGGGCGAGAACGATCAGCACAAGCGGAATCTTCAGCCGCCAGCTGTGCTCGATGCGCACCCCCATCTTGGCCGCGCTGATGCCGAAGTGCTGCCGGAGCTTGCGCCCGACGGCGCGCGTCGTCACCATCGGCCCCTCAAGGCATCACCGGCGGTGCGGTCAGCCCGGTCGTCTCGGCCAGACCGAACATCAGGTTCATGTTCTGGATCGCCTGTCCCGCGGCACCCTTGACCAGGTTGTCGATGACCGCCACGACGACAGCGATGTCGCCGCCTTGCGGCCGATGCACGGCGATGCGGCAGACGTTGGAGGCGCGAACCGACCTCGTTTCCGGATGGCTTCCCGCCGGCATCACGTCGACGAAAGGCTCGCCGGCGTAGCGCTTTTCGAACAGCGCCTGCAGGTCGACGCTGCGGTCGGTCAGGCGCGCGTAGAGCGTGGCCAGAATGCCGCGGATCATCGGCACCAGATGCGGCGTGAATACGACGGTCACCGGGGACTTGCTGCGCGTGTTGAGGCCTTGCACGACCTCGGGATGGTGGCGATGGCCGCCGAGATTGTAGGCCTTGAAGTTGTCGGAAGCCTCGCTGTACAACAGACCCAGCTCCGCCTTGCGACCGGCGCCGGACACGCCCGACTTGGCGTCGGCGATCAGCTGATCGACGGCGACGACGCCGGCTTCGACCAGCGGCAGGAACCCCAGCTGGATCGCGGTCGGATAGCATCCCGGGTTGCCGACGATGCGGGCCTTGCGGATCGTGTCGCGGTACATCTCGGGCAGGCCGTAAACCGATTCGGCCAGCAGATCCGGGCAAGCGTGCGGCATCTTGTACCAGCGCTGGAACTCGGTGGTGTCCTTGAGGCGGAAATCGGCGGCGAGGTCGATGATCTTGACGCCGGCGCCGACGAGCTCGCGTGCCTGTGCCATCGCCACGCCGTGCGGCGTCGCGAAAAAAACGACGTCGCAGCGGGCAAGACCGGCGCCGGCCGGATCGCTGAATTTGAGATCGGACAGCGGTCCTAAGCCGCGCAGGCTTGAAAACATCGTGCCGACGGACACCCCCGCCTCGGAGCGCGAGGTGATCGCCTGGACGCGCGCCTCGGGGTGCGCGGCCAGCAGCCGCAGCAATTCGACGCCGGTGTACCCGGTCCCGCCGACAATGCCTACATTGATCATGCCTGCCTCATCGAACCGGCGATGATTCTACCACCCCGGCCCCATTGTATGACATTGGAATAATCCGCCCGAAGCCCCAAATGCAAAGGCCGCCTTGCGGCGGCCTTGGGCAATTTCGGGCGGCAAGCCGCTAGCGCTTGGAGAACTGCTTGCGACGTCGCGCCTTGTGCAGTCCGACTTTCTTCCGCTCGACTTCCCGGGCGTCGCGCGTGACCAGGCCCGCCTTGGACAGCGGCGGCTTGAGCTGGGCGTCGTAGTCGATCAGCGCGCGGGTGATGCCGTGGCGGACCGCGCCGGCCTGGCCCGATTCGCCGCCGCCGATGACATTGACCATGATGTCGAACGTCGCCTCGTGGTTGACCAGCTTCAGCGGCTGGCGCACGACCATGCGACCGGTTTCGCGTGTGAAAAACTCGTCGACCGGCTTGTCGTTGACGATGAACTTGCCCGAGCCCTGCTTGATGAATACGCGGGCCACGGCGCTCTTGCGCCGGCCCGTGCCGTAATAGTAGCTGCCGATCATGGGAGCGAGCCTTTAGAGGTCCAGCGTCTTCGGTTGTTGGGCCACGTGAGGATGCGCGGCACCGGCATAGCATTTGAGCTTCTTCAGCATCGCGTAGCCCAGCGGGCCTTTCGGCAGCATGCCCTTGACCGCCTTTTCCAGCGCCCGTCCGGGGAAACGCTGCTGCATCTTGCTGAACGAGGTGGTGCGGATGCCGCCCGGATAGCCGCTGTGGCGGTGGTAGAGCTTGTCCTCGGCCTTGTTGCCGGTGACCTTGATCTTTTCGACGTTGGTGACGACGATGAAGTCGCCGGTATCGACGTGCGGCGTGTAGATCGGCTTGTGCTTGCCGCGCAGCCGGTGCGCGATCGCGCTGGCGAGCCTGCCCAGCACCTTGTCGCTGGCGTCGACGACGTACCAATCCCGCTTGACGTCCTCGGGCCTGGCGGAATAGGTTTTCATGGCGAAATTCGCGTCCGGTTCAACTTTACAAAGTCTTAAATGATAATACGGGGCCGATACCCTGTCAAACCGGCCCGCCTTTTCGACCAGGCTTTCCCGCGCGCTCCGGCCGTCCGCGCCCTGATAAAAAAAGCGCGGCCGATGGCCGCGCTAAGTATTCCACCATAGGAGGAGAATGGAGGAACGATCTGCGCACCGGGAAGGAGGAGGATCCCAAGCCCGCAGACGATGCGTAGTCTGTCATATTGCGCCGCACAATGCAAGCGGCATAATTGTCGGCAGCCGCCGTTGTCCACGACGGCCAACACGTTCGTGAATTTGCCATTGCGAAGGAAGGTCTCGATTGAAAGTCACGATCAAGTGGATCGACCAGGTCAGCTTCGTTGCCGAAACCGGCAGCGGCCATGCGGTTGTCGTGGACGGTTCGCCCGACGCCGGCGGCCGCAACGTCGGGCCGAGGCCGATGGAGCTGCTGCTGGCGGGCACTGCAGCATGCACGGCCTTCGACGTCGTCTGGATCCTCAAAAAGGCACGTCAGCCGATCAGCGCCTGCGTCGTCGATGCCGAGGCCGAGCGCGCGCCGACCGAGCCCAAGGTATTCACGCGGCTGCACTTCGTCTACCGCATTCGCGGCGAAGGCTTGAACCCCGCGCAGGTCGAGCGCGCGGTCAAGCTGTCGAAGGAAAAATACTGCTCGGCGACCCTGATGCTGGCCGCGACCGTGCCGATCAGCTACGAGATCAGCCTCAACGGCGCGCCGCTCGAGCCCGCCGCCTAGCGCAACAGCCGGATCAGGCTCGACGTATCCCAGCGCCCGCCGCCCTGCGCCTGGATCCGCGCGTAGAACTGGTCAACCAGCGCGGTCACAGGCAGCGCCGCGCCGTTGGCGCGCGCTTCGGCCGTGCAGATGGAGAGATCCTTGCGCATCCAGTCGACGGCGAAGCCGAAGTCGAACTTGTCGGCAGCCATCGTCTTGCCGCGATTGTCCATTTGCCACGATTGCGCCGCGCCTTTGCCGATGACGTCGAGCACGCGCTCGGGATCGAGACCGGCCTTGCGGGCGAAGTTGATCCCTTCCGACAGGGCCTGGACCAGCCCGGCGATGCAGATCTGGTTGACCATCTTGGTCAGCTGACCCGAGCCCGGGCCGCCCATCAAGGTCACCGCACGCGCGTAATGCGCGAGCATGCCTTCGGCCCGCGCGAACACATCGGCTTCGCCGCCGACCATGATTGTCAGCTTGCCGTTTTCGGCGCCGGCCTGGCCGCCGGATACCGGCGCGTCGAGAAAGCCAACGCCGCGCGCCTTCGCCGCCGCGTGCAACTCCCGTGCGACGATCGCGGACGCGGTCGTGTGATCGACCAGGACGCTGCCGCTCTTCATCGCCCCGACCGCCCCGTCGCTGCCCAGTGCCACGGCGCGGACGTCGTCATCGTTGCCGACGCACATCATCACCAGCGATGCATCGCGTGCCGCGGCGGCGGGCGTCGGCGCCGAGCTGCCACCGTACTTCTCGACCCACTGCGCCGCCTTGGCCGGCGTGCGGTTGTAGACGACCACCGTATGTCCGGCGCGCGCCAGATGTCCGGCCATCGGAAAGCCCATCACGCCCAGGCCGAGAAACGCCAGTTTGCCGCTGTCCATCCGTTGCTCCTTGCGAGTTGAAACGAGACCGGTGCGCCGCGCTTGACGTCAGCGCGGTGAGCCCTTCGCGAGCGAGGATCGCGCGGCGCGTATCGCCGCGCGCACCTGTGCCGGCGCCGTGCCACCCGGATGATTGCGGCTCGCGGTCGAACCCTCGAGCGTGAGCACCGCATAGACGTCGTCTTCGATCAGCGGCGAATAGCGCTGCAGCGACGCGAGCGACAGCGTCGCCAGATCGCACTGCTCCGACTCGGCATGCCGCACGGCTCGCGCCACCGCTTCGTGGGCGTCGCGGAAAGGCAGGCCTTTCTTGACCAGGTAGTCGGCAAGATCGGTGGCGGTCGCATAACCTTCGCCTGCCGCGGCGCGCATGCGCGCGGCGTCGACCTCGATGCCATCCGACACCAGCGCGGTGACGACGGCGACCGTCGGCAGCAGCGTATCGACGACGTCGAATACCGGCGCCTTGTCCTCCTGGTTGTCCTTGTTGTAGGTGAGCGGTTGCGCCTTCATCAAGGTCAGCAGTGCGACCAGGTCGCCGTAGACCCGGCCGGTCTTGCCGCGCACGAGCTCCGGCACGTCGGGATTCTTCTTTTGCGGCATGATCGAGCTGCCGGTGCAGAAGCGGTCGGCGAGCCGCACGAAAGCGAAGCGCGGGCTCGACCAGAGGATCAATTCCTCGGCGAAGCGCGACAGGTGCATCATCAGCAGCGCGCCGGCGGCGGCGAATTCGATCGCGAAGTCGCGATCCGACACGGCATCGAGCGAATTGGTGCAAAGGCCTTCGAAGCCGAGCTCGCGCGCCACCTGTTCGCGGTCGATCGGGAAGCTGGTGCCGGCCAGCGCCGCGCTGCCGAGCGGAAGCCGGTTGACGCGCCGGCGGCAATCGACCAGGCGCTCGGCATCGCGCGCGAGCATCGCCTCGTAGGCGAGCAGGTGATGGCCGAAGGTCACCGGCTGCGCGACCTGCAGATGCGTGAAGCCCGGCATGATCGTCGCGGCGTGCGGCTCGGCGAGATCGAGCAGTGCGCCGCGCAGCGCGACGAGCGCGGTGCCGATGTCGTCGATCGCCGCACGGACATAGAGCCTCAAGTCGGTGGCGACCTGATCGTTGCGCGAGCGGCCGGTGTGCAGCCGCTTGCCCGCATCGCCGATCAAAGCGGTCAGGCGTCGTTCGATATTGAGGTGCACGTCCTCGAAATCCGCCGACCAGGGGAATGCGCCGCGCCCGATCTCGTCGGCAATCTCGGTCAGGCCATGCTCGATCGAGGCAAGGTCGGAAGCTGACAGGACGCCGACCGCGGCCAGCATGCGCGCATGCGCGAACGAGCCCGCGATGTCGGCACCGGCGAGTCTCTTGTCGAAGTCGACCGATGCGGTGTAGCGCTTGACGAGCTCCGCGACGGGCTCGCTGAATCGGCCGGACCAGCCGGCGGCCGCCGCGATGGCCGGATCGGATTTGCGCGTGGACATGGCTTGCCTCACCCGGACGTCTTCCGCACAATAGCCGGGCGCCGACATTCTGCACCTCGGTCCCGTGACCGGTGCCGGTCGATTGCCGCTCGCGCCGGGCCGGAAGCAACGAACAATGCGACCTAGTATAAATCAAAACACGGTCCGACTCTCGCTGCCGGAACTGCGCAACCTCGGCACCATCCTGCGCATACTGCTCGCCGTCAACGCGATGGTCCTGGTCGCTGCGCTGACGCGTGAAACGCGCTGGACCGCGCTGTGGGCGACCTGGCTCGAGATGACGTCGGTCGTCGAGCCGCAATTGCTGCTTCAGCTGCTGGTCCTGTACGCCGCCGCTCCGCAGCTCGCGCGCCTGCCGTATCGCAGCGGCGCGATCGTCGTGCTGCTGCTGACGCTGGCCGTCGCGCTGGCGTTCAACACGGCGGTCGCCGCGCTGGTCGAGAACGTCAGCGTGACCGCGATGCTGCGCGACGTTGCATTCTCGATGCTGATCGCCGGCGCGCTGCTCGCGTATTTTCAGCTTCGGGCCAAAGCGCTCTCGCCGGCGATCACCGAGGCCAGGCTGCAGGCGCTACAGGCCCGCATCCGGCCGCACTTCCTGTTCAACAGCATCAACGCCGTGCTCTCGCAGATGCGCACCGACCCGCGCCGCGCCGAATCCGCGCTGGAGGACCTGGCTGACTTGTTCCGCGTGCTGATGCGCGACAACCGCCAGCTCGCGCCGCTGGAGAACGAGGTCGAGCTGTGCCGTCATTACCTCGACCTGGAGAAGCTGCGCCTCGGCGACCGTTTGACCGTCGACTGGCACGTCGACAACATGCCGAAGGATGCGATGGTGCCGCCGCTGGTCCTCCAGCCGCTGCTGGAGAATGCCGTCTACCATGGCATCGAGCCGAGTAGCGCCCCGGGGGTGATCGCGATTAATATCTTCTTGAGCCGCGGCGAAGTGCACGCGATCCTGCGCAATCCCTACCAGGCGGGCCCGCGCCGCGGCGGTGGCAACAAGATGGCGCTGGACAACATCCGCGAGCGCCTGGCGCTGCATTTCGACGCCGAGGCAAGTCTCGAGAACCGGTTGACCCGCGACAGCTACGAGGTGCATATACGCATGCCCTATCGCACGCAACAGAAGCAGCAGAAGGCGGACAAGCCGCGTGGCTGATGCCCCGCTCAAAGTACTGATCGTCGACGACGAGGCGCCGGCTCGCCGCCGGCTGCGTGAGCTGCTCGACGACTGCACGACCGCGCTGCCGCTGGTCGTGGTCGGCGAGGCCGCGAGCGGACGCGAGGCCCTGACGCTGCTCGGCAGCACGCCGACCGACCTGGTGCTGTCCGACATCCACATGCCCGACATGGACGGCATCGAACTCGCGCGGCACCTGCTGAAGCTGACCGTTCCGCCGGTCCTGATCTTCACCACCGCTTATCACGAACACGCGATCGCGGCCTTCGAGGTCCACGCCGTCGACTACCTGGTCAAGCCGGTCCGCGTGCAGCGGCTGCTGGCGGCGCTGCAGCAGGTGCCGCGCCTGCGGCCGTTGTCGGAGGGCAAGCTCGATCGCCTGCCTGCCGCCGCGCGCCGCTTTCTGTCGGTGACCGAGCGGTCACGCGTCGTTCTGGTGGCGATCGAGGAAGTCATCTATCTGAAGGCCGAGCTCAAGTACATCACGATCCGCACCGCCGATCGCGAGTTCCTGCTCGAGGAGTCGCTGACCCGCCTCGAGGAAGAATTCGGCCAGCGCTTCGTGCGCGTCCACCGCAACTGCCTGGTCGCGCGCGAAGCGATCCGCGGGTTCGAGCGCCGCGTCAGCGCCGACGGCGATGCGCACTGGGAGGTCCTGCTGCGCGGCGTTACCGAAGCGCTGCCGGTGTCGCGCCGGCAACAATTCATCGTGCGCGAAATCGGGCGCGAGTCGTCGGCTTGAGCCGGCGGCGTCGCGCCGGACTCGCCCGCGCCGGGCGCGGTCGGCATTGGTTTAGACTGCCGGGCCCCGCAACCTTTTCCCACGACGCTACCCGAAGCTCAAGATGGCCCCACGCACGCTGATTTGCGGCTCGCTCGCCCGCGACACCATCATGGTGTTCCCCGACCGCTTTTCGCGCCACATCCTGCCCGAGCAGACGCGCGTGCTGTCGGTATCGTTCCAGATCGGGGAAATGCGCCAGGAGTGGGGCGGATGCGCAGGCAACATCGCCTATAACCTCAAGGCGATCGGCGGCGAGCCGGTGGTGATGGCGACCGTTGGCGACGATGGCGCCGCGTACGAAGATCGGCTCGCTTCGCTCGGGATCGCCAGCGACGGCCTGCGCACGGTGCCCGGCACGTTCACTGCGCAGGCTTTCATCATCACCGATCTCGACGACAACCAGATCACCGCCTTTCATCCGGGTGCGATGAACCGCTCGGAGCTCAACGATGTCGGCGACGTCCAGGGCATCGCGCTGGGCATCGTCGCTCCGGACGGCAAGGAAGGCATGCAAGCGCACGTTCGCGGCTTTGCCGCAGCGGGCATTCCTTTCGTCTTCGATCCGGGTCAGGGACTGCCGCTGTTCAGCGGCGACGAGCTGGTGGCGATGATCGAAGCCGCCGACTATGTCGCTGTCAACGATTACGAGGGGCGCCTGCTGTGCGAACGCACCGGCCTCTCGCTGCAGGACATCGCGGCGCGCGTGCAGGCGCTGATCGTGACGCTCGGCGCCGACGGCTCGCGCATCCACAGCGACGGCGAGCTGATCGACGTGCCCGCCGTGCGCCCCGCGGCGCTGGTCGATCCGACCGGCTGCGGCGACGCCTACCGCGCCGGCCTGCTGTACGGCATCGCGCACGAATGGGAGTGGCTGCGCACCGGACGGCTTGCCTCGCTCCTGGGCTCGGTCAAGATCGCCTCGCGCGGCGGCCAGAACCATGCCGTCGACCGCGAGCGGCTGGCCGAGCTCTACGCCGCGCATTTCGGCGGCGCGCTCTGGTAGCGCGTTACTCCACAGCGGCCGCCGGCGCATCGACGCCGCTGCCGCGCCGTTGCGGTCGTCTGCTGCGGCTTGGCGTCCATGTGCTGCAGGGCCTTGCGACGACCGCGCTGGTCTTTCCTCTGGTCGGTCGGGCGCGCCGCCAGGCACTGATACGCCGCTGGAGCGCCGCGCTGCTGGCTATCCTCCACGCCGAGCTGCGCATCAACGGATGGCCGGCAGACGGGATCGCCGGCAATGTGCAGATCGTCGCCAACCACATTTCGTGGCTCGACATATTCGTCATCAACGCCGTCCAGCCGTCGCGCTTCGTCGCCAAGGCGGATCTCGCGCGCTGGCCGCTGCTCGGTCGGCTGATCGCCGGCGTCGGCACCTTGTTCATCGAGCGCGGCCGCGGCCGCGATGCGCATCGGATCAGCGGTCACGTTCGCGCGGCGTTGGCAGCGGGCGACGTCATCGCGATCTTTCCGGAAGGCAAGACCGGCGACGGCCGCGCGCTGTTGCCGTTTCACGGCTCGCTGCTGCAGCCGGCGATCGATGCCCGCGGTCATGTGCAGCCGATGGCGATCCGCTATTGCGGCAGCGACGGTGCGCGCTGCGATTCGCCCGGCTACGCCGGGGACACGAAGTTCCTGACCTCGCTGTGGCGCGTTCTCGGCGAGCACCGTATGGTCGTGCTGCTCGATGTCGCGCGGCCGCTCCCGGCCGAGGGGCGGCACCGGCGCCGGCTCGCGCGCGAGGCCGAAGATGCTATCCGGCAGGTCTTGGCGTCGCCTTCGAGCGGCCCGGCACCTGGAACAGCCGCCGATCGTCCAGTCTGAGGGCGGTCAGGCAGCCGCCCCACAGGCAGCCCGAATCGAGCATCAGCACGTTCGGCGCCAGCATCAGGTCGAGCGTCGACCAATGCCCGCAGAGCACGGTGACGCCGGCCGACCTTCGTTCGGGATGCATGAACCAGGGCGCGAATCCCGGTGGCGTGTGATCGGGCCCGCGCTTTTCGCGGAGCTCCATCGTGTCGTCGGCCGTGCAGAAGCGCAGGCGCGTGCAGGCGTTGACGACGACACGCAGGCGATCGTAGCCGCGCAGCGCCTCGTCCCAGCGCGCCGGCTCGTCGCCGTAAAGATGGCGCAGGAAATCGTCGTGCCGGTCGGAGGCCAGCATCATCTCGACCTCGCGCGACAGCATCAGCGCGGTCGCCGGCGTCCACGAAGGCAGCAGGCCGGCATGCACCAGCAGCCATTCGTCCTCGAGCACGACCAGCGGCCGCGTCCGCAACCAGGCGAGCAGTTCGTCGCGGTCCGGCGCGTCGAGAATCCCGCCCAGAGTGTCGCCGTCATGCGCTTGTCGGTGACCGGCAGCGACCGTCAGCAGATGGAAGTCGTGGTTGCCCAGCACGGTGACGGCGCTGCTGCCGAGCTCGCGCACCGCGCGCAGCACCGACAGCGATTCCGGTCCGCGGTTGACCAGGTCGCCGACCAGCCATAACCGGTCCTGCCGCGGGTCGAACGCGATCAGGTCGAGCAGTTGCCTGAATTCAGCGTAGCAGCCCTGGATGTCGCCGACGGCGTAAATGCTCATCTTCGCCCGGAAAGATCGCACCGAGGCTGCGCGAAGACGTGGTTGTATACCATTTCGCTGTCGCGCCACCGTGTGGAAGCAAACGTCGATGCTAGAATCCGGCGCATTCTAACATCCGCGTCACGATGAAATTTCCGCTGAACGAACCGCAGCGCGCTGCGGTGCGCTACATCGACGGACCGCTACTGGTCCTGGCCGGCGCGGGCAGCGGCAAGACGCGCGTGATCACCGCCAAGATAGCGCACCTGATCGAGCAGGGGGCCGACCCGGCCGGCATCGCCGCGATCACCTTCACCAACAAGGCCGCGCGCGAAATGCGCGAGCGCAGCGGCGCGCGGCAACGTGTTCGCGATGGCGCCGGCGCCGCGCCGACGATATGCACGTTTCACGCCCTGGGACTTAAGATCCTGCGCC
>Ga0207657_10000392_pt1 | contig 46205 bp, 47 predicted proteins | sample KBSC33metaG_FD_184316 | JGI IMG/M metagenome (GOLD analysis project Ga0207657, IMG submission 184316) | Corn rhizosphere microbial communities from Kellogg Biological Station, Michigan, USA - KBS C3-3 metaG (SPAdes) (version 2) | ecosystem: Host-associated > Plants > Roots > Rhizosphere > Soil ... | reverse complement strand
AGCGCGGGCTCGCCGACGGAGGAGCTCGCCGGCGCCGACGCGACCTATGTCGACCCGCTCGACGTCGACTCGATCCGGGAGGGGATCGCGCGTGCGGCGCCCGCGCCGGTCCGGCGCGGGCCGGACTGGGACGAGGTCGCCGCGCGCACGCGGGCGATCTACGAGGAGCTCGCATGATCGTCGTCGATGCCGACGTCCTCGGCCGGAACCGAACGGGCGAGGAGACCTACGTCCTGAACCTGCTCCGGCAGCTGCCGCTCGTCGCACCCGATCTCTCGTTCGGCGCGGTGACGCGCCATCCGGAGCTGCTCCCCGAGGGCGTCGAGCCGCTGCCTCTCGCCGCGCGCTCGCAGGAGCTCCGGATGGCCTGGACGTTGCCGCGGCTCCTGCGCCGGCTGCGCCCGGAGCTCGCACATTTCCAGCACGCGCTCCCGCTCGGCTACCGCGGTCGCAGCGTCGTCACCCTGCACGACCTCCACTTCGAGCGCGACCCCGGCGTGATGGGGCTCGCGGACCGCGTCACGTTCAGGTTCTTCGTCCCGCGTGCGGCGAAGCGGGCCGACCACGTGCTCTCGGTCTCCGAGCGGACGAAGCACGACGCGGTCGAGCTCTACGGCATCGACCCGGACCGGGTGACGGTGACGCCGCACGGCGTCGACCCCGCGTTCGCCCCCGGCGGGGCGCGGCGGGGCTTCCTCCTCTTCGTCGGCGCGATCCAGGCCCGGAAGGACCCGCTCGCCGCGGCCGTCGCGGCCGCCGCGGTCGGGCTGCCGCTCGTCGCGGTCGGGCCGGAGAGGGAGCCGCAACTCGCGCGCGAGCTGCGGGCACAGGGCGTCGATGTCCGGGGCTGGGTCGAGCAGGACGACCTCGCCGAGCTCTACCGCGGCGCGGAGGCTCTCATCCTGCCCTCCCGCTACGAGGGATTCGGCGTCCCGGTGCTCGAGGCGATGGCAAGCGGCACGCCGGTCGTCTGCTCCCGCGATGCAGCGCTCCGCGAGGTCGCGGGCGATGCGGCCGCCTACGACGAGGACGGCGACTTCGCCGGCGCAGTCCGCCGCGTGCTCGCCGACCGCGAGCGCTATGTCCGCGCGGGCCTCGAGCGCGTGAAGGCGTTCTCGTGGGAGGAGACCGCGCGCCGCACGGCAGCCGTCTACCGGGGGGTGCTCGGGTGAGGGTCGCCGCCGTCGTCGTCTCGCACGGGCACCCGCGCGAGCTCCTGGAGTCGCTGCCGGCGCTCCGGCCGCAGGTCGACGAGCTCGTCGTGATCGCGAACGTCCCCGGCTCGGTGCCGGACGGGGTCGAGGCGCTGCACAACGAGCGGCCGCTCGGCTACGCCGCGAACGTCAACCTCGGGGTCGCGCGCACGACCGCGGAGCTCGTCCTCGCCGCAAACCCCGACGCGGTCCCCGAGCCGGGCGCGGTCGAGTCGCTGCGCGAGTTCATGGAGGCGCACCCTCGCTGCGGCATCGCGGGACCGCAGATGAACTTCCCGGACGGGAGCTGGCAGCCGTCCCGCCGGCGGTTCCCGACGATCACCGGCACGATCGTCCGGCGCACGCCGCTTCGCCTCGTCATCCCGCAGCGGCGCCACTTCCATCTCGACGAGGTGCCTCCGGCGGAACCGGTCGAGTCGGATTGGCTGCTCGGCGGCTTCATGATGCTGCGCCGCTCGATGCTCGACGAGCTCGGCGGCTTCGACGAGGGCTACCGCCTGTACGGCGAGGACATCGATCTCGCCTACCGAGCGCTGCGCGCGGGCTGGGAGCGCTGGTACGTGCCGCAGGCGGTCGTCCGTCACGAGCACAAGGCCGAGACCGACAAGCGCTGGCTGACGCGGCGCACGCTCTGGCACTGGGCGGGGGTTGCCCGCTTCGTGCTCAAGCACCCCGAGCGGCTGAAGGCGCTGTGAAGGACGTCGGCGAGAAGTACGACGCGATCGCGGAGCGCTACAGCGAGCACGACTATGCCGACGCAGAGCGCTACTACGCGCGCCGCGCACGGCTCGTGGTCCGGATCGGGCCGTCGCTGCATCCGGGCGACACGCTGCTCGACATCGCGTGCGGCGACGGCGGTCTCGGCAGGCACCTGCTCGCGGCCGGCATCGACTACCGGGGGGTGGATGCGAGCGCGCGAATGGTCGAGGTCGCACGACGGGCGCTCGGCGACCGCGTGGTGCTCGGGTCATTCGATTACGAGCCTCCGGCGCCGATCGATGCGACCACGATCTTCCGGTCGCTCTATCTCGTTCCCGACCGCCGGGGGTTCCTGGAGCGTGTGCGCGGCTTCACGCGTCGCAAGCTCGTCTTCGACTTCGACCCGCGTGCCTACGCCGCGCGGGAGGTGGTAGCCGACGTGCGGGCGGCGGGCTGGGAGCGGATCGAGCTGCGACCCTTCCTGACGCCGCAACGGGCGGTCCTGCCGCGCGGCGTGCAGGCCGCGTTGCATGCGCTGGAACCGCTGCCCGGCGCAGGCATGCTGACGCGTGTGCGCTTTCCGATGCTCGTCAGCGCGTCGACCTGAATGAGAAGCCGACCTGTGCCCCGAGGTTCCGGTTGTCGCTGCCGCCGTACTTCGACGGGTTCACGGTCGGGAACGCGCTGACCTGGACGACGACCGGGGGCGTCACCGTCAGGCTGATCGACTTGGTCAGGCAGTTCGGGAGCAGGAATCGCTCGGTGCGGCGGGCGCGGCCGATCACCGGCGAACGCTGCTCGTCGAGCACGATCGTGCCGACCCGGACGACGACGTGCGTCCGAGGCACGGCGGTCGAGCAGAACCCGGTTCTGCCGACGTCGATGTGGAGCGTGCCGGGCGTGTGCTTCGGGCCGAAGTAGGCGAACCGGCCGGACGCGGTGTCCTCGGGGTCGGCGGCGGTGATCCAGCCGTCGTCCGAGACGCCGTAGATCGCCTCCCGGAGCGCCCAGGGATGATGCTCGATCCGGCGCAGCGTGACGCCCGGCTGCCGGGCGACCACCGGGCCGACGAACACGAGGCCGTCGGTGGCGACGACATAGTCGAGGTCGGGGTCGCTCCGGAGCGTCCCGTCGGCGTTCGCGAGATCGGGGGTCAGCGTGCCGCCCGGCCCCGGTGCCGACCCGTCGAGCGACCAGATGTTCTTCACCGAGTGATTCCAGAACTCGAGCAGGTTGACGCCGAGCGCCTCCCCGCTCGAGATGTTCTGGCCGATGAACGTCGTCCCGTGCCCGCTCGTCGCGCGGTCGACCCAGTCGAACGGCTTTGCGAGGTGGTCGGCGTAGGCCTTCGACTGGAACGCCGAGCCGCGCGTCGAGGTGATCTCGCCCGCGAGCATCCACGTCACGGTCGCCGCGACTGCGAGCAGGACAACGGGCCGCCGCACGCGCCCGGCGGCGAGCGACGCCGCGAAGAGCACGGCGCAGGAGACCGCGAGCCCGATGCGGATGTCCGGCTGGTTCCATGCCCAGGCCCGGTTCGCCATCGCGGCGATGCCGTACCCCGGTGCCTCGAAGTAGGGGAAGTCGAGCTGGTAGCCGTAGTGGAGCACGAGCCAGGCCGTGATCGCCCAGGCGGCGATCGTCCCCGGCAGGAAGCGGCGGTGCGAGCAAAGCCAGACGGCGGTGCCGATCAGGAGAAGCGGACCGAGGTAGATCAGGTTGCGCTCCTCGACGCGCGTCGCGAAGACGGTCGAGAGATAGGCGGCCTTGACGCCCGTGTACGTGCCGACGGTGAGGATCGCCGCCGCCGTGAACGCCGCGAACGCACGCCAGCTGGGGTCGCCGCGCCGCTCGGGGATCCACAGCGACGCGAGGCCGCCCGCGAACGGCAGCAGGCCGAGCCCGAGCGCGAGGGCCGACTGCGCCTGTAGCCCGAGGGACCACAGCCGGCCGCGCCACGAGGTCGTGACCGTCTGCCACTCGTGCGCGTGCGGGCCGAGGACCCGGTTCGCGAGGTACAGCACGGCGAGGAGCGCGAGTGCCGCGCCGACGTGACCCCGGATGCCCCAGGAGCGGCGCAGGCGCTGCCCGCGCGGCCCGACCACTAGGAGCACGAACGCCGCGATCGCGAACGCCGCGGGCACGGTGACGAGCTCGCCTCGCACCTCGGGCGCGATCAGGTCGAGGACGATCGCGGCCGCGATCCACCGCCGCCCGCCGCCGGCGAGCGCGCGGATCGACACCCACGCGCAGAGCACGAACATGGGGTAGGCGAGCACCTCCGGGAGCAGCAGGCCGGCGTAGAAGAGCGCCGTCGTGCAGAGCGAGGCAAGCGCGGCGACGATCGCGGCCCGGGTCGGCACCATCGTCTTCGCGAGGAGATAGGCGGGGATCGCGGCCAGTGCCATGACGAACGTGTCCAGGTACTTGATCGTCGCGTACGCCGCTCCGGTGGAATGGATCCACCAGCCCGGGGCGATCAGGAACGCGTAGAGCGACTTGAACGAGATCGGCGTGCCGCGCCGGGCGGCGTGGCCGGTCGCGGCGATCGCACGCGAGAGCTGCGTCCACTCGAGCTCGTCGGTGAAGATCGTCGGAGTGCGCCTGATCGACGCCTCCCAGAAGAGCAGTGCGAGCAGTGCGAGCACGGCGACGGCGACGGGCATCGCCGCCAGGTAGCGGTCGAGCAGCGACCTGCGTGGCGCCGGCCGGCCCGTCACTCGGGGACGGTGCCCAGCGCGACTCGAGGATCGAGATCGATGTCGCGCCGGACGAACCGGCACTGCACGTGCGCCGCGTCGCACGCCTCGACGATGCGGTCGAGGCGGTCGCGGGGCGCGTCGGGGATCGTGACGAGCACGATGTCCGTCTCGTGTCGGCGCAGGAGCTCGGCGAGCTCGTGCGTGCCGCCGAGAACCGGGACGCCGTGCACGCGACGCCTGCGGAGCCTTGGGTTGTCGTCGACGAGGCCGGTCACGCGGTCGCCGGCGGTCTCGCGCAGCTCACGCAGGAGGCTCCGGCCGGTGCGCCCCGCGCCGACGATCACCGTGCGCCTGCCGGTGCGGCTCCGATACGAGTGCAGGCCGGTGACGAGCGCGCGCTCGGCGAGCCGCGAAGCTCCGATCGCCGTTGCGCAGAGGAGCGCGTCGACGATGAAGAACGAGCGCGAGAAGTCGCCCATCGATTGCGTCACCGCCATGTAGGCGAGCGCGACGACCTCGGACACCGTGACGGCCGAGGCGATCGCGAGGACGTCGCGGCTGCCGGCGTAGCGCCAGATCGACCGGTAGAGCCCGAACGGCACGAACGCGAGGACGCGTGCGCCGATCACGATCGGCAGCGTCAGCTGAGCGATATGGCGTTGGTTGACCGTTCCCGGCCACCCGAAGCGGATCGCGTACGCGGCCGCGAACGCCCCGATCACGAGCCCGAAGTCGACGAGCACCTCGACGAGCCTGCGGGTGTGGACCGAGAACGCATCGAGCGTCCCGCCGCCTTCCCTGCCGACGCGATGCTCGACGTCGGCGAGGAAGCTCGCGAACTGCACGAGCAGGAAGAACGTCACGAGGATGCCGACGAGCGCGATGCGCTGGTCGTCGAGCACGTTGTACGCCAGGCTCGAACCGCCGAGGCCCGTCGCGATCAACGCGAGCAGGAGCACGGCGTGCTTCTCCGAGAGCCCGAAGCGAACGAGCCGGTGCGACGAATGGTCGCGGCCGCCCTGGTAGACCGGCCGCCCTTCCAGCAGGCGGACGATCGTCACGAGCGTGGTGTCGAGGATCGGCACGGCGAGCACGAGGATCGGCAGCAGGAACGTTGCGACGGTCGTGCCCGCGACCTTCCAGCTCGCCGACAGCCCGAGTGCGGCAAGCGTGAACCCGAGCACCTGCGAGCCCGAGTCGCCCATGAAGACGAGTGCCTTGCCGCGCGGGCGGAGGTTGAACGGCAGGAACCCTGCACACGCGAGCGCCCCTGCGAGGGCGAGCACGAGCACCGTGTGGCTCGGATGGATCGTGACCGCGTCGATCGCGAAGAACGCGAAGGCGATGCCGGCGAGCGTTCCGGCGAGACCGTCCATGTTGTCGAGCAGGTTGAACGCGTTCGTCATCCCGACGAGCCAGAGGAGCGCGATCGCCCCGGCGACGACGTTCGAATGGACGAGCTGCACCTGCGTCCCGGTGGCGATCACGAGCACGGCGGCGGCGATCTGCACCCCGAGCTTCGCGAGCGGCGGCAGCGCGTGGATGTCGTCGACGAGCCCGGCGCAGAAGAGCAGGACGATCCCGCCGTAGATCCCGCCCACCTCCTCGGTGACCGGGAACGCGCCGATCGCCGCTGCGATCCAGATACCGGCGGTGAGGCCGAGGAAGATCCCGACGCCGCCGAAGAGCGGCGTCGCGAGCTCGTGCCAGCGGTCGGCGGTCGGCGGGGCGACGAGCCTGCGGGCGAACGTCGAGCGGAGCATGAACCAGACGGCGAGCGCGGCGGCAGGGAAAGCGGCGGCTGCCGCGAGGGTGCTCACGCCGGTCGAGGGTAGTGGTGCGGTGTTAGGGCTGTGTTTGCCCGCACAATCGGTCCCTAGACTAGTGCGGGCCGATGACGGTCTACGCCGATCTCCTGCGCTATCGCGAGCTCTTCGCGAACCTCTTCCGCCGTGACTTCCAGGCGAAGTACAAGGGCTCGCTCCTCGGGATCCTCTGGTCGCTCCTCAATCCGCTCGTCCTCCTCGTCGTCTACCTCGTCGTCTTCGGGCTCATCTTCCCGAACAAGACGATCGCCCACTATCCGCTCTACCTGCTTGCCGGGCTCGCCTGCTGGATCTTCTTCTCCGTGTCGCTGCAGTCGGGCTCGCGATCGATGGTCGACAGCGCAGAGCTGATCAGGAAGGTGCGCTTCCCCCGGCAGCTCGTCGCGTTCTCGATGGTGGCGACGCAGGCGGTGACGTTCGGGCTGATGCTCGTGATCCTGATCGTGCTCTCGCTCGCGTTCGTCCCGGAGGCTCGCTCGACCGTGTGGCTCGCGGTGCCGCTTGCGGTGCTCTTCGCCGCGGTCGTCGCCGGGCTCTCGCTCTTCGTCGCCTGCGTCAACGTCCTCTTCCGCGACGTCGAGCACGTGCTGACGGCGGCGCTGCTCCCGTGGTTCTTCCTGACGCCGATCCTCTGGAGCGCCTCCTCGCTGCCCGAGAAGGCCAAGCATCACCGCACGCTCGTCGAGATCCTCCGCTGGGGCAACCCGATCGCACCGCCGATCGCCGCCGTGCGCGACGCGCTCTGGTCCGGCCACGTGCCGCGTCCCGCGGAGCTCGTCTACCTGGTGGTCGCCGCCGGCGCGGCGCTCGCGCTCGGCGCCTTCGCGTTCACCCGGATGGACGACCGGATCGCCGTCGAGCTGTGAGCACGACGACGATGCGCCCGTCGTAGATCCACGGCTCGCCGCGTGGGGGCGGCGCCGCGAACGCCGGCAGCCCGGCGACCTCGCCGAGCGGCTCGAGCTCGATGCCGGGGAGGACTGACGGGCAGAGGAGCGGCGCGCCGAAGCCGGGGATCCGCCCGGGGCCCGGCTCGTAGGCGGCGAGCGCGCGCGGCCGCGGCTGCAACAGGCCGCCGTGCCACGCGACCGCACCGGCGACGACGCCGTAGCCCTCGGCGTGCGCCGCGCTCAGGCGCTCGGCCCGGTCGGGCGCGGGCTGGACGCCCGGCGGCAGGGCCGAGGTGGTCGGCTCGCCGCGTCGCTCCGTCACCTCCACGTCGCGCGTGAGCATCTCGCTCCCGAGCTCCGAGAACCAGGCGCGGCCCTCGGCGACGAGATCGAACGCGAGCCGGTAGCGGCCGGGCGGGATCGGCGCGCGGACGTCGACCTCCACGGTCGCACGGGCGCCGGGCTCGAGCCGCGGCGCCGGCGTGCGGTAGCCGTCCCAGACGATCGGGTTGTCACGGTCGTCGAGCCAGTGATAGGCGATGTTGATGCCGTCGCGCCACGCGATCGTGCCGGCGTTCTCGACCGACACCTCCACCCGCTCGATCGCGCCCGCCTGCGGCGCAGCTTCCGGCGGTGCGCCGAAGCGCACGACGAGGGGGCCTTTCTGACCGGACACGGCGGCTAGCCTAACCCTCGGATGGAGCCACTCCTCGTCAGGGCAGCTCGGCGCGAGCAGGTCGAGCGGACGCCGGTGTGGTTCATGCGGCAGGCGGGCCGGTCGCTGCCGGAATACCGCGCGATTCGCGAGCGGCATTCGTTCTGGGAGGTCGCGCAGACGCCGGAGCTCTGCGCGGAGGTGACCCTGCAGCCGGTGCGCCGGCACGGCGTCGACGCGGCCGTCATGTTCGCGGACATCATGACCCCGGTGCTCGGCATGGGGCTCGAGGTCGACCTCGTCGAAGGTGTCGGCCCCGTCGTCGCCGATCCCGTCCGAACGCTCGCGGACGTCGAGCGCCTGCGCGTCCCGGAGCCCGACGAGGCGTTCGCGCCGCTCCTCGAGGCGATCCGCATCGTGCGCGACGAGCTCGCGCCCGAGCAGGCGGTGGTCGGCTTCTGCGGCGGCCCGTTCACCGTCGCCGGGTACCTGGTCGAAGGCAGGCCTTCGCGCGAGTTCGCGACGGTCAAGTCGCTCATGTACACCGAGCCGCGCGTCTGGAACGCGTTGATGGAGAAGCTCGCGGCCTGCTTCGGCTCCTACCTCGCGGCGCAGGCCCGTGCGGGGGCCGACGTGGTGCAGCTCTTCGACTCGTGGGTCGGCGCTCTCTCCCCGGCCGACTACGAGGAGCTCGTCGCGCCGTGGTCGGCGCGCATCCTCGCCGCCGCGGGCGCGCCGACGATCCACTTCGGGACGGGAGCCTCGACGCTCCTGCCCGCGATGACCCGCGCCGGCGGCGACGTGATCGGGCTCGACTGGCGAATCGCCCTGGACGACGGCTGGGCGGCCGTCGGCGCCGATCGCGCGGTGCAGGGGAACCTCGACCCCGCCGTGCTGCTCGGGCCGTGGGAGCGGGTCGAGGCTGCGACCCGCGACGTGCTCGCGCGCGCTGCCGGCAGGCCGGGCCACATCTTCAACCTCGGCCACGGGGTGCTGCCGCGGACCGACCCGGACGTCCTGACGCGGCTAGCGGGCTTCGTCGCGGCGCACGAGCTCGAGTAGCGATCCGAGCACCCGCGAGCCGTGGAGGCGGAGGCCGTCGTGCTGGAACGCGTCCGTGACCCAGGGGCGCAGCCCGCGCACGCGCGCGGCCGTCTCCTCCGAGAGCGTGCGCTCGACGTACATGTCGTCGGCGTAGATCGCGGCGGCCGCGGGAACGTCGTTGGCCGCGAGGCGCCCGGCGTCGTAGAGCGCGGGCCAGGTGTGCGCCGCGAGCAGCTCCGCCGCCTCGCGCAGCGGAGCGAGCGCGCCGTACTCCTCGAACATCCACGGGTAGACCATCTCGCCGGTGAAGAGCTCCGGCCGCGACGCGAACTCGTCGGGCAGCATGCGCTGCGCCGCCCACCGCGTCGCGCACCCGTCGGCGTAGCAGGCCTCGTGGAGGATCGCGTACAGCGGATTGCGGGGAAAGTGCAGCGCGGCGTCGACGTCGTGCAGGAAGCCCGGCGAGTCGACCGGCAGCTCGACCAGGTAGTGCAGGCGCTCGGCGCCCGTGCTCGAGCCGAGCATCAGCCCGAGCTGGCGAAAGCGGCGCGCCGTCAGCCGGTCGCCCGACGGCAGGCGGACGTCCTCGCCTGCGAGCCGGCGCTGGATCTCCTCGACGCGTCCGAGATCGCCGGGATAGCGCTCGTAGTAGCGGCGATTGCGCTCGCGCACCCGCTCGTAGGTGAGCCGGTAGACGTCCTCGGCGGGGCGCCCGACGGGCGGCAGGCCGCCGGTGAAGAGCGCCTCGCGGAGGCCGTCCGGGGCGGACGAGAGGTAGGTGAGCGCGCAGAAGCCGCCGAAGCTCTGCCCGAGGATGCTCCACCGCTCGACGGCGAGCTCCTGCCGGATCCACTCGGCGTCGCGCACGATCGCATCGGCGCGGAAGTGCTGGAGGTAGTCGGCCTGCTCCTGCGGCGAGCGGCCCGGGAGCGACCCGACGGGGCTCGAACGTCCGGTGCCGCGCTGGTCGAGGAGCAGCACGCGGTAGTCGGCGAGCGCCCGCTCGAGCCAGGTGGGGATTCGCGGCCCGGTCGGCCGCGGCGCCGCCGACCCGGGGCCGCCCTGCAGGAAGACGAGGAACGGCCGGTCGCCTCCGTCCTCCGCAGCGACCTCGCGTGCGAACACGGCGAGTCGCCCGTCCTCCGGGCGCGTGTGGTCGAGCGGCACCTCGAACAGGTGCTCGGTGAGCACGAGGCCTCCGATGCGGACGCTCTCCGCCACCCGACGGAGCGTCTCACACGCACGGCGTGCCCGGCGGCGGCTCGGCTACCGTCCTTTCCGTGAGCGACACCGCCGTCGTCCTGATGGCCTACGGCTCCCCGGAGCGGGTCGCCGACGTGCCGGCGTACTACTCGGACATCCGCGGCGGCCGGCCGGTTTCGCCCGAGCACCTCGAGGACCTCGTCGCGCGCTACCGAAGCCTCGGGATCGAGGACGCGAACCCGCTGAACGCGATCACGGAAGCGACGCGCGCCGCGTTGCAGGAGCAGCTTCGCCTGCCGGTCTTCACCGGCATGAAGCACTGGACGCCGCGGATCGCCGAAGCGGCGGAGGCGGCGCTCGCGGGCGGGGCGAGGCGGATCGTGGGGCTCGTGCTCGCGCCGCACTACAGCCGGCTCTCGATCGCGGGCTACCGCGAGCAACTCGAGACCGCAGTGGCCGGTCGCGCGGAGGTCGTGTTCGTCGAGAGCTGGCACGACGATCCCGGATTCGTCGCGCTGCTCGCCGACCGAATTCGCGACACGGACGCGCACGTCGTCTTCACGGCCCATTCATTGCCGGCCCGGATCCTCGAGGACGGCGACCCGTACCCGGCGCAGCTGCTCGAGACCTCCCGGCTCGTTGCAGAGAGCGCGGGGGTCGAAGACTGGTCGTTCTCCTTCCAGAGCGAGTCGCCGACCGGCGAGCCGTGGCTCGGGCCCGACATCCTCGACCACCTCGCCGAGCTGGCGGGGCGCGGGGTCGAGGACGTGCTCGTGTGCCCCGTCGGGTTCGTGTCGGATCATCTGGAGATCCGCTGGGACATCGACACCGAGGCGAAGGACAAGGCACGCGAGCTCGGGCTCCGGCTCGACCGGATCGAGATGCCGAACGACGACCCCCGCTTCGTCCGGACGCTCGGGGAGATCGTGCGCGGCGCGCTCGCCGCGGTCGCGGCGTGAACGCGCCGGGGCGGATCGTCGTCGATCGCGTCTCGCGGACGTTCCGCGTCTACGAGAAGTCGCAGCGCACCCTGAAGGACGTCTTCGTGTCGCGCGGACGGAGCGGCGTGCGGGAGGTGGAGGCGCTGCGCGACGTGTCGCTCACCGTCGAGCCGGGTGACGCGGTCGGGCTCGTCGGCCGCAACGGCTCCGGCAAGACAACGCTGTTGCGGCTGATCTCGGGGATCATCAAGCCGACCTCCGGGAACCTCGAGACCGGAGGGCGGGTCGCGTCGCTGCTCGAGCTCGGCGCCGGGTTCCATCCGGACTTCAGCGGCCGTGAGAACGTCTACCTGAACGGGTCGATTCACGGCCTCTCGCGTACCCGGGTGCGTGAACTGATGGACGAGATCGTCGCGTTCGCGGAGCTCGAGAGGTTCATCGACCTGCCGGTGCGCACCTACTCGTCGGGGATGTTCATGCGGCTCGGCTTCTCGGTCGCGGCGCACATCCAGTCCGACGTCCTCCTGCTGGACGAGGTGTTCGCGGTCGGCGACGAGCAGTTCCAGCGCAAGTGCTTCGGGAAGATCGCGGAGTTCAAGAATCGCGGCGGCACGATTCTCTTCGTCTCGCACGACGCGCAGGCGGTCGAGCGCCTGTGCGACCGCGCCGTGCTGCTCCGCCAGGGGGAGGTCGCCTTCGACGGCGAGACGCGTGAGGCGATCGCTGCGTACCGGCGCCTGCTCGCCGCCGACGCGAACCCGGACGAGCTCGAGGCGGGGCTGCGCGAGTGGGGAAGCGGTGAGGCGCGCATCGTCTCCGCGCAGCTCCTCGACGGCGACGGGGACGAGCGCACGCAGCTCGCCGCCGGCGAGCCGGTGACGGTGCGGCTCGTCGTGGCCGCCGACGCGGACGTGGCGCCGCCGCGGGTCTCGCTCGAGCTGCGGGACGACGGGGGGCTCGTGCTCGGCACCGCGTCGCAGGACACGGAGCCGCTCGGCTGGGTGCGCGGCGCCGGTGAGCGAGAGCTCTGCTTCCGGCTGCCGCGGATCCCGCTCGCGGACGGACGGTTCCACCTGCGCTTCGCACTCGCCGACGGCGAGACCGGCGGCCTGCTGCACACGCTGGACGACGCGGTGCGGTTCTTCGTCTTCCCGTCCGACGGCCAGGCCGGCGCGGTGCTGCTCGAGGGGGTGTGGTCGATGCAGGAGATCGGGCGGGCCACGCCAATTCCGCGACCGTGAGCTCGCGTTCCTGCCCGGACTGGCCCGCCCTGATGGAGGTCGCGCCCGATCTGCAGTTCCGGCATTACGCGATCGGCGAGATCCAGATCCCGGTCGACGCGTTCGTGCAGCTCGAGGGCTTGCCGGCAGACGAGGTCGCCGTGTGCTGCGACCTCGAGGCACACGTCTTCAACCCGGAGCACACTGATCCACGCGTCGTCGACGCGTTGCGCGGCACCCACTGGATCGACGTTCGCGAGGTCACGGGCGAGCGCTAGCTGCGTCGCACGACCTCGTCGAGCGGGCGCGTGTTCAGCACGTCGCCGGCCGTCGCCCAGCCGCGACGCGCGGTGGCCACGGCGAGCCGCATGTTGTCGAGGCCGCGCACGGAGTGCGCGTCCGTCGAGCACGTGATGCGCACGCCGGCGCGAATCGCCTCGTGGACGAGGTCGGCGCTCAGGTCGATGCGATCCGGGAGCCCGTTCGTCTCGACGGCGGTCCCGGTCTCGACGCAGGCGGCGAACACGGCGTCGAGGTCGACGTCGTTCGGCGGCCGGTGGTTGATGATCCGTCCCTGCGGGTGGCTGATCGAGCGCACCGCGGGATGCTCCACCGCCGCCAGCGTCCGCCTGGTCAGTTGGTCGCGCGACTGTCGCTGCCCCGCGTGGATCGACGCCTGCACCCAGTCGAGCTCCGAGAGCACGTCGTCGGGCAGGTCGAGGCTCCCGTCGGCCAGGATGTCGCACTCGCTGCCACGCAGGACGCGGAACGGCGCCAGGCGCTCGTTGACCGCCGCGATCTCCTCGCCTTGCCGGCGGAGGTCGTCCGCATCGAGCCCCGGAACGACGCGGACGCTGCGCGTGTGGTCGCAGACCGCGACGTACGCATAGCCGAGCGCGCGCGCCGCCTCCGCCATCTCGAGCACCGATGCCTTCCCGTCCGACCAGGTGGTGTGGACGTGCAGGTCGCCGCGGATCGCCGCCTGCTCGACGAGGAGCGGCGGCGTCCCGGCAAACGGCCGCTCCCGCAGCTCCGGCGGCAGGAACGGGAGGCCGAGCGCGGCGTAGACACCGGTCTCGTCGGCGGCGTCCGGTAACTCGCCGAGCGCGGCGACGTATGCGTCGGTTCCGGTTGCGCGGACGAGCTCGGTGCCGAAACGCGCCGGCTCAGCGACCACGAGCTCGACCGGCACGCCGTCGATCGTGACGCCGAGCGCGCGCCGTTCGCCGCGCTCGACGATCGTCACGATCTCCGCCAGCGCAGCGAAACGCCCGATCACCGCCTGCGGATCCGGCGACGGCACGACGACCGCGAGCCGCTCCGACGCATCGCGGAAGCGACGCGGGTCGCCCGCCGGCTCGCCGCCGAGCGCCGCCGCGATGCCGCCGACGACCTGCCACGCACGGTTGAGCGTGAGCCCCCGGCGCGGCGCCGGCCGTGGCCGCTCGAGCGCGGCCAGGATCTTGGCCTCGGTGGCGGGGCCGATCCCGGCGGCCGCCCGGAGACGCCCCGTCCGGGCGGCCTCGAGCAGCTCCTCGGACGTCCCGATCCCGAGCGCGCGCCCGAGGTCGACCATCCGTTGGGGGCCGAGGCCGACGAGCCGGCCCAGGCCGACGAGCCCCGGCCGCACCTCGCTCTCGAGCTCGTCGATCTCCGCCAGGCGGCCCGTCTCGACGAGCTCGGCCAGCCGCGCCGCGATCGCCGGGCCGATCCCGCGCAGCTCCCGCACCCGGCCGGCACGGACGAGGTCGGCCACCGGCGCCGGGGTTGCGCGCACGAGCTCCGCCGCACGCCGGTAGGCCCGCACGCTGTAGAAGCTCGCGCCCGACAGGTCGAGCAGCCCGGCGAGGGTCTCGAGCCGCTCCGCGATCGCTCCGTTGTCGAGCGGGGTCACCTCGGTAGTGTCCCCGAGCGATGGCCACGGTCGTCGTTCCCTTTCGTGACAGCGATCCGAAGCGGCGCCTGGCGCGCGTCTCGGAGAGCGACCGCGGGCGCCTCGCCGAGGCGATGCTCGCGGACGTCCTCGACGCGGCCGGGCCCGTCGGGCCGGTGCTCGTCGTCTCGGCGCGGCGCCCCGCGCTCCCGCCCGGGGTCGAGCACGTCGACGATCCGCGGCACGGCCAGGGAGCGGCCGTGCGCGCCGCCCTGGACGCCGCCGTCGCCCGTGCGCTCCCCGCGCCGTACCTCGTGGCCAACGCCGACCTCCCGTGCGCGACGACGCGCGACCTGCTCGCGCTGGCGGGTGCCGTCCCCGACGGCGGGCTCGCGTATGTCGCCGCGGCCGACGGCACCACGAACGCGCTCGGACTCGCCGACGCCCGGCTCTTCGAGCCGGTGTACGGCCCCGGCAGCGCCGAGCGCTTCGCCGGGCTCGCGCCCTCGCTGCGGCTGGACGCCCCGAATCTGATCGATGACGTGGACACGGTCGACGATCTCGCGCGGCTCGGCACGCGGGTCGGCGCTCACACCCGGCGCGTGCTCACCCGGCTGCGGCTCGAGCCGGCAGCGTGAAGGTCGCGGTCCTCTCGGGCGGCGTGGGCGGGGCGCGGTTCCTGCGCGGTCTCGTCGGTGTCGTCGATCCAGGCAACGTTTCCATCGTAGGCAACGTTGCGGACGACATCGAGGTGCTCGGACTGCGGGTCTCGCCGGACCTGGACAGCATCCTCTACACGCTCACCGGCCTGGCCGACGAGGAGCGTGGCTGGGGGCGCGCCGGCGAGACGTGGCAGGCACTCGAGGCGGTGTCGCAGCTCGGCGGCGAGTCGTGGTTCCGTCTCGGCGACCGCGACATCGGCCTGCACCTCGTCCGCACCGAGCTGCTCCGCGCAGGGGCGACGCTGACCGAGGCGACGGAGCGGCTTGCACACGCGTACGGGCTCGAGGCGCTGCTGCTCCCCGCCACCGACGACCCGGTGCGCACGTTCGTCGAGACGCCGGCCGGAACCTTCCCCTTCCAGACCTGGTTCGTCGCGCGCGGGCATCGCGACGAGGTCGACGCGGTCCATTACGCGGGCGCGCCCGAGGCGTCCGCTGCAGCGGGCGTCGTGGACGCGATCGAGGCCGCCGACGTGATCCTCCTCGCGCCGAGCAACCCGTACGTCTCGATCGGGCCGATCCTGGCGGTCGAGGAGATCCGCGCGGCACTCGAGCGGCGCCGGGCTCCCTGCATCGCGGTCAGCCCGCTCGTCGACGGGCGCGCGGTGAAAGGGCCGGCCGACCGTATGCTCGCGCGAATGGCCGGCGGGACGACTCCTGCGCACGTCGCTTCCTGCTACGCGGGCCTGATCGACGCGCTCGTCGTCGACGAGTCGGACGCGCCGGCGGCACCGCTCGCGGGTGTTCGCCGCACGGTCGTGACGCAGACGCTGATGACGGATGAGCCCGCCGCGCGAAGGCTCGCGGCGGCCGCGCTCCATTCCTTCGAGGCGCTCGCGTGAAGATCGCCGTTCTCGGCGGTACCGGCAGCTTCGGGCGCGCGCTCGCGGGCCGCCTCGCCGCACTCGGCAGCGACGAGGTGGTGATCGGGTCGCGCGACGCCGAGCGCGCCCGGGAGACCGCCCGGGCGCTCGGAGGCTCCGGCGTCGGAGGCTCCCGCATCAGCGGCGCGACGAACGAGGAGGCCGTCGGCGGGGCCGATCTGGCCGTCCTGGCTGTCAAGGCGGAGGGAGCGCTCGACACCGCGCGGGCGGTCGCGAGCGCGCTCGGTGCGACGCCGCTTCTCTGTGTCGCGAGCGCGATCGAGTTCCGGAAGGGCGTCGGGATGCTCCCGGATCCCGAGGCGCTCAGCCTGGCCGAGCGCGTCCAGGAGATCGTGCAGGCGCCCGTCGTCGCCGGGCTGCACTCGATCGCCGCCGCGAATCTGGAGGAGGAGCCGCCCGACGAGGACGCGCTCATCTGCGGTGACGACGCGGACGCGAAGGAGCTCGTGCTCGCCGTTGCCGGCCGGCTCGTCGCGGGCCGGGCGCTCGACGCAGGCCCGCTCGCGAGTGCGCGCGCGCTCGAGGGGCTCACCGCCGTGATCGTCAACCTGAATCGCCGCTACAAGGCGCATGCCGGCCTGCGCGTGACGGGCCTCTAGGCCCGTGATCTCGATCATCCCCGTCCAGGGCCTGCCCGAGATCCGGGAGGGCGACGACCTGGCCGCACTGGTCGTCGAGCGCGTCGAGCTGGCGGACGCGGACGTGCTCGTGCTCGCCCAGAAGGCGGTCTCGAAGGCGGAGGGCCGCGTGGTGCGGATCGAGGACTACGAGGCGTCGGACAAGGCGATCGAGCTGGCGGCCGACGAGCGCGACCCGCGCGAGATCGAGGTGATCCTGCGCGAGGCGAAGCGGATCGTGCGCGAGCGCGGGCCGCTCGTGATCGCCGAGACGACGCACGGGTTCATCTGCGCGTCCGCCGGGGTCGACCACTCGAACGCCCCTGCGCCCGGGACGCTCGTCCTGCTCCCGGTCGACCCCGACAGGAGCGCCGGCGCCGTGCGGGAGCGTGTGCGCGAGCTCACCGGCTGCCTGGTCGGCGTCGTCGTCACGGACTCCTTCGGCCGGCCGTTCCGCCAGGGAACCACGGACGTCGCGATCGGCGTCTCCGGGCTCCCGCCGATCCTCGACCTGCGCGGCACGACCGACCGCATCGGCTACGAGCTCCGGTCGAGCCGGGTCGCGATCGCGGACGAGATCGCGGGCGCGGCCGACCTGGCGCGCGGGAAGTCCGACGGGGTGCCGGCGGTGGTCGTCCGGGGCCTGCGGCTCGTCGGCGACGGCACCGCGCGGGAGATCGTGATCGAGCCCGAGCTCGACCTTTTTGGCTAGAACGCACGGTTCGGCCACCGCCTGTTGAAGATTCCTTTACAGAATCCTTAGGCCCTGCCGGCGCGGGCCCGGCTCGAGTCGCTACCGTCGTGCGGTCGCCGCGGAGGGTACGCCCAGCCAGCCGCAGGCAACCCCCCTCATGCCAGTGGTTCCGGGCCTTCAAGGAGGACGACTCGACTTGCGCTTTTCCCTGCCTTTCCGCCTCGCGGGACTTGCACTGCTGATCGCGTTCGTGATCGCCGGCGCGGCCTGGGCCCGGCCCGGCCCCGACCAGCCCGTCCCGGTCCGGTCGCTCCGTGCGATCGTCGGTCACTACCGGACGCTCACCTGGACCTACGAGCGCGCGGCGCACGAGCGGCGCACGCCGACCTCGTACACCGACCGTCGCACGACCGACCGTGGCTACCTGCAGTGGGCGATCGATACCTGGACGCGCCGCTCCTACCTCGCCCAGGCACGGGCGCTCGACCGGATTCGCCGGACGTTCAGGGTGACGCTCCCGGCGACGCCGAGGCTCCACGGGCGGCTCTCCGACCGGGTCGCCTACAGCAGGCGGCTCACCCTGCGGCTGCGGAAGATCTATCCGGGCCATGTGACGCGCGCCTTTGCGAGCGCCCGGAGCTCGAGCGGCAGGGCCACGCTTCGCCTCTGGCAGAGGCGAAGCGCCGCGGCCGCACTCGCCCTGCTCCGCCACGGCGTGGCGCGGCCCGAGCTCCCGCCGTCGCTCCTCGAGGCCTTCGGCTGCATCCACCGGTTCGAGGGCGCGTGGGGCTCGAACACGGGGAACGGCTACTACGGCGGCCTGCAGATGGACGTCTCGTTCCAGCGCCGTTACGGCCACGAGTTCGAGGCTCGCTGGGGCACGGCGGACAACTGGCCCGTCTGGGCGCAGCTGACCGCCGCCGTGCGCGCCTACCGATCGGGGCGAGGGTTCTCGCCGTGGCCCAACACGGCCCGCTTCTGCGGCCTGCTCTGATCGAGGGTCGCCGCGGCTCAAGCCGGGCTGCGTTCGGGCCGATGAGAGGAGGCGATGCTGCGTGAGACTGCTGCGGTGCGTACGGCGGACGCCGCCGCGTACGCGGGCGACCGCGCACGGCCCGAGGTCCTCGTCGAGTCCTACCGGCGCCTGGCCGAGATCTTCCACCACGTTCTCTCCGAGCAGAGCCTCGACGCGCTGCTCGATCGCGTCGCCGTCACGCTCGGCGACCTGATGCCGTACGAGGCACTCCACATCTACGAGGTCGACGAGGTCAAGCGCGAGCTGATCCCGGTGCTCGCCCGCTCGCAGGCCTACGAGGAGCAGATCATGAGCAGCCGCCCGCGCTTCGGCGAGGGAATCACCGGCTGGGCGGTCGAGAACCGGCGGCCGGTCTGGACGAACCGGGCGCACCTCGATCCGAGGGTGGTGACCGTTCCCGGCACGCCCGTCGAGCCGGAAGCGCTGATCTCGGTGCCGCTCGTCGCCCGCGGCGCCCTCAAGGGCGCGCTCAACATCTACCGCATCGGCGAGCAGGCCGGCTTCGAGGAGTACGAGTTCGAGCTCGCGAAGTGGTTCGGGGACGCGGCCGCGCTCGCGATCGACAACGCCCAGGTCCGCGCGCGGCTCGAGCACCTCGCCCAGACCGACTCCCTGACGGGCCTCTACAACCACCGCTTCTTCCACGACCGTCTGCGCGCGGAGCTGACCCGCGCCTCCCGCGCGCAGGATGCGGTCGCCGTCCTGATGCTCGACCTGGACGACTTCAAGCGGGTCAACGACGTCCACGGCCACGGCGTCGGCGACCACCTGCTCGTGCAGGTGGGCCGGCTGCTGCGCCAGAAGGTGCGGAGCTCGGACGTCGTCTGCCGGGTCGGCGGCGAGGAGTTCGCGGTGATCATGCCGTCGTGCGACTCCGGCGACGCGCTCGGTCTGTCGGCGCGCGTCACCGAGGCGCTGCGGGAAGTGGAGTTCGAGGCCGCCGGGCACATCACCGTCTCGGTCGGCGTCGCCGAAGGGCCGCGGCACGCGACGAACCCGCGCGAGCTCGCATCGTGCGCCGAGGCCGCGATGATGACCGCGAAGGCGCGCGGGAAGAACCAGATCGTTCTCTACGACGAAGGACCGGCCGAGCGGCCCGAGGGCGCAGTGGCGCGCGACGTCCGGTCGCTGTCGCACATGAAGATGCTGCAGTCGCTCGCCGGCAAGCTGAACCGGCTGAACGACGTGCGCCAGATCGGCGAGACGATCGCGACCGAGCTCAGGCAGCTGATCGACTATCACAACTGCAGGGTCGTATTGCGCGACGGCGACCAGCTGCGTCCGATCACGTTCATCGGCGACCACGACCTCGTCGTCCGCTCCACCGCGGATGCCTACACGGTCGGGGTCGGCGTCGGCATCACCGGACGGGTCGCGCAGACGGGCCAGTCGCTCCTCGTGCCGAACGCGCTCGAGTGCGAGTTCGCGTTCACGGTTCCCGGCACGCAGGAGCTCGAGGAATCGCTCGTGGCCGTGCCGCTCCGATACGGCTCACGGGTGACCGGTGTGATCGTGCTCTCGAAGCTCGGGCTCGCCCAGTTCGACGAGGACGACGTGCGCCTGCTCGAGGTGCTGTCGGGGCAGGCGTCGGTGGCGCTCGAGAACGCGCGTCTCTACGAGCACCAGCGGCGTGAGGCCGATGCGGCGAAGGCGCTGCTCGCGTTCGCCGATTCGGTCTCACACGCGCACACCGTCGACGAGATCTGCGCGCGCACCGTCGAGACGGCCGCGGCGCTCTTCGAGACCGAACAGGCGTCGCTCTGGCTCGACGGCGAGTGCGCCGCCTCGGTCGGCGAACCGCTCGCAGACGGCGTGACGGTGCAGCTCGCCGAAGGCGACGGGATCAAGGGCAAGCTCGTGCTCGGCACGGAGGCGCTCGACGAGGACCGCGAGCGCCTGCTCGCGTCGCTCTCCTACCAGGCGTCGGTCGCGTTGCAGAAGGCGCTCCTCTACTGGAAGCAACTGGAGGCCGCCGAGATCGCGAACGCCCTCCTCGAGGCGAGCCGCGAGCTCGCGACTGCGGAGACGCCCGACGAGGTGCTGCGGCGAACCGTGGAGGTGACTGCGCGTGTGCTCGGAAGCGAGCGTGCCGCACTCTGGATCGAGGACGACGCGGCTGCCGGCGATCTCGTCGCCCGCGCGACGCACGGGTACGAGGCGGGTGAGAGCCCCGGCCTCGCCGGGCGCCTCCCGGGCGCACTCGTCAGGACGTGGCGCGCCCGCACGACGCCGTTCGTGCTCGAGCCGTCGGAGACCGACGAGCTCGACGCTGCCGAACATGGTCGCATCGCGCGCTTGCTGGTCGCGCCGCTCCGGCTCGAGGGCAACCGCGCCGGCGCGCTGACCTCGATCATCGGCGATCGTGACACCGACGACCGCGAGCTGCGACTCCTGGTCGGGCTCGCGCATCAGGCGAAGCTCGCGATCGAGACCGCCGAGCACTACGAGAGCCTCGAGCGGACGTTCGTCTCCACCGTCGAGGCGCTCGCAAACGCACTCGAGGCGAACGACGCCTACACCTCGTCGCACGCGCGGTGGATCACCGACATGTCGCTGCTCGTCGGCCGGACGCTCGGGCTCGACCGAGAGGCGCTGAAGCGGCTGGAGCTCGGCGCGCTCTTCCACGACATCGGGAAGATCGGGATCCCGTCCGAGATCCTGCAGAAGCCCGGACCGCTGACGCCGGAGGAGTTCGAGGTCGTGAAGGGACATCCGGAGCTCGGGGAGAAGATCCTCGCGCCGATCGACCGGCTCGTCGATGTCCGTCCGATCGTGCGCGCCTGTCACGAGCGGTGGGACGGGCAGGGGTACCCGGACGGAACCGCCGGCGCCGACATCCCGGTCGAGGCACGCGTCGTCTTCGTCTGCGACGCCTTCCATGCGATGGTCACCGACCGGCCCTACCGGGCGAAGCTTCCGGCCGCGGAGGCGGTGCAGCGCCTGCGCGAGTCGTCGGGGTCGCAGTTCGACCCGGCGGTCGTCGACGCGTTCGTCGCCCTGTTCGAAGCCGGGGAGGTCCCGGCGGCCTAACGTTCGTTCGCCGGGTCGTCGGCGGCGAGCACGTCGCGCGCCCACTCACGGCGCTTCCACTCGGGCACGGGCGTCTCGCACTCGACCTTCGGGACGAAGCGCGAGTGCTCGACGAGGCGGTAGTGGTGGATGTAGCGCGGACAGTTCGGGAAGACCTCCTCGGCGCGCACGTGCCAGATGAACTGCGCCTCCGGGTACTCGGCGAGGAGCGGGTCGTCGCTCACGTGCGTCGCGACGCCGTTCAGGCGGAGCCGCTTCCGCTCCTCGAAGTTGATGAGCAGCAGACCGACCTGTGGGTTGACGAGCGCGTTGCCGGCCGTCAGGAACATGCCGTTGCCGTCGTAGTTCGGGAAAGCGATCGTCCGTTCGTCGACGACGCGCACGAAGCCGCGGTCGCCGCCCTTGTACGAGCACTGCGGCCTGCCGTCTGCGTCGGCGGTGGCGACGAACACCATGTCGCAGCGCTCGATGAACGCGCGGTCGTCGTCGTCGATGAAGTCGCGCACGAGCCGCTCGTCGATCCGGTCCGCGAGCCGCCGCGTGTCGAAGCGGTCCTGGTAGCTCCGGCTGCCGTCGTTGAAGAGGCTCATCGGACGTCCTCTCGGCGGACGACGTCGCAGACGTCCTGGAAGCCGAGGCGCTTGAGGATCGGGTACGAGGTGTCGGGCACCGCCTGGGTCACGAGCGCGGGCGTGCCACGTGCGACGGCATAGTCCCAGCGTGCCCGCACGAGAGCGCGGTAGAGCCCGCGGCCTCGCGCCCACGGCGCGGTCGAGCCGGCGATCAGGAAGACGCCCCGGTCGGACGGCACCGCGAGGCCGGTCGCCGCTGGCCGCCCGTCGAGCCGCGCGAGGAACCCGACCGGGATCCCCAGCTCGACCGACTCGTCGAAGTCCGCGCGAAGGTGCGCTCGCTGCCGCTCTCTCCGCTCGGCCGGGACGTCGAATGCGTCCCATTGCACGTCGCGTGCCGCGACGAACTCGTCGAACGTCGTGATCCGGCTGACGTCGACGCCGTGGGGGACGGGCGGCGGGGCCTCGACGAGGGCGAGCGCCTTGACGAGCGGCGGCTCCGCGACGGTCAGACCGTGCTCGAGCAGGCGCTCCGGCAGGTCGGCCGGCCTGCAGGACGGGCCGAGCCACCAGGTGCAGTGCTTGGCCGGCGGCACGAGCGCCCGGACCTCGTCGACGAGGGCGCCGACCGCTCCCGCGGCGACGTCGATGGCGCTCACGGATGCCCAGGTGGGTCCGTGGATGACGCAGACGCGTCCGTCGTCGAATCTCGAGACGGACGCTCCTTCGACCACGTGCGCGAAGCGGTCCGGCAGCTCCGCGTACTCGCGGATCTCGGCGGTCAACCCGGGCATCGGCGGCTCTCGCCCGCGGCCGCGGACGCCCTATGCGACGAATTCATCGGCAACCGAGAGCGCATCGTCCAGCGTCTCGAGTGCCTCGTCGAGCTCGTCGCGGGTAATCGTCAGAGGCGGGCAGCACATGACGACGTTCCAGTGCGTCATCAGGTAGAGGCCGCGGTCGAGTGCGCGCTTCATGACGGCCCCCATCGGCCTCGCGTCCTCGCCGGCCCCGTTGAACGGGACGAGCGGCTCTCGCGTCGCCCGGTCCTTGACGAGCTCGAGGCCCCAGAAGCAGCCGAGGCCGCGCACGTCGCCGACCGACGGATGCTTCGCGGCGAGCGCCGCGAGCTCGACACGGAAGACCTCGCCCATCGCCGCGGCGTTCTCGACGATCCCTTCCTCCTGGAACGCCTCGATCGACGCAACCGCCGACGCGCATGCGAGTGGATGGCCGCTGTAGGTGAGCCCGCCTGCGAAGTACTTGTCGCGCACCCAGTCGGCGATCTTCTCGCGCACGACCATCGCGCCGAGCGGCACGTACCCGGAGTTGATCCCCTTCGCCACCGTGAGGATGTCGGGCACCACGTCCCAGTTCTCGACGGCGAACCACGTGCCGGTGCGGCCGAAGCCGGCCATCACCTCGTCGCAGATCAGGAGGATGCCGTGCCGGTCGCAGACCTCCCGGATCGACTGCAGGTAGCCGTCCGGCGGGACGATGATCCCGTTCGTCCCGGTCACTGTCTCGAGGATCACGGCGGCGACGGTGTGCGCGCCCTCGTACTGGAGGATCTCCTCGAGGTGCGGCGCTCCGGAGCAGACCGGGCACGGATCCGGATGGCCCGCAGGGCAGCGGTAGGTGTACGGGTCGAACATGCGGACGACCCCGGGAATGCCCGGCTCGGCCGCCCAGCGGCGCGGGTCGCCGGTCAGCGTCATCGATCCCGCGGTCGCGCCGTGGTAGCTGCGGTAGCGGGCGATCACCTTGTGGCGGCCCGTGTACCACCGTGCGAGCTTGATCGCGTTCTCGTTCGCCTCGGCGCCGCCGTTCGTGAAGAAGCTCATCGTCAGGTCGCCGGGTGTCACCTCGGACAGGAGCCTTCCGAGCCGCGAGCGCGACTCGGTCGCCATCGGCGGGCCGATCGTGGCGAGCTTCTCGGCCTGGTCCTTGATCGCCTGGACGACCTTCGGGTGCGAGTGCCCGATCGAGACGTTCACGAGCTGCGAGGCGAAGTCCAGGTACCGGTTGCCGTCGTAGTCCCAGAAGTGCCGACCCTCGGCGCGCTCGACCGCGATCGGGTTGATCGCGTCCTGCACGCTCCAGGAGTAGAGGACGTAGCGCTTCGCGTCCTCGACGATCTGCCTGCCGAGCTCCGCGTTCGTCTCCGTGGTCGCCATGCGTCGATTCTACAACCGGTGTCGCGCTCGTCCCGCCCCCACCGGCCGCGGGGTGCGGCCGCCGGCATCCCACCGGAGCGGTGGGCGGTCCGGTCGGTGCCTGGCACCGACCGCGGGCATCCCGCCCGCGGCGCAATCGTTGCGGCGATCGCGGTTCTCCGCCAGGGCTGTGGACGACTCGTCACGCTCTTGTGTCGGTGCCTGGCACCGGGCTTCCGGCGCACGGCCGGCCCTTCGGCTCGGCGAGTGATGTGGGCACGTCTCGACGCCACCGCGCTACGCTCCTTGACGACCATCTGAGGAGGACGGCATGACCGACACGCTCGACGCACCCGCAGCAGTGAAGCCCATCAACCACTGGATTTCCGGTGCCGCGTACGGCGGCCGGTCGGGTCGCAGCGGTCCTGTCTTCAATCCGGCGACCGGCAGGCAGTCGGGCGCGGTGGACTTCGCGACCGTCGAGGAGGTCGATCGCGCCGTCCAGGCTGCGAAGGCCGCCCTGCCGGCGTGGCGCTCGATGTCGCTCGCGAAGCGCGCCGAGCTCTTCTTCGCGATCCGCGAGCTCTTCCATGCGCGGCGCGAGGAGCTTGCGCGGCATCTGACGGCCGAGCACGGGAAGGTCCTCTCCGACGCCATGGGCGAGGTGACGCGCGGGCTCGAGGTGATCGAGTTCTGCTGCGGCCTGACGCACCTCCTCAAGGGCGAGATGACCGAGCAGGCTTCGACCGGCGTCGACGTCTACTCGATCCGGCAGCCCCTCGGCGTCGTCGCCGGGATCACCCCGTTCAACTTCCCGGCGATGGTCCCGATGTGGATGTGGGCGCCGGCGCTCGCCTGCGGGAACACGTTCGTCCTCAAGCCCTCCGAGAAGGATCCGTCTGCGTCTATCGCGGCGGCGCAGCTGCTCAAGGAGGCCGGCGTCCCCGACGGCGTCTTCAACGTCGTGCACGGTGACAAGGTCGCGGTGGACGCGCTGCTCGACCACGACGACGTCGCGGCGATCTCGTTCGTGGGCTCGACGCCGATCGCGAAGTACGTCTACGAGCGGGCGACCGCGAACGGCAAGCGCTGCCAGGCCCTCGGCGGCGCGAAGAACCACATGATCGTCCTCCCGGATGCCGACGTCGAGATGGCGGCGGACGCAGCGATCTCGGCCGCGTACGGCTCGGCGGGCGAACGCTGCATGGCGGTGTCGATGCTGGTCGCGGTCGGCGACGTCGCAGACCCGCTCGTCGAGGCGATCAAGCAGCGCATCCCGAACGTGAAGGTCGGAGACGGCATGGACGCCTCGTCGGAGATGGGACCGCTGATCACCCGCGAGCATCGCGACAAGGTCGCGTCGTACATCGACTCGGGCGCCGACGAAGGCGCGAAGATCGTCGTCGACGGACGCGAGTCGTGTCCCGACGACGGCTTCTTCCTCGCGCCGACGCTGATGGACGACGTGACGCCGTCGATGAAGTCGTATCGCGACGAGATCTTCGGGCCGGTGCTCGGCGTCACCCGCGTCGCGACCTACGACGAGGCGATCACGCTCGTGAACGAGAACCCGTTCGGCAACGGGACGGCGATCTACACGCGAGACGGCGGGGTTGCCCGCCAGTTCCAGTTCGACGTCGAGGTCGGAATGGTCGGGATCAACGTCCCGATCCCGGTCCCGGTCGCCTACTACTCGTTCGGCGGCTGGAAGGCCTCGCTCTTCGGCGACCGCCACATCTACGGTCCCGAGGGCTTCGACTTCTACACGCGCTCGAAGGTGGTCACGGCCCGCTGGCCCGATCCCGCCACGTCGAGCGTCGACCTGGGCTTCCCGCAGACGCGCTAGCGCGACTCGGGCGGACGGATCGCGCGGGCGCCCAGCGCCACGAGCGCGAGCACGCCGTTGACGGCCCCGATTGCGACGAAGAGCGCGGCCGCGAACGGCCCGCCGTCGTCCCAGCCGAAGACCGCGCAGACGAGGACGGCGATCCCGATCACCCCGACGCGCTCGGTGCGCGACCACGAGTCGTAGCCGACGAGCAGCCGGACGAGCCGGAGCCACCCCGGGGCCAGTACCGGGCCGCCACTCGCCCGGGCGGCGCGAACGAGCGCCGGCAACCGCTTTGCCGCGTCGCGCCCCTTGAAGAAGCCGACGATCGCGAGATAGACGAGGAAGTGCACGAGCACCGGCCGGTGCGGGCCGTGCCGGAGGGCGAGCGCGAGGGCGCCCGCGCCGAGCGCCCCGTCGAGGAGCGCGAGCGCGAGCGCCTCGATCGGGCGCCTTGTCAGGCCCCCGCCGCGGCGAGCGACTGAGGCTTCAGCTCCTCGCCGAACCGCGCGCGCTTGACGAACTGCCCACTGCCGGGTCTCGCCACGAGCGTGTCGTTCTCGACGAGCACGTTGCCGCGCAGGAGGACGACCTCGGGCGAGCCCTCCACCTCGGTTCCCTCGTACAGGTTGTAGTCCGACCGCGAGTGATGCGTCGCCGCGGAGATGGTGACCTTCTTCTTCGGGTCGAAGACGACGACGTCTGCATCGGAGCCGACCGCGAGCGTTCCCTTGCGCGGGTAGAGGCCGAAGAGCTTCGCCGGGTTCGTGCAGAGGAGCTCGACCATCCGGTTCAGCGTGATGCGGCCTTCGCGCACGCCGAAGTGGTGGATCAGCTGCAGCCGGTTCTCGAGCCCGGGGCCGCCGTTCGGGATCTGGCGGAAGTCGTCGCGCCCGACGTCTTTCTGTCCCTTGAAGAGGTACGCGCAGTGGTCGGTCGAGATCGCCTGGAGCACGTTCGTGCGAACGGCGTTCCAGAGGATCTCCTGATTCGACTTGTCGCGCGGCGGCGGCGTGTAGACGTACTTCGCGCCTTCGAAGTCCGGCCGGTCGAGGAACGTCTGGTCGATCAGGAAGTACTGCGTGCACGTCTCGCCGTACACGTCCCAGCCCTTCTCGCGTGCGAGCGCGATCGGCTCGGCCGACTCCTTGCACGAGACGTGGACGACGTAGAGCGGCGAGCCCGCGACGCGGGCGAGCTGGATCGCGCGGTTCGTCGCCTCGCCCTCGAGCTCCGGCGGCCGCGTCAGGGCGTGGAACCGCGGCGAAGTGTTGCCCGCCGCGATCGACGCGCCCATCAGCACCTCGATCGCGTCGCCGTTCTCGGCGTGCACCATCACGAGCGCTCCGGTCTCGGCCGCCACCTGCATCGTCTTGAAGAGCGTCTCGTCGTCGACCATCAGCGAGTCCTTGTAGGCCATGAAGAGCTTGTACGAGGTGACGCCGTGCTCGTCGGGCAGCCGGCCGAGCTCCTCGAGCGTCCCGCCCTCGCGCAGGTCGGTGACCGCGATGTGGAAGCCGTTGTCGATGAGCGCCTTCCCCTCGCGCTTCGCGTGCCAGAGCTCGAGCGCCTCGGCGAAGGTCTGCCCCTTGCCCTGGATGCAGAAGTCGACGTGCGTCGTCGTCCCTCCGAAGGCTGCCGCGGTGTGGCCCGACTCGAAGTCGTCGATCGTCGTCTCGCCGCGCCAGGGCATCTCGAGGTGCGTGTGCGGGTCGACGGCGCCGGGCAGCACGTACTTGCCGGTCGCGTCGATCACCTTGTCGGCGGTGGTGTCGAGGGACTCGCCGATCAGGGAGATGCGCTCACCTTCGACGAGGACGTCGGCGACGTAGTCGTCTGCCGCGGTGATGACGCGGCCGCCCTTGATCAGCACAGACATGACGTGACTCCTTCCTCGGCGTGAACCCTCGAGCCCGGCTCGCCCTCAGGCGAGCCAGGCTCGTGAGCTGCGAACGTTACTTGCCTGCGTAGACGATCTTCACCTTGGCGGGCTTCCAGTTCGCGCCCTTGGTGTCGATGCCCTTTGCCTTCAGCGACGCGAGCGCCTGTGCGGCGAGGTCGGTGCGGTACGCGCCCGACGGCGTCTTCTTCACGACGCCGAACTGCTTCGAGATCGCGGCCGTCCGCGCGTACGAGGCCTTGTTCATGATCCCGATGCCCGACGAGGGCCAGATCAGCTTGTTGATCTCGTTCATCATCCACGTCTGATGCGGCTTCGGCAGGGTCGAGCCCTGCTTCACCGTCATCTGCACGCACGCCGCCTCGTGATCGCGGCAGTAGATCCAGCCCTGCAGCGACGCCGCGATGAACTTGACGGCGATCGCCCGGTTGGCCGAGCTCTTGAGGTAGGACTGCGTCGAGAACAGGCCGTCCTCGAGCATCCCCGTTCCGACGCTCTGCATCTTGATGATGTTGACGTCGTTCGGATTCACCTGCTTGCCGGTCTTCGGATCCTTCGACTCGAAGACCTGCGCGACCTCGTTGTAGGTCATCGCCGACGCCGAGTCGACCTGCCGGTTGAGGAACAGGTTCATGTCGAACGGCTGCTGCACGATGCTGACGCCCTTGTTGTGCTCGGGGTCCATGCCGTTCTTCACGAGCGCTGCGAACAGCTCGTACTCGTTCCCGCCGAGCCAGTTCGCGACCTTCTTGCCCTTCATCTTCGCGATCGTGTTGATGCCCGAGCTCTTCCACGTCACCTGGGTCATGCCCGAGCGCGCGAAGACCTGGGCGACGTTGACGAGGTCGGTGCCCTTGTCGCGGGCGGCCATCAGGCTCGGGAGCCAGTCGACGCCGAAGTCGGCCTGGTGCGACGCGACGACCTGCTCCGGGATGATGTCCGGGCCGCCGTTCTTCAGCGTGACGTCGAGGCCCGCAGCCTTGTAGTAGCCCAGCTGCTCGGCCGCGTAGTAGCCGGCGAACTGCGCCTGCGGGACCCACTTCAGCTGCAGCGTCACCTTCGTCAGCTGTGCCTGCGCCGGCGACGCGCTCGCCCTTGTCGCGAGACCTGCCGTCGCGGCAGCCGCCACTGCGAGCAGAACCGCCCCTACGACCCAACGCTTCCTCATGCACGTACCCCTTTCGCTCGTATCCGTCCTGGGAGGTGTCGTCGATTCTGACCTGAAAACCACTGAATTACGAGTCCCTCGTCTCCGGCGCCCAGCGGACGACGAACCGCTCGGTCACCGCCACCGCGGCGTAGAGGGCGATCCCGAGCAGCGAGGCGACGAGGATGCCCGCCCAGGCGGTCTCGAACTGGAACACCTGCGCCTTCGAGCGGATCAGGACGCCGAGCGCGTTGAACGAGCCGCCGAAGTACTCGCCGACGACAGCGCCGATCATCGCGAGCACGCTCGCCACCTTGAGCGAGGTGAAGACGAACGGCAGCGCCGTCGGCACTCGGACGCGGCGCCAGATCTCGAGGTCGGAGGCTGCGTAGGACCGCATCAGCTCGATCTGCCGCGGGCTCGCGCTCTGCAGCCCGCGCAACGTGTTCACCATCACCGGCAGGAAGCAGAGGACGCCCGAGATCGCCATCTTCGAATGCGGCGAGAGCGGGTTGAACCAGACGTTGAAGATCGGCGCGAAGGCGATGATCGGGATCGCGTTGGCGGCGATCGCGATCGGCATCAGCGCCGTGCCGACGATCTTGAACCGTCCGACGACCGTCGCGACGAACATCCCGAAGAGCGAGCCGCCGACGAAGCCGCCGAGCGCCTCCTGGAAGGTCGTCCAGCCTGCCGGCCACAGCGTGTGGCGCTCGTTCCAGAAGCTCGAGACGATCGAGGTGGGCTTGGGCAGCAGGAACTGCTGGATGTGGAAGGCCGCGATCGACCCGTCCCAGACGACGATCGCGAGGACGAAGACGGCGGCCGCCGGCACCCAGTCGCGAGCTTGGCGGGCGTAGGCGCTCACTCCGCGAGCGCCGCCTCTTCTTCGGGCAGCAGGTGCTCGCCGCGGCTGCGCAAGAGCTCGCGCACCTGCGTCACGAGCTCGAAGTAGCGCGGCGCCTCGCGCGTCTCCACCGTGCGCGGGTAGGGCAGGTCGACGTCGACGATGCCGGCGATCCGTCCCGGCCGCGGGCTCATCACGACGACTCGCGTCGAGAGGAAGACGGCCTCGGAGATGGAGTGCGTGACGAAGACGACGGTCGAGCGGAGCTGCTGCCAGATCGAGAGGAGCTCCAGGTTCAGCCGCTCCCGCGTCATCTCGTCGAGCGCGCCGAACGGCTCGTCCATCAGGAGCAGCGCCGGCTCGAAGGCGAGCGCGCGGGCGATTGCGACGCGCTGCTGCATCCCGCCGGAAAGCTGCCACGGGTTGTGGTCGGCGAAGCTCGTGAGCTCGACGAGCTCGAGCATCTCCTCGACGCGTGCCTTGCGTCTCGCGCGGTCCCAGCCGAGCAGCTCCAGGGGCAGGCCGATGTTCTTCGAGACGCTCCGCCAGTCGAAGAGGACGGCGTCCTGGAAGACGATCCCGTAGTCGTGGTCGGCGCGCGCCCGCTTCGCGGTCTTGCCGTTGACGGTCACGCTGCCGGCAGTCGGCTCGATCAGGTCGCCGATCACGCGCAGGAGCGTCGATTTGCCGCAGCCGGACGGCCCGATCAGCGAGACGAACTCGCCGGCGCGCAGGTCGAGGTCGATCTCCTGCAGCGCGGTCACGTGGCCGCGGGGGAACGTCTTCGTGAGGCTCTTGATCTCGACGACGCTGCGCTCGGGGGTGCCGTGCTCCGCGCTCATGCGACGTTCTCCGGCGCTCGGCGGACGACGAGCCTCTCCGTGACCACGACCGCCCCGAAGAAGAGGATCCCGACCCCGGCCGCGGCGATGTTCGTCGCCCACAGCTCCTGCGGCTCGAACGAGTAGTACTGGTTGAAGTTGAGGATCGCGCCGCCGAGCCCGCTCTGCAGCCCAGACGGCAGCTCGCCGATGATCGCGCCCACCACGCTCGCGGTCGCGGCGATCTTCAGCGCGGCGAAGACGTACGGGAGCGACGTCGGGACGCGGAGCTTCCAGAGCACGGTCCAGCGGCTCGCGGCATAGGTGCGCATCAGGTCGAGCGCCCGCGGGTCGGCGGACTGCAGCCCGCGGAGGGTGTTGATCGTGACCGGGAAGAAGGTCAGATACGCGGCGATCACGGCCACGGAGCCCCATCCCTGGAGGGACGCCGGCAGCTTCGGATTCACCCAGATCACGACCATCGGCGCGATTGCGAGGATCGGGATCGTCTGGCTCGCGACGATGTACGGGAGAAAGCCGCGCTGCAGGAAGCGCGAGTGCACGAGCACGATCCCGAGCGCGAAGCCGACGACCGCCCCGAGCGCGAAGCCCGCCGCCGCCTCCTTCGCCGTGAACAGGGACTTGTGGAAGAGGATCGAGCCCAGTGACGGCTGGTTCGCCTGCGCAGGCTCGCCGAACGCCTTCAGGATCGTCCACACGTGCGGCATCGACGTGTCGTTGACGAGAAACGGCCACGTCCAGCCGCGACTCGTCCACACCCAGCGGTAGAGCTCCCAGAGCGCAACGAGGACGAGTAGCAGCACGACGACCGCGGCGACACGGCCGAGCGCACGCGCGGCGGGCGCGCCGAACGAGCGGCCCCTGCTCGGGCTCGCGATGGCGACCTGCGTCACGCGCTCTTCTTATCACGGTTTAGGATCGCTTTCGTGGCGCTCGATCCAGCACGCACGGTCGCCGAGCTCGAGGAGCTTCGTGCGCTCACCGGCGATTCCGAGGGCGCCCAGCGTGTCGCGTGGACGGAGACGTGGGAGCGCGCGCGCGAGTTCCTGCGCGCCAAGGTCGACGGCACCGGGGCGGCGGAGGAGATCGACGAGGCGGGCAACCAGTGGTTCACGCTCTCGGGCCGCTCGGAGCGGGCGCTTCTGCTCGGCGGTCACATGGATTCCGTGCCGAACGGCGGCTGGCTCGACGGGTGCCTGAACGTGCTCGCGGGCGTCGAGGTGCTGCGGCGGATCGCGTCCGAAGGAGAGCCGCCGGTGACGGTGCGCCTCGTCTCGTGGGCGGACGAGGAGGGCGCGCGCTTCGGCCGCTCGCTCTTCGGGTCGTCGGCTGCCGCCGGGTCGATGCGCGACCAGGACGAGCTGCGCGCACTCGCCGACCGCGACGGCGTGGCGTTGCCGCAGGCGCTCGCCGAGCACGGGGTGGAGCTCGACGGCGCCCTCTCGGCGCGCTCGCAGCTCGAGCATGCAGCCGCGTATCTCGAGCTGCACATCGAGCAGGGTCCGGTGCTCGAGTCGATGGACCTGCCGCTCGGCGTCGTCCTCGGCACGTTCGGCGTCGAGCGCTCGCGCTTCACCTGGCGCGGGCAGGCGGCGCACGCCGGCTCGACGCCGATGGACAAGCGCCGCGACGCGCTGGCCGGTGCCGCGAAGCTCGCGCTCTACATCCGCGAGATCGCCGCCGAGGTGGGCGGGGGTGCGGTGTGCACCTCGGGCGGGGTCGTGACGAGGCCCGGCATCGTCACGTCGGTCGTCGAGACGGCCGAGCAGCTCCTCGACCAGCGCCACCTGGAGGCCGGCTCGCTCGCGCGGATGCTCACGATGGCCCGCGAGGCCGCCGACCGGTTCGCCGCCGAGGAGAACATCGAGGTGGAGTGGGAGCGCATCTGGAGCATCGAGCCGATCCTCTTCGACGAGACGCTGATCGGCTTCGCCGACGAGGCGATCCGCGAGGTTGCGGGCTCGTCGCACCGGCTGCCCTCCGGCCCGCTCCACGACGCTGCCGAGGTGGCGCGCGCCGGGATCCCGACGGTGATGCTGTTCGTCCAGAGCCTGCGCGGGCTCTCGCACACGAAGCTCGAGGACACGAAGCGCGAGCATCTGGAGCTCTCGGTCCAGGCGCTCGACCGCCTCGCCTCGAAGACGCTTTCCTGGCTCGCCGCGTAGAGCACCCTGGGGCCGCGACGTGCGGCCAAGTAACAGTCTGTTGCAAGCCGGGTTCGGCCTCGGACGGCTCGCTCGGGCACGCTTCGGGCGCCCGGGGAGCCTTGTAACAGACTGTTACTTGGATCGGTTCACGGCCTGAGGAGCGCGCCCGGGCGGCGGTGCTCCTCCTCTCGTGACGTCTTGCGTCAGGCGAGCGCGGCTCGGAGCTTTTCCGCGTACGGGGCCCGCTCCTCGGCGGTCGTCCAGTGCTGCTCCTCGTGCCGCTCGTAGAGGCGGTCGCCCGCGTAGCGCGGGAAGACGTGCACGTGCAGATGCCACACGTCCTGGTTCCCCGCCGGCTCGTTGTGCTGCCGCGTCGAGATGCCCGCGCAGCCGTACGCCGCCTTCAGACCGATCGCGACGCGCTTGGTCGTCGCCGAGACGGCGCAGAGATCCGCGTCGCCGATCTCGTAGAGGTTCTCGACGTGGACGTTCGGGATCACGAGTGCGTGGCCGTGATTCGCGGGCCACCACTTCGGCGAGATCAACGCCGTCGTCCGCTCGTCGGCGAAGACGATGTCGCTCTGCGTGTTCAGGGGGTTGTCGACGCCGCGCAGGAGCCGGCAGAACGGACAGACGTACCCGGGAGGCGCATGCATCAGGGGAGCAGGGCCTCCGGACCCTTCACGGGCGCGTCACGGGATTGCGCAGCACCTCGATCCCCTCGACCTCCACCTCCACGACGTCGCCGTCGACGAGCGTCAACTTCGGCTCCCGCGCCCAGCCGACGCCGGGCGGGGTGCCGGTGAGGATCAGGTCGCCCGGCTCGAGCGTGAAGACGTTCGACGCATATGCGACGAGAAACGGCACGTCGAAGATCAGGTCGCTCGTCGAGCCGTCCTGCAGCACGGTTCCGTTCAGGCGCTGGATCACCCGGAGCCCGGCGCCGTCGCCGAGCTCCGAGACCGGTACGAGCTGCCTTCCGAGCGGACAGAACGTGTCGAACCCCTTCGCGCGCGTCCACTGGTTGTCGGTGTACTGGAGGTTGCGCGCCGACAGGTCGTTCGCCACCCGGTAGCCGCGGACGTGGTCGAGCGCGTCGTCGCGCGAGATCCGGTGCCCGGCGCGGCCGATCTCCACCGCGAGCTCCGCCTCGGCGTCCACGTGCGTCGCCTCGGGCGGGAGGACGATCGGGTCGCCGGGCCCGATCAGGGTGTTCTCGAACTTGCCGAAAAGCAGCGGCTCCGCGGGCGGGTCGTCGCCCAGCTCGGCGGCGTGCTCCGCGTAGTTCCGCCCGACGCAGATGATCTTCACGGACGCATCTTGACGCAGTAGGGTTCGGACCATGTCGTTGACCTTCGGCGTCACCGTGCTGCCCGACCCGCCGTACACGCGGATGATCGAGCTGATGCAGCTCGCGGAGAGCCACGGCTTCGAGTACGCCTGGACGTACGACTCGCACGTGCTCTGGCAGGAATCGTTCCCCGTGTTCGCGCTCGTCGCCGACCGTACGTCCACGATCAAGCTCGGGCACATGGTCACGAACCCGGGAACGCGCGACCCGACGGTGCTCGCGAGCGCGTACGCGACGCTGCACGACATCTCGGACGGCCGCATGGTGATGGGCATCGGCCGGGGCGACTCGGCCCGGCGCTACATCGGCCAGCAGCCGGTCAAGGTGGCCGAGTTCGAGGCGGCGCTGCAGATGATCAAGCCGTTCATGAACGGCCAGGAGGTCGAGTGGAACGGCAAGTCGCTCCAGCTCAAGTGGGTGCGGCCGGAGCTGCCGGAGATCGAGATGCACGTGGCGGGCTACGGACCGAAGGCGCTCGCGGTCGGCGGCCGCCGCGGCGACGGGATCATCATCCAGCTCGCGGATCCCGACATCATCCAGTGGATCATGGAGACGGCCCGTGCCGCGGCGAAGGCGGCCGGCCGCGACCCGGCCGCGCTCAAGTGCATCGTCAGCGCGCCGAGCCACGTCACCGACGACCTGCAGGACGCGCGCGAGCAGGTGCGGTGGTTCCCGGCGATGGTCTCCAACCACGTGCAGGACCTCATCGACCGCTACGGAACCGACGGCAGCTCGGTGCCGAAGGCGCTCACCGACTACGTGCAGGCGCGCAAGTTCTACGACTACGACGAGCACTCGCGCGTGGGCGCGAAGCACGGCGAGTTCGTCACCGACGAGATCTGCGACCGCTTCTGCGTGATCGGCAACGTCGATCAGTGCAATCGGAAACTGCGCGAGCTCGAGCAGATCGGCGTCGATCAGTTCAACATCTACCTGATGACGCACGGCCAGGAGGAGACGCTAAGGGCCTACGGGGACGACATCCTTCCCGCATTCGCCTCGTCGCCTGTCTGACCGATTGCTACCCTGCGCGCCTCGATGAGTGCCGCCGCCCCCGTCGTCGACGCTGAAGATGTGACCCGCCGCTACGGCGCGGGTGAAACCGCCGTCGACGCGCTCCGTGGCGTCTCGCTGACCGTCAGCCAGGGCGAGCTCGTCGCGGTCATGGGCCCGTCGGGCTCGGGCAAGTCGACGCTGATGCACATCCTCGCCGGCCTCGACAAGCCGACGAGCGGCGACGTCGCGATCGCGGGCACGCAGATCGCGAAGCTCTCCGACACCGACCTGACGAAGCTCCGGCGGCGTGAGATCGGCTTCGTCTTCCAGTTCTTCAACCTGCTGCCGATGCTCACGGCGGAGGAGAACGTCCTGCTGCCGCTCTCGATCGCCGGCGAGAACGTGGACTCCGCCTGGCTCGGCGACCTGCTCGAGAAGACGGGCCTGCGCGACCGCAAGACCCATCGTCCGTCCGAGCTCTCCGGTGGCCAGCAGCAGCGCGTCGCCATCGCGCGGGCGCTCGTCTCGAAGCCTGCGATCGTGTTCGCCGACGAGCCGACCGGCAACCTCGACTCGAAGACGAGCGGGGAGATCCTCGACCTGATGCGCGACTCGGTCGACAGCTACGGCCAGACCACCGTCATGGTCACGCACGACTCGCGCGCCGCCGCCATCGCCGACCGCGTGCTCTTCCTCGCCGACGGCCTGATCGTCGAGGACCGCAAGGAGATCACGGCGGCGGAAGTCCTCGCCGTCATGCAGGGCCTGGACTCCTAGCCGTGTTCAGGGTGGTGCTGAAAGGCCTGGCGGGGCGGAAGCTGCGCGCAGCGCTCACGGCGCTCGCGATCATTCTCGGGGTCGCGATGGTGAGCGGCACGTACGTGCTCACCGACACGATCAAGGCCGGCTTCGACGCCGTCTTCACGAGTGTCTACAAGCGCACCGACGCCGTGATCACCGGCCGGAGCGCGGTCGGCGGCAACCAGACCGCGCCGCCGTCCTTCTCGGTCTCGCTCCTCCCGAAGGTGCGGGCGCTGCCGGGCGTCGAGGCCGCTGCGGGCGGGATCGGCGACCAGGCCCAGCTCGTCGGCCGAAACGGCAAGGTGATCTCCGTCGGCGGCGCGCCCGGGCTCGCGTTCAGCGTCGACCCGCACAGAAACCAGCGCTTCAACCCGCTCGAGCTCGTCTCGGGTCGATGGCCCGCGAACGGCAACGAAGTCGCGATCGACTCCGGCACCGCGTCGAAGAAGCACTATGCGGTCGGACAGACGATCGGCGTGATCGCCCGCGGCCCGGTGCACACGTACCGCATCACGGGGATCGCGAAGCTCGGCGGTGTCTCGTCGATCGGCGGCGCGACCATCTCCGTGTTCGATCCGGCGACGGCGGCGACGATCTTCCACAAGCAGGGCCTGTACGACGAGATCGACGTCGCGGCGAAGCCGGGCGTCTCGCCGACGGAGCTCGTCTCGCAGATCAGGACCGTGCTTCCCAGGGCGACACAGGTGCGTACCGGGCAGGCCCAGGCGCAGAAGTCGGGTCAGGACGTCGCGAGCTTCACGAGCGTCCTGCAGAAGTTCCTGCTCGCATTCGGCGGCATCGCGCTCTTCGTCGGCATCTTCGTGATCGCGAACACGCTCTCGATCACGATCGCCCAGCGCGCGCGGGAGTTCGGGACGCTTCGGACGCTCGGAGCGACGCGCCGGCAGGTTCTCACGTCGGTGATCCTCGAAGGCGGGATCATCGGCCTGCTCGCCTCCCTGATCGGCCTCTTCGCGGGGCTCGGCCTTGCGCGGGGGCTCAACTCGCTCTTCAAGTCGGCCGGCATCGACCTGCCGCAGGCGGGAACCGTGTTCGCGACCCGGACGATCGTGGTCTCGATCGTCGTCGGGACGGTCGTGACGCTGCTCGCGAGCCTCGCGCCCGCGATCCGCGCGACGCGGCTCGAGCCGATCGCGGCCGTGCGCGAAGGCGTCATGCCGCCGTCGCGGCTCGCCCGGTTCGGGTTGCCCGTTGCCCTCGTGACGTTCGCGGTCGGGCTCGCGCTCGTCCTCTTCGGCGCCTTCGACAAGAGCGCCTCGGGGTCGCTCCGCCTGCTTGGGGTCGGAGTCGGCGTGATCGCGATCTTCATCGGGACGGCGCTGCTCGCGCCGCGATTCGTACCGGGGCTCGCACGCGTGCTCGGGACGCCCGCGAGCCGCCTGGGCGGCGCGGCGGGCGCGCTCGCCCGCGACAACGCGATGCGCAACCCCGCCCGGACAGCCTCGACCGCGGCCGCGCTGATGATCGGGCTCGCGCTCGTGACGGCCGTCGGCGTGCTCGCGACCGGGCTGAAGGCCACGTTCGAGCACTCGGTGGACAAGCAGTTCAAGGGGAACTACGCGATCACCTCCGAGAACGGGTTCACTCCGACCGGGATCGCGTCCGAGGCGGTCGTCAAGCGCGTGCCCGGCGTCGTCGCCGTCTCCGGGGTGCGCGCCGGGCAGGCGCGGATCTTCGGCCACACGACGGGGGTCACGGGCGTCTCGCCCGACGTGGGCCGCGTGATCAACATCACCTGGAAGGAGGGCGGGCCCCAGGTCCCGGCCGAGCTCGGCGCCGACGGCGGGTTCGTCGACTCCGACTACGCGAAGAAGCACGACCTCTCGGTCGGCTCGCCCGTCACGCTCCTGACCCCCGCGGGGGAGCGGCTGCACCTGAAGATCGAAGGCATCTTCAAGACGCCGAAGGGCGGCTCGCCGTTCGGCACGGTGTCGATCTCGACGGCTCTCTTCGACCGCAGCTACCAGAACCCGCAGAACGTCTACGCGTTCGTGCTGATCAACGGCGGCGTCAACGACGCCAACACGGCGAAGCTGTCGCGCTCGCTCGCGAGCTTCCCGGACGCGAAGGTGCAGACCGAGTCGGAGTTCAAGAAGCAGCAGGAGAGCGGGATCAACATCCTGCTCAACCTGCTCTACGTCCTGCTCTCGCTCTCGATCGTCGTCAGCCTCTTCGGGATCGTGAACACGCTCGTCCTCACCGTCTTCGAGCGCACGCGCGAGATCGGGATGTTGCGGGCGGTGGGGATGACCCGCCGTCAGACGCGGCGCATGATCCGCCACGAGAGCATCGTCACGGCGTTGATCGGCGCCGCCCTCGGCATCCCGCTCGGGGTCGGCCTCGCCCTGCTCGTCAGCCAGGCGATCGGCTTCTTCGCCTTCGCGATCCCGTGGGGCACGCTCGGCGTCTTCGTGATCGCCGCGATCGTGGTCGGCCTCCTGGCCGCGATCTTCCCGGCGCGTCGCGCGTCGCGGCTCAACGTGCTCGAAGCGCTCCAGTACGAATGAGCGACAGGCGCGAGGCGCTCGTCCGGCTGCTCCAGGCGCACGTCGCCGGATCGGACCGCGAGGAGGGCGACCGGTGCGCGATGTTGCGGCTGGCGCAGGAGCTCGACGACCCGCTCTCGCGCGAGGAGCCGTCGGCGCATTTCACGGCCTCGGCCTTCGTCGTCGACGCCGAGGTCCGTCGCGCCTGTCTCGTCGCGCACGCGAAGCTCGGACGGCTGCTGCAGCCCGGTGGCCACGTCGAGCCCGGCGACGGCTCGCTCGAGGCGGCCGCGCTGCGCGAGGCGCGCGAGGAGACGGCGCTCGAGCTGGAGCTGCATCCGGACGCGCCGCGCCCCTTCGACCTCGACGTGCACGAGATCCCGGCGCGGCCCGGCGAGCCGGCGCACCTGCACCTCGACGTCCGCTACCTGCTCGTCGGGACCGGCGAGCCGTGCGAGGGCGCCGCGTGGTATGCGCTCGCGGAGGGCGGCGACGAATCGGTCGGCCGGCTCGCGGCCAAGGCGGTCACGTATCGGACCGCGGGCCGAAGCCCGGCCCCGCGTTGAGCTCGAGCGGGCTCCGCGCCAGGCCGGCAGCCGGCTCCAGCACGTTGTAGCCGGACGGCGCGACGTCGTTCGGGGCGTCGGCGTGGAAGATCGAGGCGAGCGCCTGGATCTGTGCCCGTCCGGGGCCGAGCTCGAACTGGCCGCCGCCGTAGAGGGCGATGCCGTGCTCCGCGCACGCGTCGTAGAAATCGAAGAGCCGCTTCACGGAGCCGAAGCGCGACGGCTTGCTGTTCAGGCAGCGCGGCGGGAACGGCAGCGCTTCGACGTCGCTCCATTCGTGGATCGCCGCGTCCCAGGTGATGCGCTCGCGATGCGGCTCGAGCACCGCGGCCGTCGCGGACACGAGGAACGGATCCTCGATCCATGCCTCCGGAAACGCGGCGACGACGCGCTCGTACAGGTCGGGGTCGGGCGGGGCGCCGAACTCACCCCGGAAGACGCCCTTGAAGTCGACCGTGTCGACGCGGCCGGCGGCGGCGAGCGTCGCGATCACCTCGTCGGTCCACTCCTTGCCCGGGTCGAGCTTGAAGCGCAGCTCGGGGTAGGACTCGAGCCAGCGTCCGACGTTCGCGACTCGCGTCGAGACGACGAAGCGCACGGGGTGCGGCTCGCGGCCGAGCGCGTCGGCGAGCGTCAGGCCCGCCTGGCGGAGCGCGAGGTCGAGCGCCGCCGACTCGAACGCCCAGCGGCGGTACTCGGTCTGGCCGGCCTGGAGGAGCGAGAACGAGTCGATCGTGTGCTCGCCTGCGAGCGGCAGCTCGCCTCCGTGCTCCTGGAAGCGCTCCTGCCGCTCCACCTCGTAGTCGACCTCCTCGCCGCGACCCTCCTCGCCCCGTCCATACAGCACGACGACGGTGCGCTTGAGCGTGAACCCGCGTGCGACCTCGCGCGCGAGCGGCTCGAGGCGGTAGCCGTCGATCCGAAGCGGCAGCGAGCGGATGCGGTCGTAGGTGCTCATCGTGCGAGGTGGCGCCGGAGCGCGTCCAGGCGATCGTCCCATTCCGCGCCCGCCGTCGTCAGCCGGTACCGCGTCTCGCGGCCACGGCGCTCCCCTTCGACGAGGCCCGCGTCGGCGAGCGTCGCCAGATGCTTCGCGACCGCCTGCCGTGTCATCGGCAGCTCGCCGGTCAGCTCGGTGGCGGTCGCCGTGCCCTGCGTGGCCAGGTAGCCGATCACCTGCCGCCGGCTCGGATCTGCAAGGGCGCCGAAGACACGATTGAGCGGATCACTGTTCAGCGGCTCAGACACACGCGAACGCTGAGGCCTGCAGGTCGAGCGCGGTCGACCAGGCGGGTGAAGACTCGACGACCGTGAGCCGCGTCCCCTCGACGTCGTCCGCGAGCGTGAACTCGACGAGCCCCTCGTCCTCCCACTCGAAGGCGAGGCGCCGTTCGGGGTCGACCTCCGTCACGGTCGCGAGGCGCTCCTCGCCGTTCGACCAGCGGAAGCTCGCGCCGCCGCCCGGGCGCAGGTCGAAGTCGACCTCGTTGGCGAACCAGTCCTCGAGCCGCTCGGGCTCGGTGAGTGCCTCCCAGACCTCCTCGCGCGGGGCGGGGAGGACGATTTCCCTGCGGATCATATGCAACCTCCTGGTTGCGCTAGAGTGCAACCGACGAGTTGCACATTACCCGTGGAGGTGGTCGCTGTGGTGGTCGGTTCGGTTGTGCCGATGGTGGTCGAGCAGGACGGGCGCTGGGAGCGCTCGTTCGACATCTACTCGCGCCTGCTGCGCGAGCGCATCGTCTTCCTCGGCCAGGAGGTGACGGACGACATCGCCAACCTGATCGCGGCGCAGCTCCTGCACCTCGACGCACAGGATCCCGGCCGGGACATCTACCTCTACGTCAACTCTCCCGGCGGCTCCGCGTACGCCGGGATGGCGATCTACGACGCGATGCAGTACGTCAAGTCGGACGTCTCGACCGTGTGCCTCGGGATGGGGATGAGCGCAGCGGCGATGATCCTCTGCGGCGGCGCGGCCGGCAAGCGCTTCGCGCTCCCGAACGCGAAGATCATGATCCACCAGGGCTCCGGCGGCTTCCGCGGGACGCCCGCCGACATCCAGATCGCCGCCCGCGAGATCCTCGACATGACGAAGCGGATGGCGGACATCATCTCGCGCCATTCCGGTCAGGACGTCGACCAGGTGCTCCGCGACATCGACCGGGACCGGTTCATGACCCCGGAAGAGGCGGTCGAGTACGGTCTGGTGGATGGCGTCATGGAGCCCCGTTAGCACTGCGGTCGCCTGCTGCATCGCTGCCGCCGGCTGCGGCTCCGGCGGCAGCGAGAGCCTCGCTTCGCGCGCGGAGGCCGTGTGTCTCCACGATGCCGGCTCGCCGCGCCTCGAGCTCGTCCACCTGCGGGCGCTCCACGAGCCGAGGCTCGGGCCGCTCGTCGCCGCGCTCGCACGGGTGGTCGACGACGCCGGCTGGCTGCACGTCGCGGCGGTGAGCGGCGATTCGCAGATGGGGATGTCCGCAGAGAACCTCGGGCGGCGCGCGGCGGCTCGGGCACGCGTTGCGGCGCAGGCGTTGGGCGCGCCGTCGTGCTCTAAAGTCAGAACCAGCTGGTCGGCGGCCAGTAGGTGACGAGCACCGGGCCGACGAGGCTCGAACGGGGCACCGTGCCCCACGTGCGCGAGTCGCACGAATGGGCGCGATCGTCGCCGAGGAAGAAGTACTGCCCGCGGCCGACATGCCAGGGGCCGCCGGAGTCGAAGTCGCGCAACTTCGGATCGACATAGGGCTCGTGGAGCGCTCGGCCGTCGACCGAGATGCGTCCACGGGTCTCCGTGATCGTCTCGCCGGGCAGGCCGATCAACCGCTTCACGAACGTCCCGCCGACGCCGCACGCGTCCTTCGGCGCCTGGAACACGACGATCTGGCCGCGCTTCGGGTCGGAGAACCGGTAGGCGAGCCGGTTTGCGATCACCCGGTCGTTGAAGCGCCCCTCACACCACTCGCCCGGCTTTGCGCAGTGCAACGTGGGCTCCATCGACGACGACGGGACGCGATACGGCTTCGCGACCTCGGCCTCGAAGACGAGGACGAACGCAACCGCGACCGCGATCGTCACCACCCAGTCGACGAGCTTCCTCAGGCCCGGCACCTCGGCATGGTAGTCGCTGTCAGGCGCCGAGCGTGGACCGTGGCGCCCGGCGCGCCGCCTTGATCACCCGCTCGACGGCCTGCCTGAGCGGGACCGGCAGGTCGCCGTTCGCGCTCTGGAACCGCCTCCACGCAGCGGCCGGCTTGCCGCGCTTCGCGGTCAGCCCGGCGACGCCTTCGAAGTCCGGGACGAGCGAGACGGTGCGCCTCCGCCCGGCGGCGCGGAGGATCGCGTCGTTCGAGATCTGCTCCGCCTCGGACGGCTCGACGCCGCGCGGCGCGTCCCGGTCGTGCACGACGACATACGGAATGCCGCATGCGTTGCAGATCTCCGCGAAGAGCGGGATGTTGCCCTTGCCGGCGCAGTCGATCACCGCGATCGCCTCCTGGTCGACGTCGTAGCCGAGCGCGGAGAAGATGAACGGGAACGAGAGCTTCTCGCTGCGCCCCTCGACGAGCAGCGCTCCGCGCGAGAGGAAGATCTCGGCGCGCTCGGCGTCGAACTCGGCGAGCGCCCGGAACGACTGCTTCTGCGTCAGCGCCGCGGGTTGCAGGAGCGTGGTGCCGGTGCGCTCGTCGTGGCGCACGAGGACGAGCTCGTCCAGCCGGTCGACGCCGAGGAAGACCGGCGAGTGGGTGGAGTACAGGACCTGGTTGCGCCCGCGTGCGGCGAGGAGGCGGAGCAGCCGGTGCAGGTGGCGTTGCGCCGGCGGGCTGAGGTAGAGCTCGGGCTCCTCGATCAGGATCACGAGCCCGCGCGCACGCGCCTCGACGAGCGCAGCGACCGAGCGGACGAGCGCCAGTCCACCGTCCGTGGCGGGGACGCCGAGGGCGCGCTTCGCCGGCGTGTCGGTCGGGGCGAGGAGGAGCGTCGGCCGCAGGTTGGCCGGGAAGAAGAGCGCGTGCGGGGCTCCCTCGCGGTTCAGGTTCAGCGTCGCCGGCGGCCGCGCGTCCAGGAACAGGGTTCGCTTGCCGACGATCGCCTCGATATGCACGCGCGAGTAGCCGTGCGAGAGGTCGTCGCCGGTCGGCATCGGCGCGGCCGCCTCGAGGAGCGTCCAGATCGCCGCGAGCACCGTCGACTTGCCCGACGACGACTCGCCGACGAGCACACACGTGCGACCGGGCTCCAGGATGACGTCGCGCGCGCCGCGATAGCCCTGGATGGTGACCCGTTCGAGCTGCGCCACCCGGGCCTCCCTACCCGCGCAGCGCGTTCTTCAAGAAGAAGAGGAGGTTCGCGGGTCGCTCGCCGAGCCGCCGCATCAGGTACGGGTACCACTCGGGCCCGAAGGGCGTGGCGACGAGAACGGTGTATCCGCGGCGGACGAGGTCGAGCTGCAAGCTCGGGCGCACGCCGTAGAGCATCTGGAACTCGAATCGGTCCCGCTCGATCCCGTGCTCGGCTGCGAACCGCAGCGCGTGCTCGATCAGCCGCTCGTCGTGCGTGGCGAGGGCGGTGTAGCCGTCGCCCGTGAGCAGCCGTTCGAGCAGGTGCACGTAGGCGGCGTCGACGTCGGCCTTGCGCGGGTAGGCGACGGACGCAGGCTCGAGGTAGGCCCCCTTGACGAGCCGCAGGTTCGGCGCCAGGCCGAGGAGCGCGTCGAGGTCCGACGGCGTGCGGTACAGGTAGGACTGCAGCACCGTGCCGACGTTCGCGATTCCGGCGTCCCGCAGCCGGCGGTAGATCCGCAACGTCGCGTCGACGAACTCCGACTGCTCCATGTCGATGCGGATGAACGAGCCGCGCTCGAGCAGCTGCCGCAGGTTCCGGTACGCGAGCTCTTCGTCGATCTCGAGCCCGAGATGGGTCAGCTTGAGCGCCACGTTCGCGCGGAGCCCGTCGCGTTCGATGCGGTCGATCACCTCGGTGTAGGCGGCGACCACGGCCTCGGTCTGTCCGGGCTCGAGCACGCCCTCCCCGAGCAGCGTCGTGTTGGCCGCGAGCCCCCGCTCGTTCAGCCGCCGCAGGACGGCGGCGCATTCGTCGAGCGTCTCGCCGGCGACGAAGCGCCCGGCGCCGAGACGCATCCCGTGGCGGCGGACGAGCCGCCCGACGCGCGGGCTCGAGGCGGCGGCGAGGATCCCCTTCCGCAGGCCGGCGTTGACCGCGCCGCTCAGCTGTGCGACAGAAGCCATGCGTGGACCTCGCCGACCCGGTGCTCGAGGAGGGTGAGGTGCCCGTTCTCGTCGTCGATCCACGCCTCGGCATCCGGGATGCGGCGTGTGAGCCACTCGCCGTGCGCGCGCGGCACGAACCGGTCGTCGCCACCGTGCACGATCAGGACCGGGCGCTCGATCGCGGCCGGGTCGAAGCCCCAGGGTGCGACGAAGGCGAGGTCGTCGTCGATCCACCCGTCCGCGCTCGCCGCCAGGCCGCCGGTCATGCTCTCGTGCGTGAAGCGGCCGAGACCGCCGGTCAGCACGGCGAGGTCCGCAGGGCCGAGCAGCGTCCGCATCACCTCGACGAGCGCCTCGGCCGATGCGCTCATCAGCTCGTCGCGATCGCGCCCGACCGCCGGGCGCAGCGCATCTTCGCCCGCCAGGACGAGGTCGAACTCCTCGACGTTTCCCTCGCCCATTCCGGCGAGCCAGTCGAGGCCGTCCGCGCCCCACGGTGCGACACCCGCGAGGCTCGCGGCCGCCGTCAGGCGCCCGTCGCAGAGAGCGCCGCAGGCGAGCGCGTGCGGGCCTCCGCCCGAGATCCCCCAGGTCGCGAAGCGCTCGAGTGCGAGCTCGTCGGCGATCGTCTCGACATCCGCGACGACCGACGCGATCGTCCGCCCCTCCGCGCGAGACGACCCACCGTAGCCCGGCCGGTCGTAGCCGATCAGGCGGATGCCCGGCGTCTCCCAGCGCTCGTAGAGGATCCCCGAGCCCGGAGTGCCGTGGTGCACGATCACCGGCAGGCCGGCGGGGTCGCCACCCTCGTGCAGCTCGAGGGTCCGCCCGTCCCGTGTGCGCAAGGTCGTCACGAGCGTCGAGCTTCCCACGTTTGACCGCCGCTTCGCCAGTCTGCGTCACTTGACGACGACGACGAAGCGTCGAGCGGCGTAGGCATGCGCCCGCTCGCCGCGTGTGAGCGCGTACGAGACGGTCACGCTCCCGCGCGCGAAGGCCTTGTAGACGACGACGACGTTCGGGCCGACGTCGGCCTCCGAGACCTCACGCAGCACCTTCGGGTTGACCGGCCGGGCGAGCCGCCAGGCTCGCCCGTTGGCGGCCTGCGGGAGCGCGACCGCCACGAGCTGGCCGCGCTGCGTCGTGATGCGCTGGAGGGGGCCGGCCGGCAGCGGGCCGACGGGCGGGGCGCTCGCCGAGGCGGCCCCGGCGAGGGCTGCGGCGGCGGCGAGCGCGCCAAGAGCGAGACGTACGGTCATGCGGAGACACCCCCTGGTCGACCCCGGAAGGATGCAGCGCGGATATGTGTGAGCGGTTAAGCGGCTTGCTGCCTGCGGCGGAGGCGGCCGGCTATGCTCGCGGGATGGCGGCGGGCACGCGGACGATCGGCGACGAGAGCGAGCTGCGGGCGCGGATCGGATCGCCCTCCGAGCTCGTCGAGGCGAAGATCGCCGACCGCCTGAACGACCTGACGCGCCAGTTCGTCGAGCGCTCCCCGTTCGTGTGCGTCGCCACGTCCTCGCCGGACGGCGGGCTCGATGTCTCGCCGCGCGGCGACCCGGCCGGGTTCGTGCGGATCATCGACGAGCGCACCCTGCTTCTGCCCGAGCGACCCGGGAACAAGCTCGCCGACACGCTCACGAATCTGCTCGCCGACCCGCGGATCGCGCTGCTCTTCCTGATCCCGGGCGTCGGGGACACGTTTCGCGTCAACGGCCGCGCGGCGATCGTCGACGACGGAGAGCTGCTGGCCGAGAGCGCCGTCGGCGGGAAGATCCCGAAGCTCGGGATCCTCGTGGCGATCGAGGAGGCGTACACGCAGTGCTCGAAGGCGGTGATCCGCTCCGAGCTCTGGAATCCCGAGCGCCACATCGCGCGCGAGGCCCTTCCGAGCTCCGGCGAGATCCTCCGGTCGGTCGCGAACCCGGAGCTCGACGCGGAGGAGTACGACCGCGAGCGCGCCGAGCGGTATGCCCGCGGCGACGGCCTCTACTAGAAGCTACGTCGCGGTCGCCGCGCTGAGGCGCGTGAAGACGATGCTGTCGGCGTGGCGGCGCGAGCGCG
>Ga0207657_10000388_pt1 | contig 46370 bp, 52 predicted proteins | sample KBSC33metaG_FD_184316 | JGI IMG/M metagenome (GOLD analysis project Ga0207657, IMG submission 184316) | Corn rhizosphere microbial communities from Kellogg Biological Station, Michigan, USA - KBS C3-3 metaG (SPAdes) (version 2) | ecosystem: Host-associated > Plants > Roots > Rhizosphere > Soil ... | reverse complement strand
TCGACGATGTCGCGGAGCAGGAAGAGCGCCGCCTCGAGCTCGAACGGCTCGCCGGCGACCACCGACTCGTACGGCAGCCGCCCCACGGGGTGCACCGCGGCGCGCATTCCGCCGCGCTCCGCGACGACGAGCGCGGTCACGAGCTCCGGCTGTCGTCCTTCCTCACGCGCGACCTCCGGCGGCGGCGCGTCGAGCCAGACGAGCTGCGAGTGCGAGTGCGGAAGGCTCGAGCCGGCCGCGCGGCCCTCGTTGACGCACGCGTGCATGTAGCCGCCGGTCTCGCGGCGCGCTTCCCACGCCTCCGCGATCGCGGCGACCTCGTCGTCGGTCAGCTCGGCGAACGTGCGCACGTGGCGCGGTGAGTGCACGACCACCTCTTGCCGGTCGAACGCCGGATAGAGGTTCGGCACGACGCGCACCGTCCACGCGTCTCCGTCGCCGACGCGGTACGTCTCGGGCGGCGTGCGGTCCTCGCGGCCCGCGCAGAACGGGCACCCGTCGAGCTCTGCCTGCGTCGCGTCCTCGATCAGCCCCCACGCTGCGCCGGGCCGGCGGCGGCGGTTCGGGGCGACGACGACGAGCCGCCCGGAGAGCGGGTCAGCCCGACTTGCCAGCGCGGTCGAGGAACGGCTTGATCAGGTCGATCGGCGCCGGGAAGATGATCGTCGACGTGTTGCCGGCTCCGAGCTCGAGCAGCGTCTGCAGATACCGCAGCTGGAGCGCGATCGGGTGCTCCTCGATGACGATCGCCGCGTCCTTCAGGCGCTCGGCGGCCTGGTACTCGCCCTCGGCGTTGATGATCTTCGCGCGCCGCTCGCGTTCCGCCTCCGCCTGGCGCGCCATCGCGCGCTGCATGCTCTGCGGGATCTCGACGTCCTTCACCTCGACGATCGAGACCTTGATGCCCCACGGCGCCGTCTGCTCGTCGATGATCTCCTGGAGGATCGCGTTGATCTTCTCGCGCTCCGAGAGCAGCTCGTCGAGCTGATGCTGGCCGAGCACGGAACGCAGCGTCGTCTGCGCGATCTGCGACGTCGCGACCATGAAGTTCTCGATCTGCACGATCGCGTCCTTCGGCGCGACGATGCGGAAGTACGCGACCGCGTTCACGCGCACCGGCACGTTGTCCTTCGTGATCACTTCCTGCGGCGGGATGTTCAGCGTGATCGTGCGCAGGTCGACCTTGACCATCCGGTCGACGACGGGAATGAGCAGGAAGAGGCCCGGCCCCTTCGGCTCCGGCAACAGGCGCCCCAGCCGGAAGACGATGCCGCGCTCGTACTCGCGGGCCACCTTGATCGCCGAGAAGAGGAACAGGACGACGATGAAGAGGATGACGACGAACGCGACGAGAACCGGCATCGAGTGAACCCTACTCCACCGTGAGCTCGAGGCCCTCGACGGCCTCGACCTTCACGTGCTCGCCGGGGACGAGGTCGCGGCCGTCCGACCGATGCGCGTGCCACAACTCGCCCTCGACGAACACCTGGCCCGGCGTGCGCACGACCGCGTCGGCGCCGACGACCCTTAGCGGCCCGACCGACGCCGGGCGCCGGCGCACCTGCACCGCCTTCGTGAGCGCGAAGGCCCAGAGGAGCCCGAGCACGATCGTGATCGAGAGGACGAGCGGCGTCGACGTGTGGTACGGCGCCGGCGCATTGTGGAACAGCATCAGCATCCCCACGGCGAGGCTGATCAGGCCGGTGAGCGTGAGCGCGCCGTGCGAGGTCACGTGCGCGTCGATCACGAGGAGCGCGACCCCGAGGAGGATCAGCCCGAGCCCGGCCCACGAGATCGGCAGCACCGAGAAACCGAAGAGCGCGGTCAGAAGCGAGATGCCGCCGAGTGCGCCCGGCAGGACGATGCCGGGATGGAAGATCTCGAAGCCGATGCCTGCGATGCCGGCGAGGAAGAGGAGGCTCAGGAGGTTCGGGTCGATGAGCGTGTTCAAGAGGCGCGTGAAGAAGCCGGGCTTTGCGTAGTCGATGTGCGCGCCGGCGAGGTGGAGCGTGAACGGCCGTTGTGGATCTTTCGTCGTGTAGCCGTCGAGCTTCACGAGCAGTGCCGGCAGGCTCGGGGCGATTACGTCGATGACGTTCATGCGCAGCGCCTGCTGCGCCGTGAGGTTCGACGCCTTGCGCACGGCCAGCGACGGCCAGCTCGTGTTTCGCTTGTGCGTCGCGGCGAGAGCGGTCAGGGACGCCACCGAGTCGTTGATCACCTTCCGTCGGAGGTCGCTGCCGAGGTTCTGCCCGCTCGAGTCGATCGGCGTCGAGGACCCGATGTTCGTCGTCGGAGCCATCGCGAGGACGTCGGCCGCCTGCGCGATCCAGACGCCGGCCGAGGCGGCGCGGGCCCCGTCGGGCGAGACGTAGACGATGACGGGGAGCTTCGCCTCGAGCTCCGCCGTGTAGATCTTCTTCATCGACGTCGAAAGGCCGCCCGGCGTGTCGAGGACGATGACCGCCGCGGTGTAGCCGTCCTTGGCGGCACGCGAGATTCGACCGGTCAGGTAGTCCTGCGTGACGGGATTCACCTCGAGATCCGGCCCGAACTGGATCGCGAGCACGCGCGGCCCGGACGGTGCCGCGGCAGCTGCGCTCGCAAGCACAAGGCCCAGTCCGAGAGCAGCTAGCAGCGCTCGCACGGTCGTAAAGATTGTATCTGGGCAAGGTCTGGCGACGGCCGCGCCGAAAGCTGTCTGGCACGCTTGGGACCCTGGATGAAGCTTCTACTCGCAACCGTCGTTGCTGTGCTCGCCGTGCCTGCGAGCGCATTCGCGGCCGGGCCGACGATGGTCGTGCGAGATGTCCCGCTGCACGCGAGCCGTACGCTCGACGCAGCGACGCCGCGGTTCAACATGGTCGGCCTGCACTGGCGCGGCGCCGGCGCCGTCTACTTCAAGGCGCGGACGCTCGACGGACGGTGGAGCGCATGGGTGCAGGCGGACGCCGACGACCGCATCCAGAACGGCTGGTACCTCGGCGGCCTCGACTGGACGGGCGCGGCGACCGCGCTTCGCATCCGGACGAGCGGGCGTGTGGCACGCGTTCGCGCGTACTACGTCGACAGCCCCCTCGAGACCATGTCTGCGCGGCGGCTGCAGGTGGCGGGCTCGCCGCTCATCATCTCGCGCTTCTCATGGCAGGCCGACGAGTCGATCCGTCGCGCACCGCCGAAGGTCAGCGACGCCGTGCACTACGCCGTCGTGCACCACACCGCGGGCTCGAACAACTACACGCGTGATCAGTCGGCCGCGATCGTGCGCGGCATCGAGGTCTACCACGTGAAGGGCAACGGCTGGAACGATATCGGCTACAACTTCCTCGTCGACAAGTACGGCCAGGTTTTCGAGGGCCGCTACGGCGGCGTCGACAAGGCCGTGATCGGCGCGCACGCAGAGGGCTTCAACACCGGCTCGGTCGGTGTCGCCGTGCTCGGGAGCTACGGGACGTCGAAGATCTCGGCCGCCGCGAAGGCGTCGCTCGAGCAGGTGCTCGCGTGGAAGCTCGATCTCGCGCACGTCGATCCGCTCTCGACGCTGACGTGGAAGTCGGGCGGAAATCCCCGGTTCGCGAGCGGCGTGCCCGTGTTCCTGCGCGCGATCTCCGGACACCGCGACACCGGCTTCACCGACTGCCCCGGGAATGCGCTCTACGCGGAGCTCCCGCAGATCGCGAGAGACGTCAGTGCGCTCGGCGGCCCGAAGATCTACGCGCCGGTTGCTCTCCGTGTCGGCGAGGGCCAGGTCCACTTCACGGCGAAGCTCTCCGTCGCGCAACCGTGGACGGTGACGATCCTGAACTCGACCGGCGTTCAGGTGGCGGAGGGCACCGGCAGCGGCACCACGGTCGACTGGTCGTGGGATGCCTCCACGGTGCCGCCCGATCGCTACGCCTGGACGATCGCGTCCGAGAGCGCACGTTCGGCGACGGGAACGCTCGGTAGCGGTGCTGCACTCGCGTTCCAGAGAGTGACCGGATCGCCCGCTGAGGTCGCGCCCGGCGAGACAGCGACGTTCGCCTACACGCTCACCGCGGCTGCGACTGTGACCGCGACGCTCGTTTCGCCCGCAGGCCAGGTTCTCTCGACGCTGCTCGTCGCGACGAAGCCGGCAGGCGCGCAGACGTTCAGCTTCACACCGCCACCGGGCCTGATCAGCGGCCAGTACACGCTCGGCCTGTCCGCCGTCGCGGGAGCGAAAACGGCGACCGCGGCCATCCCCTTCACCATCGACGACATCCTCACGGGGCTTGCAGTGACGGGAACGTCGCTGAGCTTCACGCTCACGCGTGCGCCGTTTGCGCTCACGTTCCAGGTGCTGCGCAACGCGGCCGTCGTTGCTGTGCCCGCCGTTCCCGCCGTCGCGGCGGGAGCGCAGGCGCTCGCCTGGGACAAGCTCCTCGCCGACGGCACCCGCGCACCCGACGGGCTTTACACCCTCGCGCTCACGGTCACCGACGAGTACGGGACGTTCACGCGAACAACCGACATCACACTCGACACGACGGCGCCGGCGCTGCGCGTCCTCTCGTATCGCGCGATGCGGTTCAGGGTCGGCGAGGCGTCGACGCTTCGGCTGACCGTCGGCTCGAAGGTCTACACGCGTGTGTTGAAGAAGCCGGAGACGACGCAGTTCTGGCTCAAGACGAAGCCCACGCAGTACACGCTCACGGCGACCGACGCCGCGGGCAATCGCTCCGTCGTGCGTTACCGGCGATAAGGCGCGGCCCAGGCGTCGTAGGCGCGCTCGAGCTCACCGAGGATCGCGGCGAGGAGCGGCGCGCGTTTCACCTCGCGCCCGAGCTCGACGCACACGGACGTCGGCGGCTTGACGGTGTCAACAGGAAGCTCGGCGGCGGTCTGGTTCACGTTCACGCCGATCCCGAGGACGACGCGGCCCTGGCTCGCCTCCGGGAGCACGCCGACGAGCTTCCGGCCGGCCACGACGACGTCGTTCGGATGCCGAAGCGACGCGTCGACGCCGAGCTCGCGCAAGGCCGTGGCCACCGCCTCGCCGGCGACGAGCGAGAGCTCCGGCCAGAGCGGCATCGGCGCGGGCGGCCGCAGGAGGACGGACATGAGAATCGACCGTCCGGCGACGTCCTCCCACGTTCGGCCGAGCCGGCCGCGGCCCGCGGTCTGGTGGTCCGTCGCAACCGTTGCGCCTTCGGGGTCGCCGTCCTCGAGCAGCCGCTGCGTCGACGGGCACGACTCGACGAAGCGGTACGGCGTTCCGAGCCGCCCGTGGAGCAGCGGCAGCACCGCCTCGGGGCTCAGGTCGGACACCCCGACTAGACTAGCCCGATGCGAAACGCGATCTCGCAGCCGCTGCGGCAGCCGTCCGCGCTCGTCTACGAGAAGCTGAGCGACCCGGTGCTCGTCGCGCGCGCGAAGGACGGCGACGCGCAGGCGCTCGAGGCCCTCCTCACCCGGCACCAGCCCAGGGTCGAACGTCTTGCGCGCCACATCTTGCGCGATCCGGACGACGGAAACGACGCCGCGCAGGAGGCCCTCGCGAAGGTGTGTGTTCGGTTGAAGCAGTTCCGTGGCGGGGCGCAGTTCTCGACGTGGTTGCACCGGCTCGTCGTCAACACGTGTCTCGACGCGGTCGAGCGCCGGCGCGCCCGCGTGCACGAGCCTCTGAGCGAGCTCTTCCAGTCCGACGACGACCCCGCGCGCGATGCCAGCATCTCCGAGCTCCGCCGCGAGCTCTGCCAGGCGCTCGGTGAGGTCTCGCCGCAGCAGGCGCAGGTCGTCCTGCTGAAGGACGCGCTCGGCTACTCGTTCGAAGAGATCGCGGAAGCCGCCGGCATGCCGGTCGGCACCGCGAAGTGCCATGCACACCGAGGCCGTGCGCGCCTGAGCGAGCATCTCGAAGAACCGGCGGCATGAACCTGCCTCCGACGCCGTTCGGCCGGGAGGTGATCATGCAGCTCATCCCTCACCGGCCGCCGTTCCTCCTCGTCGACGAGATCCTCGAGCTCGAGCCGGGCAAGCGCGTCGTCGGCAGGCGTGAGATCCGCGCCGACGACTGGTGGTTCCCGGGGCACTTCCCCGAGCGGCCCGTGATGCCGGGCGTGCTGACGATCGAGGCGATTGCACAAGCAGGCGCGGTCGCGGTGCTCGCCGACGAGGCGAACGCCGGCAAGATCCCGTTCTTCGCAGGCATCGACGGCTGCCGCTTCAAGCGCGTCGTCGAGCCGGGGGACATCCTCACGCTCGAGTGCGAGTTCGTGCGCGTGCGCGGCCCGATCGCGAAGGGCGAAGGCCGCGCGCTCGTCGGCGACGAGGTTGCAGCGGAAGCAAACCTCACGGTCTTCGTCGGCGAATGATCGCGCGGGCAGCAACAGGAGCCCCGATCTCGATCACCGGGCTCGGGTGCAGGGTTCCCGACCGCGTCGTGTCGAACGAGGAGCTCGCCGAGTACGTCGAGACGTCCAACGAGTGGATCCTCGAGCGCACGGGGATTCGCGAACGACGGATGGCCGCGAAGGAGGAGGCGCTCTCCGACGTCGCGCTGCCGGCGTGCATCGACGCGCTCGCACAGGCCGGCGTCGACGGCAAGGACATCGACCTGCTCATCGTTGCGACGGTCACGCCCGACATGGCGTTCCCGTCGACCGGCGCGATCCTCGCCGACCGGCTCGGCGCGGTGGACGCGGCGGCGTACGACCTGTCGGCCGGCTGCACCGGGTTCATGTACGCGCTCGCGCAGGCCTACGGCATGCTCGCCGGCGGGCTCTCGAAGCGCGCACTCGTCGTCGGCGGCGACCTGCTGTCGCGCATCCTCGACTGGGAGGACCGCTCGACGCTCGTGCTCTTCGGTGACGGCGCCGGCGCGGTCGTGCTCGAGGCGACGCCGGAGGCGGGCTTTCTCGGCTTCGAGCTCGGCGCCGACGGCGGCGGCGGCGAGAATCTCTGGCTTCCGGGCAGCGGGTCGAGGATCTTCCCCGAGGCTGACCGGCACGTGAAGATGAACGGCCGGGAGGTCTTCAAATTCGCGACGCGGATCCTCGTCCAGTCGGCGGAGGATGTACTCCGGGAGTGCGACCTCTCGATCGACGACGTGGACGTCTACGTCCCGCACCAGGCGAACATGCGGATCATCGACCACGCAACCAGGAAGCTCGGCGTCCCGTCTGACCGGGTGGTGATCAACGTCGACCGTTTTGGGAACACTTCCTCAGGGTCGATTCCGCTCGCTCTTGCGGATGCGGCCGCCGACGGCAGGCTGAAACCTGGGAAACTCGTGCTGATGACGGGAATGGGTGCAGGATTGACATGGGGCTCGGCCCTGATCCGGTGGACAAAGGAGATGGGCCAGTGAGCAAGATCGCGTTCTGCTTCCCCGGTCAGGGATCGATCGAGGCCGGCATGGGCAAGGACATCGCCGACGCCGTGCCCGCGGCGCGCTCGGTCTTCGAGCGCAGCAGCGCCGCGTCAGGCCTCGACCTCGAGCGTCTGTGCTTCCACGGCGCGGCCGAGGAGCTCGTCGACACCGCGGTGCAACAGCCCGCGCTCGTCGCGACCTCGCTCGCCGTGCTCGCAGCCATTCGCGACCGCGGTATCGAGCCGGACTTCGTGGTCGGCCATTCGGTGGGCGAGTTCGCGGCACTTGCCGCGGCCGACGCGCTCTCGCTCGAGGACGCGATCACGCTCGTGCGCGAGCGGGGCATGGCGATGGCGGAAGCCGCGCTTCAGCATCCAGGCTCGATGGCCGCGATCCTCGGGCTCGAGGACGAGGTCGTCGAGACCTTGTGCCGGCAGATCCTCGGCGTGTGGCCCGCCAACTACAACTGCCCCGGGCAGATCGTCGTCTCGGGCGAGCACCTCGCCGTCGACGAGTGCATCGAGCGCGCGCAGGAGGAAGGCGCCCGCCGCGTCGTCAAGCTGAAGGTGTCGGGCGCGTTTCACTCGCCGCTCGTCGCACGCGCAGCCGATCGGCTGCGGCCCGCGATCGACAAGGTCAAGTTCCAGGAGCCGGTCGCACCGTTCATGTCGACGGTGACCGCTCGCCTCGAATCGGCGCAGCGGCTCGCACCGCTCCTCGTCGACCAGCTGACGGCGCCCGTCCGCTTCACGCAGGCCGCATCCGAGCTGATGCGTGAAGGCGTGAAGACGTTCGTCGAGGTCGGGCCGGGGAACGTGCTGTCCGGCCTCGTCAAGCGCATCGATCGCAGCGTCAAGTCCGTCTCGATCAACAACCTCTCCCAGCTCGACAAGCTGCACGACGCGCTCGCCGAGACGTGAGCTTCGCTTCTCTCGAAGGCAAGACGGCGCTCGTCACCGGAGCGTCGCGGGGGATCGGGCGCGCGATCGCACAGGAGCTGGCCGCCGGCGGCGCGTCGGTCGTCATCGGTTACCGCTCCGGCAAGGACGAGGCGGAGGCGCTCGCGGCCGAGATCGGCGCGCGCGCGGTGCAGGCCGACGTCTCGAGCGCGGGCGGCGCGGCACGCCTCGTCGAGGAGGCAGGCGACCTCGACATCCTCGTCAACAACGCCGGCCTCACGCGCGACGGCTTGCTCGCGCGCATGTCCGACGACGACTGGCGGACGGTGATCGACACGAATCTCTCGTCGGTCTTCTACACCTGCCGTGCCGTTACGCGGCCGATGATGAAGAAGCGCGGCGGCTCGATCGTCAACATCTCGTCGATCGTCGGCGTCCACGGCAACTGGGGTCAGACGAACTACGCAGCGTCGAAGGCCGGGATCATCGGCTTCACGAAGTCGCTGGCGCGCGAGCTCGGGAGCCGCGGCGTGCGGGCGAACGTCGTTGCCCCGGGCTACGTGAAAACGCAGCTCACCGACGTCCTGCCCGAAGAGGCGACTGCCACGATGCTGCAGCAGACCCCCCTCGGCCGGCTCGGAGAGCCGGAGGACATCGCCGGCGCGGTACGCTTCCTCTGCTCCGACGCGGCAGCGTTCATCACGGGAGAGGTTCTGCTCGTCGACGGTGGCTTGGGGATGTAGATGAGCAGCAACGGATCACTCAACGGGCGTCGGCGTGTCGTCATCACCGGAATGGGGGCTGTGTCCCCACTCGGGAACGACGTCGAGACGACCTGGGCCCGTTTGCTCGCGGGCGAGTCGGGCGCGGGTGAGATCACGCAGTTCGATCACGCCGGCTACAAGGTGCACTTCGCGTGCGAGGTCAAGGGCTTCGACGCGACCAAGTGGATTGAGAAGAAGGAAGCGCGGCGGATGGATCGCTTCGCGCATCTCGTGCTCGCGGCTGCGTACATGGCGCGGGACGACGCGGGCCTCGACATCGAGCCCGAGGCCGACCGGATCGGGGCGTCGATCGCAACCGGCATCGGCGGCATCCGGTCGTTCCAGGAGTGCTACGACACGCTGATCCACAAGGGGCCGGATCGTGTCAGCCCGTTTGCGATCCCCTCGATCATCCCGAACCTCGGCGCCGGCTGGGTCTCGATCATGCTCGGCACCCGCGGCCCGCTGACGGCGCAGTGCACGGCGTGCGCGGCGTCGAACATGGCGATCGGCGACGGGCTCGATGCGATTCGCCTCGGGCGCGCCGACGTGATGCTGTGCGGCGGCACGGAGGCGGCGGTCAACGAGGTCGGCATGGCGGGCTTCGCCGCGATGCGCGCGCTCTCGCTGCGCAACGACGACCCGGAGCGGGCGTCGCGGCCGTTCGACGCCGAGCGCGACGGCTTCGTCATGGGCGAGGCAGGCGCGGTGCTCGTCCTCGAGGAGCTCGAGCACGCGCAGGCGCGCGGCGCACGGATCTACGCGGAGGTCGGCGGGTACGGGCTCTCTTCGGACGCGAAGCACATCACGGAGCCCGATCCGACCGGGCCTGTGCGCGCGTTCGACATGGCGCTGAACGACGCAGGCGTCGACAAGGGCTCGATCGACTACATCAACGCGCACGCGACCTCGACGCCGGTCGGCGACGCGTCGGAGACGCAGATGCTGAAGTTCGCGATCGGCGAGGACAACGCGCGCTCGACGCCGGTGTCGGGCACGAAGGGCGCAACCGGTCACTGTCTCGGTGCTGCCGGCGCGATCGAAGCGATCTTCACAGTGCTCGCGATTCGCGACTCGAAGCTGCCGCCGACGATCAACTACGAGGTTGAGGATCCTGCGTGCGATCTCGATTACGTCCCGAACACGGCGCGCGACGCCGAGGTGAACACCGCGGTGAGCAATTCGTTCGGATTCGGCGGTCACAACGCTTGCGTCGTTTTCCAGAAGTTCGCTGCATAAGCGCCATCCGCACCTGTCACTAGCGTTTTCTCCGTGGACGAGCTCATCGAAGTGCGCCGGTCTCGGCGTGCTCGGCGATGGACGTTGTCGTTACCGTGGGGCTCGCCGCCCCTACTGACCGTCCCGTCGTGGATGGCGGACGCGGAGATCGACCAGATCATCGAGTCGCACCGCGAGTGGCTTGCGATCGAGCGCGCGAAGCAGCGCCCGCGCCTGCGGCTCGATCCGCGGCACATCTCCGAAGTGGAGGCGCGGCTCGCGGTGCGTGAGCTCGTCGCGATGCTGATCGACGAGGAGGCGCCGGCGATCGGCGTCGAGCCGGCGCGCGTGCAGATCCGCGACCAGCGCTCGCGCTGGGGGTCGTGCTCGACGCGGGGAACGCTCTCGTTCAACTGGCGTCTCGTGCTCGCCCCGTTCGACGTGCTCGATTACGTCGTCGTGCACGAGCTCTGCCATCTGCGCGAGCCGAACCACTCGAGCCGGTTCTGGAAGCTCGTCGAGCAGCGGCGGCCCGACTGGCGCGCGCAGCGCGACTGGCTCCACGAGCACGGGCCCGAGCTCTTGGCCTTTAGGCCTGCCGCCTAGTTTGGCGCAAGTTCCGGAATCCGCTCGCGCGGATTCCGGCACGCGCGAAGACCCCTAAAGGCGGCCGCATTCGCGGCCGCTGGTCTGCCACGTGGCCAGCGTCTGCTTAACGCAAATAGCTATCTGTGCCGTCGATCCAGTCGGCTCGTGGTGGCGAGAAGACGTCGATATCGAGGGTGTCCTCGAGCGCGAGCGCCTCGTGCGGCACGTTCGGCGGGATGTGCAGCACGTCGCCGGGGCCGAGCTCGACCACCTGCTCGCCGTTCTCGCCGAGCTTCAGGCGCATCCGCCCTTCGATGACCCAGGTGATCTGCTCGTTCTCGTGCGAGTGCTTCGGCACGACGCAGTCCTTGGCGAGATAGATCTGCGCGAGCATCGCGTGCTCGCCCGTGACGAAGCGGCGGCCGAGGAGCGGGTTCAGCTCCTCGCGCGGCATGTCGTTCCAGCTGTACTCCGTTCCACGATCAGCCATGATCCGGAGTCTATGGACCGGTGGGCGACATTCGACTGCTACGGGACGCTGATCGACTGGAACGGCGGCGTCGGCCGCGAGCTCGAGCGTCTCTTCGGGGCGGAGCACGTCGCTCGGCTCCTGAACGGCTACCACGAGCTCGAGCGCGAGATCCAGCACGAGCGGCCTACGGCGACCTACCGTGACGTCCTGACGACGGTGCTTTGCCGGCTCGCGGAGCGCGAGGGCATGCCGCTCGCCGCGGCCGACGAGGATGCGCTCGCCCGTTCGCTGCCGTCGTGGCAGCCGTTTCCGGAAGCTGCCGCCGCGCTCGAGGACGCGCGGGGCCGCGGCTGGAAGCTCGCGATCCTCTCCAACACCGACCGCGACTACCTCGACGCATCGCTCGAGCTGATCGGCGTGCCGTTCGACGCCTCGATCGTCGCCTCCGAGATCGGCTCGTACAAGCCGGGCCACCGCCACTGGGAGACGTTCGCCGAGCGATTCAGCCCTACCGTGCACGTGCATGTCGGCGCGAGTCTCTTCCACGACATCGCACCGGCAACGGAGCTCGGGCTGCCGACCGTGTGGATCAACCGGCTCGGCGAGGAACCCGAGCCGCAGCCCGACGTCGAGCTCCATTCGCTGACCGGTCTCGGCGCCGCACTCGACTCGCTCGCGCCATGAAGGCGCGGCCGTTTTCGGAGGAGGACTTTCCGGTTGTTGCCGAGCTGCTCGCCGACGACGAGCGGCATCACGGCCGGCCGGTTCAGATCGGCGTCAACGAGGTGCGCGAATGGACGTCGACGAGCGATCTCGCGAACGGCTCGTGGCTGTACGAGGACGCCGACGGGGCGGTCGCCGTCGGCTGGACCGGAACGCAGGGCGACGTCGGCTTCGCGATCGGCGTCGTCCATCCACGCGCCAAGGGAACGGGGCTCGGTGCGGAGCTCGTCGACCGCAGCGAAGCCGCGCTGCGCAAGCGCGAGGTCGCGCGCATCCACCAGTTCACGATCGGGGGTGACTCCGCAGCGGCCGCGCTGCTGACGGCGCGCGGATACCGTGACGTGCGCCACTTCTTCGAGATGGCGATTCAGCTGGACGCACCGCCGGACGTACCGCCTGTTTCGATCGAGTCGCTCCGCGAGGAGGATGCGCGTGCGTTCCATGCTGCGCTCGACGAGTCGTTCCAGGATCACTGGGAGCATCACGGCCAGCCGTTCGAGGAGTGGTGGAAGCGCCACAGCGCAAATCCGAACCGCGACCTCAGTCTCTGGTTCCTGATCCGCGACGGCGACGAGATCGCTGCGGTCGCCCGCAACGAGGCGAACCGCAACGGCGGGGGCTACGTCGGCGCGCTCGGCGTGCGCCGTCCGTGGCGGGGCAGGGGCTATGCGAAAGCTCTCCTGCTCCACACCTTCCGCGAGTTCTACGAGCGCGGCATGCCGCGCGTCACGCTCGGCGTCGATGCGGAGAACCCGACCGGCGCGACGCACCTGTACGAGCGCGTCGGCATGCACGTCGAGGCGGAGAACGTCGTCTTCGAGAAGAACGCGTGAGCACGCTTCGTGCGAAGTGCCCGTCGTGCCGCACGCTGACCGCGGTCGCGGTCGATCTCGGGTACGAGTGCCACTCGTGCGGTCGCACGTTCGCGGCGGGCCTCGTGCGCGTGCCGCGCGCCTGGGGTGACGGCGGTGAGCCGATGATCGAGTCGGCGTGGCTGCCGCTCGACTATCCCGAGGCCGCCGTCGTCGAGGAGGACACGCTCAGCGCGCAACGACTCGCGCTCGCCTCCGATCTGCCGGCGCTGCCGCTCGTGCTCGGTGGTTGCTGTTGCTCCCACATCGGCGCCGTCGAAGGCCTCGCGGCGCGCCACGACCGGCTTGGCGTCATCTGGTACGACGCGCACGGCGACCTCAACACGCCGGAGACGTCGCCGTCCGGGAACGAGTGGGGCATGCCGTTGCGGATGATCATCGACAGCGGCGCGGTCGCGGCGAGCGACGTCGCCGTCGTCGGCGCGCGCAATCTCGATCCGCCCGAGGTCGAGTACATCGCAGCAGTCGGGATCCACGACACCCTGGAGGCGGTGCTCGACCGGGTCGACCGCGTCTACGTCGCGCTCGACTGCGACGTCTTCGAGCCGAGCGACCTCAGCTCGTGGATGCCGGAGCCGGGTGGCCCCACGGTGGCCGACGTCGAGCGGGATTTCGGGCGGATCCGCGCCTCCGGCGCCCTCGTCGGCGCCGGGCTGACCGGCCTGACGCCTGCGGCGGGCAACGTCGAGAAGCTCGAGCGGCTGACCGCGGCTCTCGGGCTCTGAGGCGCAACCCCTCGCCGCGGGCCCCGGTCTAAGCTAGCGACGTGGCCAAAATCGACGTCTCCGTCGAGACCGACGACAAGCCGGCCCCGCCGCCGAAGCACCCGAACACCTGCCCGAGCTGCCACTCGCACTACCGCGACGACGAGCTCGAGGCTGCGCTCTGGGTCTGCAGGCAGTGCGGGTACCACTTCGTCATGCGCTCGCGCCAGCGGATCGACTCCCTGGCCGATCCGGGCTCGTTCGTCGAGGAGGCCGCCGACCTCCATTCCGAGGATCCGCTGCACTTCTTCGACCTCCGCCCGTACACCGAGCGCCTCGCGGAGGCCGAGATGTCGACCGGTCTCGCGGATGCGATGGTGATCGGGCAGGCGGCGATCGACGGCCGGGGCTGCGAGCTCGCGGTCATGGACTTCGCGTTCATGGGCGGCTCGATGGGGAGCGTCGTCGGCGAGAAGGTCTCCCGCGCCTGCGACTCGGCGGCCGAGCGCGGCGTGCCGCTCATCGCGATCACGAGCTCCGGCGGTGCGCGCATGCAGGAAGGCATTCTCGCGCTGATGCAGCTGCCGAAGACGGTCGCTGCAGTCGAGGATCTCCGGGACGCGGGCCAGGCGATGATCAGCGTCATGGCGCACCCGACGACGGGCGGCGTCCTCGCGAGCTTCGCGACGCTCGGCGACGTCCTGCTCGCCGAGCCGGGCGCGCTCATGTCTTTCGCCGGGCCGCGCGTCGTCCAGCAGCTCACGCGGGAGAAGCTGCCCGACGACTTCGGTCTCGCCGAGCAGAACTATCGCTTCGGCAACCTCGACGCGATCGTCCCGCGGCCGGAGCTCCGGCCGGCGCTCGCGAGACTGCTGAGGCTGTTCGATGCCCCCGTCTGAGCACGAGCTGCGCCTCCGCCAGCGACTCAGTAGGCTCCGCAACATGCCCCTGCTCGGCGGCGCCAAGCTCTCCGGGGAGCTCGACCGGCTCCAGCGCCAGCTGGACCGGATGGGTGAGGAGGCGACCGACGAGGAGATCTGGCAGTCCGTCGAGCTCGCGCGCCACGAGCAGCGCCCGTACACGCTCGACTACGTCGAGCGGATCCTCGACGACTGGTTCGAGCTGCACGGCGACCGCGGCCGCGCCGACGACGGCGCGATGATCGCCGGCCTGGGCAAGCTCGACGGCCGCACGGTCGCGCTCGTCGGCCAGCAGAAGGGGCGCGACATCCAGGAGCGCGCCGACCGCCGCTTCGGGATGCCGAACCCCGAGGGCTACGCGAAGGCGATGCGCGTCATGGAGCTGGCGGAGCGGCACGGGTTCCCCGTCGTCTCGCTCGTGGACACGCCCGGGGCGTACCCCGGCGTCTCCGCCGAGCAGCACGGGCAGGGCGGCACGATCGCGGCCTCGCAGGCGGTGATGGCGCGGCTGACCGTGCCGACCGTTGCCTGCGTGATCGGCGAGGGCGGCTCGGGCGGCGCGATCGCGATCGCGCTCGCCGACCGGGTGCTGATGCAGGAGAACGCGATCTACTCGGTCATCTCGCCCGAGGGCTGCGCGATGATCCTCTGGCGGGACGCGGGCGAGGCGAAGAAGGCGGCCGCGGCGTTCAAGCCCGACGCCGCGCACTGTCTCGAGCTCGGCGTGATCGATGCGATCGTCCCCGAGCCGCAGGGCGGCGCCCACACCGACCACGACGCCGCGGCCCGGCTCCTCGGCGAGGCCCTGCGTGAGGCGATCGACGACCTCGCCGACATTCCCGGCGACGAGCTCCGCCGCCGCCGCCGGGCAAAATTCCGCTCGCTCGGCGTCTTCGCGTAAGATTTCGGCAGCTTTTAGTAGATGGTGACAGTCACGGGTTCCCGGAACGTGCCGACCTGTCCACAGCGTCCACAGGTTTGTCCCCCGCGTGACCCTTGGTTGAAAGTCTCCCCAGCATGACTCGAGGCCGGCAAAAGGCCGGCCCCGAGTGTCAACCCCCCGCTGTGTGGAGTGGACGGAAGGCTCCTTTCGCACCGGTCGAGACGCCAAACCTTCGCGCCGCGAGCTAGAACGCCCGCATGAGCGGCGAGAACCTGAAGGCCTACAAGGGCAAGCGCGATCCCGCGAAGACCCCCGAGCCCTTCACGTCGAAGCGGGCGCGGCGGAAGGAGCCGATCTTCGTCGTGCAGCGGCATGACGCGCGGCGCCTCCACTACGACTTCCGGCTCGAGATGAACGGCGCGCTCGCGTCGTGGGCGGTGCCGAAGGGCGTCCCCCTCGAGCCGGGCCAGCGCGCGCTCGCGGTGCACGTCGAGGATCACCCGCTCGACTACGCGACCTTCGCGGGCGAGATCCCGAAGGGGAACTACGGCGCGGGAACGGTCGAGATCTGGGACAGCGGCACCTACGAGCTCGTCGAGGAGAAGCCCGACGGCGGCCTCACCGTCCGCCTCCACGGCACCCGGCTCGACGGCACGTGGACGCTGATCCCTGCGCACCTCGACGGCAAGGAGCAGAACTGGCTCCTGATGCGCAAGCGGGACGAGACCGTGCGCGCCGTGCGGAACGACTACAGGCCGATGCTCGCGACGCTCTCCGAGGCGCTGCCGACCGGCGACGACTGGCATTACGAGGTGAAATGGGACGGCTACCGCGCGCTCGGCTATGTGCGCGCGGGCGTCGCGCGGCTCGTCTCGCGCAACGGCAACGACCTGACGCAGCGGTTCGCCGCAATCGCGAAGGCCCTCGAGCAGGCGGCGCGGTCGCCGGAGTGCGTCGTCGACGGAGAGGTGTGCGCGCTCGACGAGAACGGGCGCCCGAGCTTCTCGGCCATGCAGCAGGGAAAGCGCGAGACGCCGCTCGTCTACGCGGTGTTCGACGTGCTCGAGATCGACGGTGCCCCAGTGACGGAGCTGCCGATCGAGGAGCGGCGCGACCGGCTCGCGGCACTGCTCGACGCGCGGCAGCGGGCCGTGCAGCTCTCGGGCTTCTTCGACGACGGCGAGGCGTTGCTCGACGCCGCGAAGACGCAGGGTCTCGAAGGCGTGATGGCGAAGCGCAAGGGCTCGCGCTACCTCGAGGGCAAGCGAACGCGCGACTGGCTGAAGATCAAGACGCACCACCGCCAGGAGTTCGTCGTCTGCGGCTACACGAAGGGGCAGGGTCGCCGCGCCGCCGGCTTCGGCGCGCTCGTCCTCGGCACCTACCAGGACGACGAGCTCGTGTGGGTCGGGAACGTCGGCACAGGCTTCACCGAGCGGACGATCGACGAGCTATTGGCGAAGCTCGAGCCGCTCGCCACCGACGACGTGCCGTTCGCGACCGTGCCGAAGATGCCGAAGGTGCGCAAGGGCGACGTCGTCTGGGTGCGGCCCGCCCTCCTCGCGGAGGTCTCGTTCGCCGAGTGGACACACGACGGGCATCTGCGCGCCCCTGTCTTCGAAGGGCTGCGCGAGGACAAGGCGCCGCAGGAGGTGCACCGCGAGGATCCGGCTCCGACGCGCGTCAAGCTCTCGAATCTCGACAAGGTCTTCTGGCCCGACGAGGGGATCACGAAAGGAGACCTGCTCGACTACTACCGCGCGGTCGCGGACGTGCTCGTGCCGCATCTGCGCGCGCGGCCGTTCACGATGCGCCGCTATCCCGACGGCGCGTTCGGCAAGGCGTTCTTCCAGAAGGACGCGCCGTCGCACATGCCGGAGTGGATCGAGCGGTTCCGCGTGGAGGTCTCCACGCGCCAGTCGCCGCGGACGAAGAGGTGGATCGAGGCGCCGGTCGTGAACGACGAGGACGCGATGCTCTGGATGGTCAACATGGGCTGCATCGACATGAACACGTGGTACTCGCGTGTCGACAGGCCCGACCGTCCCGACTTCGTGTTGTTCGACCTCGATCCCTCACCCGACGTCAGCTTCAAGGAGACGGTGCAGGTCGCGCTGATCGTGAAGGCGGCGCTCGATGCGCTCGGCCTCGTCTCGTTCGCGAAGACGTCGAGCGCCGACGGCATGCATGTGCTCGTGCCGGTGGAACGCCGGTACAGCTTCGACGACACGCGCGAGTTCTCGGAGATCGTCGGCGGCGCCATCGCGCGTACATATCGAGGGCTTGCGACGACAGAGTGGACGAAGTCGAAGCGCCGCGGCGTGCTGATCGACTCGAACCAGAACGGGGAGGGGAAGACGATCGCCTCGGCGTACTCGGTGCGACCGCGCCCTGGTGCGCCGGTGTCGACGCCGCTTCGCTGGGACGAGGTGAACGAGAAGCTCGATCCCGCCGCGTTCACGATGGACGTCGTGCTCGAGCGGATCCGCGAGCACGGCGACCTGTTCGCAGACGTGCTGACGACGAAGCAACGGATCGACAAGGCGCTGAACGCGCTGCGGTGAACGCGGTTCGCTAAGCGCCGAGGTCTTCCGTGTGCCCGAGGCTCCCGAGCTCGGCGAGGTCGCGCCGGAAGAGGAGCGAGACGCTCCAGTCGACGACGACGCGCGTGCGCCGCTGCGCGAGCGGCAGCTGGTAGAGGTGGTACGAGCGAGTGATGAACCAGCCGAGGAAGCCGCGGAAGCGCAGGCCGACGACATCGGCGATCCCCTTGTAGCGGCCGAGCGTCGCGACCTGGCCGAGCATCCGGTAGCCGTACGGCTTCGGGTCGCCGCTCAGGTTCTTCGCGAGCCGGCGCGCCTGGCGGAGCGCGTGCTGGCACGTCGGCGGGTCGGGCGTCGTGCTGCGCGTGTTCGGCACGCGCGCGCAGTCGCCGAGCGCCCAGACACCGGGGATGCCGCGCACCCGCAGGAACTCGTCGACCTCGACGCGGCCGCGGTCGTCGAGCGGGAGGCCGAGCTCGCGCAGCAGCGGATTCGCGCGCACGCCTGCCGTCCAGACGAGCGTGTGCGTCGGGATGCGCGTGCCGTCGCCGAGCACCGCGTCATCAGCGCTGACCGACTCGAGCGTGGTGCCGACGTGGATCTCGACGCCGCGCTCCGCGAGCTCGCGCGCCGCGTAGTCGCCGAGCCGCGGCGGAATCTCCGGCAGGATCTTCGGGGCGGCATCGACGAGGACCCACCGCCGCGGCACGTCGCGTAGCCGGGGGTAGTAGCGCATTGCGTCGTCCGCGAGATCGGAGAGCTCGGCGAGCGCCTCGACGCCCGCGTAGCCGGCGCCGACGAAGACGAACGACAGCTGCGCACGCCGCGACTCGTCGTCCAGCGCCGAGTCGGCTGCCTCGAGGCGTCGCAGCACGTGGTTGCGGAGGTTGATCGCGTCCGGCAGCGACTTGAACGAGAGCGCATGCTCGCGCAGCCCGGGAACGGGAACGGTGCGCGGCACAGCCCCGAGCGCCAGCACGAGCTCGCGCCAGCGCACGAGCTGAGGGCCGGCATCGGTCTCGATCGTCGCCGTCCGTCCCTCGAGGTCGACCGACGTGAGGTCGCCGAGCAGTAGCTCGGCCTTTGGGCACATGACACGCAGCGGGACGACCGTATGCCGGGGCTCGAGCGTTCCCGATGCCGCCTCCGGCAGAAGCGGCGTGTAGAGCATGAAGTTCTCGTGCGAGACGATCGTCGCGCCGCGGTCGCCCAAGAGCCGCGCGACATAGGCGCCGGCAAAGCCGCCGCCGAGGATCAGGGTGCCGCCGCGCGCCTCACGTTCCGCCACGCTGCTCTTGTAGCAGCCGGGTGCGCAGGAAGTCGCGTTCGATCTCGGTCGGCGCGAGCTCCAGGGCACGCCCGTACGCCGTCGCCGCGTCTTCGTTCCGGTCGAGCCGCCGCAGCAGGTCGGCGCGGGCCGAGTGCAGCAGGTAGTAGTCGTCGAGACCCTCGATAGCGTCGATCAGCGCGAGCCCCTCGGCCGCTCCGTGCGCGAGCGCGACGGCGACGCCGCGGTTCAGCTCGACCACCGGCGAGGGCGTGAAGTCGAGCAGCCGGCTGTAGAGCAGCGCGATCTCGCTCCAGTCGGTCTCGTCGTCGGCGTGCAGCGACGCGATTGCCGCCTGGAGCTGGTACGGGCCTGGCATTCGCAGCGACAGCGCGCGATCGAGCGCCGCGCGCCCCTGTTCGATCTCCGCCGCATCCCACAGCAAGCGATCCTGGTCGTCGAGCAGCACGAGGCGCCCGTCGGCGGACACCCGCGCATCGCGCCGCGCATCCTGGAAGAGGAGAAACGCGTGAAGCCCGTGCGCCTCGGCCTCGTCCGGCATCAGCGTCGCGAGCAGCAGCGCGAGCCGGATCGCTTCCGCGCACAGCTCGCGCCTGACGGGCGGGCCGTAGCCCGCGTTGAACACGAGATAGATCGCCGCGAACACCGTGCGCAGCCGCTCGGGCAGCAGATGCTCGGCCGGCACGCGCAACGGGATCCCCGCGTCGCGGATCTTGCGCTTCGCGCGCACGAGCCGTTGCGCGAGCGTCGCCTCGGGGACGATGAACGCCCGCGCGATCTCCGGCGTCGTCAGCCCACCGACGAGGCTCAGCGTCAGGGCAACCTGGGCGTCGGCGGCGAGCGCCGGGTGGCAGCACGCGAAGATCAGCTCGAGTCGCTCGTCGGGGATCACGGCTTCCTCGTCCTCCGGGAGGGTCTGCGCGCGCGCGAGCAGCTCTGTCTTGCGGGCCAGCGTCTGCTCACGGCGGATGCGGTCGATCGCCCCGTTGCGGGCCGTTGCGACGATCCATGCGCCCGGATTCGCCGGTGTCCCGTCGCGCGGCCAGCGCTCGGCGGCCCGGACGAAGGCGTCCTGCACCGCGTCCTCGGCGAGGTCGAGATCGCCGAGAACGCGGCCGAGGATCGCGATGCACCGTGCACGCTCGTCCCGGTAGGCGCGGACGAGGTCGTCTATGCCGCCGACCCCGGGTGAGAGGCGACGACCGGGCGAACCTCGATCGTGCCGATGCGCGCCGACGGGATGCGCGCCGCGGCTTCGATCGCCTCGTCGAGCGAGTCGGCATCGATCAAGTAGAAGCCGCCGAGTACTTCCTTCGTCTCGGCGAACGGCCCGTCCGACACGATCGTGTCGCCGTCGCGCACGCGAACGGCCGTCGCGGTTGCGACAGGTTGAAGCTCCTCGCCGCCGAGGAGCTTCCCTTCCTTCCGCAGGTCGGCCGTGAGCGCGGAGTACTCGGCGTACCAGGCCTGCCGTTCGTCGTCGGATCGTGCGTCCGGTGTCTCCTCGTCGCCGTAGATGAGCAACGCGTACTGCATCGCTACATCTCCACGATCGGCCGGACCTCCACGGAGCCGCCGAAGCGCGCGGACGGAATCTGCTCGGCGAGCTTCGCCGCCTCCTCGATCGAGCCGGCCTCGACGAGGTAGTAGCCGCCGAGTTGCTCCTTCGTCTCCGCGAACGGCCCATCCGTGACGAGCGTCTGCCCGTCCTTGATCCGGACCGTCTTCGCCTCTTCGGTGCCCTTGAGCTGCGCGCTGTGCTTCGTCGCCGTGTTCTGGGAGACGGCGGCGTACTCGCTGTAGACCTTTCCCATCTCCTCCTCGGTCAGGGTGGGCCAGGCGCCGGGGGTGTCGTAGACGAGCAACATGTACTGCATGGTGTCCTCCTTCGAGATCGGGTTCGACTCTACGACGAACGGCGTCCGCCGAAATCGACATCCCCCGACATTCGCCGCAGCAGCGTCAGGGCGCCCGCCTTGTCGAGGTACTCGTTGAGATTGCCGCACTTCGGGCTCTGGACGCAGGACGGGCAGCCGTGCTCGCAGGGGCAGCCTTCGAGCAGCCGCACGGTGTCGGCAACCCAGCCCTCGAACTGGACGAAGCCGCGCTCGGTGATGCCGACCCCGCCGGGGTGCCCGTCGTAGACGAAGATCGTCGGCGCGCCCGTGTCCGGGTGGATGTTCGTCGAGAGGCCGCCGATGTCCCAGCGGTCGCACATCGCCCAGAGCGGGAGCAGCGCGATCAGCGAGTGCTCCGCGGCGTGCAGTGACGAGAGCAGCGTCGGCATCGCCTCGAGCCCCTCGAGCTGGGGGGCGGTCGGCACGAACCAGATCGCCTCGGTGTCGAAGACCGTGGGCGGCAGGTCGAGGGCGATCGTCGCGATCGTCGCCTGGTCGCGGATGCCCTTCTGCTGGTACGCGACGACCTGCTCCGTCACGGAGACGCGGCCGAACGTCAATTGCAGCCCGCAGCGCGGCTCGACGCGGAGCGGCTCCTCGATCGTCGTATCGGTCTCCCGCTTCACCTGCGTGTACCAGTCGCCGGTGTGCGGTACAACGACGGCCCGGCGCCCGACGAGGTCGAGCTCCTGCACGAGCCACGGCTCGCCCATGTGCAGGTAGACGGCGCCCTCGTGCACCGTGGTGTACGCGCGCTCGCGCTCGGCGACGCCGAGAACGGTGCCCGTCGTCGCGTCGACGATCGTGAACGAGTCGGCGCTCGCCGAGCGAAGCTGCGTGCGGCCGGCCGGATAGTCCTTGCCCGCCCAGACCCACCCGTGCTTTGTGTGCTGGAGCTCGGGAACGTGCGGCGCGCGCTCGAGCGCCTCGTCGCCGAGCGTCGCGCGGTCGGCGTCGTCGACCGGCGCCTCGTACGCTGCGGCTGCGACGTGACCGTCGAGCACGCGCGGGTTCGCATGATCGAGGATCGCCGCCTCGACGCGCCGGTCGAGGAGCGTCTCCGGCTCGCGCATGAAGTACTGGTCGAGCGCGTCCTCCGACGCGACGAGGATCGCGAGCCCGTGGCCCCGCCGCCCGGCTCGGCCCCACTGCTGGCGGAGGCTCGCGACCGTGCCCGGGAAGCCGACGGAGATCGCGCAGTCGAGGAGGCCGATGTCGATCCCGAGCTCGAGCGCGTCAGTTGCCGCGACGCCGAGGAGCTCGCCCTCGACGAGCCGTCGCTCGATGTCCCGTCGCTGCGCGGGCGTGTACCCAGCGCGGTATGGAGCGAGACGCTTCGCCGTGGTGGTGTCGACGCGGTCCGCCGTCATGCGATGGATCAGCTCCGCCTGCTTGCGGCTCTTCGCGAAGCAGATCGTCCGCAGGTCGCGGCGGACGAGCTCCGACATCAACCGCGCCGCGTCGCCGAGCGCGCTCGCGCGCAAGCCGAGCTCGGCGTCGATCAGCTCCGGGTTCCAGAGCGCGATCGTGCGTTCCGCGCGCGGCGCGCCGTCGGCGCCGATCACGGTCGCCTCGACACCGAGCAGCGAGTGCGCGAGCTCGCCGGGGTTTGCGATCGTCGCGGAGGCGAGCAGGAACTGCGGCTCCGCGCCGTAGACGCGCGCGAGGCGGCGGAGGCGGCGCAGCACGTTCGCGACGTGCGACCCGAACACGCCGCGGTACACGTGCGCCTCGTCGACGACGACGTACCGGAGGTTGTGCAGGACGTCCGCCCAGAGATCGTGTCGCGGCAGGACGCCGATGTGCAGCATGTCGGGGTTCGTGAGCACGAGGTTCGCCCACTTGCGAATCTGCCAGCGGCGTTCCTGTGGCGTGTCGCCGTCGTAGATCGCAGCGCGCACGCGTGGAACCGCGAGCTCGACGAGTGCGCGCGCCTGGTCCTGTGCGAGCGCCTTCGTCGGATAGAGGTAGAGCGCGCGGCTCTTCGGATCCGCGGCGAGCGCGTCGAGCACCGGCAGGTTGAACGCGAGTGTCTTTCCCGACGCGGTGCCCGTCGTGACGATGAGGTGCTCGCCGCGTTGCGCTGCCTCCCATGCCTCTGCCTGATGTGTGTAGAGCTGCTCGATGCCCTGTGCGGCGAGCGCCTCGCGCACCTTCGGGTTGAGGCCGTCCGGCATCGCCTCGACGCGCGGCGCACGCGCGGGCGTCTCCGTCAAGTAGGCGAGCTCGTCGCCCTGAAGAAGGTCAGTCCACAACGGTGAACAGCGTGAGCTGCATCCCGTCCGGGGCGCGCAGGCGTACGTTGCGGTCGTTCCAGGGTGTGACGACGACCTCCGCAAGCTGCTCGGCGCCCGCCGCGACGAGCCGCGCCGCAACCGCGTCGCTGTCGTCGACGTCGAAGGCGATGCGCACGGGGCCGGCGACGCGAGCGCCGACCTCGATCTCGTCGATCGCCGCGGCTTGCGCCTCATTGACGATCTCGAGCGTCGCGCTGCCCGCGTCGAGGATGGCGATGCGCGCGTCGGCGCCCTCGGCTTCCCACGACTCCTTCTCCGGGAGCCCGAGCGCGTCGCGGTAGAAGGCGAGCGCCTGCTCGAAGTCGTCGACCGTCAGGACGAGGCGGAGCTCCATACGGAGCCATCCTGCCGCACGAGGATCACCCTGGGCGCGGTTGGGTGCTCCTCGCCCTCGGGGGCGACGACCACGTCGAACGGCCCGGCAGGCACGGTGGCGAGCACCGCGCCGGCGCGCTCCTCCGCTCTTGCGCGAAACGCGGGATCAGGCTCGACGACGACGACCTCGAATCCTGCGAGCCGGAGCGGGGTCGCGTGGATGCCCGCGAACCCCAGCTCGAGCACGCGCGCCGGTGGCTTGCCAAGCAGCTCGAGGATGCGCGGGGTTGCGCTCGCGGCGAGCGCCGGTGGCAGCCTCACGGCTCGCGCAGGGCGGCGAGCGCCCAGATCCCGAGGAGCGCGGCCCCGGCGGTGAAGAGAAGCGTGACGATGAACGGGCCGCCGAGCGACGCGGCGGCAGACCACAGGCCGACGAGCCCGAGAAGCGAGAGAAGCCGCACTCCGCGTAATGGTGCATTGCTAGCCTGACGACACCGGGGTGCCGCTCGAGAGCGGCTGAGATCACACCCGCTGAACCTGATCCGGTTCGTACCGGCGAAGGGAGTGTTTTTGCCCATTCCGCGCGCGCTCACGATCGCGACCTCCGACTCCGGCGGCGGTGCCGGCATCCAGGCCGACCTCAAGGCCTTCGCCGCTGCGGGTGCCCACGGGATGTCGGTGCTCGTGGCGGTGACCGCCCAGAACACCGTGGGCGTGACTGCGATTCACGAGTTGCCGCCCGCACTCGTGCGCGAGCAGCTCGATGCCGTGTTCTCGGACATCGGCGTCGACGCTGCGAAGACGGGGATGCTCTTCTCGCGCGTCTTGATCGAGACGGTCGCGGATTACCTCGCGGCCGCGCGCCCGCCGCTCGTCGTCGACCCGGTGATGGTCGCAAGCTCCGGCGCGAAGCTGCTCGAGGACGACGCGGTCGACGCGCTCGTCGCGCGGCTCTTCCCGCTCGCGACGGTCGTGACGCCGAACCTCATGGAGGCGAAGGCGCTCACCGGGCTCGATGGCTCGCGTGCCGAGCTGGCCGAGCGGCTGCACGAGCTCGGTGCGCCTGCGGCGCTCGTGACCGGCGGCCACGGTGAGACGGCCGTCGACCATCTCTTCGACGGCGTCACGCACACGGAGATCCCGGTCGAGCGCCACGCCGTCGCGGCGACGCACGGTGCAGGGTGCACGCACTCGGCGACGCTCGCCGCGCTGCTCGCGCGCGGCGACAGCCTGGTCGACGCGGCGCGCGGCGCTGCAGTCGCCGCGGCCCGCGCCGTCGAGCACGGTCTCGTCGAGCTTGGTGCAGGTGAGGGTCCCGTCGACGTGCTGGGGGTGAAGACACGATGATCGCGGCAGGAGCGACGCTCCGCACGATGCGCGAGCAGAAGCCGCTCGTCCATCAGATCACGAACTACGTCGTCATGAACGAGACGGCGAACGCGACGCTCGCGCTCGGCGCTCTGCCGGTGATGGCGCATGCGGGCGAAGAGGTCGAGGAGATGGCGCGCATCGCGTCGTCGCTCGTCCTCAACATCGGCACGCTCTCGAGCCACTGGATCGAGGCGATGCTGCTCGCCGGCGGCGTCGCGACCGCACGCGGGATTCCCGTTGTGCTCGATCCCGTCGGCGCCGGTGCCACCGAGTTCCGCACGTCGACGTCCCGTCGCATCCTCGACCTCGTCGGCGTCACCGTGTTGCGTGGCAACGCGGGCGAGGTGGCGACGCTCGTCGGCGCGGCCGCTGAAGTGCGTGGCGTCGAGTCGATGACGGCGGGCGTCGACGTGGCCGAGCTCGCGCGCACCGCGGCGCGGCAGCTCGGCGTGATCGCGTCGGTCACCGGCCCCGTCGACCATGTGAGCGACGGGGAGCGCGTGCTCGCCGTTGCGAACGGACATCCGCTGCTCGCAACCGTCACGGGAACGGGCTGCATGTCCTCGGCGCTGACGGGGTGCTTCCTCGCTGCAAAGCCGGACGAGCCGCTCGAGGCGGCGGCCGAGGCGCTCGCGGCCTTTGGTGTCGCTGCGGAAGACGCAGCCGACGGCGCCGGCGGGCCGGGCACCTTTCACGCGCGGCTCTACGACGCCCTTTATGCGCTCGACCCGGAGTCGCTCGACGGGCGTGTCCGCGTCGAGGAGCTATGAGACTCGACGAGGCGGGCGAGCTCGGGCTGCTCGCCGAGCTGGAGCGGCGCGGGCTCGCGCAGGGGATCGAGCACGACGCAGCCGAGGTCGGCGGCCTCGTCGTCACGCAGGACGCCCTCGTCGAGGGCGTGCATTTCCGCTTCGACCTCGTGTCGTGGCGCGATCTCGGCTTTCGCGCGGCGGCGTCGAATATCAGCGACCTGGCGGCGTCCGGCGCGGAGCCGCTCGCACTTCTCGTCGCGTTCGGCGCGCCGGGGGAGACGCGGCTCGAGGACGTCGTCGAGCTCTACGAGGGCCTGAACGAGCCCGGTGTGCCGGTGCGCGGCGGCGACACGACGCGCGCGCAGTCGGTGCTGCTCTCCGTCACTGCGCTGGGACGCGCCGAGCGGGTGCCGGGGCGGGCGGGCGCTCGCGCCGGCGACGCGATCGTCGTCACGGGGCCGCTCGGCGCGGCCGGCGCGGCGTTCCGCGAGGGCCGGCTCGCGCGACCGCCGATTCGCGTCGAGGAAGGCAAGCGGCTCGCCCGCGTGGCGAGCGCGATGCTCGACGTCTCCGACGGGCTCGCGGCCGACGCTTCGCACATCGCGCGCCGTTCGGGTTGCCGCGTCGTCATCGAGCTCGAGCGCGTGCCGCTTGCGCCGGGCGCGCTGGTCGAGGACGCCGGCTTCGGCGAGGACTACGAGCTGCTCGCTGCGACGCCCGACCCGCTCGACTTCACGGTGATCGGTCGCTGTGAGGAAGGCTCAGGCGTCGTGCTGACGATGCACGGCGACGCCGTCGAGCTCGGCGGCTGGGAGCACTTCCGCTAGCCAGCGCTCGAAGTGCGCGAGCGGTCGCGCACCGTGCACGGTGCCGCGCGGCTCGCCGTCGGCGAAGAGCATCACCGTCGGGATCGCGAGCACGTCGAAGCGCGACGCGATCTCCGGGTACTCGTCGATGTTGAGGCGTGCGACGGGCACGCGCGACTCGAGCGCTTCGAGCGACGGCTCGATCGCCTTGCACGGCTTGCACCACGGCGCCCAGAAGTCGACGATGAGCGGCCCGCGTGCGATCGCGTCGTCGAAGGTCGTCTGGTCGAGCTCGTCCACGGCGGCCAGCGTAGCGCCGTTACACCCTTCCGGCCAGGGCGCGAAGCCGCAGGAGCGGCACCTTCCAGACGGCCTCGAGGAAGATCGCCCGGCTCATCTTCGACTGGCCCTCGGTGCGGTCGACGAAGCGGATCGGCACCTCGACCACGCGAAAGCCCTTGCGCAGCGCCCGGTAGGTGGTCTCGATCTGGAACGCATAGCCCTTCGACTCGATCGCGTCGAGGTCGACGGTCTCGAGCACGACGCGGCGGAAGCACTTGAAGCCGCCGGTCAGGTCTCGGATCGAGACGCCGAGCATCGCGCGCGCGTAGAACGAGCCGCCCCACGAGACGATACGGCGGGCGATCCCCCAGTTCTCGGTGCCGCCGCCGGGGACGTAGCGCGAGCCGAGCGCGAGGTCGGCTCCGTCGTCACACGCCGCGATCAGCCGCGGGATGTCTGCGGGATCGTGCGAGAAGTCGCAGTCCACCTCGAGGACATAGTCGGCGCCGTCCGCGAGCGCACGCCGGAAGCCGGCGAGATAGGCCGGCCCCAGGCCTTCCTTCTGCGCCCGGTGCAGGACCGAGACGAAGTCGAGCTCTTCGGCCAGGCGGTCGGCGAGCTCGCCCGTGCCGTCGGGCGAGTTGTCGTCGATCACGAGGACGCGGACGCCGAGCGGGGCGAGCGCCCGCAGCATCGGCTCGAGATTCCCGCGCTCGTTGTACGTCGGCAGGCACACCGTCGCGTTCGGCACGAAGGAGGAGGCTACATATCATCGAGGGCATGGCAGCTGCTCTCCCTCGGAACGCAGAGGTGGCAGACCAGTTCGACCTGCTCGCCGACCTGCTGGAGCTCGAGGGGGCCGAGTCGTTCCGCGTCCTCGCCTATCGCCGCGCGGCCACGCGGATGCGCGAGACGTCGGGCTCCGTGGCCCAGCTCGCGCTCGATGGGCGCGCGAAGGAGCTCCAGGGGATCGGCAAGACGATCGAGGAGAAGATCGTGCAGATCGTCGAGCAGGGCGAGATCGAGGCACTCGCGAAGCGCAGGGGCTCGGTGCCCCCGGACGTTGTGGCGTTCATGCGGCTGCCGGGACTCGGCCCGAAGACCGCGGCGCGGATCTGGAAGGAGCTCGACATCACGACGCTCGACGAGCTGAAGGCGGCGGCGGAGGGCGAGCGGCTACGCGGGCTGACCGGCCTCGGCGCGAAGAGCGAGGAGAAGATCCTGAAGGCGCTCGCGTTCAAGGCGGAGAACCCGGACGAGGGGCGGCGCCTGCTCGGCGTCGGCCTCCCGGCGGTGCAGGCGGTCGTGTCGGTGCTCCGCGACCACCCCGCCGCGGTGCACGTCTCCGAGGCCGGCTCGGTCCGGCGGCGGAAGGAGACGTTCCGCGATCTCGACATCATCGCGACCGCGACCGACCCCGCAGAGCTGACGGCGTTCTTCGTGCAGCTTCCGTGGGTCGTCGAGGTGGTCGCGCACGGCGACACGAAGGCAACCGTGCTCTCGAACGAGGGCCTGCGGTTCGACCTGCGCGTCGTCCCGCCCGAGTCGTACGGGAACCTGCTCCAGCACTTCACCGGCTCGAAGGATCACAACGTTGCGCTGCGCGAGGACGCCGTGCGGCGCGGGCTGTCGATCTCCGAGTATGGCGTGACGACCGTCGAAACCGGCGAGGTGTTCAAGACCGAGGACGAGGACGCGCTCTACGAGTACCTCGGCTATCAGCCGATTCCGCCGGAGCTGCGCGAGTCGAGCGGCGAGCTCGACGCTGCGCGCAAACGCGAGCTACCGGATCTCGTCGAGCTGAAAGACCTGCGCGGCGACCTGCACACGCACACGCACTGGTCGGCCGACGGGAAGAACACGCTCGAGGAGATGGTCGCTGCTGCGCTCGCTCGCGGGTACGAGTACTACGCGATCACGGATCACTCGCACTACCTCCGCGATGGGCGGCTCGCGCAGCAGCTCGAGGAGATCGAGGCCATGCGGGCGAAGTACCCGAAGCTGCGCATCCTCGCGGGTGTCGAGGCGAACATCCGCTCGAACGGCGAGGTCGACGTGCCGGAGGACGAGCTGGCCGCGCTCGACTGGGTCGTCGCGTCGGTGCACAACGCGCCGCACAACCGGCCGACCGAGCGTGTGCTGGAGGCGATGGACAACCCGTACGTGCACTGCATCGGGCACTTGACCGGCCGACGCATCGGCACGCGTGGGCCGCGCGACGTCGATGTCGCGCGCGTGATCGAGAAGGCGCTCGAGGTCGGCTGCTTCCTCGAGATCAACGGCCAGCCCGATCGTCTCGACCTGCAGGACGTGCACGCGCGCGCTGCGAAGGAGGCGGGGCTGAAGCTCGTCGTCAACTCCGACTCGCACCAGATCCTCGCGCAGAACTATGTCGAGCTCGGGATCGGGCAGGCACGGCGCGGCTGGCTGACGAAGGACGACGTGGCGAACACCCGCACGTGGAAGCAGCTCGAGAAGCTGTTGCGGAAGCGGCATTGAGCTTTCGCGACGACGGCTACGCGGCCGTCGACTGGGCGGCGCGGTATCTCGAGCGCGTCGGCGACCTGCCGGTGCTCGCGCAGGTCTCTCCGGGCGAGCTGTCGGCGCAGCTGCCGCTGTCGGCCCCCGAGACGGGCGAGCCGTTCGCGAACGTGCTCGCGGATCTCGACGAGCTGATCGTCCCTGCGCTCACGAACTGGCAGCACCCGCGGTTCTTCGCGTACTTCGCCGTGACCGCATCGGAACCGGGGATCCTGGCCGAGCTGCTCTCCGCGACGATGAATCAGGTTGCGCTGCTCTGGCGCGCGTCACCCGCGTCGACCGAGCTCGAGCTGCGCGTCGTCGACTGGGTGCGGCAGCTGCTCGGGCTCCCCGACGGCTGGCACGGCCACATCGAGGACACCGCGTCGACGTCGACGCTCGCGGCGCTCATCGCCGCCCGCCATGTGACGGGGCGCGACGTCGTCGTCTGCTCGGAGCACGCGCACTCGTCGGTGGAGAAGGGAGCGCGGATGCTCGGGATGGAGCTCCGCAAGGTGCCGGTCGGCGCGGATCTCGGCATGGTCGCGGACGTTCCGCTCGACGATGTCGCTGCCGTCGTCGCGACGGTGGGAACGACGTCGTTCGCGTCGGTCGATCCGGTGCGGGAGCTCGCGGAGCGCGCGCACGCGGCAGGTGCGTGGCTGCATGTCGACGCGGCGTACGCCGGCTCGTCGTGGATCTGCGAGGAGGAGCGGTGGTCGCAGGACGGGGTCGAGCTCGCGGACTCGCTCGTCGTCAACCCGCACAAGTGGCTGATGCTGCCGATGGATTGCTCGCTGCTCTGGACGTCGCGGCCGGAGGAGTTCCGGCAGGCGTTCTCACTCGTCCCCGAGTACCTGCGCACGCCCGAGGACGTGTACGCGCTCTCGGAGTACGGGCCGGCGCTCGGCCGTCGTTTCCGTTCGCTGAAGCTGTGGGCTGTGTTGCGCTGCTTCGGTGCGGAGGGCCTGCGCGAGCTGCAGCGCGAGCACATCCGGCTCGCGCAGCTCTTCGCGGAGCTCGTCGAGGCGGATCCCGACTGGGAGCTCGCGGCGCCGCAGCGGTTCTCGCTCGTCGTCTTCCGCCGGAACGGCAGCGACGAGGCGAACGAGGCGATCCTCGAGCGTGCGAATCGCAGCGGTGAGATCTTTCTGTCGCACACGAAGCTCGACGGCCGCTACGTGTTGCGGCTGGCAATCGGCAACGCGCGCACGACGGAAGCAGACGTGCGCGCCGCATGGGAGGTACTGAACCGATGATCGTCACGACGATGAATGACATCCCCGGTTACACGGTCGACGAGGTGTACGGCGAGGTGATGGGGCTGACGGTGCGCTCGCGCAACATCGGCTCGCAGTTCGGCGCCGGCTTGAAGTCGATCTTCGGCGGCGAGCTGAAAGGCATGACGAAGGCGCTCGTCGACAGCCGGCACGAGGTGATGGAGCGCATGACCGCCGAGGCCGAGGAGAAGGGCGCGAACGCGATCATCGCCATGCGCTTCGACACCTCCGAGATGGGCCAGAACTGGACGGAGATCTGCGCCTACGGCACGGCCGTGCGGGTGCACAAGGCCTGACGGACGCGGCTCGGGCGGACATCACCCTTCACCTGGTGACTGTCACCGGGTCAAGAGCAGTCGCCCGTTCGGGCGTGCCGGGGGGAGCCACGCTCCGTAGCGGCAATCACCAACGCGAATGCGGGGTGCGAGCTCGTGCCCGTGACGAAGTCGTCACACTTTCGTGACGAAGCTGTAACCCATGACTGTCACCGGGTTGGAACTGACGGACCGAGTGACCGCAACCTGGTTTAGACCAGGTTGCGGTCGTCGAGCCGCCCGAGTGCGGCATCGTGCAGGGCGACGCGGTAGCGCCAGAAGGCTCGGTCGGTTGCGAGGAGCGTCCGGCGGAGGCTCCCGCCGAGCTCGGCGAGGGTGCCCCAGCGGGCTTCCGCGATCTCCTCGGGGTCGTTCGGGGCGAGCTCGGTGTCCGCCGTCTCGGCGAGGAAGACGTGCGTGCGCCACGGGAGCTCGCGGCCGGCGTTCCGGAAGACGGCGCGTGACGCGACGAGGTAACGGCGGAGCTCGACGTGCAGGCCTGTCTCCTCGAGCGCCTCGCGCACGGCGCCCTCGACGAAGTCTTCGCCGGGCTTGATGCCGCCGCCGGGCGGACGCCACACGTCGGCTGCGAAATGGGGCTTGCGGATCAGCGCGAGCCGTTGCGACCGGTCGAGGATGAAGAGCGTGACGTCGTGCGTGCGCGCAGCGTTGTACGTCGCGATCGACCACTCGAGCTCGCTGATCTCACCGTCCCAGGGCAGCTCGACCGGCTCGCCGAATTGCGCGCGCAGCGGCGCGAGCACCTCGTCCCCGATATGCATCAGGAGGGTCTGGCGAGATAGTCGGCTGAGTCGCAGGGCCGCGCTGGACGCCGCGCTGCCGCGTCCTCGGTCGCCCCGATAGCACCACTATCGGGGCTCCCTGCGTCCTTGCATCGCGACCTCCAGCGCACCCCTGCAACGAGCACCATTCCGCCAGACCCTCCTACAGCTTCCGCAGCAGCTCGAGGAACTCGCCGGTCGAGCCGAGCACGAGCTCCGCATGCTCGGCGAGCTCCGCCGGCGACTCCGGCGCGAGCACGGCGACCCGAAGACGGTGCTCCATCGTCTCGACGGCGCGAAACGCGTCGAGGTCGGTCGTGTCGTCGCCCGCAACGAGCACGCGCGTGAGCCCCGCTCCCTCGAGCAGATGTCGCACCGCCGTTCCCTTGTTCGAGCCGACCGGCGGCAGCACCTCGAGCACTCGCCTGCCGAAACGCGCGACGAGCCCTTCGTCGCGCGCAATCTCGGCGATCGCCTCGAGCTCGACCACGGCCGCCGCTTCGTCGTCGCGGTGGCGGAAGTGGAACGCAACCGAGAGGCCCTTCAGCTCGATCTCCGACGGAGGCCATGCTGCAGCGCCGGCGAAGTCCGCGATCTGCTGCCGCCAGCGATCCGCCTGACGGTCGAGCTCGAGGCCGTGCGAGCCGACGATGACGACGCCGTCGACGGCGACCCGCTCGCGCACGTCGTCGCCCGCACGCCCGCTGACGACCGCGACAAGGGCGTAACGGCCGACGAGCCGCGCGAGCTGCTCCCGCGTCTCGGCGGGCGGGAACGCATCCTCGGGACGCTCGACGATCGGCGCGAGCACGCCGTCGAAGTCGAGGAAGATGGCCGCTTCGCCGGGCGCCACGGTCAGACGGGCAAGCAGCGCGTCCGTCGTCGCCACCACCCTCGTAGCATAGGCACGTGCGCCTGATCCTGATCGGTCTCGTCGCCGGCTTCTTCAGCGCGCTCTTCGGGGTCGGCGGCGGCATCGTGATCGTGCCGCTGCTCCTGCTCGTCGCACGCTGGGATCTCCGTCCTGCGACGGCGACCTCACTGGCGGCGATCGGCATCACCGCAACCGCGGGCGTCATCACCTACGTCGTGCATGGCGAGGTCGAGCCCGCGTACGCGCTGCTCGTCGGCGTGCCCGCAGCATTCGGTGCCGCAGGCGGCAGCGTCCTGCAGCAGCGCCTGCCCGTGCGAACGCTCTCGTATCTCTTCGCCGGCCTCCTCGTGGCGATCGCGACCCGGATGCTCCTCCAGTGACCTATGCCCTCGCGATCCTGCTCGGCCTCGCCGCCGGTGTCCTCGCCGGCATGTTCGGTGTGGGCGGCGGCATCCTCTTCGTGCCGACGCTCACCTGGCTCGGGCTGACGCAGCTCCACGCCGAGGCGACCTCGCTGCTCGCGATCATCCCGACCGTCCTCGTCGGCGTCTGGCGCCAGCAGCGGTACGGGCACCTCCGCGTGCGACCGGCGATCATCATCGGCGTCGCGTCGATCGGAGCCGCCGTGGGAGGGGTGCAGGTCGCCGAGTCGCTGCCGGAACACGTGCTCCGGAAGCTCTTCGCGGTGCTCATGATCGCCACCGCCGCGCAGATCGCGTGGCGAGCCTGGCGAAAGCAGCCATAATTCGGCGATGGCCGACGAGACCCCCGATGAGCTCTGGATCCCGCTGGTCGACGAGCCGATCGGCTCGATCGTCCAGGCGATCGTGGACGAGCACCCGGAGATCGGGAAGCTCGTCGAATCGCCCCACCGCGTGCTCGCATTCCGCACGTTCGCCTACATTCGCTGCGGCCTCGTGCTCGGCCAGCTGCTCTTCGACCACGACGTCCCCGACTACGACGGCTCGGAGAGCTGGGTCGAGGCGCTGCTCAAGGATCCGACGCATCACGCCGCGCTCGCGGCCGAGGTGCGCGCGGTGGCCGAGGAGGTCGCCGCCGACCCGAAGTACGGCGACGACGAGCCGCTCGGCCCGGATGATGCGGTACGCGAGCGGTTCCGGGCCTTTGCCCGGTCGCAGCTCGGCGAAGCGAGCTAGGGCCCAACGGCCCCCGGGCGACGTCCCATCGCGGCGCCCATAATGAATCGCCCAGTGTCTCGCGTCGTCTTCATCCCGGCCCTTGCCGCTGCGTGCGTGCTCTGCCTCGCCTCGAGCGCGGCCGGCGACCGCTCGGCGGGCGCCACGGCGCGGGCGTGGGCGATCAAGGTGATCGTCCCCGGCCAGCCCGGTGCGGCGAGTCGCGTCCTGGCCGCGCCCGACGACGCCGTCGCCTTCGACGGTGCGTTCGCGTATCCGGCCGACGGCTCGATCGTCGCAGCGAGCTCGGTCACGACGAGCGTCTCCGCTACGAGCGGCGTCCAGGCCAGTGCCGGCGCGACGTCGCAGGTGACGTCGCTTTCGCTCTTCAAGGGCGAGATCGTCGCGGAGAGCGTCACCGGCGAGACGCACGCGAGCGCCGGAACGTCGAGCGCGTCCGGCGACACCGGCGTCACGGGGTTCGCCGGGCTCGTCATCCTCGGTCAGCCGGTGACGCCGACTGCGAACCAGACGATCCCGCTCGCCGACTGGGGCTACGCGATCGCGCTCGAGCAGAAGAGCCAGCGCATCGACAAGCCGACGCCGGGGCATCACGACTTCGTCACCGCGCTCGACATCACGCTGACCGCAGACCACGGCGGCCTGCCGGCGCAGAGCGAGATCCAGATCGGGTACGCGGAAGCGAACGCGCAGGCGAGCGAAGCCGCGCCGCTCCCGGCGGCGCCGTCGGTGCCGACGACGACAGTCAAGGCCCCCAAGGAGCCGCGCAACGACGGCTTCCCGCCTGTGCTGTCGCGCCCGGTCAACGTCACCCCGAAGCAGAACGGCCAGGGCTACGTCTTCCCCGTGTACGGCCCGTCGTCCTACAGCGACACGTACGGGGCACTGCGCGGCGACGTCTCAGGCGGCTGGCATCACGGCGACGACATCTTCGCTCCGCTCGGCGCGCCGCTCCTCTCGGTCGCGCACGGCACGGTGTTCTCCGTCGGCTGGAACAAAGTCGGCGGCTGGCGGCTCTGGCTGCGCGACGACAACGGCTGGCTCTACTACTACGCGCATCTCTCCGCGTACTCGCCGCTCGCGGTGAACGGCGCGGTCGTGAACGCCGGCGACGTGCTCGGCTTCGTCGGCAACACGGGTGACGCGCAGGGCACGCCGTACCACCTCCACTTCGAAGTGCACCCGGCGCAACTGCTCGGGCTCGGCTACGACGGCGCAGTCGATCCGACGAAGTACCTCGACGCGTGGCATCGGCTCCAGGACGTCCGCTTCGACGCGGTGACGGGTTGGACACCGTCGACGAGCGCCGCGACACCGAAGGCCGGCGCGATCCTCTTGCAGAGCAGCGACATCTCGTCCGCAAGCGGGCTCGACCCCGCGTCGTTGCAGCGCGCGATCGCTCCAACCGCGACGGAAGGGGAAGGCGGGCTGCTCGTCCCGACGACGCAGCAACCCGCCTCCAAGCCGGTTAGCCGCCCCTAGCTCGTCGCGGAGCCGTTGCCGCTGCCGCCCTCGTACGTGAAGTCGTCGCTGCCGCCGAAGAGGCGGTCGGAGAGGAACTTGCGCGTCTGAGGGCCGGTGAACGGATTGAAGAGCACGCCGAGGACGATGCCGACGAACAGGAGGAAGCCGCCGGAGCGCTTGTGCTCCTGCTTGCCCTGCACGCGATCTGCGGCCTTCCGCAGCTCGTTGATCGTCGAGCGGAGCTCGTCCTGGATGTCCTTGTCGGTGGCGACACGCGTCGCGACACCCGACACGCCGCGCTTGCCGATCAGCTCGTCGTAGATGCTCCGCGCTGATGCATACGCGTTACGGACGTTCGTGCGCAGCTCCTCGTCGTGGAGCGCGCGATCGAGGTACGGTTTGGCATTGCTTGCAGCGTCCGAGACCTTGTCTTTCGTCTTGGCCATAGCCGGTAATTCCTTTCGGTTGCTGGCGAGGGTGTCTCTCCCACTCGCGCTCGTTTGCATTCTCGCAGCCTGCGGAGGTTCTACGACTGCAACGACCCAACCGACTCAGGGGGTTCGCGGTGAGGGCTTCACCATCGCCGTGCCCGAGGGCTGGCGTGTGTCCCGATCCGCACGTTCGGTCGTTGCCCAGCAGGGTAGCTCGCGCCTCTCCGTGACCATTTTCAAGCTTTTGAAGTCGTACGATCCGGCACGCTTCGCTGCTGCCGCGAAGGAGCTCGACGGCGTCGCATCCCGGCTCGCCGTCCAGGCGGGCGGCAAGCTGACCGAGAGCACCACGTCGGTCGTGGGCGGTCGCAAGACCCGCTCCTACCGCTTCGAGAGCAAGGGCGTTCCGACCCGGATCGGGTTCGTCCTCGTCGGGCGCAACGAGTACCAGCTCGTCTGCTCCGGCGACACCGGCACCCCGTGCGACCTGCTCTTCTCGAGCTTCAGCGTGTCCTAGCCGCCTGCCGCTCGACCGGTCGCGGCCGCGTGACGAGGCTCGCCTCGGCGCCGTCGAATGCGACCTCGAAAACCTGCTCGATCGAGTCGACAAGGGTGAACTCGAGGTCGCGCCGCGTCTCCGGCGGCAGGTCGTCGAGATCGGGCTCGTTCTCGCTCGGCAGGATCACGCGCTTCAGCCCGGCGCGCTGCGCGGCCAGGATCTTCTCGCGCACGCCGCCGACCGGAAGCACCTGCCCGGTCAGCGTGATCTCGCCCGTCATCCCGACCTCGTTCGACACCGGCAGGCCGCGCACGAGCGACGCGATCGCGGTCGCCATCGTGATTCCCGCCGACGGGCCGTCCTTCGGGATCGCGCCCGCCGGCACGTGGACGTGCACGTCGTGCTTCGCGAACCAGTCGTCAGGCAGCGCGAGCCGGTCGGCGTGGGACCGCACCCACGAGAGTGCCGCCTGCGCGGACTCGCGCATCACGTCGCCGAGCTGGCCGGTGATCGTGAGCTTCCCGGTTCCCGGATATGCGGCCGCCTCGATGAAGAGCACGTCGCCGCCGGCGGCGGTGTACGCGAGCCCGGTCGCGACACCGGGGTCGACCGTTCGGCGGCGCACCTCGCTCGAGTACGTGCGCTTGCCGAGATCGGCACGGACACTCGCCTCGTCCACCTCGACCGTGCCCTCGAAGCCCTCGGCGACCTTGCGCGCGGTCTTGCGGCAGAGATCCGCGATGCGGCGCTCGAGCCCGCGCACGCCCGCCTCGCACGTGTAGTCGCGGATCACCTGTCGCAGCGCGTCGTCGCCGATCGCGATCCGCTCGGGTGTGAGCCCGTGCTCCGCGATCTGCTTCGGCACGAGATACTTGCGGGCGATCCCGAGCTTCTCGTCCTCCGTGTAGCCCGAGAGCGCGATCACCTCCATGCGGTCGAGCAGCGGGCCGGGAATCGTGTCGACCGTGTTCGCGGTGCAGATGAACAGCACCTTCGACAGGTCAAACGGCACATCGAGGTAGTGGTCGCGGAAGGTGGCGTTCTGCTCGGGGTCGAGCACCTCGAGCATCGCCGACGCGGGATCGCCGCGAACGTCGGCACCGAGCTTGTCGATCTCGTCGATCAAGAGCAGCGGATTCATCGACTCGGCATCGCGCAGCGCGCGAATGATCGAGCCCGGCATCGCACCGATGTATGTGCGCCGATGACCGCGCACCTCTGCTTCGTCGCGGACGCCGCCGACCGACAACCGCGAGAACCGGCGACCGAGGGTGCGCGCGATCGACTCGCCGAGCGACGTCTTGCCGACACCGGGAGGCCCGACGAAGCAGAGGATCTGCCCCGTCGGGTCGTTGCGGAGCTTCGACACCGCGAGGTGCTCGATGATCCGGTCCTTTACCTTTTCGAGGTCGTAGTGATCCTCGTCGAGCACTTCGCGCGCATGCGCGAGGTCGAGGTTGTCCGTCGTCGTCACGCCCCACGGCAGCGTCGCGATCCAGTCGAGGTACGTGCGGATGACGCCGTACTCCGCGGCCGCCGCCGGAAGGCGCTCGAGCCGGCCGAGCTCGCGCATCGCGGCCTTCTCCGCCTCCGCCGGCAGCTCGAGCTTCTCGAGGCGCTCGCGCAGCTCGGCCACCTCGGCCTGCTCGGGGTCGCCCTCGCCGAGCTCCTCCTGGATCGTCTTCAACTGCTGGCGGAGGAAGAACTCGCGCTGGCCCTTCTCGAGCTCGGCCTGGACCTGCGACTGGATGCGCGTCCCGAGCTCGAACACCTCGAGCTCGCGGTTCAGGATCAGCGACACCTCGCGCAGCCGTTGCTCGACGGACGCCTCCTCGAGCAGCTGTTGCTTCTCGGCGGTCTTCAGGCGCAGGGTCGACGCGACGAGATGGCAGAGCGCGCTCGGGTCGTCCACGTTCGCCGCGGCAAGCTGGAGCTCCTCCGGGAGATACGGGACGAGGCCGATGATCCGGGCGAAGAGCCCTTGCACGTTGCGCGTCAGCGCCTCGAGCTCCTGCGTCTCCTCGATCTCGTCGGGAAGCTCCACGAACTCGCCGACGAGATAGGGATCGTCGGCGGCCTGGCGCACGAGCCGGACGCGGCGGATGCCCTGCACGAGCACGCGGAGCGTGCCGTCGGGGACGCGGATCATCTTGTGCACGACCGCGGCGGTGCCGATCTCGTAGAGGTCGTCGAAGCCGGGCGGATCCGCGTCCTCGTCCTGCACCGTCACGAGTGCGAGCAGCCGGTCTCCGCCGACGACCTGGTCGATCAGGCGGATCGAGCGCTCCTGGCCGATCGCGAGCGGCGTCATCGACTCCGGGAAGACGACGGTCTCCTTCAGCGGCAGGACGGGCAGGGTTGCGGGCAGCTCGTCGCCGAGGTCCTCGGCCCGCTGCTGCTCCTCCGCGCTGACGACCACCTGGTACTCCTCGTCGGTCAGGGCCGGATCACCTCGATCGGCACGGCTCCGGAGGCGGGTGGGCGCTCTGCGATCGGCAGCGTCACCTTGAGCATCCCGCGGTCGAAGGTCGCGGTCGAGCGCGACGGGTCGATCTCGTCCCCGAGCTCGAGGCGGCGCTTGAACCCTCCGTAGTCGATCTCCATGGCGAGATAACGCGCGGCGGGCGCCGCCGGTCGCTCTCGGTTGCCGGAGATCACGACCGACTGGCCGGACGCGACGACCTCGAGCGTCGCCAGATCGACCCCTGGGAGCTCGACGACGACGTGGAGCGTGGGCGGATCGTCCGTCCGGTAGCAGTCGCACTGCGGCCGGAAGCCCGGGCGGAGGCCCGAGAAGCGCGGCACCTGCCAGAGGTCCGCGAAGAGCTCCTGGATCTCGCCCTGGAGATCGTCGATGTTGCGCTTGTGCCCGGTCACTCCGAGCGGATACCCGTTTCGGGCTACCGTCAAAGCATGGCGCGGGTGTTTCGTCTCGTCCTGGCGGCGGTCGGGCTCGTTCTCTACACCTGGATTGCGGCTGTTCGCAGCCTCCCGCGCGTCAAGGCGCGGAAGGCCCGGCGCGCGCGATGACGCCTGCGGCGAGCCGTTTCGAGGCGGCATCGACCATTGCGCCGTCGACCGAGCTCGCGCCGTCGGCCGCGTCGAGGATGCGACGCGCGCGTTCGAGGTCGGCCGCCGACGGGGTGAAGACGGCATTCACCGGAGCGATCTGCGCGGGATGGATCACCCACTTGCCGTCGCAACCGAGCGCGAGCGCGCGCTCGGCGGACGCGCGCAGCCCTGCCGCATCGTCCAGCGTTGCGTAGGGGCCGTCGACGGGCTGGAGCCCGAATGCCCGGGCGGCGACGACCATCCGGGCGAGCGCGTACTCGGAAGGCGCCGCGCCGATCGTGAGCGTGGGCACGCCGATCGACGCGGCGAAGTCGCCCGGCCCGAAGACGAGCGCCTCGAGCGGCGCGCCGAGCGCAGCGATCCGCTCCACCTCGACGAGGCCGCGGGCCGTCTCGATCTGCACCTCGAGCCCGATCCCGGCCGGCAGGAGCTCGATGACGGCGGCGACCTCGTCGGCCGACTCGGCCTTCGGAACGACGACCACGTCCGGCTTCCGCTCCCGCACCGCCGCGAGGTCGTCGCGCCACCACGGGGTGCCGATGCCGTTGATCCGCACGGCGAGCGTGCCGCGCGCACCCGCCGCGCCGAGATTCGCGCGCGCCGCCTCCTTGTCCGCCGCCGCCGTCCCGTCCTCGAGGTCGAAGACGACCTCGTCCACCTCGAGCGCCGCCGCCTTCTCGAGCATGCGCATGCTCGAGCCGGGCACGGTGAGGCAGGAGCGGCGGGGCCTCGGAGGCATCGCCCGAACCTAACGGTTTCCTTGCAGACCCGACACGGATCGTTGACGCGGGCTTTCTATGGTTCGGGCATGCGGATCATCGTTGCGCTCACCGGCGCCCTCACCGTGCTCTTCCTCGTACTGCCCGTCCACTCGTAGGGGTTAGCATCGCCCGCGTGAAGGGCGTCATCCTCGCCGGCGGCTCGGGCACGCGCCTCCACCCGCTCACGCGGATCACGAACAAGCACCTCCTGCCGCTCTTCGACCGGCCGATGGTCACGTACGCCGTCGAGGCGCTCGTCCAGGCGGGCATCGGCGAGCTCATGCTCGTCACCGGCGGGACGCATGCCGGCGAGTTCTTCCGGCTGCTCGGAAACGGCCGCGAGTACGGCCTCGACCTGCTCACGTACGGCTACCAGGAGCAGGCGGGCGGCATCGCCGAGGCGCTCGCGCTCGCGGAGCACTTCGTCGCCCGCGACAAGGTGTGCGTGATGCTCGCCGACAACGTCTTCGAGCGGTCGCTCCAGCCGATCGCCGAGAACTTCGAGCGGCAGGAACGCGGCGGGCGCATCGTGCTCTCGCATGTCGCAGAGGACGAGCACCTGCGCCATCTCGGCGTCGCGGTCATGGACGGCGACCGTGTCAGCGAGATCGTCGAGAAGCCGGAGTCGCCGCCGTCGAACTACGCGGTCACCGGCATCTACTTCTACGACGAGCAGGTGTGGGATGTCCTGCCGACGCTCCAGCCCTCCGGCCGCGGCGAGCTCGAGATCACGGACGTGAACAACTGGTACGTCGCGCGCGGCGAGATGGCGGCCGACGTCGTCGACGGCTTCTGGGGCGATGCGGGCGAGTCGATCGAGGCGTACTACGAGGTCAACGACTTCGTACGGCGCTCACGCGCATGAACGTCAGCACGTTTCCGCTCACGCTGCACGAGGACGAGCGCGGCTGGTTCTCCGAGTTGATCCGTGCATCGGCGCTGCCGAAGCCGATCAAGCAGGCGAACCTCTCGCGTTCGCGCAAAGGCGTTATCCGAGGCCTCCACTACCACGAGCGCGGCCAGGACGACCTCTTCGTCTGCCTCGAGGGCATGGTGCGCGTCGTCGTGCTCGACCGCGAGACCGGCGACGTCTTCACTGAGGACATCGGCGACGACAATCCCGTCGCGGTCTACGTGCCCGGCACGCATGCGCACGGGTACGAGGCGCTGACCGACTGCCTCTTCATGTACCTCGTTACGGAGGAGTACGACGCGGCGGCGCCCGACGAGCATGGCATCCCCTGGGACGACGAGCGCGTCCGGCACATCTGGAGCACGTCATCGCCGACTCTCTCGGCGCGCGACGCATCGTCGTAACCGGCGCCGGCGGGCAGCTCGGTGCCGCGCTGCTCGAGACGTTCTCCGGTGCGCACGGTCTGACGCACGCGGACTGGGACGTGACGATGCCGCCGCCCGCGCTCGGCGAGCTCGATCTCGTTCTGCACGCCGCCGCGTGGACGGACGTTGACGGAGCCGAAGGCGATCCGCAGGGCGCAGCTGCGGTGAACGTCGGCGGCACGCAGCACGCGCGGGAGCTCGGCGCGCCGCTCGTGTATTTCTCGTCCGACTACGTCTTCGACGGGACGAAGCGGACGCCGTATGTCGAGTCCGATGCGCCGAGCCCGCGGTCCGTGTACGGCCGCACGAAGCTGAACGGCGAGGCTGCGGCCGGCGAGGACGCGTGGATCGTTCGCACCTCGTGGCTCTTCGGCTGGACGGGCAACAACTTCGTGCGCACCATGCTTCGCCTCGGCGCGGAGCGAGACGAGGTCTCGGTCGTCGACGACCAGCGCGGCTCACCGACGTTCGTCGGGCATCTCGCGGAAGCCGTGCACGAGCTTGTTGCGCTCCCGCGCGGGCTCTGGCATCTCGCGGCCGACGGCGACTGCACGTGGGCGGAGTTCGCGGAGGCGATCTTCGAGGATGCAGGCCTCGACTGCCGCGTGCGACGGATCACGACCGCCGAGCTCGGCCGCCCCGCGCCTCGGCCGGCGTACTCCGTTCTCCGGAGCGAGCGCACGGCCGTGCCGACACTGCCGCCGTGGCGCGACGGCTTGCGCGCGTGCCTCGACCGTCTCTGATTAGTGGTGCCGTCCGTCGGCGGCCGCGACGATCGCGTCGCCGACCTCGTCGTGCAGACCGCCCTTCAGGAGGAACGCGGATGCGCCCGCCTCGAGCGCCTGCGCGACGTCGCCTTCGTGCGACAGGCCGCTCACCGCGAGCACGCGCAAGGCGGGCGCGTTCGCGAGCAGCTTCCTCGTCAGCTCGAAGCCGTTCATACCGGGCATGGCAAGATCGACGAGCGCGACGTCGGGGTGCTCTGCGTCCGCGAGCTCGATCGCGCGGAGCGACGTGTCGGCGGCGCCGACGATCTCGACGCGTTCGTCGTGGTCGAGGAGCGCGCAGAGCGCCTGGAGGAACATGGGCTCGTCGTCGACGAGGAGCACGCGGATGGGCATTCCTCGTTGCGTACCCGAAACGCTCGGAGTTGAAGCGGCCGGGGCGCTACCCCGACCGCTTCAACTTTCCGTGCTTTTTCGCATACCGCTCGCCTCTCTTGAAGATGACGAGACCGAGCGGTATCGCGACGACGGCGATGATCAGCAGGGGCCAGACGTCGGCCCAGGCGATGCCGGCGCCGTCGACCACGGCTGCCCGGTCGCCGCGGAGCGCGTACGTCGCCGGCGAGACCTTCGCGATCGCCTGCATCCAGCCGGGCATCACCGACACCGGGTAGTAGACGCCGGAGACGGCGAGCATCATCCCCTGCGCGACGAAGCCGAGCTGCGCGCCCTTCTCCGGCGAGATCAGCGGCAGCACCGACGTCATCATCCCGATCCCCATGAACGAGATCGACGCGATCGCGAGGAGCCCGAACGCGGCCAGATAGTTCGCGTTCGGCATGTGGATCCCGATGAACGCCGCGACGACGAAGAAGAGGATCGTCGCCCGGATGAGCCCGTACAGCACCGCGAATGCGGCCTGTCCGAACAGGTGCGTCGTCCGTGAGAGCGGCGCCATGAACGTGTACTCGATCGTCCCCTCCCAGCGTTCCCACGCGACCGTCTCCGTCACGAACTCGAAGATGATCCCGAGGAACGCCCAGATGACGGCGCCGACGAGCAGCTTCGTCGCGAGCTCGTTCTCGCGCGCGGGCGACAGGTGCACCGCACGCGCGATGAACACGATCGTGAGCGTGTTCGCGATCGTCCAGACCATGAACGCGAGGTCCCACAGGATGTAGCGCTTGACGAGATAGATGTTGCGTTCGACGATGCCGCCGAGCCCGATGAGCTCCTGCCGCACCGTCGCGCGGCGTCTTGCACCCGCGCTTGCACCGATGGCGGTCATCCGAACACCTCCCTGTACTCGTCGTCCTCGTCGTCGTGCTCCTCCTCGAAGACACGACCGGTCGCCGCGAAGAACGCCTGCTCGAGCGTCTCGACGCCGAAGCGCCGCTTGACGTCCTCGACCGGCTCGAGGAACAGGAGCTCCCCACGGTCGAGCAGGCCGATGCGGTCGGCGAGTGCCTCAGCCTCGGCCATGTCGTGCGTGCACAGCAGGATCGTCGCGTCGTGCGTGACGCGCACGTCACGGATGAACTCCTGCACCTCGAGCTTCGAGCGCGGGTCGAGACCCGTCGTCGGCTCGTCGAGCAGGAGCAGCACGGGTGACGTCAGGAGCGCGCGTGCGAGCGCGACCTTCTGCTGCATGCCGCGGGACAGGTTCTCCATCGCCTCGCGGCGCCGGTCCGCCGGGAAGCCGACCTTCGTGAGGATCTCGGGGATCTTGTGCCGCGTCTGCGCCGGCGACATGCCGTAGAACCGCGCCGCGTACGAGAGATTCTCGGACGCGGACATCTTCTTGAAGAAGCTCGCCTCGACCGAGACGCGGTTCACGAGCTGACGGATCGCACGCGTCTCGTGGAACGCGTCGTGCCCGAAGATGCGTGCTTCGCCGCCGTCGTTGATCAAGAGCGTCGAGAGCAGGCGGACGAGCGTCGACTTGCCCGAGCCGTTCTGACCGAGGATCGCGACGCACTCGCCGCGCTCGATCGTGAACGTGACGTTCTTGAGCGCCGGCATCCGGCGGCGCGCGAACCGGCCCGCGCGCCTGTCGCGGCGGCGGAACTCCTTCGTCAGGTCGACGACCTCGACGGCCGGGACGTCCAGACGGACCGATGGCTTTGCTGGTGCGGGTGCTGCATACGTCGTCATGCTGCTGCTCCTTTGAAAACGAAAAGGGAAACGGAGAACGGGGGCTCGCGCGAGGCGGCGCGCGGACCTAGCGTCCGCGCGGGCCGGCGAGAAGGCCGCCGACCGGCACAACGTTCATCACGTTCCAGCGCAACATGGCCGCCGAACGATACGTGTCGGCGAGCGCTGCGTCAAATCATTTTTCCGGCGGCGGCCAGTCGAACGACGCGACGATTCCCGGGTCGTCGCCTTCGGCCGGTGTTGCGAACGGGTCGCGCGTGACGACGAACACCTTGCCGAGCTCGGGATAGAGCACGACCTCGGGGCTCGGCGCAGTCGAAACCGCGAGAATTCGCGCCGGCTCGTCGGTCGGGTTCGTGAACGTGTGCATCCCCGCGAGCCCGCGCGGGCAGAAGACGACATCGCCGGTTGCGAGTTGCTCCTCGTCGTCACTCGCACGGCGGAGCGTCGGCGTCCCGCTCAGCACGAAGAACATCTCCTCCATGCCGTAGTGCGCGTGCAGGTTGAAGCCCGTCGAGCCGGGCAGCAGCTCGTGGAGCGACGCACCGAGCTCCTTCGCGCCGAGCGCGCCGCCGAAGAAGCGCGTCCGGATGCGCATCTTCTCGGCGACGCGGTCCCACGGCTCGTCGCCGTAGATGCTGAGCCTGCTCACGCCGCCCTCGGCGGCTCGTCGTCCTCGTCCTCGTCGTCGCGGCCCGGCTCGAGCCACGCGACGATCTCGGGCTCGCGCAGCAGCAGCTCGATCACCGTGCCGCCCCTCTCCTCGTCCTCGCTCATGCGTCCTCCTTCACGTCGTGGATCACGAAGAGCCGCTTCCCCGTCATCGAGTCGTGCCGTGACTGGGCCGTCAGCTGCTTCAGGTCGGGGTACTCGACGACCTCCGGCGAGACGCGGGTGCCCGCGACGACGTAGCGGACGAGCTCGTCGGTGTCGTTCCGGATCTCGTGGGCGCCGTCCGGGCCGGGCGGGAAGTGGACGACGTCGCCCTCCTCGAGCTGTCGCTCGCCGGCGAGCGTCCGAAGGGTCGGCCGCCCGCGCAGGACGAGCAGGAGCTCCTCGGAGCCGTGGTGGAAATGGAAGATCATGAAATTGCCGCGGTCGAGCTCGTAGAGGGTCGCGCCGAGCAGCGGGCCGCTGCCGACGAGGCGCTTGCTCTTGCCGCCGCCGCCCGACCAGTCCTCGCCTTGCTCACCCCAGGCGTCATCCCAGATGTTCGCGTCCATGGCCGAGACTCTGGCAGACAAAGAGGCCATCTTCTGTCATCTTTAGGAGATGCGGGCAACCCGGCTCGTCTCGCTCCTGCTCCTGCTCCAGACGCGCGGGCAGCTGACCGCGACGGAGCTCGCGGGGCGGCTCGAGGTGTCGGTGCGGACGGTGCATCGCGACGTCGAGTCCCTCGCCGCCGCGGGCGTCCCGGTCGAGGCCGTGCGCGGGCCCGCGGGCGGTTACCGGCTCGCAGGCGGCTACCGCACCCGCTTGACCGGGCTGACCGGTGACGAGGCGGAGGCGCTCTTCGCGACCGGCATCCCGGGCCCGGCGGCGGAGCTCGGGCTCGGCGGCGAGCTCGCCGCTGCGCGGCTCAAGCTCCTCGCTGCCCTCCCGCACGAGCTGCAGGAGCGCGCCAGCCGCGCCTCGCTCCTTTTCCATCTCGACACGCGCGGCTGGTTCCGGGCTGAGGACACCGTGCCACACCTGCCCGCGATCTCGGCCGCTGTCTGGAGCGGCTGCCGCGTCCGGCTCCGTTACCGCGAGAGCGGCCGCGTCGTGCAGCGCACGATCGACCCGCTCGGGCTCGTGCTGAAGGGCGGCGCCTGGTACCTCGTCGCACGACGCTCGGCCGGCATGCGTGTCTACCGCGTCTCGCGCATCGCGTCCCTGCGACCGCTGGAGGCGCGCTTCGAGCGGCCGGCCGGGTTCGACCTGCGCGGCTTCTGGGTCGAGTGGTCGCGCGACTTCGAGCGGCGGCTCGCGCGGGTCGAGGTGACGGTGCGGGTGCACGAGGACGTGCGGCGCTTCCTTCCCGGCGAGCCGAAGATCGAGCCGGACGGCCGCGCCGTGCTCGCGTTCTCGC
>Ga0207657_10000387_pt1 | contig 46408 bp, 38 predicted proteins | sample KBSC33metaG_FD_184316 | JGI IMG/M metagenome (GOLD analysis project Ga0207657, IMG submission 184316) | Corn rhizosphere microbial communities from Kellogg Biological Station, Michigan, USA - KBS C3-3 metaG (SPAdes) (version 2) | ecosystem: Host-associated > Plants > Roots > Rhizosphere > Soil ... | reverse complement strand
GACCGGCGTGGAGATCGCGAGCGCGTCGCCGTAACGATCGACGATGCGGCCGCGGTGGGCCGGCACCTCGATCTCGCGCGAGAACCGGGCGGCACCCTGGCCCTGCAGGAAATCGTTCTCCATCCATTGCAGGTAGAGCGAGCGGCCGAGCAGCACGACGAACAGCGCGCCCACGCTGCCGAACAGCAGCAGCGCGCGCACGCGCGGCAATTCGGCAGGTGGCGCGACGTGCCGGCGCGCGGGGGCTCTCATTGAGCTGCGCTCCCAGCCTCGACGATCTCCACGCGCGACGACGCGGGCAGCTGCATTCGCAGCGTCTCGCGCGCGATCTTCTCGACGCGCGCCGGCATGCCCCACGTCGACTGCTCGAGCGAGAGCTGGCCGTATTCGACGTCGAACTGCCGTGCACGCTGCTGCTCGCGCGAAAGCTCCACGGTGAGGCGCCGCGCCTCGTGGCGCGACGTGACGAGCGACAGTCCGCAGCCCACCAGCACGGCGAGCAGCACGATGCAGAGCACGCTGCCCTCGTACCCCGCACCGCGTCGCTGCAGCGTCGTATCCTTCATCGCAGCGACCCTTCGAACGCGTGCGGCCAGCCGGCCGGCAGCGGGTGCGGCGTGCGCTCGGCGACGCGCAGCACGGCGCTGCGCGCACGCGGGTTGCGCGCGATCTCCGCTGCGGACGGCTTGATCGCGCGGCCGAGGACGCGCAGCGGCGACGGCGGCAAGGCCGCCTCGCGGATCGGCGCCCGGCGAAGGCGCGGATCGCCGCCGAACGGACGCGACGCGCTCGCAAAAAACCGCTTGACGATGCGATCCTCGAGCGAATGGAAGCTGATGACGGCGAGCCGCCCGCCGGTGGCGAGGCGCGCGGTCAGCAATGGCAGGGCGGCGGACACTTCGTGCAACTCGCGGTTCACCGCAATCCGAAGGGCCTGGAACGTGCGCGCGGCCGGATCCTGATGCCAATCACCCCGCGTGCGCGCGCCGACGGCTTGCGCGACGACAGTTGCGAGTCGGCGTGTCGTGGCGATCGGCGCGATTTCGCGTGCCTTCGCAATTGCTCTTGCAACCGATTGAGCAAACCGTTCCTCACCATAGTCGCGGATGACCTCCGTCAACTCGCCGATCGACGCGCGCGCGACGAATTCGGCGGCCGTTTCGCCGCGCGTCGGGTCCATGCGCATGTCGAGCGGCGCGTCGAAGCGAAACGAGAATCCGCGCGCCGCGTCGTCGAGTTGCGGTGACGACACGCCGAGATCGAGCAGCGCACCGTCGACGTGCGCAACGCCGAGCGCGTCGAGCACCTGCGTGATCTCGGACAACCAGGCGCGGCGGAACATGAAGCGACGATCGTCGATGACCTGCGCCGCGGACTCCGCGGCCGGATCGCGGTCGATTGCGACCAGGCGTCCGTGCGAACCGAGTTCCCGCAGGATCGCGCGCGCATGCCCGCCGCGACCGAACGTGCCGTCGACATAGACGCCGCCGTCGCGCAATGCGAGCGCGGCGATCGATTCTTCGAGCAGAACGGGAACATGGCGGCCATCGGCGGCGTTTCGCATTCAGGGCGTCAAAGGCTCAAGCCCTCGAGTCCCGGCGGCAGCCCGCCCGGGAACGTGATCGACTGCGCGATCTGCGCCTGCCACTTCGCTTCGTCCCACAACTCGAGCTTCAACCCCTGCCCGACGAGCACGGCGCGCTTCTCGAGGCTCGCATAGCGCCGCAACGCCGGCGGCACGAGGATCCGGCCCGCCGCGTCGATTTCGACGTCGTCGGCGTGGCCGACCAGCAGCCGCTGGATGCTGCGGATGCGGTCGTCGAACGACGGGAGCGTCATGATCTGCGCCTGGATCGGCTCCCACGTTTCCATCGGATAGATGAGCAGGCAGCCGCCATGGTCGGCGGTGACGACGACACGGCCGTCGCCGCCTGCGACCAGTTCGTCGCGGTGACGCGAGGGAACGGCGATCCGACCCTTGGCATCGAGGACGAGTTCGGTCACGCCCCGAAAAAGGGGCTTGCGCGCGACTGCGCCGTCCGGATACTGGTCCCCGTTGCCCCCGTTGCCGCTAGCGCCCGCCACCCGCCGCCTCCCACCCGCTCCTGAAGTGAGCACTCACAAAGGGACCGTGTGACCACGAATCTCCACATGAACCCACTTTGCCCCACTTTTTCCCACCGATGCGACTATACGTTCGCGACTGCGCGGTGGTCAACGGGTTTCCGATTGCGGAACAAAGACTTAGACGAAAAACGCAACATTCGGAAAAGACATGAAAATGATAGGGTTACAGCGATATCTGAATCCTCCTTCCCAATTCGGACGGAAAAAACCGCCCAAAACGCACGATCGTTCGATACAAGGCGACGAACGGTCTGTTGCAATCATGCCACCGACATAAATGCCGTGTGTCGAAGCGCGCTGGCTACCCCGGGGACAGGCCGGTTAGACTCGCCAAAGGCGCGTGGGGCAGCAAACTATCGCGCTCGCGCGCAATTTCGAACATTCGTCTTCCGGGAGGTCTTCGTGCAACGCCTTGCTGGCATCATGCTGGTTGCGGTCATCGGCGCGGCCGCGCTCGCCGGCTGCGCACTGCGCGATCCGCGCCTCGACTACGCCTATTCGCGCGCTTCGGACGGGCTCTGGGGCGACACCACGTTCGAGTTGATCGATTGGAATTTCCCGACTTCGCTGAACCAGCCGCCGATCGAGCCGCCGCGGCGCATCCGTTGGGAGCGCACCGCCATCGGCGTCACCTGGGTCACGCGCAATCCGCTGCCGCTCGAGGACAACCTCGCGCCGATCGACGAGCAATACGCTCCGGCGGCAAAGGCGGATGACGCCGCGCGGTCGGCCAAGGCTTCGGACGCCGTGCGCGCAAGCGCTGCTGGCGCTGCCGCTCGCGATGGCGAGCGCCGCAACGCTCGCTAGCGAAGCAGCGCCCGCACCCGCTTCCCCTTCCGCATCCCCGCCGACGTCCTCCGCGCCCGCCGCGGAGGCGCCGCGCTATCGCGTCGTCATCGAGGCGCCGGACCCGCTGCGCGACACGCTGTCGGCCAGCGTGGACCTGATCCGCTGGCAGACGTACGACGAAATGACGCGCAGTCTGTTCGATGCGCTCGTGCGGCAGGCGCGCGACCAGGCGAAGGAGGCGGCCGCGACGGAGGGATTCTTTTCCGCCGCGATCGACATCGATGTCGATCGCGCGAGCACGCCGTGGACGGTGACCATGCGCGTCACGCCCGGCACGCAGACGCACGTGACGGCCGCGAGCATCGTCGTCGAAGGCGCTGCGTCCAGTGGCGACATCGGCGCCGAAGCGATCGCGAAGGTGCGGCAGGAGTGGAAGCTGCCGGTCGGCGCGCCGTTTCGCCAGCCCGCGTGGATCGACGCCAAGGAGCAGGCCGTCAACAGGCTGGCCGCCAATGCGTTCGCGGCCGCGCGGCTTGCCGCGAGCGAGGCCGCGATCGATCCCGAGACCAGCTCGGCCGAGTTGGCGGTCACGCTCGACAGCGGCCCGGTGTTTCACGTCGGCGACCTCGAGATCCAGGGTCTTACGCGCTACACCGAGGATCTCGTTCGCAACTACCGGTCGAAACGCCGAGGCGAACGTTACTCGCTCGCCGATCTCGACCAGTTCGTGCGGCGCCTGAACGGCACCGGCTACTTCGCGAGCGTGCATGCGGCCATCGACACCGATCCGGCGAAGGCCGACGACGCGCCGATCCATGTATCGGTCATCGAGGCGCCGCCGAAGAAGCTCGAGGCGGGGCTCGGCTATTCCACCGACACGGCGTTTCGAGGCAACGTCAGTTATCGCGACGTGGATGTCGGCGGCCGCGCGCTGCAGATGTACGTCGATGCACGCATCGAGTCGAAGCTGCAGAACGCGTCGCTGCGCTTCGTGCAGCCTCCCGCGCGGAACGGCTGGTCGCCGTCGGTGTTCACGCGGATCGAGCGCACGGACATCAACAGCCTCGTCACGCAGACGGCGGCTGCCGGGGTGCGGATGAGCTCGCTCGACGAGCGCAACCAATGGCAATACGGAGCTGCGTTCTTCGTCGACCGGCAGCAGCCGTTCGGCCAGCCGGCCAACGATTCGCACGCGCTGTACGTCGACGTCGAGCGCGCGTGGCGCCGCGTCGACGACCTGGCTGCGCCGACGCAGGGGTTCATCGTGCTGGCGCAGGCGGGTGTCGGCATTCCCGGCGCATCGACGCGGGGCTTCGGCCGCACGGTGGTGCGCTCGGCCTTCTTCCAGCCACTCTCCGCGCAATGGTCGTTCTCGGCGCGCGCCGAAGGCGGCGCGGTGTTCGCCGGCAGCCGCACCGACATTCCGTCCGTGCTGCTGTTCCGCACCGGCGGTGACACGACGGTGCGCGGCTACGCGTTCGAAAGCCTCGGCCTGAAGAGCGGCGACGCCGTGCTGCCGGTCCGCTACTACTACGCCGCGAGCGCCGAGGTGACGCGCTGGATCGGCGACGCATGGGGTATCGCCGCGTTCGTCGACGCCGGCAACGCCTTCGACGACACGTCGGATGCGCATCCGGCGTTCGGCTACGGCATCGGCGCGCGCGTGCGCACGCCGATCGGCCCCTTCCGGCTCGACCTTGCGTACGGCGAGCAGTCGCACCAGGTTCGGCTGCACTTCTCGGTAGGCGTCGCTTTCTGATGGTCGAAGCTGACGCCGCGCCTCCGCGCAAGCGCCGCCGCGCGCTGAAGATCGCGCTGGCCGCCTTCGTTCTGCTGCTCGTCGCGGTCGCGGCGCTGATCGGTCTTGCCCTGAGCGAGCGCGGCCTGCCGCTGATCGTCGCGCGCATCGTCGCGCAGAGCGGCGGCCGCATCACCGTTGAAGAGCCCACGGGATCGATCGCCGGCGAGATGCGCTTTCGCCGCATCCGATGGCGCACGAGCGATGCGACCGTCACCGCCGACGACGTCATCGTCGACTGGAATCCGGGCGCGCTCTGGCGGCGGCGCCTGTCGATCGGAGGACTCGGTGCGCGGCACGTCGACATCGAGCTCGCGCCGTCGACGGGACCGACGTCTCCGCCTGTGGATCTTGCGCTGCCGATTGCGATCGACATCGAGCGACTCGCCGTGTCCGAGCTCGAATGGAAGGCCGGGCCGCGCGGCGCGCGCGTGACCGGGCTCGCGTTCGGATACGCGGGCGATGCGCGGTCGCATCACATTCGGGACCTCGCGCTCGTCGCGGACTTCGGGCGCCTCACTGGAAACCTCGACGTCGGCGCGAAGGCGCCGCTCGCGCTTTCCGGCAACGCGACGCTCACAGGCGACGGCCCGCTTGCCGGCGCAAGCGGCGCAGCGACGCTGGGCGGCACGGCCGACCGGATCGAGATCGCCGGCAATGGCACGCTGCACGAGGCGGCGCTGTCGCTGCAGGCCATCGCGACGCCGTTCGCCGAAGCGCCGTTCGCGACCGCAATCGCCGAGCTGACGGGCGTCGACGCCGCGACGTTCGACGCCGCGCTTCCGCACACCCGCGCACGCGTGCGCCTCGACGCACGCCCGATGGGAGCGGGCATCGCCGGGACCGTCGACGCCGTGAACGAGGACGCCGGCCCGCTCGACGCCGAGCGCGTGCCGGTGGCACGCCTTACGTCGCGCTTCGCGCTCGATGGCGACACGCTCGTGCTGGACGCGCTGGAGATGACGGTGCCGCAAGGCGGCGGCGCCACCGGCATCGGGCGCATCGCGCTCGCGGGCACGCGCAGCGCGCGCTTCGCGCTCGACGTGAAAGCACTCGATCTCGCGCGGCTGCACACCGGTCTCGTGGCGACCAAAATGTCGGGACGCATCGCAGGCGATGCGAGTGCTTCGCGCCAGACGCTGGAAGGCGACGTGCGCGACGGCGAACTCGGGCTCGCGTTTCGCGCCGTGATCGGTGACGCGCGCGTCGACGTGCCGTCGTTCCGGGCCACGACGCCCGGCGGATCGTTCAGCGGCAGCGCGCGGGTGGCGCTCGATGCCTCCAACACGTTCACCGTCGACGCCACGATGCGACGCGCGGACCCGTCGCGCTTCGCCGCAGTGCCGAAAGCCGTGCTCGACGGCACGATCAAGGCGCACGGCGCATTGCGCCCCCAGTGGCGTGCCGACGCTGCGATCGTCGTGGCGAAAGGCAGTAGCGTCGAGGGACTCGCTGCAGCGGGAACGTTCGAAGGCAGCATCGCACCGGGCAGCGTGCGCGACGGAAAGCTCGCGGCCACGCTGGGATCGGCCACGCTGCGCGCGACCGGCGCCGCCGGCCGCGCCGGCGACCGCCTGACGATCGCGCTCGACGTGCCGCGCATCGCCGAGCTCGCACCGCTGCTGCCCGCTGCAGTGCCGCAGCCTGCGAGCGGCGAGCTCGCCGCGAACGGCATACTGACGCTGGCGAACGGCGTGGCAGGCGGTGAGCTCGAATTGCGCGGCCGGTCGCTGCACTTCGGTCCGCATGCTGCCGCGGCGCTGCAAGTTCACGCCTCGCTCGCGCCGCCGGATCCGGGTGCGCGAAAGCCGCTTGCCGAACGCGCGCTCGCGCTGGACGTCGCGGCAACGCAGGCGCGCATTGCCGAACGCGCGCTCGACACCGTGCACGCGACCGCGCAAGGCACGCTCGCGCGACACCACGTGACGCTCGCGCTGCGCACCGGCGACGTCGACGCGGCGCTCGCGGCCGACGGCGCGCTCACGAACGTGGACAAGCCGGCCGACGCCGCGTGGAGCGCAACGCTCACGACGTTCGAGAACCGCGGGACCGTGCCGGTGCGGTTGCGCGCGCCCGCGAAGGTTGCGCTGCGCGCCGGCTACGCGCGCATCGCGGACGCCGACCTTGATCTGGCGCGCGGCCGCGCGCGCATCGCCGAGTTTGCATGGGACCACGGCCGCGTGACGACGCGCGGCTCGATGTCCGGCGTCGACGTCGCGAACGCGGCGAAGCTCGCGGGATTGACGCTGCCGGCCGACACGACGCTGGTCGCGGGCGGCGAGTGGTCGATCGCCGCGGCGCCCTACCTGAACGGCAGCTTCGAGATCCATCGCGAGCGGGGCGACATCCTGGTCGACCTGAGCTCGGATGGAACGGCGGAGGAACGCGGCCTCGGCGTCACCGCGTTGACCGTCAACGGGACATTTGCCGACGATGCGCTCGACGCGAAGGCGACGTTCGCCGCCGATCGGGCGGGCACGGCGAGCGCCACGCTCGTGATCGGCGCCGGCAGCGGCGCATCGAGCGGCAAGATCGAAAAGACGGCGCCGCTGAAGCTTGCCGCGCACGCGGAGCTCGCGTCGCTCGCAGTGTTCCAGCCGTGGTTCGGCACGAGCGCCGCGCTCGGCGGACGCGCACAGGTGGACGTCACCGCGGCCGGCACCGTCGGCGATCCGGTGTGGTCGGGCTCGCTGACCGGCGACGCCCTGCGCATCGACGCACCGCAGTACGGCGTCAGCGCGACCAACGGCCACGTGCGCGCGCATCTCGGCGCCGACGGCATCGTGATCGACGCAGCGCGCTTCGACGGTGGTGCAGGAGTATTCACCGCGCAGGGGGTGATCGCATTGCCCGGCGCGCGAACGTCCGCACCGACGCGGGTCACCTGGAGAGCGGAGAAGTTTCGTGCGACCAATCGCCCGAACCTGCGGCTCGTCATCGACGGCGATGGCACGCTTGCGCTCGAAAACCGGCGACTTGCACTCGATGGGAAGGTGACGATCGTCGAAGGGCATCTCGAATACGAGTCGACGCCGAGCGGCGAGCTTGCCGCGGACATCGTGATCAAGGGCCGGACGCCGCTGTCGCGCCGCGAAGCCGAGGCGCGCGACCTGCCACTGGCGCTCGAGCTCGACGTCGATCTCGGGCGCTCGCTCACGTTCAAGGGCGAAGGCATCGAGACGGGCCTCGGCGGACGCGTGCGCATCACCACGTCGCCCGCGGGCGCGCTGATCGGGCGCGGCACGATACGCGCCGTCAACGGCACTTATTTCGCATTCGGCCAGAAGCTCACGATCGATCGCGGCCGCCTGATCTTCGACGGTCCGCTCGACAATCCGGCGCTCGACATTGTCGCGCTGCGCAAGAACCTGGCCGTCGAGGCCGGCGTCGAGCTGACCGGAACGGTGAAGGTGCCGCGCGTGCGCGTGACGTCGAATCCGCCGGTCCCGGAAAACGAGGCGCTTGCATGGCTCGTGACGGGCCAGGGTCTCGACAGCACGTCGCGCGTCGATTACGCGGCGCTGTCGGCCGCGTCGGCGGCGCTGCTCGGCAAGCGCGGCAAGCCGTTCACGGCCGAGCTCGCGCAGCGCATCGGCCTCGACGACATCTCGCTGCAGAGTTCGGGCACGGCGAGCGGCGGCGACGGCCTGTCGTCGCAGGTCGTCGTGTTCGGCAAGCGCATCAGCGATCGCCTGTCGCTCGGATACGAGCAGGGCCTGACGCTGGCGACGAGCGCGATCCGGCTCGAATACGCGCTGTCTCGGCGTGTGACGCTACGTGCGGAAGCGGGCGCGGTCAGCGGCGTGGGAATCGCGTACCGGCGCAGCTTCCAGTAGCCGCGCGCGCTTGTCATTCGCCGGTTGTTTTGGTTGAAGTCATCCCCTCTGTTCGGGAGGCGGGGAATGCGTGCCCGGTGCTCGAAGTCGTTGATTTCGGCCGGACGGGTACCCGCCGGCCGGCGTTTACGGACTGGAGCCCGCGCCGCACGCTGACGGCTGCCAGCCCGAATCGGTTACACCGGAATTTGATGACGAACTCATCACAGCGGTCCACGGCCAGGCAGGATTGCCGGCGCGCTCAGTGCGTCATCGCATAAAGCGCGTTCGCCAGTATCTCGTACGTCGCGAAGTAGGAAATCTGCATGCCGCCGAGGCTGGGCACGAAGTCGAGCGCCGACGCTTCCGCGGTCGAGGGAATGTTGATCGGCGCAGGGATCACGCCGATGCCGGCGGCCTCGAACTCCTTGCGCGTGCGCGGAAAGTCGAAGCTGTGGCCGACGAGGATCACGCGCGAAATGCCGCTCGCTTTCAGCAGGGCGGCGGAATTGACCGCGTTCTCGTGCGTGTCGCGCGATTTTGCCTCGACCCACCGTACGGGCACGCCCAATTCATCGACCAGCGCCTTGCGCATCAGAGGCGCCTCGGCGGGCAGGTTCCGCACGGCGCCGCCGGATACGAGGATCGGCAATCCGGTGCTGCGCGCGACCTGCGCGCCGTAACGAACGCGCGCAAGCGTGATCCCGCTGATCGTGGCCCCGTGGTACTCCGCCGCGTAGCGCCGAACGCCGCCGCCGAGGATGACGATCGCCTGCGCATCGGTCGGCTTGCGCAAGTCGAGCGGTGGCGTGCGATCGAGGCGTTCGATCATCCAGGCGCCGACGATCGGCATCGACAGGACGACAAGCACCAGCATGCCCGCGACTGCAATGCGTCGGCCGAGCCGCGGCCAGCGCCCCGCGAGTGCGAGTCCCGCGACGACGACGAGCAGCGGCCCGTGCGGCGGCAGGACGAGTACCTTGACCAGGAATTTCAGCCACAGCACGGCGGCGGTCTTCGCGGTGGACGTTCGTCGGGAAGTCGCGCCGTGCAGCGGCCGAACGACGGCACGGGCGCGCGGTCAATGTACCATGGGCATCAATTTGTTGGGTTAAACAACAACTTATGTCGTGATTTCTGTCGAGATCATTTACAGGTCAACGAATCGATCCGGGGCCGCGGCCCGCAAGCGGCTGTTTTTTCGAGATTTGGCCCCGCGACGGATCGGTGGAATGCCGATTGCTAGCCGTGGTACGTATGCTGCCTGCTGACGAAACGAAAAATACGGGCACGGTACGGAACCCGCCTTCGGCCGCGCGCCGCCGACTGCTTCAAGGCGGGCTCGCTACCGGTCCGGTGCTGATGACGGTCGCGAGCCGGCCGGTTTTGGGCCAGACCGTGTGCACGGCATCGGCCTCGGTTTCCGTCATCCCCGTCAACAGCCTCAATCACGCGCACGCGCACGTGTGCGAAGAGGCCGCCGGGCTCTCGCCCGACCGCTGGAAGGCGATGGCGCCCGACTGGCCGTCGCCGTATGTTGCCGTCATTGCGCCGGTCATCCAGGACCCCGCGTCGGTGGCCTGCACGCCGACGACCGCGACCACGACAGCCGCTCCGGCGCCTGTCGCGCCCACCACGTCCAGCACGCTGACGCGCCTGGCGGGCCGCCGCACCGCGCCGACCTCGACGTCGATGTTCCAGTACGCAACGACACCGACGATCCAGACCACGACGACGACCACGACGACGACCGCGCCGGTGACGTGCGCGCCCGCCACGGCGTCGCCGACGCCGACCACGCCTGTGACAGCGCCGAGCGCCTACGATTCGTATCGCACGCAGCGCTCGCAGTTGTATGCGAGCCGCGGGCTTACCGGTCTTATCTCGAACCCGCCGGCCCCCGCCCCGACCGCCCCGGCCATTTCCGCGCCCACGGCGCCGAGTCCGCAACCCACGTACACGACGACGGCCACGAGCGCACCGGCGCCCACTCAGACAGCGACGACGACATCGTCTTCCTACGTCTACCGCACGCGTTCCGGTACCTCGCCGTTCGTCCAGCGCACGACGAGCACACCATCCACGACCACCGGCACGTCCTCCACGCCGACCGTGACTTCGGGTCCGCTGGTGGGGCCTGCCGGCACCAATGGAACCGCGTTCCACTGTCCCACCACGGGTCTCAACGGGCAGACGTTCGGCAGCCGGACGATGCTCGACGTCCTGAGCGCCAGCGGTGGCGCATACGACGCGCTCGGGCGGTACACGGTCGCGGCGCTTTTGAACGCGAAATCGGGTCGGGTGCACGTCCTTCCCGAGTGGCAGGTTCGCAACATGTGGAACGACTGCATCACGCGCGGCTACTATGAGCCTGCCGCCGGCGTGCACTGGGGCGCCGCGGAAATCGTCGCGTATATGCAGAAGACGATCGCCTGACGCGACGCAGGCGGTTGGCGCGTGACGCGTATCGGCTCGCCGGCGCCGATCGGGGAGTCCCATGAATCGTGAAACCCGCTGGCTGGCGTTGCGGCCGCAGGCCCTCTGCTGGCGTGAGTGGGACGACGAGTTCGTCGTGTTCAACGACGACACCGGCAGCACGCATCATTTGAATGCCTTGGGAGGCGAGGTGATGCTCGCGCTCCTGCGCCACCCCGACGGCATCGGCGTGGGCGATCTGGTGCAGGACCTCGATTCGCGCTTCGAGACCGCCGGCGACATCCAGCTTTCCGCGGAGATCGAGCATACGCTCACCCAATTGGCGAAGCTCGAGATCGCCGCATCCCGCGAACGCTGAAGCTTCGGCGCCGTCGGCGCGATTCGTGTCGATTCCCTTTACAATCGACTCGGATGCCTTTTCGTTCGAATTGTTGCTTCATGCTGCAACAACTTGATCGCGCTTGGTAATTTGAACAGCACTGCAACACGGAACGGCGCTTGCTTAGCTCGTTCCGGATGGGAAACCCCGCCGAAAACAAAGTGGTTGGAGCAGAAGCCCCGAAATCGGGCAGGCGTCGGCGCGTCCTCACGGGAGCCGTCGGCGCAACGTCAGTCCTGATGACGGTGGGCAGCCGCCCGGTTCTCGCGGGCGGATGCATGAGCTTTGTAACCATGTCCGTCAACGTGGAGAGCAGTAACGCCCAGCAGGCGGCATGTTCGCGGATGTGGGGCAGCGGTTACAACTGCGACGACTGGCTGGCCAGGACGGATTCATGGCCGCACCCTTACCAGGCCGTCTGAACCATGGGCTCCCCAACCCGATTCCATTCAAAGGCAACCGGTCTCGGCGGTAAGGTGTTCGGCAATGCCACGATGCTCGACGTCCTGCAGCAGAAAGCGGGCGGCGGTGCATACCAGACACTGGGCCGCTACATAGCCGCCGCGCTGCTCAATGCCGCCGCCGGCCGCACCCCTTACCTCAGCGAGGGCGTGATTCGACAGGTGTGGAACGACGTCATGGCGCGCGGCTATTTCGAGCCCACGGCGAACGTGCGCTGGGGACCCACCGAGATCATCGCTTATCTGCGCATCACGATGCGCTGACCCGGCGCCGCAGGAACGCCGCCGGGCCGGAACCAGCCAGCCGCCGCATCGCCTCCGCCTCCCAAGTTCCCGCCTCCCTGCCGCCTGCCAAGGCGGCTCGGCAGCCATCGACTACAATCGGATTCCCGCGCCGTCACCGGCCTGACCCGGCTCGCGAATCTCCTTGATCGTCGGAAACCTTCCATCGGCCGAGCTCCGGCGGCGGCTCACGGCGCCCGGTCTGCGCATTCGCATCGGCCCGGTCGTCGCGCAGATCCAGTCGTCGTCCGAGGTCGTGCGCTCGTGCATCGCGCTGCACTACGCGGCCCACGAGCTCGCGGCCGCCGACGAGTTCGCCGATTTCCGCGTCTCGCTGCAGGAATCGCGCGGCTTGGCGCGTCTTTTCAGGCCTCCCAAGGCGATATTCGGCTTCGACGGCACCCCGCCGTTCCAGCCGCTGCCCGCGCACCAGGGGTTCGCGCTGCTCGAATGGGGACTCAACTGGGCGATCGCTGCGTATTGCCACCAATACCTGATTGTCCACGCGGCGATCGTCGAGCGCGACGATCGCGCGCTGTTGCTCCCGGCGCCTCCCGGATCGGGCAAGAGCACGCTTTGCGCCGCGCTCGTCGCCCGCGGCTGGCGTCTTCTGTCCGACGAGCTCGCGCTGATCGACATCGACAGCGGGAGGGCGATACCGATACCGCGTCCGATCAGCCTCAAGAACCGGTCGATCGCGCTGATCGGCGGGTTCTGGCCGGAGGCGAAGATGAGCGCGATCGTCCCCGACACGCTGAAGGGATCGGTCGTCCACGTGCAACCGCCGCCCGCGAACGTGCAGGCCTCGCGGTCATTTCCGAAGCTCGGCTGGATCGTCCTGCCACGCTACGAAGCCGACCGGCCGACCGAGCTCGTTCCGCTTTCGCGCGGCGTCGGCTTCATGCAGCTCGTCGACAACGCCTTCAACTACAGCATGCACGGCCGGCGCGGCTTCGAAGTGCTGTCCGACATCGTCGCCGGCGCCCGCGCGTTTCAATTCCACTATGGCGGCTCCCTCGACGACGCCGTGCGCACGTTCGACAGCCTGCTGCAATGAGTTTCGCCGAGAGGCCGCCGCTGCCCCGCGACATCGTGATGCGCGCGCTCGGCGCGCGCGACGAGCTCGCGTGGCCGCTGTCGGCCGGCGACTGGGAGGAGCTGATCGCGCAGGCGCGTGAGGCGCAGCTTCTTGGCGCGCTCGCGCATCGCCTGCGCGAGCGCAACCTGCTCGACGACGTGCCGGCCGCGCCGCGCGCGCATCTCGTCTCGGGAAGCCTGGTGGCGGCAGCGCAGCACGCGGTCGTGCGGCGCGAGCTGCGCGAGATCGCGGGCGCGCTCTCCGGAATCGGCGGCCGCGTGGTCCTGCTGAAGGGCGCGGCGTATCTCGCCGCGGGCCTTCCGTGCGCACCCGGGCGCATGTTCTCGGACATCGACCTCCTCGTGTCGAAGCGCGACCTGCCGCACGTGGAGGCTGCGCTGATGCTCGCGGGGTTCGCGACGACGCATCTCGATCCTTACGACCAGCGCTACTACCGCCGGATGCACGAGCTGCCGCCGATGCAGCACATCAGGCGCGGCACGGTGATCGACGTCCACCATGCGATCGTGCCGCATTCTTCAGGCATCCGCCTCGACGGCAGCAAGCTGCTCGACGCGGCGATCCCGCTTGCCGACGGCGCACGCTTTTTCACGCTCGCGCCCGCGGACATGGTCCTGCACAGCGCGACGCACCTCTTCAACAACGAGGACATGACGCACGCGCTGCGAGACCTCGTCGATCTCGACGTGCTGCTGCGCCATTTCGGTCGCGACGCGTCGTTCTGGCCGTCGCTTGCGGTGCGCGCCGACGCGCTCGACCTCCGGCGGCCGTTTCACTACGCGCTGCGCTGGACGTCCCGCCTGCTGCGCACGCCGGTGCCCGAGGCGATCGCCGATGCGGGTCGCGCGACCGCACCGGCCTTTCCCGTGTCGCTCTTGATGGACCGGCTGCTTGCGCACGCGCTCCGGCCATCGGCGCGGCATGCGGCAACCCGCATCGCGCGGCAGCTGCTGTTCGTCCGCGGGCACTGGCTCAAGATGCCGGTGCCCATGCTCGCATGGCACCTGACGGTCAAGACGTTCAGGCGCGAGGAGCGTCCCGCCTGACGCGCGCGGGATCGCGCCGCGGGCTTTCTTTTGAATCAGCGCGCCGCGACCTGCAGTGTCAACGCGGCGAGTTGCACTGTCAGCGCGCCGCGCGCAACAGCGCCTCGAGGTGGCGCGCGGGAACGGCGTACGTGATGCCGCTCGGCTGCGTGATCGCCGCCTCCTTCGTTCCCTTGACGAACACCATGTTGACGATGCCCAGCACCTCGCCGGTGGCGGGGTCGTAGATCGGGCTGCCGCTGTTGCCGGGATACGCCGTCGCGTCGAGCTGGAATACCGGGATGGCGCCGGTGCCGAGCCGGTGCACGAGCGCAGGATTCAGGTCGGCGGCGCGGCTTTGCGGGATCGCGATCGGCGTGATCGCGGCGACCATGCCGCGATGCGTCGCTGCGTACGGCCCGAGCACCGGACCGAGCGGAAAGCCGGTGATCAGGATCGACTGGCCCTCGCGCACCGTATCCGAATCGCGAAGCGCGAGCGGCGGCAGCGGCTCGCCGCCGATGCGCAGCACCGCGAGGTCCGTCGTCGCGTCGACGGCGATCCGTTGCGCGTCGCGCACGCGCGCGTCGTCGGCATGCGCGCCCGGAATGAGGATCGCGAGCGTCTCGTTGCGTGCGGCGTCCAGCGTGGGAGGCAGAACGTGCGCATTCGTGACGATCGTCGCGCCGGTGCCGACGGCGAAGCCTGTGCCGCGAAACTGGAATCCTGGGGTGCGACCGCGCGCGAACGTGCCGACGGCGACGACCGAGCGCTTGACGCGGGCGATGACGTCGATCGCATCACCCGAGGCGGCGCGTGCCGGCGCAGGGGTACCGGAGACCGCGGCGCAGACGGCGAGCGCAAGCAGCGCACGTCGTCGGGGCTGCGGTCCGGAGTTCAATGCGAGCTGACGGGGACGCGTGTCGCCGCGAGCGACGGCTCGACGACCTTCGGATCGTAAGGATGGCGATCGCGGCGGAACAGCGCGAGCACGCGGCGCACGTAGTCGCGTGTCTCCGGATACGGCGGAATCCCGCGATAGCGGTCGACGACGCCCTCGCCGGCGTTGTAGGCGGCCGCGGCCAGCGCGACTTCGCCGCGGTAATACGCGAGCAGCCAGCGCAGATACGCGAGGCCGCCGCGCACGTTGTCGCGCACGTCGTACGGATTGCGCACGTTGAACCGCGCCGCCGTCTCCGGAATGAGCTGCATCAGGCCGCGCGCATCCTTCACCGAGCGCGCCAGCGTGTTGAAGTTCGACTCGACGGCGATCACGGCGAGCGCGAGCCGCGGCTCGATGCCGTAGCTCGGCGCGATCTTCTCGACGATGTCGGCGATCTTCCGCTTGTCGGCCGGCAGGTTCGCAAACGGATCGGGGCCTTCGTCCGCGAATTGCGGATCGAGCGGTGGCGGCTCCGGCGGGCTCAGGCACCCGGGCAGCAGCCCGACGCGTCCGACGCGCGCGAGCATCGATCGCGCATAGGTGTCGCCGCGCTCGGCCGCGATCTTGAACAGCGCGGCGGCGATGCCGTCGTCGCGCGCCACGCCGCGGCCGTTCGCATACATCCACCCCAGTTGAAAAGCGGCCTCGGCGCTGCCTGCGGCGACCGCTTCGCAGTAGATCGCCGCCGCGAGGCGAGGGTCCTTCGGCAGGCCTTCGCCATGCTCGTAGGCGAGCGCACGTGCGAGCCGCTCGGACAACGCGCCGTCAGGCGCCGGTTGTACCGTGGGCGCGTCGCCGGTCGCGCCGGCTGCGTGAGCGTGGCCCGCGAACGCCGGCATGCACATCGCCGCCATCACGGCCATGACCCGGCCCGCGGCATGCGGCCAACTCGCATGCGGGCGATCAGACCGCATCGCGGACTCCGGCCGCGTCGTGCGGCTCGCATGCCGCCGCATTCGCTTCGTACCAGGGCAGCGCGGCCGCGAGTCCCGCGCGAACGTCAAAGGCCGGCCGATAGCCGAGCAGCCGTTGCGCCTTGCCAAGGTCCGCTTCCGAATGGCGGACGTCGCCGGCGCGAAAGCCGGCGTAGTGCGGCGCGCCGATGGAAAGGCGCGGGTGGCGCGCAAGCAGCAGCTCGCGCACGAGCGCGTGCAGCGCGTTGAGCGACGTCCGCTCGCCGACTGCCACGTTGTACACCTGGCCGAGCGCAGCGTCGTCGCCGACGGTGGCGGCGAGGACATTCGCCTGCACGACGTTGGCGACGTAGCAGAAGTCGCGCGTGGTATCGCCGTCCCCGTAGATCGTCACCGGCATCCTGCGCAGCATACGCGCGACGAAGCGCGGGATGACGGCGGCGTACGCGCCGTCGGGATCCTGCCGCGGACCGAACACGTTGAAGTAGCGCAGGCCGATGGAAGCCGTGCCGTAGCAGCGCCGGAACACGTCGGCATAGAGCTCGTCGACGTACTTGGTGACCGCGTACGGCGACAACGGCGCGCCGATCGCGTGCTCGACCTTCGGCAGTCCCGGGTGGTCGCCATAGGTCGAGCTCGACGCCGCGTAGACGAAGCGCCCGACCTCCGCGTCGCGCGCGGCCAGCAGCAGGTTCAGAAAACCTGTCGCGTTCACCGCGTGCGTACGCAGCGGGTCCTCGATCGATCGCGGCACCGAGCCGAGCGCCGCCTGGTGGAGCACGACATCGATCGACCGGCACGCGTCGCGGCATGCGTCGAGATCGGTGATGCTCGCCTCGACGAACGTGTGCCGCCGCCACGCGTCGCGACCGACGGCCGCCTGCACCTCGTCCAGGTTGCGGCGGAATCCGGTGGCGAAATTGTCGAGGCTGACGACGTGCTGGCCGAGCCGCAGCAGCTCTTCCACGAGATGCGAGCCGATGAACCCCGCGCTGCCGGTCACGAGCCAGCGCAGCGGGCGATTGCGCAGGCGCTCGCTTGCCGCGCCGTACGCGGTGCCTGGATCGGGCGTCACAGCCGCCACACGCAAACCCCACGATCGCGAAGCGCCTGCGCATCGGCCTGGCACTTCACGTCGACAAACAATCCGCCTTTCTCGAGCTTGCCGACGAAGTGATCGACCGGCCGTGCCGCGAACTCGCGGTGCGCCACCGCGAGCACGGTCGCATGCGCGCGCGGCAGGCTGTCCCAGTCATGCAGTTCGACGCCGTACTCGTGCACGGCTTCGCCGGGATCGGCAACGGGATCGTGCACGCGGACGTCGGCTCCGTACGAGCGCAGCTCGTTGATGACGTCGATGACGCGCGAGTTGCGCAGGTCGGGGCAGTTCTCCTTGAACGTGAGCCCGAGCACGTTGACATTCGCGCCCTTCACCGGAAAGCCCGACTGGATCATCTGCTTGACCGTCTGCTCCGCGACGTACTTGCCCATGCCGTCGTTGATGCGCCGGCCGGCGAGGATGACCTGCGGGTGGTACCCGAGCTTGTCCGCCTTGTGCGTCAGGTAGTACGGATCGACGCCGATGCAATGCCCGCCGACGAGCCCCGGCCGGAACGGCAGGAAGTTCCACTTGGTTCCGGCCGCCGCCAGCACCTCGGTCGTGTCGATGCCGATCTTGTGGAAGATCAGCGCGAGCTCGTTCATCAGCGCGATGTTGAGATCCCGCTGGGTGTTCTCGATCACCTTCGCGGCTTCCGCGACCTTGATCGACGAGGCCTTGTGCACGCCGGCCTTGATGATGCTGCCGTACACCGCCGCGACGCGCTCGAGCGTCTGCGGCGTATCGCCCGCCACGACCTTGGTGATGCGGGTGAGCGAATGCTCGCGATCGCCGGGATTGATCCGCTCGGGGGAGTAGCCGACGTAGAAATCCTGCCGCCAGCGCATACCCGAATGGCGCTCGATCACCGGCACGCAGATCTCCTCCGTCGCGCCGGGATACACGGTCGATTCGAAGACCACGACGGCGCCGCGCTTCAGGTTCCTGCCCACCGACTCGCTGGCGCCGAGGAGCGGGCCGAAATCCGGCTGATGGGCCTCGTCCACGGGTGTCGGCACCGCCACGACGATGAAATCGGCACGCGAAAGCGCTGCGGGCTCGCTCGTGTACTCGAGACCCTTCGAAGCCGCGAGCTCTTCGGGCTTCACCTCGCCGGTGGGATCGGAGCCGCTCCGGTACGCGTCGATCTTCTTTTGCGACAGGTCGAAGCCAATCGTCGCGTAATGCCGGCCGAACTCGACAGCGAGCGGAAGGCCGACATAGCCGAGGCCCACGACGGCGATGGTTTCACGGGATGCGGTCATTTCAGGGAGGGGCGAGCGGGCCGGTTTGTCGGAGCGTGGATGTGAAAGCGTGCCGGTCAGGGCGCCTGAAGCAGCTTCTCGGCCTGCGCGCGAACGGGCGATCCCGTCTCGAGCTTGGTGAGCTCGGTCAACTCGCGCCGCGCGCCTTCCTTGTCGCCGGATTCTCGCAGCGCCTGCGCGAGGTGCAACCGGATGTCGGCCTCCCGCGGCGCGATGTTGTGCGCCATGCGCAGAAGCTGCACGCCGCGCTTCGGATCGCCGGTTTGCGCGATGGACCAGCCGAGCGTGTCGAGCACGTTCGGATTGAACGGCGACAGGCGATGCGCTTCCTCCGCGTACTCGACGCCCTTCGGATCCTTCCGTTCGGACAGGATCCAGGCCAGGTTGTTGAGCGCGATGATGTTGTCGGAATCGATCTGCAGCACGCGCCGGTAGCCGGCGACGGCGGCGTCGAGGTCGTTGCGCTGCTGGCTCTGCTGAGCGAGCAGCAGCGGGATCGTTGCGTCGTCGGCGTGCGCCTTCGCCCATTTGTTGGCAAGCGCCGTCGCCTCCGCGGCCTTGCCCGCGCTGACGAGCGCCTGATACTGCTTGACGACGAGCGCCGAGCTGTCCTGGCGCGCGAGCGCCGCCTCGTACGCCTTGGCGGCATCGGCCCACTTCTTCTGCGCAGCGAGCACTTCGCCTTCGAGCAGGTAGCCGAACGCCTTGTCGGGATGCTCTTTCTGGACCTTCCGCGCCTCGGAGATCGCCGCATCCGGCTTCCCGGAGAGCAGCAGCCCCTTCGCGAGCGTCGTCCACGCGACCGCGAGATCCGTCCGCAGCGCGAGCGCCCTGCGCGAGCTGTCCACGGCGCCGGCGTAATCCTTGGCGGCCATCTGCACGGATGCCAGGCGCAGAAGCGCGGCGGGATTCTGGGGCTGCAGCTGCACGAGACGCTTGAACGTGTCCGCCGCCTGCGCGAGGTCGCCGCCCGCGGCCTGGCTCGCACCGAGCGCGTCGGTCAGTTGCAGGTCGTTGGGAACGGCGGCCAGCGCCGCCTGCGCGCTCGCGATCGCCGTCCTGGAGTCGCCCTGGCGGGCGCTGAACGAAATCTGCGCGAGCCGTGCACGCACCGAAGTCGGATTGGCGGCGACCGCCTTGTCGAGCGTTTCCTTGACCTTGTCGCGAGAAGCGCCCGACAGCCGCAGCACCTCCGCCGATGCGAGCAGCAGCTCCTCGTTGTTCGGATGCTTGGCGAGAAGGCTTGCGTAACGGTCGCGCGCGGCTTCCACGTGGCCTTCCTGGATGTCGATGATGGCCAGGCTCTGCGCGGCACCGTGGTAGTCCGGCTGCAGCTCGAGCGCCTTCTCGAAGTTCGCGCGAGCATTGCGAAGATCGCGCTTCGCGAGGTACACCGTGCCGCGCAGGTTCGCGGGAAGCGCGCTCTGCGGCTGCTTTTTCTGGATGGCGTCGGCGGCGGCGAGCGCCTTGTCGTATTCGCGCCGCCGCAAGTGCTCGGCGAAGAGCGCAAGCTCCGCCTGCGACTTCGACGAATCGCTGGCCGCGAGCGCGTCCAGGTCGCTGAACGCCCGCGCGGTTTCGCCCGCCTGCATCCTCACCTGCGCGAGACGGATCTTCCCCGATACGTCGGCCTTGTCGAGCGTGCTCGCGCGCTCGAACGACTGCGTTGCAAGTTTCAGGTTGCCCGACGCAAGGTAGGCTTCGCCGACGGCGCGCAGCAGCAACGGATCGTCGGCATGGCGCTTCAACGCCTGGTTAAGCGTCTCCACGGCCTGCCCTGCACGGCCGCTGCGCAGGTAGACACCGGCCAGGGCACGCGTCGCGGTCGGCTCGTCCGGAACCTTGGCGAGCACCTTGCGCAACGCGTCCTCGGCCTGCGCGAACGAGCCGAGCTGCGCGTGGACGAGCCCCGAAAGCAGCAGCGATTGCGGATTCTCGGGCGCGACGGCGAGCACGCGCTGAATCGCGTCGCGCGCGGCCGCGGCATCGCCGGAGACGAAGGACATCAGCGCATCGGAATAGAGCGTCCGGAAGTCGCGCGGAGCGATCTCCTTCATCTTGGCGACCTGCGCCTTCGCCACGTCGATCTTCCCGCCGCGCAGCGCCAGCGAAACCATGCCGAAGCGCGCCGCGACCGAGTTGCCGTGCTTCGCGATCGCCTGCTCGACGAGCTTTTCCGCGGCGTCGCGCCTGCCGTCGACCGATTCGAACTCGGCCTTGACCAGCAGCGCCTCGAGATCGTCCGGCGACGAGGCGAGCGCGGCATCGACGAGCTTGCGCGCAGCGGCGACGTCGCCGCGCTGCACCTCGAGACGTGCCTTCAGCACCAGCGCCCGTGCATCCCCCGGGCGGTCGGCCAGGACGGCGTCGAGCGTCGACTGCGCGGACGCGGTGTTGCCTTGCGCGAGCCAGGCGGTGGCGAGCGCCGTGGCGAAATCGGCGCGTGCACCGGGATCGCCCAGACGAACACCGCCGAGCTCCGTCGTCAGCTTCTGGAACTGGCCCTGCCCGGCGAGCGCGCGGGCGAGCAGCGGATACGTCTCGTCCGCCGGCGCGGACAGCGCGATTGCCTTGCGCACTTCGGTTTCGGCCGCGCCTGGATTCCCCGTCTCGAGGAGCGCCTTCGCAAGCAGCGTGCGCGCCTCGCGGTTGTCGGGATCCTTCTGCAGCGCATTCTTGATCTCGATCGTCGCCGCGCTGTAATCCGCCTTCGCCATGTAGCTCTTGGCCGACGCGATGAACGAGGCAGCGTCCTTGCCGCCGCAGCCGGCGAGCAGCGCGGTTGCGAAAAGCCAGCACAGCACACGGGCATGCAAGATTTTCATGGCGGTTTCCGGTCGGTTCACTTGAGGCCGAAGCGGTACATCAGATCATAGAGGGTGGGGCGGCTCACGCCCAGCAACTCGGCCGCCTTGCTCAGGTTGCCGTTCACCTTGCCAAGCACGCGTAGCACCGCCCGCCGCTCGGCTTCCTCGCGGACGTGACGCAGGTTGAGCGGCGCCGCCTCGCCTTCGGCGGGCGAAAGCCCGATGTCGGCCGCGGTGAGCCCGGAACCATCGGCCATGATGACCGCGCGCTTGACGACGTTCTCGAGCTCGCGGACGTTGCCGGGCCATGCGTGCGCGCCGATCGCGTCGATGGCATCTGGCAGCAGCGTCATCGAGCCGCGGCGCTGCTCGGCCGCGACCTTGCGGACGAACCCGTGCGCGAGAAGCGCGGCGTCGCCGTGGCGCGCGCGAAGCGGCGGGATGTCGACGACGATCTCGGCCAGCCGGTAGTACAGGTCCTCGCGGAAGCGACCTTCGACGATGCGCTCCTTCAGGCTCTGGTGCGTCGCACAGACGATGCGCACGTCGATCGGAATTTCCTGCCGGCCGCCGATGCGCTCGATCACGCGCTCCTGCAGGAAGCGCAGGAGCTTGGACTGCAGCGCCGTCGGCAGGTCGCCGATCTCGTCGAGGAACAGCGTGCCGCCCGCGGCGGTCTCGATCTTGCCGATCGTCTGCTTGACGGCGCCGGTGAACGCACCCTTCTCGTAGCCGAAGAGCTCGCTTTCGAGCAGCGTCTCGGGAATGGCGGCGCAATTGATCGCGACGAAGCGGTTGCCGCGGCGCGGCGACAGCTCGTGCAGCGCACGCGCGAGCAATTCCTTGCCCGTGCCCGATTCGCCGAGGATCAGCACGGTCGCCGACGTCGGCGCGACCTTCTCGATCGTCCGGCAGACGCGCAGCATCTCGGGGTCGCGCGTGACGATGCCCGACATCGCCGGCGCCTCGTACGCGGCGAGCAGGCGCGCGTTCTCCTCCTGCAGCTCGTGCACGCGAAACGCGCGGTCGATCGTCCACGTGAGCAGCTCGACCTCGAATGGCTTCGTGCAGAAGTCGTGCGCGCCGAGACTGATCGCGCGCAGCGCGTTGGCGCGGTCGTTCTGGCCGGTCAGCACGATCACCTTCGCCGCCGGCGTCAGCGCATGGATCTCCTCCAGCAGCTTGAGCCCCTCCGCCGGATCGTCCGGCGACGGCGGCAGGCCGAGGTCCATCGTGATCACCGCCGGCTCGAACCGGCGCACCTGCGCGATCGCCGACGCACGATCGTTGGCGACGACCGTGTCGTATTGGTCGAACGCCCACTGCATCTGCTTCTGCAGCGTCGGATCGTCCTCGACGATCAAAAGCGGCTTGCGCTGCTCGCTCATATTCTTCATGCAATCTGCTGTTCCGTGCGCGCCGCGTCGGCCAGCGGCGCCGCGTCGACGAGCGGCAGCCGCAGCTCCACCCGTGTGCCGGCACCTTCCCGGCTCTCGATCCGGATCGAACCGCCCAGCCCCGCGACGTAGTGCTGGCTTTCGTAGACGCCGATGCCCATTCCGGCCGGCTTGGTGGTCTGGAACGGCTTGAACAGCCGCTCGCGCATGAACTCCGGCGTCATGCCGATACCCTCGTCGATCATCGTGAGCACCCCGAAGCGGGGCTCCGTCGCGACGCTCACCGCGATGCGCCCGGCGGGCAGGCTCGCGTCGATTGCATTCTGCACGAGATGCCCGATCACATGCTCGAGCCGCTCCTCGTGGCCGACGACCATCGCCGCCCCCGGTGACTGCACGTCGATCGGCACGCGCGCATCCGCTTTCGCGGCACAGACGCGCCGCAGCACGGCATCCAGGTCGACGCTGCGAATGCGGTCGACCGGCCGCGCCTCCGCGCGCAACTGCAGCATGAGGCCGTTCATCCGCTCGACGACGTGCGCGACGGTGGCCAGCATGTCGGCCTGGAACGCCGGCTTGTCTCCGTGTCTCTGCGCATTGCGGAGCATGAGCGAAAGCTGTGCCACGAGATTCTTGAGGTCGTGCACGACGAACGCCGACATCCGGTTGAAGGCGTCGAACTTGCGCGCCTCGAGCAGCGCCTCGGTCGCCCGGCCCTGCCCGAGATAGCTCGCCGCCTGCCGGCTCGCCGTCTTCAGCAGGTCGCGGACTTCCCAGTCGACGTCGACGGCCGTGCGCGGCATCGTGAGCACGACGAAGCCCAGGAGATCGTTCGCGGACGCGAGCGGCACGACGAGCCACGGGTCGTCAATCGCCGCTAGCCACTGCGGCAGGGCGAGGCCGGAATAACGCTCGGGATGCGCGCGGCACTCCGGCACGCTGACGATCCACCCGGTGCGCTTCAGAAAAGCCGGCAGGGGCGCATCGCCAACCTCGATGACGTCGGCGGCCGGCATGTTCCATCGCGCCGCGTCCACGAAGCCACGAGGCTCCTCGCTCAGGAACAGAACGCCCGCCGGGCTCTCGACCAGGTCGGCGAGCGCGGCAATCGTGCGCACCTGCAGCGTCTGCACCGAGCTCTCGGTCGAGATCGTGCGGGTGAACCGCAGCCATTCCTCGCGATAGTCGTAGCGATACGAAAAGAAGTGCTTGCTGACGAACACCTTCAGCTTGGAGCGGAACCGGCCCGACGACGCCACCAGCAGCACCAGCAGCGCCGCCGCGAAGAGGAGCTCGATCTGCAGCGCGCGGCCCCAGGTGCCGCCGAAATAGCGGATGAAGTAACCGGCGCCGGCGACGGCGAGCAGGAACGCGCCCGACACGAGCAGCGCCGACGAATGGAACACGGCGACGCGCGACAGATGCAGGTCGACCGTCCAGCCCGCGTTCCTCGCGGTCGCGACCGCGAGGAACGGAACCAGCAGCACGCTCGCAAAGCCGCGCGCGAGCCAGATGTCCGCATCGAGCTGGCCGAAAAGAAGGGCGTCGGCGTAGAAAAACAATTCGAGCCCGAACAGCCCGGCCATCGCGACGGCAAGCGGCTTGATGCCCCAGCGCATGCCCGGCTCGACCTTTCGCAGCATCTGCTCGGTCAGGATCAGGCCGAATACGGCCAGCCCGACCTGGATCAGGTGAGCTGCGCGCGGATGGACCTGCAGCGGCGACCCTTCGCCCAGGAGCACGCTTGCGACGAGCGCGAGCCCGACCGTTGCAAACGCGACGGAGGTGCCGCGGCGGCCGCGAAGGCGCGCATCCGGGCCCTGCATCAAATGCCACAGGAACGCGAACCACGCACCGTAGCGAAGCGCGTCGGCGGCCCCGGCGGCGAGCAACGTCTGTTGCGTCGGCCCGAATCCGACCGGGAGGCAGAGCCCCGCCCAAAGCGCCGTCGCCAGCACGGCCATGAGCAGCAGGCGCCCGCGCGCAGTGGCGCGCGATCCGATCGCCGCGCGCAGGCCGAACACCAGATAAACGGCGAGTGCTAAGCCGTAGCTCCAGGCGGATGCGGTGGCGAAGACGCTTGGGGTCACGGAGTATCAGGGCGAATCGCGGCAGACGCGGCAGCACCGCTTCGGCCTGAGGCGCCGCGCGAGCGCATGGCCGGATCAGCCGTGGGCGTCGAATCGCGCGCCGGAGCGGCTTGCGGCTCGCGCCTGCGGCAATGCGGTCCGCGACGCGGTCCCGCCGCTATCGCGCTCCCTCGCCGAGCAGGACGACGCGCACGGTCTCGAAGAGGATGACGAGATCGAGCAGCAGCGTGTGGTTCTTGACGTAGTAAAGATCGTATTCGAGCTTCCGAATCGATTGCTCCACCGTCGCGCCGTAAGAGTACCGCACCTGCGCCCACCCGGTGAGCCCCGGCTTGACGCTGTGGCGCACCGCGTAGAAGGGAATCTGCTCGGTCAGCATGGCGACGAACTCCGGCCGCTCGGGCCGCGGGCCGACGAAGCTCATCTCGCCCTTGAGCACGTTCAGAAGCTGAGGCAGCTCGTCGATGCGCGTGCGCCGAATCAGGCGGCCGACCCGCGTGATCCGGGCGTCGTTCGCCGATGCCCAGGCAGCCTTGCCGTCCTTCTCGGCATCCTGCGCCATGCTGCGCAGCTTCAGCACCGTGAAGCTGCGCCCGCGGTGGCCGACGCGCTCCTGCCGGTAGATGACGGGGCCGCCGCCTTCCGCGGCGATCAGCGCCACGGCGAGCAGCACGAGCGGCGCCGTGAGCACGATGAGCGCCGCGGACACGGCGAGGTCGAAGCAGCGCTTGACGACCGCGCGCAGCGCGTTCTGGCGGAATCCGTGGCCGTAGATCAGCCAGCTCACCTTGAGCGACTCGATCGGCACCTGTCCGTGCACACGCTCGAAGTAGCGGGCGAGATCCGTGACCTGGACGCCGTTCAGCCGGCAATCGAGGAGGCCGCGCAGCGGGAGCACGCCGCCGCGCTGCTGGCGCACGGCGACGATCACCTCGTCGATGCCGAGCTGGCGCACCGTCTCCTCGAGCGCAGAGCCCCGGGCGATCACGCGCGCAGGCGAAACGACGATCTCCTGGAGCTTCTCGAGCGCGTAAAAGCCGACGAGCCGGACGCCGAGCGGATTGGTTGCCGTGATCGAGGCTTCGACGAGCCGCGCCTCGGGGCCGGTGCCGAGCACGAGGATGCGATGAGGAAGCAGCTTGGCGCAAAGCGGCAGGACGATCACGTGCCTGACCAGCAGCAGCCCGAGCAGCGCGAGCAGGATCGCGAACCACCACTCGCTCGCGAGCGGCGACGGCAGCGGAAGCAGCTGCACGAACAGCACGGCGAGCGGAATGCCGATTGCGGGCGCGAGCAGCACGCGCACGACGTACGCGCCCGTCGTCAGCGCATTGCTGCGCCGATACAGCCCGAACGCGCCGTTCAGGCAGACGATGACAATGGCGAACAGGAATGCGATGAGCGCGGCATTCTGGCCGTCGATGCTCTGCACGCCGTCCGCGCGCAACGCCAGCGTGATCGCGGCGAACAACCACGAAAGCTCGGCGCCGAGCTGGAACAGCGTGGCGCCCGAGACATTCTGCCGCAACGAATTCAACGATGACGCTCCGTCGTGAGAAGAGAAGGCGATTCGCGCTTCACGCGGGGAATGGCAAACGCTCGAAGCGATTCCGCGTGTACCGCATCCGGGGGGCCCGACTTTCGAGCAAGTAGCATGCCCACCGATCGCACAAAATTAATCGTGCCGCCGACGCTTGGGGCGAGCAACGGAATATTCCGCATCTGCCCGGACAGGTAAACCGCGATCCGCCAATCGGTACGTCATGCTACGGTCTGTGCGTTACAGCTTGACGTGCGCCCCGGCGGGACCCACGTGCCCCGAACCGGGGTCGAGAGATTGCAAAGATTACAAAGCTCGCGAAAGCGGCGTAATGCAGCATTGATTCTGTTAGCTCTTTTCGCGCCGCGCAATTCCGCGGAGCCCGTGCAATCGCCGGTTCGCGTCGGGTGCAGCGCATCGAGACGGAAAAGAGCGCGCCGCGCCGCTCGACCGGCAGCCTCAGCTCGGCGTCTTCATCCGTCCGACGAACGCGCGATTTTCCCGCTGTACGGGACCCGGACGCAGCGGTCCAGCTCGTCGGCCAGCATCCGCGTACGCGCGCGGCGCGAACACGCCAGCGTGAACTGTGTGTCGGGCAGCCTCGCCTCGGCGCGACGCACCCGCGCGATGAATTGCGGAATGGCCTGCGCAAGATCGGCGATCGAATCGAGGCGCACGCTCGCATCCGCACCGGCACGGCGCATCAAATCGCCCGTGTCGCCTCCCGGATCGGTGAGCGCAAGGATCGGCCGTCCTGCGCGCAGGTATTCGTAAGCCTTCGCCGGAATCTGGCTGTTGCAATTGGCGGCCTGCATCAGCAGCAGTCCGTCCACCTCCATCATCTCGCGCACCGCTTCCGCATAAGGCATCGGCTGCGCAAGCGTGACGACGTCGGCGATGTCCTCGCGCGCGGCAAGCGATGCGAGGAGCGCGTCGTAGCCGCTCGCGCGGAAGCGGAACTCGACACGCCGCGCGTCGAGGACGCCGTCGCGCTTCAGCTTGCCGAGTGAAGTGAAGAGCGGCGTGGGATCGCGCTCGGACGGATAGACGATGCCGCTGTGCAGGATCACGACGCGCTCGCCGGGCGGGCCCGCTTGCTTGACGCCGCCGGCGGCTGCCGCGAACACTTCCTCGTCGTAGCCGTTCTCGACCAGCGCATAGCGCTCGGCCGGAACGTGCGGATAACGCTGCCGGTAATCGCGAATCGCGCCGGGCGACGTGAACAGCGCACGCGCGCAATGGCGCAGTGCCCTCTCTTCGATCCACTCGAAGCTGCGGTGTATGCGTGGATCGGCCGGGTAGCCGTCCTGCGCCATCGGATCGCGAAAGTCGGCGATCCAGGGCAACCCGGTCAGGCGGCGCAGCGCGAGCCCGACCAGGTGCGCGGTCGCGATCGGGTACGTCGAGAAGATGACGCCGATTCGCTCTCTCCGGATCAGCGCGAGGCCGGTCGCCACCGCGCCTGCGAACCACGACGACCAGCGGTCGGGGAGCGCGAGCAGCGCCGGGTAGCGGCCGCGAATCGACAGATGGCGCGCGGTATTCAGCGCGAATGCGCGGTGCACGGAAACGCCGGCCGGGATCTCGCGGATCGACGCCATGTCGACGTCGTCGTAGGCGCGGGGATGCGCAGTGAGCACCACGGGGTTCCAGCCGAACTCCGGCAGATAGCGGCAAAAACGCAGCGTGCGCTGGATGCCGCTGCTGCCGCGCAGCGGCGGAAAGTGATATGCGACCATCAGCACGCGGTTCGTCATCGCCTGCTGTCCGCGAAGACGCGCTCGAGCCATTCGACCGCAAGACGCTCGACGTCGCCGCGCCCGCGCGCCGACGAGCACGTGTGATCGGCGTCCGGCAGTTCCCGCCGATCGAGCGTCGTGCGCGCGAGCAAGGCAGACCATTGCAAATCGCTGCTCGCGTGCTCGACGAATTCGCGCGCTGTGAGATCGCGCCCGCTGAGGAGCAGGAGCACCGGACCCGCGAATCGGTCGAGCCCGTCGGCCATCCGCTGTTGAAAGCTTCGCGCGTCGGGAGTGGGCGCGCGCGGCGCCGCGCCAACCGTCGCGGAGAGTGCGCCGGCGAACGAGCGGACCGCGCCACGCACGTCGACGTCGCCGCGCGCGAGCTTGCGCCAGAACGCGGGGTCGAGCACGCGCTCGCGATAGTAATGCTTGACCTGCACGCGGGCGAGCGTCGCTTCGGAGCGGACCCAGGGATTCAGCAGCACGAAGCCCGCGATGCGCGGATCGCGGCGTGCGTCGGAATACATGAGCGCCGCGGACGCGGCGTCGCACAGTCCGAACAGCACCACGCGCTCGAGCGCGCATGCGCGGCACAGCTCGTCGATCGCGGCAGCGATGTCGTCGTCGAGATCGGTGAAAACGCGCATCGCGCCGGTCGCGTCGCCGGCGCCCCGGTGATCGAAGCGAAGCGCCGGATAGCCTGCAGTCGCGAGCGCGCGGGCGAGCAGGATGAATTGCCGATGGCTGCCCGCGCGGTACTGCGGACCGCCGACGACGATCACGACTCCGATCGGTTTCGCCGCGTCCGGCGACGCGACCACGCCGACGAGGTCCTCCCCCGCGCACCGGAAGGAAACGGCGCGTTCCCCGTAGCCGCGCGAGACATCGCCGCTGGTCACCTCGCGCTCGCGCGCGGAACTGTCGAACTCGCTCATTGGCCTACCCTTTGCGCTTTGCGCTTCGGGGCTTGTTCGCCCTCGGGGCGGCCCTTCGGGCTCACGCGCGCCACTCCGCGAGCAACGCGGTCGTCGCGGCAACGAGCGCGTCAGCTTCCGCGATCTCCTGCGTTTGCCAGAACGGCAAGCCGTTCACCGCATGGCCGCTCGCGTCGTGACCCTGCGCGCGCCAGGCGTGGATGCGCGCAGCCGAGACTGGGGCAACACTCGCGTCGTCGCCGCTTGCGACTTCCAGCCACGCGATGCGCGCAGGCGTGGCTGGCGGCGCGAGCTCCGCATTTCCGAGCCCCGCGACGAGCGCGGGCGCCATCCGATAGCCGGCGATCTCCACTGTCTCACCGGCGGCGAAGCGTGCATGCAGTTCGCGCGTGCCCGACCGATCGGCGGCCGAGGCATCGAGCAGCCGGCTCGCGACGTTGAGCCGCAGCCACTGCGTCAGATGCTGCCGGCCGGAAACCACCGGCTGCCAAAGCACGAGCTCAGCGCGTGCGCGGGCTCGCGATGCCGCTGCCGACGCCAGCAGGCAGCCGGCGCGCAGGCCCCACAACACCGGTTCGTGTCCCGTTTCCGTACGCAGCCAGTCGCGCGCCTCGTCGACGTCGGCGAGCCAGCGCTGCCAATCCGCGTCGCCGAAATCGCCGTCGCTGTCGCCGCAGCCGAACAGATCGACCTGCAACACGAGCCAGCCCGAAGCGGCGAGCGCACGCGCCTGCAGCGCCGCCATGCGCCGCGACTTGTTCATTTCCTCGGCCAGCGGATGAACGTACAGCACCGCGCCGACCGTTTTGCGATCGGCCGCATGCAGCAGGCAGAAGCGTTTCCCCGCGGTGAAGCGCAGGAAGAACGGGCGCGGCCCGGCCCTGTTATTTGTCACGCGCCGAGCTTGGATTCCACGAGCGCGACCAGCGACCTGACCGTCGCGAATGCCGAGCCGTCGAGCTCGTCGTCGGCAAACGTGACGCCGAAGCGCTCTTCCAGCGTGCCGATTACCGACACCACTGCCATCGAGTCGAGCTCGGGTATGCCCCCGAGCAGCGGTGCGTCGTCGGGCAACGACGCCACCGATCGCTTCAGGTTCAGCGTGTCGTCGAGCACGCGTACGACTTCCCTGTACGTGTCCAAATGCGCCATCCTTCGTCACGTTCCTTGCAGACAGGCACGCCGATTGCAAGATGCATGTCGCGGCGTTCACGGCCAGTATATATTCGCCTCGCGCGGGTTTACCTGCCGGGATGCGGGAAGTGGCATTGATCTCGCTTCGCCTCCCGCGATGCCAGCCGAACCCGTGACGCCTACCGAACTGTCCCGGCCCCGCGTGCCCGACACGCCGGTCGCCGGCCGCACGTCTGTACCAGCGCGGTCACACGCTTCCGTCGCCCCCCTGTCGCTACCGCGGCTCCCGGTGCTCGGCTGGGCCACGTTCACCAGTGCTCGCAAATCCTCGCTGCCGAGCGTGTTGGAACTTCCCGGCGCGATGCTGACGAGCAGCGGGCGCGCCGCGATCGCCCTCGCCTTGCGATCGCTGCACCTTTCAAACGGCGATCGCGTGCTCGTGCCAACGTTCCACTGTCCGACGATGGTGGCGCCGATCATCGCGGCCGGCGCAAAACCGGCGTTCTTTCCAATCGACGGGAGCGGTGCGCCCTGGCTCGAGGCGATCGAGAGAACGACGCACGGTGTCCGCGCGATGATCGCCGCACACTATTTCGGGCTTCCGCAGCGTATGTCGAAGATCCGGGCATTCTGCGACCGGCACGGCATCGTGCTGATCGAAGACTGCGCGCATGCGATGTTCGGCGAAGTCGAGGGTCGGCCGGTGGGCACGTGGGGCGATTTTGCCATCGCGAGCGTCACAAAATTCTTCCCGACGACCGATGGCGGCTGCCTCGTTGCGAGCGACGCACACCGCACCGGTCTGCACCTTCGTCGGCGCGGAATTCGCGACGAGTTGAAGACGGCTGCGAACACCATCGAGATGGGGATCGAGCAACGACGGCTCGCGGGATTGAACACTCTGCTCGGCGCTGGCCTCCGAATCGCCCGGCACGTGCGCAAGGCGACCGACGCCGGCGAGACTGCGGACGTATCCGATGTGGGCGCAAGCCGCGACTGGCTCGAAGACTTTGCCGTCGACGCAGTTGCCTGGCGGCGCGCATCGAAATGGACGCGCTGGATGGTCCGACGCGTGCATCGCGAACGCATCGTCGCCAACCGAAGGCGCAATTATCAGATCCTCGCAACGCTCGTCGCGGACCTTTCCGGCGCGCGCGCGCTAATGCCCAACCTCCCCGACGCCTGCGCACCGTACGTGTTCCCGTTGTGGGTCGACGAGCCGGAAGGCACGTATCAGCGCGTGCGCGCCGCCGGCATTCCCGTGTTTCGCTGGGACGAGCTGTGGCCGTCGACTCCGACGCTGGTCGGAGATTCCGGTTTCCGATGGTCGATGCACGTCTTCCAGATCGGCTGCCACCAGGACCTGCGCCCGACCGACATCGCGCGGATGGCGGAAGCGCTACACGCGATTTTCGGTTGACGCGACGCCGCCCGGCGCTTCGGCAGGCACCGGCCCCGACCTTCCGTCGCGCTGACGCCCCGGGCGTGTCGTGTGCATGCGCTTGACCCACGGCCAGCGGTACGCGTTGACGTGGTAGAGCGTGCGCACGTCGCTCGTCCAGCGCAGGTGCCAGTCCATCACCTTGCCGTAGAACTCGATGCGCCGGATGGCACCTTCGTCGAACAGCGCCCGGAAATAGGCGTAACGCAGCAGTGACGCCGGCGAAACGGCGCGCAGCGATTCGTCATACGTGGTCTTCAGCACGACGAGCACCGGCCCGTCGAGCACGCACAGATCCATCGCGACAACGCGATCGCCGAACCAGTAGCGATAGATCCGCGCCGCGCCGCGCGCGCAGAACGATTCGAAGACATTGCGATAGAAGCGCCCCTGCGCGTTGCCCGAGCCGATGGCCGTCCCTCCCTGCGCTTTCCAGCCTGCGCTTTCGAGGCGGCCATACTGCTCGATCGCCTCGGCGACGCCCTGTGGCTCCGCGACCCAGTCGAGGCGCGGCACGATGCCGTCCTGTTCGACCTTCGCGAGCTGCTTGCGCACGTTCTGGCGCAGGTTCTTGCCGCGCGCCGACCAGTACGCGTCGAACGCTCCTTCCACCGCGACGCGGGCCGTGTCGACGTAGTCGAGCGTGCCGACCGACGAAGCGTTGCCCGGGCGTGGGTGGATGGATGGATCCTGCTGCGTGATCGCGAGCGTCAGCGCGATCCCGGGCAAAGCGGGCATGAGGGAGCGCGCAAGATCGGCGAGCTCAGGCCCGCTCTGTGCAACGACGGCGCCGAGGGGAAGCTGTGCCGGCTGAAACGTCTCCCACGCGCCGATGCGTCTGCGCACGAACAGTCCCATCGCCAGGGGTTCGGACGGACTGCCGCAGATGGCCAGCAGCTCGCGGCCGGCGCTAAATTGGGCCAGCGCAGGAAGAAGGAAATCGGAGCGAAGGAACGGCACCGCCCCGGATTGCGCGCAGAGCGCGTCCCATGCGCGCGCTACACTTGCGAAGCGCGCGACGGGATGAAGCGACCACTTCGCCGTACGCGCGTCATCAGCCATGCCTCGATTCTATTCGACGCGGCGCGGCCGTTTGTGACGGATTCGATCGTGCGCACATCCGGCCGGTAGAATTCCCCTGTCGCGGCGAATGACCGCCGCGCAAACAGCGTGTGGAGTACAGCGTGCAACGCAGCGTGGCGGGTCGGAATGACTGAAGCGGTCCTGCTCCACGAGCTCGTCCAGCGTGCGGCCGCGCGCGCGCCCGACGGCGTCGCGCTGACGGCGCGCGGCGAGCACGCAACGTATGCGGAGCTCGCCGACGCGATGGGGCGCTTGGCGACCGGCCTGGTCGGGCTCGGGCTGCAGCGCGGCGAGCGCGTCGGCGTCTATCTCGAGAAGCGCGTCGAAACGGTCGTTGCGATCTTCGGCACCGCCGCGGCCGGCGGCGCTTTCGTTCCGCTCAATCCGCTGCTCAAGCCTGCGCAGGTCGCGTACATCCTGCGCGATTGCAACGTGCGTGTGCTCGTGACGTCGCCCGAGCGATTCGCGCAGCTCGAAGGCGCGCTCGGCGATTGCACCGATCTAAGGCACGTGGTCGTCACTGGCGCAATTGTCCCCCCGGCATCCGGATCACGGTTTGCGATCAGCTCGTGGAGTGAACTCATGATGTCGGTCGGGGCGCGCGGGCATCGCGTCATCGACACCGATCTCGCCGCGATCCTGTACACGTCGGGCAGCACCGGCAGGCCGAAGGGCGTCGTGCTGTCCCACCGCAACATGGTGGCGGGCGCGAAAAGCGTCGCCTCGTATCTCGAGAACGTTGCGACCGATACGCTGCTCGCCGTGCTGCCGTTGTCGTTCGACGCGGGGTTCAGCCAGCTCACCACGGCTTTTCATGCCGGTGCGCGCGTCGTGCTGCTCAACTACCTGCTGCCGCAGGACGTCGTCAAGGCGCTCGCGCAGGAGCGCGTCACGGGACTTACGGCCGTGCCGCCGCTCTACATGCAGCTCGTGCAGGCGGAGTGGCCCGCGGCCATCGGCGAGCACCTGCGCTACTTCGCGAACACCGGAGGGCGGATGCCGCTCGAGACGTTAACGGCATTGCTGCGCAAGGTGCCGCGCGCAAGGCCGTTCCTGATGTACGGCCTGACCGAGGCATTCCGCTCGACGTACCTGCCGCCGGAGGAGGTCGACCGGCGCCCCGATTCGATCGGCAAGGCGATTCCGAACGCCGAGATCCTGGTGTTGCGCGAGGACGGGACGCCGTGCGAACCTGACGAGCCCGGCGAGCTCGTGCATCGCGGCGCGCTCGTGGGCATGGGGTATTGGAACGACCCCGCGAAAACCGCCGAGCGGTACAAGGTGCTACCGGGCCGCGAAGCAGGGTTCGTGCTGCCGGAGATCGCGGTGTTCTCGGGCGACACCGTGCGCAGGGATCGCGAAGGCTACCTGTATTTCATCGGCCGTCGCGACGAGATGATCAAGACGTCCGGCTACCGCGTGAGCCCCACCGAGATCGAGGAAGTGCTCTACGACACCGGAAGCGTCGGCGAGGCGGCCGCGTTCGGGATCGCGCACGACACGCTCGGACAGGCGATCGTCGTTGTTGTCACGGCGAAGGGCGCGAAGGTCGATCCAGCCGATCTGATCGCCACCTGCCGCGCGCGGCTGCCTGCATACATGATTCCCGCGGCCATTCACGTCAGCACGGAGTCGCTGCCGCGCAATCCCAACGGGAAGATCGACCGGCGCGCGCTTGCGACGGAATACGCCGAACGTGACGTGCCCGCGGTGTCGGCGCCATGACGATGCAAGCGGCGCGCGCGGGGTCCGACGCGGATGCGGGCCGCGCCGCGCGCGGCACGAACGACGGATTGCCTGCGCTGTGTCGGGGCCGGCATCGCTTTACCGATCCGGCGCTCGCGCAGATCGCCGACGATCGCGGGCTCGCGAGCGCCTGGGCCGAAGGCTTCCGCCGCCACGGTTGCGAGGTGGTCCATCGCGTCGAGGGCGACTTCGCCGTCGCCCTCACCGACGGGCAAGGGCGGCGCTTTCTCGCGGTCGACCGCTTTGCGATCCATCCGCTTTGCTACGCGATGCGTGATGGCGGGCTGGCCTACGCCGAGCGCGCCGATGCACTGGCCGAAGATCGCGAGGCGATCGACCGCCAGGCCGTCGTCGACTATCTGTATTTCCACATGATCCCGGCGCCGCGCACGATCTGGCGCGGCGTGTCGCGCCTCCCTGCCGGCCATTACGCGCTGGCGGACGGCAGCGACGTGACGGTGGCGCGCTGGTGGAAGCCGCAATTCGTCGAGGATGCGGCTGCGCCGCTTGCAATGCTCGCGGCCGAATTTCGCGACGCGACGCGCAAAGCGGTGGCGAAGCAGATCGATGGCGACAAGATCGGCTGCTTCCTGAGCGGCGGCACCGACAGCTCGAGCGTCGCGGGGCTCGTCGGCGAGATTACGGGAAAACCTGCCCGAACGTACTCGATCGGCTTTTCGGCAAGCGGCTATGACGAAATGGAGTACGCGCGACTCGCCGCCCACCATTTCCGGTGCGATCACCACGAGCTTTACGTCACGCCCCATGACGTCGTCGATGCGATCCCGCGGGTCGCAGCGCATTATGACCAGCCGTTCGGCAACTCGTCCGTGGTGCCGGCGTATTACTGCGCGAAGCTCGCGCGCGACACCGGCGTCGACGTGATGCTCGCCGGCGACGGCGGCGACGAGCTCTTTGGCGGCAACTCGCGCTACGCGCGCCAGCGGATTTTCGACGCGTACCGGCATGTCCCGCCGTTCCTGCGCCGCCGCGTGCTCGAGCCCGCGTTGCTCGGCATGCCGGGGGTCCGCCGCCTGCCCGGCGTCAGGAAAGCTGCAAGCTACGTCGAGCAGGCCCGGGTGCCGATGCCCGATCGCATGCAGATGGGCAATCTCGCGATGCATGTCGGCTTCGCCGAATTGCTGGCGCCGGAATTCCTGGCAGGGCTCGACACCGGCGAGCCGGGACGTCAGCAACGCGCCGTGTACGGAGAGATCCCGAGCGGCTCGCTGATCAACCGCATGCTCGCCTACGACTGGCGCTTCACGCTGGCCGACAACGACCTGCCGAAGGTCATCGGCGCGACGGCGGTGGCCGGCGTCGACGTGCGCTTTCCCTTTCTCGACGACCCCGTCGTCGACCTGTCGCTGCGGCTGCCGCCCGATTACAAGCTGCGCGGGCTCGAGCTGCGCTGGTTCTTCAAGCGGGCGTCGCGCGGGTTCCTGCCCGATGCGATCCTGCGCAAGAAAAAACACGGGTTCGGACTGCCGTTCGGCGTGTGGCTGACCGGGCACGCGCCCCTGCAGGAACTCGCGTTCGAGTCGGTGCGCGCGCTCGGCCGGCGCGGCATCGTGCGCCCCGACTTCGTCGAGCGGCTACTGGGGCGGTACGTGCACGAGCATCCGGCGTACTACGGCGAGCTCGTGTTCATCTTCACGATGCTCGAGCAGTGGCTGGCGGCACAGCGGCTGTCACCTGCGCCATGAGCGGACCTTTTCAAGTCGAGAATGGTGAGCTGGTCGTCGGCGGCATGGCGCTTACGAAACTCGCGGCGCGCGTCGGTCGAACGCCGTTCTACGTCTACGACCGGCGTCTGCTCGATGAGCGCATGCGGGAATTGCGTCAGGTGCTGCCGAATGCGGTGGAAATCCACTACGCGGTCAAGGCGAACCCGATGCCAGCGCTGGTCGGCTACATGGCCTGCCTCGCCGATGGGCTCGACGTCGCGTCGGGCGGCGAGCTTGCCGTCGCGCTCGACGCCGGCGCGAATCCGAAGTGCATCAGCTTCGCGGGACCGGGCAAGAGCGCGGCCGAGCTCGCGCAGGCGGTGGCGGCCGGCATCCTGATCAACGTGGAATCGCTGCGCGAGATCCGCGTGCTGGCCGATATTTCGCAGCGTACGGGTGCGAAGGCGCGCGTCGCCGTGCGCGTGAATCCCGACTTCGAGCTGAAGATGTCGGGGATGAAGATGGGGGGCGGCCCGAAGCAGTTCGGCATCGACGCCGAGCAGGTTCCGGGAGCGCTCGCCGAAATCGGCGCGGTCGGTCTTGCGTTCGAAGGCTTCCACGTCTTCAGCGGCTCGCAGAACCTGCAGGCCGCGGCGATCTGCGAAGCGCAAGCGCGATCGCTCGAGCTCGTCGTGCGGCTTGCCGAGCACGCGCCGGGCCCGGTGCGCAGCGTCAATCTCGGAGGTGGCTTCGGCATTCCGTATTTTCTCGGCGACAAGCCGCTCGACCTCGCGCCGATCGGCGAGAATCTCGCGTCGCTCGCGGAGAACGCCAAGTCGGCGCTGCCCGATGCGCGCCTTGTGATCGAACTCGGCCGCTACCTGGTCGGCGAGGCGGGGCTCTACGTCTGCCGCGTCGTCGACCGGAAAATCTCGCGCGGCCAGGTGTTTCTCGTCACCGATGGTGGACTAAACCACCACCTCGCCGCGTCCGGGAACTTCGGCCAGGTGATCCGCAAGAACTATCCGGTCGCCATCGGCAGTCGGATGGGCGCGGCCGACGTCGAGCAGGCAAGCGTCGTCGGACCGCTGTGCACGCCGCTCGACCTGCTCGCGGACCGGATGACGCTGCCCGTAGCCGACGCGGGCGACCTCGTCGTCGTGTTCCAGTCAGGCGCATACGGGCTGACGGCGAGCCCGACGCGTTTTTTGAGTCATGCCGAGCCCGGCGAGATTCTCATCTAGCCTACCTGCCGGCAAACCTTCGATCCCGATGAGAAGGCAAGCGCCCGCGAGCCTGTCGAGCAGCGCCGCGCGTGGCGTTCTGTGGACCGGCACCGGACAGGTGGTGCGCCAGCTCGTGCAAATCGGCACTTCGCTCGTCCTCGTGCGGCTGCTCGTTCCCGAGGATTTCGGGCTGATCGGCATGGCGATGTTCTTCGTCGGGATCGGGCAGCTCCTCGCCGACTTCGGCATGGGCGCCGCGATCATGCATTCCCGGACGGACGATCGCCAGATCCTGTCGTCCTGCTTCTGGCTCAACTTCGCCGTTGCGGCGGGACTGGGCGCGTTGCTGCTCATCTCCGCGCCGGCCATCGGCGGCTTTTACAAACGCAGCGATCTCGTGCCGATTGTCGCGGCGCTTTCGCTCAATCTGCTGCTGTCGGGGCTGCTGGTCGTGCCGGGAGCGTTGCTGATGCGTGACATGCGCTTCGCCGCGCTTGCGCGCGCGCAGGTGCTCGGCAGCCTGGTCGGCGCTGCCACGGCGATCGCGATGGCGTGGCGAGGCTTCGGCGCCTGGGCATTGGTCGCCCAGCCGCTCTGCGGCGCCACTGTGACGCTGTCCGCGTGCACGCTCGCCGCACGCTGGTATCCACGCCTCGAATTCTCGTGGCCCAAGGTCGAGCCGCTCGCGCGCTTCAGCGCGGCGTTGCTCGGCACGAACCTGGTCGGCTACATGAATCGCAACGCCGACAGCCTGCTCGTCGGGCGTGTCCTCGGCGCGGGGCCGCTCGGCCACTACTCGATGGCGATCCAGCTGATGCTCTACCCGCTGCAGCAGGTCAGCAGCGTATTCGTGCGCGTGCTGATTCCGACGCTCATGCATCTCCGCGACGAGCTGCCGCGCCTGCGCGCCGCATATCTGAAGGCGGTTGGCTGCATCGCGCTCATTACCTTCCCGATCATGGGCGGGCTGTTCGCGGTCGCCGACGATTTCGTGCAGGTGGCGTTCGGTCCGGCCTGGAGCGACATGACGCCGCTGGTGAAAATTCTGGCGTGGGTCGGAATGTTCCAAAGCATCGGCACGACGGTCGGCACGCTCTACCTCGCCACGGGCAACCCGCGGCTCGCGCTGCGTGTCACGATGATCGGCTCGCCCGTTCTCATCGGCGGCATGGCGGGCGGCCTGCCTTGGGGCACGGTTGGAGTCGCGACCGGCTATGCGCTTGCCAACCTGTCGTTCGCGTATTACAGCTTCGCGACGGCATTCCGGCCTGTCGGCTTGCGCCTCGCGGATGTCTGGCGCGAGCTCGTGCCACCCCTCGGTTGCACGCTCGCCATGATCGCCGTCGTCATGCTGGCGGCACGCGCCCTTTCGTCCCTCGACGCGCCCCATCGGCTGGCGCTCTGCGTGCTGGTCGGCGTCCTGGCGTACGTCATCACCACGTTCTTCTTCAATCGTGCGCGCGTGCTCGAGGTGTTGACGATCGCGCGCTCGCTTCGCGGGCGCCGCGGCGGAGCCTGATCGGCGTTCCGGGGGCGGGTCACCATCTCCGCGCAGTCCCCGCTTCGCCGGAACCGAAAAAACTTGCAACCTCGATTTCACGATACCATTTGCGAGATTCCACTGACCGTCGATCGATTTGCACCGGCACACGGGTCGCAACCTGTCGTTTCCCGCCGCTTTCGAGCCGATCGAATCGATCGGAACTCCGCAATGCGATCGCTGACCTTCCGCGTGCTGCAGAAATGCCGGTCGCTGGCGCGAGCCGCCGCGGTGTCCAACCTCGCGGCCGTCCGCGCCACGGGAGGCCTGGAAGAGGTCCTGCGACTTCTGCAGAATGCCGACGGGGACGACGCGGTCGCCATCCTGCGTGCCGAGGGCGCCCGCGTCGGAAGCAGGGCTCGCATCCTGCGCGGGATCGTCGTTCACAATGCCGAACCGGCACTCGCCAATCTCCAGATCGGTGACGACTGTCACGTCGGACGCGAAGTGTTCGTCGACCTCGCGAGCCCGGTTCGAATCGGCGACCGGGTCACGATCTCGATGCGCGTCATGCTCATCACACATACCAATGTAGGGGACAGTCGATGTGGCCTGTCGCCGCGCAGCGCCGGCATCGACATCGGTGACGACGCGTATATCGGCGCGGGCGCAACGATCCTGCCCGGCGTGCGCATCGGCGGGGCCGCGATCGTGGGCGCGGGCGCCGTGGTGACGCGAGACGTCGAGGCGGCGACGACCGTCGTCGGCATCCCGGCAAAGGCGCGCGTGCCGCTGGCCACGAGTGCGAGCGCATCGCGGCCGCCGGCCGATTCGAACGGCTGACCCCATGATGGCGTTCGATTCGTACGCGGCAAAACGGCGGCCGTGGCTCGCTCGTTTTCGACCTCGCAATGGCGACGTTCGGGTGCCCGCCCGTTGCGCGAGAATGACGATTTGATATCGTGCGGTCGTCAGCGGGCCGTGCCCGCCACTTTCGCGACACCGCATGAGCGATCGACATCGCACCCTCGTCACCGGCGCCGGCGGGTTCATCGGCAGCCACCTCGTTGAGCGCCTGGTGCGCGACGGTCATGCAGTCCGCGCGTACGTGCACTACAACGCGCGCAACGACTGGGGCAACCTCGAGCTGATCGATCCGGCCGTGGGCAGCGAGATCGAGATCGTGACGGGCGACATCGCCGATCCGTTTTCGGTGCGCCGGGCCGCCCACGGTGTGCGGACGATCTACCATCTCGCATCGCTGATCGCGATTCCCTACTCGTACGTTGCGCCGCAAACATACGCCGTTACCAACGTGCTCGGCGCCATCAACGTGCTGCAGGCGGCGCGCGACGAGAACGTGGAGCGGGTCGTGCACACATCGACCAGCGAGTGCTACGGCACCGCGCAATACGTGCCCATCGACGAGCGGCATCCGTTGCAGGGGCAGTCCCCGTATTCGGCGAGCAAGATCGGCGCGGACATGGTGGCGGAAAGCTACTGGCGCTCGTTCGGCCTGGGCGTGGCGACGATCCGGCCCTTCAACACGTTCGGCCCGCGCCAGTCGGCACGTGCGGTGATCCCGACGATCGTCACGCAGGCACTGAGTGGCGGTCCGATCAAGCTGGGCTCGCTCGCGCCGACGCGCGACATGAATTATGTCGACAATACGGTCGACGGCTTCGTCGCAATCGGCGGGCACGCCGCGGCCGCCGGGGAAGTGATCAACATAGGCTCCGGACGCGAGATCAGCGTCGGCGATCTGGCGAAAATGATCGTCGGCATGGTCGGAAGCCGCTCCGAAATCGTCGAAGACACGACCCGCATACGCCCACCCGGCAGCGAGGTGGAGCGATTGCTGTGCGACAACGGCAAGGCACGGCGCGTCGTCGGCTGGTCGCCGCGTGTCACGCTGGAAGAAGGTCTCGCGCGCACGATCGACTGGATCGGGCGGCATCGCGAGCGGTACAAAGCCGACATCTACAACGTTTAGGGACGCAGAGGGGCACGGAATGCGAGCGGTGATCCTGGCGGGCGGCAAGGGGCAGCGCCTGCGACCGTACACGACGGTCCTGCCGAAGCCACTGATGCCGATCGGCGACATGCCGATTCTCGAGGTCGTGCTGCGCCAGCTCGCCGCGGCCGGCTTCACGCGCGTCACGATGGCGGTCGGTCACTTGGGGGAGCTACTGCAGGCGTTCTTCGGCGACGGCAAGCGCCTCGGCCTCGCGATCGACTATTCGTTCGAGGCGCGGCCGCTCGGGACAGTGGGACCGCTGACGCTGATCCCGTCGCTTCGCGCCGAGCGCGAGTTCCTGGTCATGAACGGGGACGTATTGACGACGCTCGACTATTCGCGGCTGATCGCGCGGCATCGCGAATCCGGGGCCGCGGTCACGATCGCGACATACCGGCGCGAGGTGCGTATCGACTTCGGCGTCATCGAGTCCGATCCGCAGTCGAACCTGCTGACCGGATACGTGGAGAAACCGTCGTTCGATTACCGGGTCAGCATGGGCATCTACTGCTTCGACGCGAAAGTGCTGGACGGGTTGCAGCCCGACACGTACTGTGACTTTCCCGACCTGATCAAGCGCCTGCTGGCCGCGGGCCAGCGCGTGGCGTCGTATCCGTTCGACGGCTACTGGCTCGACATGGGGCGTCCCGACGACTACGCCACCGCGATCGACGAGTTCGAATTGCGGCGCGCCGAATTTCTTCCGAGCGAGGTTGCACGATGACCGCGAGTGCCGATACGAATTGGCGAGTTCCGTTGTTCGATCCCGATCTCGGTCCGGCCGAGGAGCAAGCGCTCGTCGACGTCATCCGCTCGAAGTGGCTGACGATGGGCGATCGCACGAAGGCGTTCGAGCGGCGGTTTGCCGACGAGATCGGCGTCCCGGTTGCGCTCGCCTGCCACAGCGCCACCGCTGCGTTGCACATGGCGGTGGCGGCGCTCGACATCGGCCCCGGCGATGACGTCGTCGTGCCGTCGCTCACGTTCGTCGCCACGGCGAACGCCGTGCGCTACTGCGGTGCACGCCCGGTTTTCGCCGACGTCGCTTCGCTTTCCGACTGGAACGTCGACGCGGGCACGATCGAGCGCGCGCTGACTCCGGCGACGAAGGCCGTGATGGTCGTGCACTACGCCGGCTACGCCTGCGACATGCGAGCCATCCAGGCGCTGGCAGAACGCCACGGCCTTGCCGTCATCGAGGATGTCGCGCATGCCCCGTGCGTGAGCCTTGATGGCGTCGCGCTCGGCGCGTGGGGGGACATCGGCTGCTTCAGCTTCTTCTCCAACAAGAACATGACGACCGGCGAAGGCGGCATGGTGACGAGCCGCCGGCCCGAGCTCGGCCAGCGGCTTTCGTGGCTGCGCTCGCACGGCATGACGACGTTGACGCTCGACCGCCACAAGGGCCACGCGTTCGGCTACGACGTCGTCGCGCTCGGCTACAACTACCGGATGAGCGAGCTCAATGCCGCGCTCGGGCTCGTGCAGCTTGCGATGGTGCGCGAGCGCAACGCTCGGCGCGGCGTGCTCGTCGCCGCGTATCGCGAGCGCCTTGCGCGCATCGATGGACTTTCCCTGCCGTTCCCGACGCATCGCGGCGAGGCGGCGTTCCACCTGATGCCGGTGCTGCTTCCCGCCGACGTCGACCGGACGTCCGTGATGACCGCGATGCGCGATGCGGGAATCCAGACCAGCATCCACTACCGGCCCGTCGATACGTTCACCGCTTACGTCCAGGCCGGGCTCGGGCCGTCTCCGGACGTGCCGAATGCGCACGCGATCGGGGCGCGCATGGTCACGCTGCCGCTGTATCCCGGCATGCGCATCGAGCAGGTCGATCTCGTCTGCAACACACTGCAGGACGCGGTGCGAGTGGCATCGCCGGTCACCAGCCCGGCATGACGCTCGCGTCCCTGCCGAGCGCCGATACCGCCGCAGTTCCCGCGTCGCGAGCCACCGCCGCTCCCGCACCCGCACGGCCACGCGTCTGCTTCGTCGGCTGGGCCGATCACGTCCATCTCGAGCGGTGGGCGGGACACTTTGCCCACGGCGACTGCGACGTCAGCGTCATATCCGTGAGCGGGCTCGGCCGGTATCCGGACGGCGTGCGCCAGTTCCGGATCGGCCTCCGCGGTCGCGGGCCGCGATGGATCAAGCTGCGCTTGCGCCATCTGCTGTGGCGCATCCGGCCCGACGTCGTGCACGTGCATTGGGCGCATTTCGCGGTTGCGGTTCGCAATGTCTGGCGCGGCCCGCTCGTCGTGACCGCGTGGGGCTCGGACGTGTACAGGAGCGAGACGTTCAGCGCGGAAGAATGGCGCGCACTCGGCGAAACGCTGCGCGCCGCCGATCTGGTGACATGCGATTCGGCCGATCTCGCGCAGACGATCCGCGCGTCACTCGGCGTGGATGCCGAGCGGATCGCCATCGTCCAGTGGGGGGTCGACACGTCCCTCTTCCACCCCGAGGGACCGGACCGCCGGACGGAGCTCGGACTCGCGGGCCGCGAGGTGATCTTCAGCGCACGGAGCTTCGCGCCCGTATACAACCAGGAAACGGTGATCGCCGCGTTCGCCCAAGTACGAAGACGGCGCCCGCGCGCGTTCCTGCTGATGAAGCGCTACGGCGGCGATCCGGCGTATTTCGAGCGCATCCGCGCCGAGATTGCCGCGCGCGGGCTGGGCGACGACGTTCGCATCCTCGAGTCCGTTGCCTACGAGGATATGCCCGCGCTCTATCGGACCGCCGACGTGATGGTCTCGATCCCGCTGTCCGATGCGGCGCCGATGTCGCTGTTCGAGGCGATGGCTGCCGGAGTGCCGTCCGTCGTTTGCGACCTGCCGTCGCTGCGCGAATGGGTCCGCGACGGCGAGACCGGTTATCTCGTCGATGCGCATGACGCGTCCGCCGTGGCGGCCCGCGTGTGCGCGGTGCTCCTGCACCCCGAGCGGGCCGAAGCTGTCGTGCGGCAGGCGCGTGCACTCGTAGTCGACAAAGCGAGCCAGGCCGCGCACATGAGCGTGATGGCCGGGCATTACCGCCGGCTCGCAACGTCACGCTGGGCATAGAGCTTCGGCGAACCACGTGGTCTACAAGCGACGCTGACCGGCCGTCGTCGAGTTGTCGATGCCTTCAACAACAAGGCATATGATCAATGCCTCCACGTGCAAACGTCGCGAGGAAGCTGACGTCTGCGAGCGCTGTAAGACCGCATCGATTTCGTGACTGGTCACGCGCTGACGGTCGGCGAACCAGGTCGCGAAGCGTGACCGAAAGATCGAGAAAGGAGAATCAGGCCAGGAGGCAAAACGACAAGGCGAAACCACCGCACGCTGTGCGGATCGAGATTTCGCAAAGGTGCTGCGCGCGTTTGGGTGCGGTGGCTGTAGCACGCGCGCGGCACGAACAAGAACTGTATCTGGAATTTTGGGAGATTTCAGATGAGCACGGCCCAGTACTGGGACGATCGCGCCTTGCGCCAGGGGCATACGGGCTGGAGCGATTGGCTGATCTATGAATTCGATCAGCTTGCACGCGAGAAGGCGATACGTGGAGTCCTGAGCAAGATCGGAGCGAACCGCCGCAAGGCGAAGGCGATCGACCTCGGAACGGGAACCGGGGATTTCGCGCGCGTGCTGGCCGGCACCTATTCGGAAGTCGTCGCCGTGGATATCTCCGAGAAGGTCCTGGAGATTGCGCGCCGGATCAACGCCCGAACGAAGAACATCCGATTCGTGCATCCGGATGCGCTCTCGCAGGAAGACACGCGCGACGCCGACCTGGTCCTGTCCGTGACCGTGCTCAATCACATCATGGACGATGCGGCGCTGCAGGCGACGATAGAGAGTCTCGGCAAGGGCCTCTCTGCCGACGGATATTTCATCGCATTCGAGTATTGCGCGTCGAAGGCCGCTGCCGTCAGCAGCTATCAGCGGAACATGACGTTCGAGGAATGGCGCACGCTGTTCGCCCGGTGCGGGCTGTCGCTTCACGACTGCTACGGCTTCTATCACCCGAATCTCGACCGGTGCGGGAGCTTCGACCGCTACAGCGGAAGTTTCATCGTTCGCCTGTTGAGGCGCGTAGGGCGCTCGCAGTTGTCAGCGCGCGCATTGCGGCTCGCCGCGGCGTTCTTCCAGTTCGGCCGGGAAGATTATTTCTGGCGTGGCAAGCCCACGGACACGCTCAGAGTCATGGTGTTCAGAAAGTCACCGCAAGCAGTCGAGTCCATCGCAAGTGCACCCGCCCCGCACATGGAAAACGCCGGCGTAGCAGCGTGACGCGCGACGTCTGAGACCAACGCATGACACTTCCGCGTCAAGACGCGGAACGTGCCCAGCCAATCAGGCCGGCCACGAAGCAACCAGCTTTTCCGGGCGTGCGGCGCGTCAGACGACGCCGGCCCGGAACAGATCGTGCAAGTTGAAGGCCCCCACGAGGCGCCCGGTGCCATCCACGACCAGGAGGCCCGTGATGCGGAATCGCTCCATGTACTGAAGCGCCTCGGCAGCGAGCTTGTCAGCACCGATCGTATGCGGATTGCGCGTCATCACGTCGCCCACCATCGCGATCCTGATGTCCACACCGGACTCGAGCGTGCGGCGCAGATCGCCGTCGGTGTATACGCCCGCGACCGAGCCGTCCTCGTTGAGAATTGCGGTCATGCCGAGGCGCTTGCGGCTCATTTCGAGCAGCGCCGCGGCCAGCGTGGCGGTGGCCGGCACCGTCGGCAGCGCGTCGCCGCGATGCATGACGTCGCTGATCCGCACGAGCAGTTTGCGCCCGAGGGCGCCGCCCGGGTGTGCGCGTGCGAAGTCCTCCGCGTCGAAGCCGCGAAGATGCAGCAACGCCAGCGCGAGCGCATCCCCCAGCGCGAGGGCGGCTGTCGTGCTCGACGTCGGGGCGAGCGCCAGCGGCCCGGCTTCAGCCGCGACGCTCGCATCGAGCGCGACGTCTGCTTCGCGGCCGAGCGTCGAATCGGCTCTTCCGGTGAGGGCGACGAGCTTCGCGCCCCGGCGCTTCAGTAGCGCCAGTATCGCGACGAGTTCGGCGGTCTCGCCCGAATTGGAGAGCGCGATCACGACGTCGTCGGGACGGATCATTCCCAGATCGCCATGGCTCGCCTCCGCGGCGTGCACGAAGAACGCCGGCGTCCCCGTGCTCGCGAGCGTGGCGGCGATCTTGCGCGCGATGTGTCCGGACTTGCCGATCCCGGTGACGACCACCCTGCCGGTGCATTTTTCGACCACGGCAACGGCATCGAGAAACGTTCGGTCGAGGCGGCTTGCAAGCGCCTCGATCGCGCCGGCTTCTGCGCGGAGCACGTCCTTCGCAAGGGTGAGCAACGAATCTTGCGTCGCCTGCGCAGCCGCGTCGATGATGGTTGTCGGGGCGAGCGCTTTGCCTGCGGGCGGACCCGAAACGATGCTCATCGTCACGCGCTCGGCTGGCGTGCCGGCACCATCGACTCGGACGCGTCCTGCGCATCGGGTGCCTGCACCGCGACCTTCAATTGCTCATCGACGAAACGGCCCGCCACAAGCGTCGCGCCGATGAGGTAGTACGGGACGTCGAACAGCATGATGCTGAGAAACGCGCCACCGACAGCGAAGCCGACGATGCTCACCTGCATCATCAACCCGTATTGCCGCGCCCAGGCGAGATCGGGGCT